>Ga0308417_1000228_pt1 | contig 42298 bp, 29 predicted proteins | sample HotsprSampleOS65_FD_203528 | JGI IMG/M metagenome (GOLD analysis project Ga0308417, IMG submission 203528) | Hot spring phototrophic mat microbial communities from Octopus Spring, Yellowstone National Park, Wyoming, United States - 20090730_OS65 ...
TTCTAAAAATGCCGACGGGAAAAAAGATTGATAGCAACTTCATAACAGTAGAGTGTTTATTGGCATTTGACAAAGATGAGGATAAGGGGCGGGTATTAAGCACAATACGTAAGTTCTCATCGATGGTCAGGTCAGCATACAAAAGACTGATGGAGGAAGCGGAAAGAAAAGAGCTGAAAAAACTACTATCCCGAAAGTATGGAATAAACACCCGATATTCGGATGACGCAATTCTCCTGGCAAAGCAAACTCTAGAATCTTGCCTAGAAAGAGAGCAAAATCCCAAAAAGATTGTTTTTGGCTCAAGGGAACTGTTTGAACAGCTAAAGAAAAAACACTTAACAGGTAAGAGAAGAGACGAACTAAGACAAAAATGGGAGGAAAGAAGATACGGCATTTTGTATTCAAGAGGAGACAGAGCAAAAGAGGGCAATCTAAACCTCAGACTTGTGGATCTGAACGATCAATGGCATCTCCGGATTAATCTAGGAAACGGCGAGTACGTATGGGCAAGGGTGATTCGGTCGGCAAAAAGAAAAACCGACAAGTGGTTAGACTTTATAAGCAGTATAGAGCACGCCGAGAAGACAGGCGACTGGTTCCCCTACACAGTACGACTCAAGCTAAGAAACGGGAAGATCTACGCACAGTTCAGCAGAGAAGAGAAGCTCCCAGAAGTGACTATCACAAAAGACAATGGTGTCATAAGGCTTGACATCAACGCTTACCCTTTTCATCTAGCACTAGTTCATACGACAAAAGATGGTAATTTAGAAAAGCATGAGCGGATCAGTTTAGACAAGCTATTAGAAAGCAGTTCGGACAAAAGAGAGTACTTGAGCTGGCAAGCTGCTCATCAGGTAGTAGAGATTGCTAAAAGAGAAAGAAAAGCGATCGTTGTAGAAAACTTGGAGAAGCTCCCAAAAGGTAAGAGAGGCGATGGACTGCCAAAGTTGAGACAAAAACTACAAAAGTGGCTGTACAAAGCGTTGCTGCAGAAGATTGAGATTGTAGCAAAACGAAATGGCATTCAGGTCATCAAAGTCAATCCAGCCTACACGTCAATCATTGGCAAGTTGAAGTATGCACCACTATACAACATAGACAAAGACACGGCGGGTGCTTACGTGATAGCAAGACGTGGTCTTGGATTCAAAGAAAGATTACCTAAGAATTACCGAAAGCTTTTGAAAGATAAGGAGTTTTTGTCTTACTCAGTGGCAAAGATGGAAGATAGGATTGCTAAACTTAGGAAGGAGATAGGAGAAGAGAAAAACGAATATAAAAAGAATAAGCTAAGAAGTGATTTGAGAAGACTGAAAGGTGAGTTGAAACTTTTACTTAGGTCTTTGCTAGACAGCGGGGAGAGCGAGTCAGCTGCCCAACAAACCGTCAACCGCAAGATGGAACGGGTGCGGGGTAGGGTGCAAGCCCTACAAAAAAGCTGGCAAGTTCTCTCCGTAGCCCTCGCCCTCTCCTGCCTTGAGAGTCTCAGAGACCTCTCTCCCTTGAAGAGGGTAATCCTCGTAAGGGATTGGGTAGGAGCGGCGAAACGGGCTAGTTCCTCCCTACCTGGTCAGGGGACGAGTGTACTAAATATGTACAGTTTTGTACAGTTTGTGTGACCAGGGGTACCTAGTACTATGGGCGGTGAGCTACTTGAAAAATCAGCTATAGCTTTGGCTGAAGAATTAAAGAAGATAGAACATAATCGCAGTGTGTACAGACATGATTATGGTAAAAGTAATAGACCATTCTCTTCTATCAAAAACTTCAGTAAACTTACTACGGCAATAGCTATGATTCCAACATTTCTTATTACACTATTAGGTGGCAAGTTAAATGCGGCTGAAGTTATATCCCACATGGCAAATAACCCAACAGCCGTAGAAATGGCTATTGAGAAAACTATACTAGAAAATATAACGCCTAAAGATAGTATAATCAGATATCGTATAGACGTGAAGCCTGAAAAATCACTTATAGAAAAGATAAGACCTGCTTTGGACGAGATAAAAAAAGCTGGTGGTACTAGTTTATACGAAAAATACAAACGTTTCACAGATGCTGGAGCCCTTATGCCGCTATCTAAAAAAGATACTCTAGACCCTGACACCAGAATAGCTTTTAGATTATATAAAAGTGCCCAAATTATATATAATAAATTCAGGGGTAAAGGCGCAGTGTCATTTGATACACTATTATCGGACGAAAAAACTGAAATGGCAACACAACATATTGTGTTCGCAGCCATATCATATAATATTCTATGTCAGTTAAATTACGAAGCACATGGGTTAACTCCCGAACAAATAGAGCAGTTGAAACAGGAACTGCGCTCTGGTAAATATGAAGTAAAATTTAAAAATCCTGATAGGAGATCACCAGAAAAATCGTTTAGAAGACAAATGATCATTAATACGCTGAATGATACACTTGATCTAGAATTTGTTCTCATCCTATACGATATAAAAGTTGTTGGACTCGACCACGCTCAAAAAATATTAAGCCAAAGTCAATACTATGATATGGCAATAAAAAACATTGCTACTTATAAAAGCACCATCGTACCATCAGAAGGTAATATACCATACGATATTTATGTAGTATTACCAGTAGTTGTTACGGAAGGCGCCATGTATCCTATCCACCAAGTGGCATTTAGAATAACGTGTTCACTAGAAGTATACCGATACCAAAAAGATGGTTCTATTTATCCCATAGCAGGTCATAATACAGAAATGTCGCGACTTCATGCTAAGAATACACGATTATTCAGACGAAAAAGGAAATACGACTGGATGTAAAATCTGGGTGTGAAATTAGGGATTCTGCCGCATCATAATACTAAAAATAACCTTAGCTAATATCCTATCAGCTATTATCTTACTATTCATAACCATTTGATACATAATAGTAGGTTCGTTTTCTAACTCCTCCTTCACAGTTTCTTTGACTTTATCTAAGATGCTGAAAATGTCAAACTTAGGCCATTTCTGTGATACTTCTTCTATTGTTTTGTTTGATAGGCGAGCTACTTCAAAAATGACAGGTTGGTAGAGGTGCTTGTTGGTGTGTGAATCTTTAGCTCCGTAGTGTCTGTATAACTCTCGGACGATCTCGGACGATAGTTCAGAAGCTTTCGTATCTATATCATTATCTGTTTTACTACTCGGTGCATTTCCTTTAATCTCCTGAGGCTTCTGAGGTATTTGCTCTGACTTGGCCTGTTCTTTGTCATTACTGAACTCTGTAATAGTATTAGCTTTCTTTTTAGGCATAAGTAAATTTACAGAATTCAGAAAAACTCTGACCATTTAGTATTTTTAGTAATGCACGATAATCGTTACATCCGCAATTTAATCAGGATGTACCAAGCTTCAATAGCAGAAAAAGAAAGTATTGACAGAGCAAAGTTAGCACAGAAACCAAAAAACTGGGAAGATTGTAAAGAATATTTCAAATTATGGGTCACATATAATTTTTTCCTCGATAGAGAAGTGGGCGAATTCATAAGCTATACTGGAAGGACTAAACCTGCCTTATTATCTTCATATTTACTGGATTTGATGCGTAAAAAGTTAGATGAGACATGAAATGACTGTATTGGCTTGATGTGGTGATTTATTATCATATTGTTTTGTATACTTTTAACACTGATTTCTAAACTTATCTTTACCTTTTATGAATGAAAAATTAATTGCGAAAAATTTGACAAGATTCTTATTTGCTGCTACACGCAAAGATATAAAATTTTATAATAATGCTCAATTCCGAGTATAGGCATTTTATATTCAATATTGTGTCATCTAACATCGCTAAATACCTTAAGAGATTATATATATCTAAACCTTCTGATTCACCCGATTTTGTGCCCATTGCACCCCATATCTCTGGGCTATTTGTGTTTATTTTAACAATGGTTGTTCTTTTATCAGTTTATCGTAATTTTTTACATATAATCCAACAAAAACTTCGATTTTTTTATCAGTTATATTGCCATACTTTTTAAAATATTCTGAGGCATTAAATTCTATTTTATGTGATGAAGCATCGGTTTCTATATTAAAGGTTATACTAGGTGATGTTATAACAGCGAGCATTTGTAATATATTAGGTAAATTTTTAGATTGTCCCGATTTACTTGATAATGTTATGGTCTCGGGAACATGAAATCTTTCTCCACCGTTTTCTCTTATTAATTGCGCAAGTTGGCTGCTTACTTCACAACTAATACTTATTTTAGCTTTTTCATTATTTTTTAGTCTTTGTATTATTTCTAATACATCGTCTGATCCTTCAACCCGATGGAAGTAGTCTCTCAATTTGGAATTCTCAATTTTACTCAAAAGACCCTTAAAAAAGCTCGCTAATTGGCTAGAATTCTCGGACATCATATGTTGAGCAAAAGTAGCGATTAATTGGTTTGTGTCATTTATGTTCTTGACTTGCATATCTTGCGGAAGTACAGGCGCAAGTGCCTTTATGGCGCCAAAGACAATATCTTGGCCATGTCCATATACTGCTGTCAATATCGGGCTCGTTGGAATCTTTACGTCTTTACATTTATCATTTTTCTCAAGTGCAGTCGCACCTATAAGAAAGACTCCGCCGGCAATGATAAGGCCGAATGCAAGCCCTGTAACCAAAGCGGGCCATGTTGTCGTAGGATCAGCTTTTACCATCCGAGCACTTTCAGCAGTCCAAGTCCCCAACTTTACAAGCCATTTTTGATCTAAAAATTTAGCCGATAACCAGGAAAGCAAGCCCCCCGCTCCTGTCAAAATCATTGTGATAAAGGCGGATAGCTCTCCTTTAACAAGAAATTTACAGCAAGCAACCCTAACTCGGTCCCAAGCTTCTTTTAATTTAGCTAAGAATGAAAAATACATGACTCTCCCTAACTCCATATACATGTTATGTATTAAGTAATTAGCTGATAGTCGGCCATTTCTAGTTAAGTGGCGCATTCTTCTACTATAGCCTCTGTGTCGCATTCTTTCTTTTCTCCTATTTTTAATATAATACTGTATAAGTTGTCTTCTAAGCTTAGGACTGCTATATATTTCCCTAACATTGCTGAATATTTTAGGCAATAATCTATATCTATAACCTTCTGATTCACCCGGTGCTGTATCTACTTCATCCCATCCTTCTGGAACTTTGCGGTCGTCTGTACTCGTATCTACTTCATCCCATCCTTCTGGAACTTTGCGGTCGTCTGTACTCGTATCTACTTCATCCCATCCTTCTGGAACTTTGCGGTCGTCTGTACTCGTATCTACTTCATCCCACCCCTCTGGCGCTTGTTTCAATAGCTCTATCAGTTCCAGCGTTGGCTCGACAACGTTTACGCTGTAATAAGACTTTCTAAAATCGCGACCATAATGTGTTCTTCTAGAATCGCGACTGCTATTTTGAATTAATCTGTCGAGTGCTCTGCTCATGGCTAAATATACTAAGTTTTTATTTTTTTTACGCTTACACAGCAATTACAACAACCATCTAGACCATCTCCTGATAGACCGACTGGGATAATTAAGTAAAAAGTTATCTTTATTGAGTACATTTACTCATGACCACAATTAGAGAACCTTATGTTGAGATAGATTTGACGGTACAATACAGTAGCATTGACTTAAGACCTGAGCCTAATACACCTATCGTAGGTATTGTTCTACGTTCTGATTATTATGCGGATTATTATTATAGTCTTCCTGAGAGGGAGCGTGTGGTTAATAGGAAGGCTATTGAGATCAACTCTAAGCGGGATTACCTGACCAAGATTGTAAGAGGCAATTATATACTACCCTCTGACCATTTATCTCTCAAGAATGGCTATTATCTTGCAGGTAGTGTGCGGTTGTATGTAGCGCCGGAGATACCTACGCCTCAGTATGCTAATCAAGCATGGGGTCTTGATACACCTTATCCCCGTGTGCGTTTCGCTGCTACTTTTTTCACTGCTACTGTTTATAATAAAGCTGGCACATTGTCGCAAGAAATCATGGGTTTCTGGATTAATAACAATGGCAATATCAGCACATGGTTCAGCTCACCTATCTTTAGAGGTGAATTTATAGGCAATCTCAATATAACAAACATAATAGGTATTCCCCACAAACTACGAGTAACAATAGGCTCAAATAGCCACGATATAGCTTTTATAGGCATAAATGACAATGTCTATCCAATACGTACAGTTGCTTTTGTGGACTTCCATACTAACCCTACCCTATTTGCCGAAAACCCACATGTATTAGTCATGACAGACCAATATCTATTTTTCTTCCAATTAACTAATAGTACAACGAACAGGTATAATGTATATGTATTTGCACAAATGAATCCAGACCTATCACAACTAAGAGATACAATGACGAGTATTCAAAACATTAAATTCTATAAAGACACAAATCCTGACACTGTGACGCCTATAGACACAGGTATCAGTATAACATTTTCGCCTATTAATAGCACTTCACTAACCAGTTTCAATAACATGTTTTCTTTACCTTCGAGTGATTATTATTATTACGCAAGTTATATAGTTGCTCAAGACAGCGGTGGGGAATATTTTTATAACACTTTTATATATGGGTATAACTATTCTTATGCTAATGTTAATTACGCGTTAGACCATGTTAGTGCCGTTGTCATTAAGGATTCTTCTGGTGTGTTATGGACTGTACAGGCCTATGACTATGACACATCCTCTACCAATTTTATAACAATTAACAATAACGATATTACCGATTGCGGTCGTATTCCTTCATCTGGTAGTATAAGTCATAATGTTACTTTATCCAATATCAGAGGGGCATGTGATGTAAATGTGAATGGTGCAAGTATAATCAATTTAGAATTTAGCGCTGCTATTGCAAGAGTTAAGCAACTTTTAAACTATAAGATAGGTTACAGTTACAATATATATAGTTTTCAAGAAGCGTTAGAGTTACTGAATATGGTTGATATGATAACCGATAATGGTTATTGTGCTAGTCGTGCTGATTATAATATGTATGCTGATAGTATCGCTATTTTTGCTTCTAAGATAGATGTAGATAAGGTACCTGCTTTGGCAGTTATAAACTTGCCCTTTAATATGGGAGCTTCTGTAGCTGCCAATATCATATCGGATACTGCACGCTCCAGCAGTTTCCTATGCGCTGGCTATTTCAGAAATGAAGGGTTAGGGTATCCTACTATGCTCCCCGTATCTTCGCTTTACGTACAGCGTGTAGTTAGTATGTACAGCATACTAAATGCTTTTTCGCCTATTTATAACCGACCTCTTATGCCTATATCACCGATAGACAGAATATATAGTGAGAGAGAAAGGGAAATGCTACTATCTAAACGGATAAACAGCCTGAAACCTTATGAAGGAGCATGGGTATTCAATAACAATCTGACTGCAACTATGGATAATTCAATCTTCAAAGAGGAGAACATTCGTCGGTTAGCTAATACCGTCGCACGCGAACTTATGCAACTACTCAAAAAGTTCTTAGGGATGCAAAACACCGATAAGACCCGTGCCCAAGTCGTGTCCCTGATCAAACGCATGAAAGAAGTCATTATTGACCCCCACGAGTATAAGCCAGACGAGTTCATTATCGTATGCGACGAGACCAATAACAGAGATTTCGATAGATACCTCTACGTAACTATCATAGTTAGAATGCCTTTAAGCATCAAGTATATAGAACTTGTTACAGTAGCAATGGATTTAGAAGCGGCCTAAAACCTTAACTCATATGAGCTTGTTACTAGAGAGTATAGAAGCTAAACCACAGTTGAATCGCAATGTTGTTACAGACCTTATCATTATCACCGATTCAGAAGAAGTATTTAGACTTGCCAGGCTAAAACCCCCTACAGTCCTATATATAAACCAGTCAATGACCGACGTTCATATTATATTTGATTATCTGAGATTTAGTTACACAGTCATGCTCAGCATAACAAACCAAAACTTAATGATGAACTATATATTACCTATATGTGCTGCTTACATTATACAAATGGAATCACAAGATATATATATAACATTATACAAAGACATACCAAGTCTAAATGATGTGTATCAAGAGGTTAAAGACTATGTGCGCTCTGGCTTGTTTGCCAATCCAGAAGATACAAGAAAGTATGTTTCTAAGACTTATTTAGAATACTGTGGTAGTTTTTTAGTTAGATATGTTTCACATATGGCTACTAACTTTTATCCAGTCATGCACCCGCAAATTGTTAATAATCCTAACTATAATGATGATATAAATAAATGGCGTTCTTACTATGAAGTCTTGTTAAGTGATAAATACAAAACAAGTAATGAATTTAGAGAGATAATCAATAGTATTAATTACAAACGTTATATTGAAACTCCAAAATTTGTATTTTTTAGACCATTGCTTGTGTATATTATTTGGTTATTAGATTCTCTTAATGAATTGCCTGATACGCTAAGTGAACGTTTTATAGAGTTTCTATATCATGTTAGTTATTATTTGCAAATTCGCAAAGGTCTGCATGATGGTATTTAGATAGCCCTACAATTTTGCATAATCTTGCTAACTTCTTGTCTTGCCACACCCTTGCCTATATTCCTCACAATACTATCCGAACTACTCGAAATACCGCCACTAATAGTCCCTCCCTCTGCGATATTCAGTAGTTTTATTAGATTCTCTAATCCCAGGAAGTTACCATATAGAAATACCCACGTGTTGATAGGTGCGAATTCTATCTTCATTTCTAACCATGTAGGATAGCTAAATTCCCCATATCTTTCTGGATTTGACGAATATGTAAAATGAGACGATGAAGTTAAGTTTATTCTTGTAGGCACCATGTAAAAAATTCCATTTCTTGAAGCGTCATTTACAGGGTAGGTACGCATTCTGTCTATGTTGCGGAATAGTATGCCGTAGTGTCCAACATAATATGTGATACCTTCGCCTGTTTCTTCGTCACTACTAGAAGAAAGTTGGATACATGGTTTGTTATTATAAAGCGCAGAAACTAAGGCTGGAAAATTGGGTATGAAGTTATACCCACCAGGTGGGAAGAGTTGTACGAAGTTTAAGGCCGCTAGCACTTTATGTAATGTCTCGCCAGCTTGCTCCATAAAGTTTACTGGTCTAGAAATATTTAAGAGACTCTCGTAGTTAGCAAAAGCAGATCGGCTAATCTGTCTGACGTACTTAGAGATGTAATCTAACGCTTCTGCTTTTATACGAGCTTTTTCGGGGCTATTAGGCGAAAAAGGTGCTTGCGAAATCCAAATATCGTACCATGTGCGATAGAAGTTAGATACACCATTGTAGCCGTGTGGTAAATAAACATCGGCTAGTTCATTCAACTCACTATGTGCTTGTTCGACGCTGCGTGTCACGCCTAATGACTGAACATACTGCATGGGGTCAGGCATAATTTTCACGCTTGCGGTAAAAACAGCATGGATAAAAACATCGTGCATGAAATCTTCAAACTTCTTCCTATTGTTTTGATCAAAATCTGGTAGTGTATCTCTTTTGAGCCGACTTAGTGGGGTTTCCGCTGATAGCCTCTCTATGGCCCTCGATATATCCTCTTGTATCTTATTTTTTTTAGGACCTTTATCACTAGTTTTTTTTAACTCAAACTGCGCTATGCGTTCCACAATGCTTTTTATACTTACGTCTGTACCATCCTTAGGGATTTTAAAGTTATCTAAAAGGAAAAGCAGAAAGTAAAGCCCGACTGCCTCCTCGTTAAGATTGCCGATAAATGCAGCTAGTTCCATCTCGCTCCTGTAGCCCGAGAAAGCACCACCAATTATGTTCTTAACTTGCGATTTTATCCAATCCGCCGAAAACTTTCCATTGAGTTTCAATAGGTCATCTAACGCCATTTCATAGTCATAGTCGCCGAAGCTTGTACTGAGTGTATCATCAGTAGAAAAAATGTAACGGTTAGCATACGAATCGGCGTCAGTAATATCAGGTGCAAAATTAGCTAGATGTACGCCCACAGTAAAGGTATATGCTTCGTATAGCGTGGCTTCTATGGTATTGGGTAGTTCTATGCGGGATTGTGCTTGTGAGCCTAAGACAGCATTTTTATAATCTGTAGATACGAGCGGCAAAGATAAATCAGGAATATGCGTAACCGAGTTTAGTATCTGCCCACCACCGGATGCAACAGACAAACGCCTATACACCTTATTGTCGCTTTCCTGTTTGTACTTACCTACTAAAAACTTCGGTAATAAGTCTAAAACTACCATTTCATTGATAGCCATATTTATGGAAGAAAAATTAGGATCATCAGTAAGTGTAATGTATATCTTCTTAACTTCCAAATCTTGTGTTTTTATATCAAATCCATCAAATATAGCGAACTCTTTCTCGGGTAAAACGACCTTCCCTTGTGTTATCAAGTGCAAAATACCTTTTATAGCATTCTGAAAATTATTGGGTTGAACACCTAAAATAGGAAGTAAGAATTTGGTAATGCTTTCTACAAAGTCCCCCATGGCCATTGTAATGTTAATGTCAGCTCGCGCAATTTCATCTAAAACAGAAGCTATCATGTCCTTTACGTTACCAAAGACACCTGATGTGCTTTGCTTATTCCACTTATAGTCAATAGCGAAGTTTAATATATCCCTGTCCGCTTGAAAGCCGTGTACTACGTTGGCCGCAAATCCCTCCGAGCAATCTACGCTTAGCCCATTAATAGGGTCTATAATCTTTTTCGGGCCTATGGCCAGAACACTACATGCAAACGGGCTCATTCTATCAGTAACTGACAGCATTTGAACCCTTCCTCCATCCACTGTACTACTATGTCTATAACGAAGACTAGAAGTATCAACCATTGGATTGTTACTATTAGATAAGTAAGAATACAAAGTGTGCCGATGACGATTGCGATCTATTAGCGGCATATTCTTCTAATTCCTTTTCACCTAAAATATACAAAACTGTACATATTTAGTCTAGTCGTCCCCTGACCAGGTAGAGAGGGACTATCCCGTTTCGTTTCACCGCTCCTACCCAGTCCCTTGTGAAGAACACCCTCTTCAAGGGAGAGAGGTCTCTGAAACTCTCAATGCAGGAGAAAGCAATAGCTACGGAGAGAACTTGCCAGCTTTTTTGTTCCACCTGTGAAGAATCGCATCGTCCGAATATCGGGTGTTTATTCCATACTTTCGGGATAGTAGTTTTTTCAGTCTTTTCTTTCCGCTCCATGCAATAGCCTTTTGTAGGCAAACCTGACCATTGACGAAAACTTACGCATTGTGCTTAACACCCGCTCTTTGTCCTCATCTTTGTCAAATGCCAATAAACACTCTACTGTTACTAAGTTGCTGTTACTTTTCTTTTCTGTCATGGGCTTTATCGGCCCTTTTTTCTCGTAGTTTATCAACGCCATCCTACTCAAGTCATATGTTCCTTTACACTCTTTTACATCTCGAAACTTCATGGCGATGATATGTTATAAATATGCAAATTTGTACAGTAATTAGCAACTGTTGCCAGCCTCCTCACTTTGTATATTTATACATACTATTTACACAAATTAAAATCCCTAATCTCCAATGTAAAGTAGCCAAGTTCAGATGCGTATAAACCACTACCATTTGAATTACATGAATATTATAATGTGCATGCTTATAATTTTTACTTAATGAAATTTGTTCAGATTATTGTTTTTTTGTTTGTGTTTTATTTTTATTTTCTTCTTTTTGTATGTTGAAATTTATATAAAGCGTTTCACATCTAGATGCATGTAATTTCAGATTTCCAACTCCTCTTGTTTTACTACCTCTATTCTTACCTGCCATATGACATACGGTATTTATAGTTATTTTTTGCCATCCAGCCCTCAACAAAGGACGATAAGTTGGATGATCGTAACAAGAAAAGACAACCTTACCTTTGACTGATAATAAGGTACCTACAAGCTTTTCATGGTATGATAAGTCAAGCTCTTTCTTATAAATAGAACGACTTTTTCGTGTATCCAATATGTAAGGTGGATCTAGATAAAACACAGTATCTAATGTATCCCATTGTTTTATGCATTGTATAGCATCTATATTATATATATGTACTCCCCTAAGCCTTTCATGCCAAAAGTAGAGTGTCTTCAATCTACTTCTCCACTGGCTGACATTCTTAGCCATATCTTTATTTGTACAATATAACGCACGTGACCAGTTAGATTCAGTAAGTCCAAAACCACTAAAACCCTGATTCTGTCTAACAAAAAATGCCCATGCTCTATCTATATCATTGAGATCAGGATTCTTAAGTATTTGGATTGCCCGCCCGAATTCTGATCTAGCATAGGGAGTATAAACTATATTATGGAATAGTATTTCAAATTTATCCCTGTCTTTGAGAACCTTATACATATTTATAACATCGGTATCTATATCGTTCAGTACTTCCACAGCAAATGGTTTAGGCAGATGCCAAAATATAGAAGCAGCACCAGCAAACGGTTCTACATATGTATGTCCATGAGGGATGTACTGCACTATCCATTTTGCCAAATTTCCTTTCCCACCCGGCCACTTAAATGGCGCCATGACTCTTGGCGGCTCTTTTATACCCGACAAAAACTCTTTTTTTATCAGCTCGCCAAGCCTCATGTATGTGTGCTTTGGTTTATACCTTCAAAGTCAGTGCTCAGCTGAATCCAACCCTTTTTGTTGACAAGTAAAGGCAGTAATTCGCTCTCCGCAGCATTCAAACGCTCAATGAATGATTCATCATATTCACTAAGTCTAATGTACAGAACAGGGTAACTATCTTTTATCTCGGGATCTACGTATAAGTCAAGAACTATTTTTGCTTCTGGGAAATGTTTTCTGACTATGCTTACTGCTATCGGTAGCAAGTCTATCAAGTCTATGAAACGAGATAGATAATGTCTAATATGTTGTGGATCACTAATCTCAACTTGATTGTCTAATTCGTTTATGATTTTATCAATATAATAATTTCTCATATCCATAAGCTCAATTATATTTACATCGAAATGATATGCAAGATAGTATTATGAATAGTGCAGTCGTCTCTTGACCAGATAGGGATGGACTAGTCCTACTCCCACCCAATCCCTTAAGAGAAGCACCCTCTTCAATCTCATAGTTGACGGGCTGTTGGTTAGCTGTCGCGCTCTCCCCACTGCATATGAATATACAAAATCAGACAAAAATTTGCAGCTGTTGCGCACCTCACTATTCCCGACCGTATTTAGGAGTTTATGCTATAGATATACACTTTTATATAGAAGTTAGCAACTGTTGCTCACTCCTACTTTGGCGCACGGCGATTTTCAAGTAGCCTTTGCACACCATTTTTCGACAAACTTAGTATATTTACATAGCATGCGACGCGCATTGCCACTAAAAGCGTACAAGTATCGTATTTATCCTACTGATGCGCAAATGGATTTCTTTGCTAAGACCTTCGGATGCTGTAGGCTCGTCTGGAACAAAATGCTGGACAAGAAACTGCATGCTTACAAGAAGAAAGAACGCATCCCACGACCTACACCCGCCAAATACAAAGAAGAATTCCCATTCCTAAAAGAAGTAGACAGCTTGGCGCTTTGCAATGTGCAACTACAACTTGAGAAAGCTTTCCGAGACCACTTCAGAAACCGTAAGCAATTCAAACTGCCAAAGTTCAAAAATAAAAAAGATAAGCAGTCCTACACTACAAACAATGTACAAAACTCAATAAGAGTAGATTTTGAGAAAAGTTTGTTGTATCTGCCAAAAATAAGAGAAGGGATAAAGATTGAGCCACACAGGAGATTTGATGGTAAGATCAAATCCGTTACTGTAAGCAGAACGAATGATGGCAAGTACTACGCTTCTATTTTGGTAGAAACTGAGAATCGAAGAAACAAAGTTGTAGAGCCTAAAAGCAAAGCCTGCGGGATAGATTTAGGGCTGGCTCACTTTGTTATCGTTACTAATGACTTTAGGAGTTACAAAGTTGAACACCCAAAGTATCTCCGTCGCGGCGAAGAAAGATTAAAGAGACTTCATAAGTCTTTCTCAAAGAAGCAAAAAGGTTCAAAAAATAGCGGAAAGGCGAGATTGAGGCTTGCTAAGCAGCACGCGTACATCACTAACGCTCGTAATGACTTTTTACACAAACTGTCCAAAGCCATCATTGACGAAAACCAAGTCGTGGTGGTAGAGGACATCAACGTGAAAGGCCTGCTGAAATCAAGACTTTCCAAGTCTATTGCTGACAGTGGGTGGTCAAAGTTTCTGTCCTACCTTAAGTACAAAGCCGAATGGTATGGGAGGACTTTCATTCAGATAGACCGCTTCTTCCCCTCCTCAAAGCTTTGCCACCGATGCGGACACAAAAATGAAGACTTGGCACTACATGACAGAAGGTGGTGCTGCCCTGAGTGCGGTGAAACGCACGACAGAGACATCAACGCGTCTATAAATCTATACTTCGTAGGGCTAGGACGGCCCGAAGTTACGTACTTTGAGCAGGCTCTGGTGGATGACCGTAGCCCCGACGGGCTATCTAAAAAGCCATCCTGCGATGAAGCAGGAAGCTCAACTGTAAAAGATTGAGCAGTCCGCAAGTAATTCGTTATTGGGTAATTTTTGCCAGCCAGCGTCTACGAGATTTTTATAGGCTGGTTGCTCGTAACCGAACAAGAGAACTTTACCCTTAACTGATAGCAAGACGTCTACGAGACTTTTATAGAATTCTGTATCTAAATCGTATGGCGGGTCTATGTAAAACACAGTATCTGGTGTATCCCAGTACTTGATACATTTTATGGCATCCACGCAGTCTATTTGTACTCTGCTTAGTCTATCACGCCAGTAAACAAAGATTTTTAGTCGCAAAGGCAGATCATTAGACATGTTATTTAAGAACTTTTCAAATACAGAATTGTATTTTTTAATCTTAATAAGATACTCGCTATGTATAACGAAAAATGCCCAAGTTTTGTTTACAACATCAACATTGGGGTCTTTAATTATTCTGACTGCTCGATTGAATTCTTCTTCTGAAAATTGTGTTTTAGCCAATTTGTCTATTATAATTTCATAATTGTCTATATCTTGTAATACACGATATATGCCGACCATATCTCCGTATAGATCGTTTATTACTTCTACTGGGAATGGGTTAGATAGATACCAAAAAAGAGACATACCATTAGCAAAAGGCTCTACATAGATGTATCCTTTAGGCACATGATGTACAAGTTGTTTTCGTAGCTCTTCGTCCCTGTCTATGCATTGGAACATACACATAGTGGGGAATGGACTTCTAGCTTAGGTGTTTAATTCCCTCTTCGTTCAGTATAATTCGTTCTTTACCTTCTTCTCTTAGTTGTTGTTTAACTAGTTGTTCGTACTTGTGATTGTACAGTAGTATCATCTCTGGCAGTGTCAGTGGCATCGGGTCTATATTCGGTATTGTTTCCGCCCAGCTCCCGAGAAACTGCATCAAATTCTCTATTGTCGAGGAAGACAAGAAAAAAGTCGCGTTCAAGAATGTATTGTATAGGTATCTCTTTTGTAGAACCGCATTGTGGGTTTTGACAAGTATGTACTACAGGTATTATAGGATGCGTGATATAGTAATAATAATCCAGAAGCTGATAAGCTGTATCGTGTGTAGCTTCTTTGATAAACTGTTCGGCCGCCATAGGATTTTGATCGTATAACTCTAATGACATCATGAGGACGGCGACATCGAAGGGCAGTATGAACGATCTAGCTCTGTTCACATAATCTGAAATTTTCTTTTCCATTTCTGCGCCGCGTCTAAACCAACCTTTGAGCTGGCCATTAGGTGTATCTATGATAAACCCAGGTCCCCCGTAAGGTTTGAACGCGATGTCTTCCAGTCCTATTCTCAATTTATTGCTGTGACGGCAACTATTGCAGGTATAGCTTATATTTATGCCGAAGTCAGCACTAACAGAAAGTGCCCACATAAGGTAATTCACGTATAGCAAGTCTGGCCATAATAACTGACCACTTTGAGGCACCTTCCGCCGCATGAGCTGCATGTTATACATGAAAAACTCATACTCAGCTATAATACCACTACTACTAGGTCTATTTCTAACGTAATCTATAATATCTACAAATGTAAGTGGATAAACATCCACAAAACCAAAGTCATATATCTGGCTTACCGATGGCGTCCCACCTAATGGTAGAGAACTTACAGCTATCTTCCTGCCTGTTCCTTCTAAGTTAGACACAAAACAATTTTCTATCGAAACTAAAATAGTCTTAGTTGTGTACTAGTTCGATCTATATTTTTTTGTCCTATCTCGATGTATTTCTGATTTATGTCTATGCATATATAATTATGGTTATTTTCTTTAGCTATAACTCCAATTGTACATATCCCCGCGAATGGGTCTAGTATAGTTAGAGGCCTTCTGGGTATTAGGGATTCCGATATTGTGAAGAGCCTTTTGACGATTTCTAGTGTGAAAGGGGCTGGATGTTCGGTTTTGTTTTCATCGGGTCTCATAGCCCAGACACCCTTCCAGCTGGCTATATAAAGTGGCAGCTCGGGTGGAGGTTGCTTGACGAGCCAATAGATTCGTTCGTCAGTCTGGTATAAACGCCATCCACGAATATTGATTGCTATCATCTTGTCCCAAACAATCTCCTGCCAGATAATAAAAGAAGATTTAGTTAAGAACGACACAGGATGATACATCTGTTTTTTATAGTATCTTACTTTGTGATTATAAAACACTTGACCATCGATCTTAACTACGCGATATAATTCATTCAAAACCTGAATCTGCCATTTCGCATAATCCTCTTCTGGCATGTTATCCTTATGAACTTCGTAATCTATGGGTTTAACTAATTTACCGCCCGCATAGTGCTTATTGTAAGGTGGAGAAGTGATTACTACGTCAATGCTTTCGTCTGGTAGTTTTCTTAGAACTTCCAAGCAGTCACCAGTAATAAGAGTATTTAGGTAATTTTCCATCTATGAAGTATTATTCATCGTATCGGTTGTATGCACGACGCCCGTGAAGGGGCAGAAAGGGATTCTGGAAAAGCCGCCCTTAGGTTCCGCATTACTGGTATCTGGAAGTCCAGGCACATATATTTTATGCCCAGCTACTATGTTAATCTCCTTACTCTCGTAATCAGCTTTATCTTGTGTGAATTTGATAAAAGTATTTTGTTTATAAGATATTTCTAGTCTTTCCTCTGTCATGTGTATTGAGGCATCCTTATGTTTTATGCTTATATCATTTTCTGTAATATCTATCATGCTTTCTGGTGTAAAGTGTAGTTTTATTTTGTTTAGTCCATGTTCTGTTTTATCAGATAGTGGGATAAAATAAGCGTTTGTAATAGCGATGTTGGCTGGGATTAGTATTATTACCTTGTCTTCCACTTCTATGTTATGTGGTGTGAATAGGAGGGTACCTGTGAATGTACCGTGCCCATAGTCGGATGTGGCTGTTATAATCCTTTTTTCAGCATCTACTATGGAAGTTACAGTGCCTTTTAGTATCATCACACTCATTGAATCACCGGCATTACAAGTACCTGGACATGCGAGCGGTTATCCTCATCCTCGTAGAAAAAGGCTATAGGACGGTTAGGGTTCTGTATTCCAATTCTAATTTCTTCAACAGCAGTAATATTGCTAAGTATCTCAGAAATCCTATTAACGGACAATGCTAAGTCCATTTCACCACCTGACCACCCTTCTATCTCGATAACCTCCCTACCTTCACCAAAACTATAAGAATTTTGTATCAATGTCATTTTATTGTCTTTGATGCTGATTTTAAAAGACTGTTCTTTACTGTCAGATATTTTTTGAAATCTTTTGATTACTTCCATGATTTTTGTTTTATTTACAACTAATATGTTATACTCATTTTCTGGTTTTATTATGCCATCTATCGGAGGGAACGGATAGTTTATAACATAGCTGTCAATAGAATTTTTATCGTCTGAAAAAACTACTATTCTAAGTTGCTCGTCTTTGTCGTAAATCAATTTTATTTTGATTAGATTTTGCTCCTTAATGCTAAAGAAGTTTTTTATAGTTTCTACTGTATCGTTAGGCAATGTAAAAGAAACTGACTTAGGTATAGATGTATCTATATGGTCTATGATACACATAGCCAATGTGACGGCATCAGTTCCGATAAGTCTGATTTTGTTATCGCTGATATTAAAGTTGATGCCGTTTATACTCTCTCTGGGGTCTTCTTTTGCGGCAGCAAAGGCAACCTTTTGTATGCCAGAAATAAGTAAAGGGGACGGTATGAAGAATTCTAGATTCGCGCCATCTACTTTTGTATCTAATGCGATCCACTCCTCTAGGAATCCACATTTTATACTATACTTGGATGTGTCATTAGATTGTATCAGTAGCTGTCCGTTGTATTGTTCTGTTTGTGTGTGAATTCCGCTCGTATCGGATGTTTTAACATGGCTAAACGATAGAATACTATCGTCGTTATATGTACTGATAAGGTCTTTTAGAGCTTTTTTAGGTGTTAGGATTTGTAATTCACCTCCGTTGGGTATCGGTAATACCGAAAGACGGCTGGTAATATATACGTTGCCAGTACGTGCTTCCAAAATAGCCGTATCGTTATCTTGCCTTATACTCATGTGGTTTTGCAGAATATCAGGCATTAGTGCCCTGCGGTCTCCACCATTGTGTGCAATGGCTTTTACAATACGCTTGATGTCACCTGCTCTTACTGTGAACGCCATATCCCACCATGCATCGAAACCATTTATTTTCGTATATTTGCACTAACTATGTGGCTATCCAGAATCAAAACCGCAATCATCGTATTATTGACAACCTTATTACTTTCCTGCAGTGGAGAAAAACGAGCGGTCAAGAAAATCAGCAAAGCTGTAGAATTAACTAACCCAGAATTCGTGTACAGTTACTTAGTAAATACATATAAGCTGCCCGAAATGCCATACGATAGCTCTGAAACACTAACCATAATTCGCGATAGCATAAGATTAGATACTATAATCCGTATAGATACTCTAAAAAAGATAGATACTGTACAAGTTAGAAACGACAGAATGCAGATTAAAATAATTAGGCATCACGATACAATGTATGTCAAAGGCGATTGCGTTACAGATACAATAATAAGAGAAAAGATAGTGTACGTAACAAAATACACAGAGTCGCGAAATTCTTTTGATAAAAGTAGATTTTATGATGATTTTGTTAGCATAGCATTCATAATATTTGTCGTAATATTTCTTGTAATTGCTATGGTAAGAGGCATCAAAAGTTATATCAAAAATAACTTATGAAGAGAATACTTGAAGCAGTAGTACTACTTATATTACTATCGCTTTTGTTTTTATGCATAGAAACGCATCACATATTCCTTTTAGCACCTGTCTCATTTGTGTCCACAAGACAGATATTGTTGTTATGGAACAGTTTGAAAAATCGCAAGTACGATGGCACTGGTGTAAACGCAAGTAACGAGTTTTCAGATCAGTTTGATGCTAACATAGTAGAACTGGTTGGTAAAGTAAAAGCTCTAGTCAATGATTACATCAATAAGAAGAAAGTCGGAGCACCAAAACGTAGTCATTTTGTAAGCCTCAATAATCCAACTAAAAGCCAACTTAGGTCGCTATCTGATGGCAAATACCTGTGCATTGACTTAAGTAGGTATATCAATTCTGGCAAACTCGTTACGGAACAACTAAATAATGCGTTTTTGGTAATAAAAGGGAAATACTCCAATAGATTCAAGAGGAGCCATAGTTACAGTCAATTGGCTAATGATTACAAAACCTATGAGTTTTCTATATGGCGTCAAAAGCTGGTAGTTGATACCCACGAAGTTGGTTTTGGTAGCACGGGCGCTCTTGACGCCTTCCTACATAGTTACGATCTAACGAACCAATATGAGTACTACGCTTTTGATTATTCATCTAGCGAACCCGACCACTACTTCAACACAAACGAGCTTAATACGTACGGCCTAAGCGCTAATAGTTATTGGTTTACGGATAACTTGTGCATAGATAGTTACTTAGCTAACGAAAGGACTAAACATGTCAAATCCTCCGAGGTAGCTAACATACCTTTTATCCCAGACCCTAACAAAAGAGCTTTTGCGTATCATAAACTCATTAAAGAGGGTACTATAGATAACATAAGGTTTTACGATTACAATGTCATAACTATTAAGATACTACGTGCAGCTGAGCATATAGAATTCGGGAATGTCAATCAGGATAACTATCGTAGGGTTTTTATGGATTTACTTTATAGTAGTATGCCGACTAAAACGGAAACTATTTCAGGAAGTGATTATAAAAGATATATGTACCCGTATTTTTACGTTCCTATTGTGTTCTATTACGAATCTCTCAATTTAGATGATCACAACAGCGCTTTTAGTTTTCAGCATAATGCTAATGGGTACGGTTATCTTGACCCGTTAGTGAATCACAATACCTTCCAAAACATGAAGACATACGGTTATTTTTATCCCATGCGTTATAATTATAATAATTCTACTTGGGTTACTATAAATCCTAACTTAAATTCTACATACGATCTATTTGGTTATACATTTTTGATGCCAGGGCCGGAGGGTGGTACGACGTTTAATCACGCTGGTTTTGGAGGTTCTTTCAGTTATGGTATGTCATTGAAGTACTTGCCCGATTCAAAATATCGTTATGGAACTTATTTCACACCCTATTATACCTCCGATTACATTGTTTCTGGTTATGCTTCTGCGGCGATGATGCACTTTTATGCTTCCCAAGATTTTGTAAGATTTACCGAAAGGAGTCGCAAGACATACATGGAAAATAAGCTCAACATAAATGGGAAAGACTTTGTGAGTCATAAAACTACAACAATCCCAACTGGCCTTATGCCGATGTACCAAGAGTTTTATCCTATTTATCTCATAGATTCGTATTGTTTTGTAGAGAATAAGAAGGAAGCTATATTGCTGAAACCTCCTACATTCAGTAGATATACCCTAACTCCCAGACAATATAACTTTCACTTTAGGATACCTTTTGGTATACAGGAAAACGAACGTAGGGACAATACGGTTTTGAAAGCTTATGCTCAGGCTAATAGCTATTATCACATTAATCCCTCTACTAATTTTTCTGAAATAACACCGACTTACGCTTACTTTACAGCACTTTCTGATTATCATACTATGCTTCCTCCGTTCAATAGACAAATGGCTTTTCTATCAATAAGGGCAGTACAAAATATGAATAATACAATACGATCTGTAAATATATTATCCAATTCATTTTTGGGGAGGCAACTTATAAGTGGTAGAACGCAAAACGCTATACTTACCAACTTCTGTAATTGGGTTAACTATCCAGGTACTTATACACCCTTTATGAATGAGAATCAGATACGAGATAATTATTTATTTGCTACTTCGCCTACTAATATTAGAGGGTTGTTATGGAGTAATGTATATTTTAGAAAGTTGATAGACCCAGGGGTTGCTCATGAGTTAGGATTTAATGATTTAAATATGACTGTAGATAGTGATAGTGTAGACCAGCGTTTACGTCGTGTGATACCTTTTATTCAACCCTTTGGGATTACTAATGTTCCCGTAAGGGTAGGCTCAGGTGAAAATGTTGTAGAAACGCCTAGAAGACTATGGCGGATGAATGTTTATAGCGGTACCATGAGTGGTACTTACATAGGTTTCAATCCTAATGAAAGTTTTTTCCAAAAGCGAGCAATAGCGTTGGCTTTAATGAGTTATACATTAGCCGTTCCCGACTATCCTAATTCTTCCCCTAATATACCTTGGTGTTGGCAGTCTTTTGATAGTATGCTTTCTTATGCTCCAGAATTCGGCGCAGAAGCCAGTAAATACGGGCTTGGGTATGAGTTCCGATTCGCTTACTTCCATAACGACATACATCCAATACCGAACATGCGATTATCGTTGGGTAATATAGATAGTAACTTATACAGATTACCACTTCTTACTTATAATCATTTATCACCATTGTTTTTTGTCGTATTGACTGACAGAAATGGATATTGGCAGCACGGCCATCTGGACGATTTTTCGGCTGATACTGCGATGAATACGATAAACACCGAACTTACTTATCTGTATATTGTGCCACCAGATTACATATATAATTTTAAACTTCCCGGTCCTATTAGAAGTATCAGTACCCATAGATTTACAAGTGAATCGTTGAGCGATATTTATACAGTCGCGCGTTATGAGTTTTTTGCGCCCTACTTACCATTGTATCCATACCGAGATTTAAATACTATATTGCCAAGATTTGATATAAAACCACATCTGAAAGCTTTCAATATTTATCGCGATATACTTCCGACAGACAATATCATTGAAAGTCTACAAGAATCAGAAGGCTATCGCATAAACAATCCTAATAGTACTCAACCCTACGAAATTCTTAGTTTGAGACAATACGGCTATTACAATAGTTTTTTAGGTTACTTCTTTGTTGACGTAGGCGGTAGCTTTACAACCATAGAACGTATTGATAAACTATTCAATAGCGGGTACGAGACCCGAACAATTAGATACTTAGTAATCCCCAGCCCTGGTAGTTCCGGTAGCTATAGTAGAATATTGGTAGATACTAGCGATCCACTTTTAGGCACTGATTTTAACCCGTTTTACATGGACGCAGGCTCTGTGTTCCTAACCTCCGAGGTTAGATACGATGCCATAAGAAATAGGCCAACTGATACGCTAACTAACCTGCCAACTGAGATGCAAGGTTACGTTATAACAATGAATGGATTAACTAATCTTATGTTTACTTATAACAATACTTTCTGGAATAATGGTGCTAAACTATGGTCTACTTTTGATGATTTTAGAAGCTATTACATAAGCTATTATGACATTTTGAAGTGGCCAGCCCATTCTTCACAGAATGCTATGTATGCTGTGTATGACCTTCAAAAAAGATTCTTCGCTTATAGTGTATTACGTACTATAGCCTTGACGAATAGGATATTTTTCCCTAATGTGAGGATTAGACCATTATTAAGTATGAATGTTAGCTTTGAAGAGGGGAATAATACCGAAAATGATATAGCGAGGCGACACATAGCTTATTATAAAATATATGATGACATAGTAACCAAAAGCAGTTACTATCAGACTGATTTGTTAACACCTATGTATATAACTTACAACCCGCTCGGAGCATATGTTATGGTACACGAGAAAGATAGGGATTACATTCGTAGTCTCATGAACACTAATGTTTTGCCTTCTACGGGTGATCCCAATCCTGTACCTCTTAATGCTAGTTTTAATAGTGAAGGTTTTTACAACGCCATATATGAGAATTACGAACTTATAGGGCCATGGAACTTTCATAATCTATTATTCCCGACTTTTTCCACGGGCGAGGTGCGGCAGCCGCAAGCGTGGGCATTCTCGCATCCCAGAATATGGCCTAGACCAATCATGGCTTATTATTACCCTAGCCGTGTAACTCCTAACCCAGCCTACTACCTGTCAGGCATAATACAATACGAAGAAAAAACTTACTCAGGAAGAAGACCTTATCACGTTTTGGATTACAGTAATATCAAAGACTTTGTCGTAGTTATTAGACTTTATAAATTGAATAACGAAATTGTAGCTGAAAGTTTGAATAATGATTTTGTGGCTATTTATCACAGTAATAAAGTTTACTTGCGCACCAAAACTCAGTTTATAGAACCTATAGTACCTAGAACATTAAAAGGCACGGGTAGAGTAAGACATAGTCTGACTGACTTAGTAAGTAATGTAAGCAGCCACTTAGGGAAATTTGAAGCTATAGTAGGTGGTAAAGTTTTAGCTGATTTGGTTAGCGATAAATCTGTCGTCGGAGAAAACTATATTACCAAAGACTATCTACATCCTATTGAAGATGGTGTTAGTGCTGGTAGTGCCTACTATATTGTTAACGAGTCTACTATTATAAATTGCTTTGGTGATATTCATCAGGTAAGTAACAGCGAGTTGGCTTTCTGTGATAGGACAACCTACCCATATGATAAAGACGAGCAGGACATTGAGATTGTGGTACCCGATGATTACGATTACGAAACCACAACCTTTGGGTGGAGCGAGGCTGTTTACGTGAAGTTTAAAACAGAAGACGTTTTCAATAAAGCTGCTGGTAAGGATTTTGAAGTCAATAAATATAAAGGCAAGATAAACATCGTCCAAGAGCATCCGATATCTTATGGTATAATAGACAACGTAAACATATTAAAAAAGCAAAGGGATTATATAACAATGATGCTAGATATAAATTATCTTTCTAATGATAAAGTAGGCAGTGCTAATACTATAACGCCTATTAGAAAGGCTGAACATCTTAGTCTAATATCAAATAGATTTGATAATCTATCTGGTTCTAATGTGGTTTATAATTTGCCGAGACCCGCTAGTGGCGACGAGTTCCCTACATATTATCAACGGCTTATTTTTGAGATAGACTTGCCAGCCCAAACACTTCAATATAGCCAATTAAGTGATGCACTACGATACGGTAGAAGTGATGCCAATACAAGTCTCGTCAGCACAACAGATGGACTTAGTCTGTATAACGATAAGGATTTGGGGAATGTAATGCTCCATGAGACTGAAAGATTTGACGAGCCTATGATAGTATATGATAATCCTTACAATCCTAAAAACGTTATATTCATGTTTATAGATAACTTAATTGCTGAACGAGCTAATGCAGATGTTCTAAATGGCAATCCACTAGGTGTTATATTGACCGATGAGGAGAGCAATATAGTTCGCGAAAATGTTATCAATGTTGGGCCTAATCCTTTTTCAGGTTTTTGGCATATGGAGTATGTTGGTTTCATCACAGACTATGCATGGAACAAGTGGTCGGCTGGATTGAATGCTGAACCTAGACAGGGAATACTAAAAAACATGAATACGCTATATGAAGGTTTTAGTAAAGTGTATTTTTATAAAGTTGAACTCACAAATTCCGATATATACGGCAGACACCTAATAACTAATAAGTCGTCTGTAACTTTTGCACAAGATGGTGTTACGTTAGCTGATTATATAAAGCTTCACAAATTCGCAATATCTGCTTTATCACTAAACGCCTTTGCGCCATTCTTAGACTTCACTATATATAATAATTACTTCGGTGGTACTCCTAAGACCGTATATTACTCGGATGATTATACACCCAATAACTTATATTTACCATCATCGTATTATAGGAACAACTATCCTGGTAGTCTAAATATTACTGAAATACGTAACTCACTTTATAGATTTAGAGTTGAGGATATAGCCATACAAGATCAAAATCAAAAGTTTCTATTCCCAGCCAAAGATATAGTTACGCGTCTGTTTAGCTTCAAATTACCTGTTGTTACTAAAGTGGTTTTTGTAAAAGATGAAATGCCAAGATATAGGATATATCCAACATCTACATTGCATCCTAATAACCATGATAATGTATATGATAAGGGATTTTATAAAGTACTTTATGATTATAGCTTAGGCAATGTAACTAAGTGGAATAGGTTTTCTGGTACTTCAGCTTTAGGAAGGTTTTACGGAAGTAATCAGTCATACTTTTACTACAACGTGATAACACCCTCCACCAATATACAAAATACCCTAAGATCCCAATTTAATACCAATAGTACCGGTTATGGTACAGCGGAATATAATTATGATCCATTAGTTACCTCTGTAGGTTTTAGTTGGTCTAGTGACCCATCTAAAAGGAAGCGGTTAGTTTACGTTGTGCCGCCAAAACCTTTTGATGGTAATTACGATGTCTTTTATCGTATAGGTAATCTTTTCGCTTGGCCTTATGATTTGATAGGTGCTAATGTGCAGGCCGAGTGTTATTATAAAAACGATACATTTTTTGACTATAATCTGAAAGCTTGGTATTGGCCATACATTGGCCGTTATGCTGAAAATCTCATGCACTTAAATGCTCAAAGGGCAGCCTTTTCGCCATTCACAGGATACGGCTACTGGATGCGATACTCTGACAGTCAGCATATTATATCGCCCATGATGGCGTTTTGGTTCAACCCCAATAATTTTATAAGCCCAGATGAAGTTAGACCTACTTTGACTCAAATTAAATTCAGCGTTAACTCCGAGTACGGTTATAGTTATGGTCGTGTAGTGAATCCGTATAAAGATTTTATCGCTTATGAAAGACCCTATGGAGGGGAAATTGCTTATGGCGATATTAATAATTCATTAATACTTAATAAGTACACAAGAAAATTCCCTAACAGTACTAACCCTACACAATTATCAGTTGTTAGTGATGTGTATCGTGATAATGTGTTTCATACGATGACGCTGATTACTTCGGCAGCGATTGAGATACCTCAGAATTTTATCTATAATATGCTTATTAGTAATTACCATCCACCTGTTCCCTTATTTGCCGTTCATGGTATTCGTACTGTGTTCTCATTGGATAGTCGTGTTATTTATGACAGTTATAAGGTTCCTGCGCATAGACTAAGAGCAGAAGGTATGTGGCTGAATAGGACAAACTATGGGCTTTGGGCATCAAGCTGGGCATTATATACTGGTAACATTGTCTGCTTTGATACGCCGCCTTATGGAACACCACTAGGCGGGTCTTTCTACTTACAACAATACATGTTGTCTAATATACCCTTATACTATTATTATAATGATGGTAATACAAATTATAGATTATTTAATATAGTACATTTTAACCAAGAGTTAGCGCTCAAACATTTCATACCGCCTGAATTGTATTATCTTGTCTCTTATCCTATTTTCTTAACTAACGAACAGGTTGCGGATACTAACTTGGACTTGAATTATCAGTACGAACCCTTTTACATGTCCACAGCCAAGCTAAACTTAGTATATGTAGGCACACAGAAGTTTTATCCGCTTGTATCATATGGAATGCCTTATGTGAAACTATTCTATCCCTTCACTGAATTAATGGTGGAATATAATGAGAAGTCAATAAACGAAAAATTTTCACCTGATATTATAAGGTATTCTAAAACATTGTATAAGTATCCTCTTGAAAATTTTGGTTTCAAAAACAGAGGTATGCCAATATATAGCATCTACATTGATGGGCAATACGACTTTAACCATACCCCGTCAGATGTAAGTGGTAACATGGCTATAAGTCAATCGGCTATGTTATCGTATTTACGTAAAGATGATATTAATTACGATGACCCAGTCTATAAACCAAGTGGGAATAGTATTCATGATCCTGATTTTTATAAATTTTTTGCTTACCATGATGCCACTATTGTAAGGGAAGATACTCAGTTCATGTCTTTTTTGGAGAATAATCGTTCTGCTTTGGCTATGGCTGGAGCTATGAATTTCTTGGCTGGAACTAGCCCAAATCTCAAGACATCAGAACTGGTGCTACGAAAACTTTACGACTATTACAGAACCGACACAATGGCATACGACATGATGATGTTTTACTTCCATGCTCACGATGAGGAACATACAAGTTACCGCTTGGACAGAATAGGCGTATTAGGTCATCCCAAAGACCAAAACACAAAAGTTACAACTAACTTCTTGAATACACTTAAGTACTCTCCTAATACAATTAGCGGTATTAATAAACTAAACAACCCTCCTAATACCTATGCAACTGATTATTATAATCTAAGTGGTTCCTATGCTAGTACTAAAATGATTTTAGAACGGGATATAATCAAACGGCCACTGAGTTCTACTTTTAGGAATCTCTCTAATAACGTACTCACGCAATTAGGCACTGATATTCGCTTACATTTTTATATGACTAGTAGACTTATTTACGAAGACCTTCTTCTACAATCTTATCACTATCGTTCGTATGTTCCATTACCTAACGAAGGCATTTATATACCTAATACCCATATAGAATTCAATCTTATGCTTAACCAAAGCATCTCAGCAAAAGCATTGTTTTTTGTGGGCAATCCTTATTATATTAGGTCTGAATTAGCTAACAAGGCGAATATTTACTTTGTATATAATGATTATAAAGTCTTGTCTCAGTTTTACAAGAGGGTCAAACGGTATCGGTATCGTGTTAGGATGCCGATGGTGAAGGGGTTTAAGGTAAGTGTTGGTGTGATGCCTTTAGGATATAATGCTACGCATGCGTATAGTGTAGGCCCTGCAGGTGCGGTCGGCGCAAGAAACTACTCACAATATACCGATCGTCAGTTCGGTGAGTATCACTTACCAGCACGCGAAACAACTAACTTTTCGTCTATGGGCAGTATGCCATTAAGTAGTAGCCGTGACGTTCAGGTAAATGTAAATAACGTAATGCGGAACGTCAATATTAGTTTACAACCTACAAAGTATTTTCAATCGCCTAAATCTTTATTCCATACCATAACCAATATTAGACGAGAAGAAAGGGTTATATCCTGGGCTAGGAATCCGTACTTGATAGATGTACTAACTATATATCCTAAACCACTAATTATAGATCCAGTATCTATATATCAGAAAGAAGCTTTAAGTTGTGCGTCTTTGTACTTGAGTGATCATCTTGCTTATGCTCCATATGGCGCCTTAGGCACTAATAGTCCAAAAGCAATTTCTTCCACTTATGCCAGTATTGGTATCTATCCTGACCGTTATAGCGGATTTATTAATAGTTCTGTATGGCCAAATGCCGTTATAGATGCTGGCATGGTGGGCGATCTGGTTATTACGAGTAATCAGCTACCATTTTATCTGCCCTATAATGTGGGTAGTGGGACAACCATAAGTTTACCATTGACGTTTTCTTTCCCGGTGGGTGCTGTTGTTGAAGCTAGCGGCTTGGGCTACGATAAATGGTCGTATCAAGAGTGGATCGTCAGCTACTGGCTTGGCGACACTTTCAGTGGCGCGCAACATTTGCCTGTACCGCGCCGCTGGCTAAACCACATGGCTATGTACACCAACACTTTGCCGATGCTTACGCAGACTACAGAAAGGCGCTATAATCGAGTTCTTAACAACTATTCATATATCACACCAATCATGCAGCTGCATAACCCTCAAACTTTCTTTCTAAGCATGTATAGTAACCCTACTCATACTATGTTATACCTGTCTCATGTTCTAGGCTCATCGGCTTACAATAACAAAGTCGTCTACGAAATGAGATTTGATATGGATCTGTTGCATGACTTGCCTGATACTGTAACGTACAACAACTACTGGCCACACATGCAGCACACGGAGGTAAACATGAGGGAAGAAAATAAAAACATCAAAAAGTTCTTGATTTCACCACATCATTACTATACTGTCAAGGCTTTACTAGAACAGAAATATTACGACCTATATGCATTAAATGCTGAAACACTGATTAACTACAATAAATATAATAATTCAGGTGGTTTATTTCATGGTTTAAACACACTTTCTACGATTCTCGGTTTACTCTCTGGCACTATTACGAATTTTCAAAGTCTATACTGGACTAAAAGGGATTTGATATTCACAACTACGTATAACATAATTGACCATGCTTATAATACAAGTGTGGGCACTTATCCGTTCTATGCTATTGAATCGGTTAGCGGTACGATGCCTTCCTACGGGTACGATTGGCTCGGAGGCTTATACTTTTTACTTAACAGCGATAATTATATCATCAATCATAGCGTCCCGTTCGCACAAGTAAATGATGCAAGAGTACAACCCAGAATACTCATACCAGAAGCGACCCATGTGCCGGTATTCTACACCTTCAATACTAGTCTATCTACACGGCGATTATCGCTATATAGGACTTCTATATTTGCGAGTGATATAGAACCACTGCCTGTGTTCCACTATAAGGGTGAAAGCGCAATTTTTGATAACACCAGCAGTCATACTAGACTAGAATCAGATATACAGATCGCTAACTCAATATTCACTAATAGTGTTTATAATATAGAGTTGGATAATGTTATAGTTAGTAATAGAATGCAGACTCCATTTAATGACATGTACAGAAGAGGTTATGCATTTGATTTATTTTACAATACATCGCCTAATGCTAGTTTCAGATTTAATTACAATATCCCCGATGTTGATTTATTCTACTTAGAGTTTAATGGTTTTGGGAGGTTTGAGTATAATATGAATTATGCTGATTTATTGATTCGTAATCCTGCGCCATGGTCTGTTTTTGTTTACCCAGTTTACCGGCCTATAAATAAGTTTCGCATAGGGGATCAAGATTATAAAATGAGCGCACTCAAACTTTTAGGCGATGATGTTAATATGCTATTCCGCTTTCCGAAAGAAATGAGTATCATCATTACAGGTAGTAGTCATGGTGAAGCTGTAGGTAATTTGTTGTCTTTGAGTGTGCCACCACTATTTGTAGAACATCACGCCATGTGGAGAGGGAATGCCAGTGGCTTTTTTAGCATAGCAGTAGATGCATTTAGTCAAATGAGTTACGTAGATGTAGCTAACATGTTAGATGCATCTGGTCAATTAAGGCAAAGTAATAATGTAAAACATAACATATTAGGTGTAACATCGTCTGGCTTACTACCCGGAGCATTCAATATGACTTACAATACAAGAGGATACAATATATGGAACTTTACGCATCGGATAGATTACTTCTGGTTCGCTTGGGTTTTTGGTTATAGTAACGCACGCTCACATGCATCTATGTTCAGAACCCCATACGAGTTTTGGACTATCAACGATCGTGTGACTATCAAGCAACCTGTTTTGCGAGCCAATACGCTCTCGCACTACATGTACGATCCGCTTTACTTAGACACTGGGCGTGTTTTCATTAGACCTCGTCTTTATCCAGATAGTCAACTGAGGCGAAACGTTACTAATCCTGTATCTGTTGAAGCGACAGCTAATATGCCACTTTTTGTGATTGCAGACGCTATATATATGAATGACCCAGCTCGTTATTTAGGAGGAGACGTAACAAGAGACTGGATTAACGAGTTATATAGTTTTGACCATTTAGGTGGTAATCCGCCAACGTCTGTGGAGTTTTACTATACGAACAGTGGTTTTAGTGTTGGTGATGGTGGTAATTGGGAAGGTGTTGGAATCCCATCTGGATATCGTGCTGGTTCCAATGTGATGACGAGGCCGTATGGCGGATACGATCAAGCGATCATAAAGCAGGGTACTGGTGCTTCTGTAGCCAACTTCTACCACCTTGTAGAGGCAGAGCCGTCTATGACCCGCCTTTGGAGCATCCAATGTGGTCTGAATACATCGCCTCTTACAAGAACTGGAGACGAACTGACGCACGAGTACGGTGTTCCCGTAAGTAATAACCACATGGTGACGTCACATGGACTACACTACGAAGCCACAATAACAGATTACTTCTTAGGTAACATGTTCTTGTATAAAGAGGATGATGCAAAATTATATGAGGGGCATCCGTTACCTCATCCTAACTTCATCATCTTTGGCAAGTCTGATAATATTTACAAGTTTCTTGATAATCCTGTGCCGGAAGTCACATATAGTGCCCCGCCAATGTCTTATACGATAGAGATAGGTCTTAGACTTTATACGGATTTAAATAATAGCGATGGTACAATAAATAGTAAGCAGTACCAAGATATTGTCATTAGGCCATATCAGAAGCACCTGTCATTTTCGACTGATGAATCCGTAGAGTCACCTCATAGATATAGTTATGAACATCTACTGCAGAATAGCTGCTTTGCTCAACATGCATTCCCTGCTATGGTGAGGAATAAACATGATATAGACTACCACCACCAGGCGGAATATGTGTTCAGTAATGGTGGTATCTTCGCGAACATCGCTTCAAGTTATATGAAAGCTGTTGCACAAAATCCGCCTTCTTAATAGAAATGGATTTTGAGAAGATACGAAATAGTATCTCTATAGTCGATGTTGTACAGTCTTACGGTATTGTTCTTAAGAAAGTGGGCCGTCAATATATGAGCTTATCACCATTTAAACGCGAAACTAAGCCATCTTTTTTTGTTTTACCTGACAAAAACATATTCAAATGTTTTTCCTCTGGGCATGGTGGTGATGTTATCAAATTTGTAGCTCTGATGGAACAAGTCTCATACTCAGAAGCTGCTAAAATCTTATGCGATAGGTATAACATCCAGATTGACGAAGATAATAAGTCTAAAAATAACCCCTTGTACTTCAAGCGGCAAATAGCCAGCTATCTCTCTAAAGCATTACTCAAAAATACAGATTCTACTTGTTTTCATTATCTTAAAAAGAGATTTTCTTTTTTAGAACAAGAAACTATAACTTCTATTATAAACAAGTTCATAATTGGCATGTGGGATTCTCAGATGTATAATGAACTCGTTACTCTTTATGGTGAACAAAGGATTAAACGCATGCGCTTCCCTAAAACAGACAAAAATATTTTCATCGTACTCCCCATTATAGAAAACAATAAGGTTATAACATTTATGTTTCGAACACTTAGTGATAATTCAGAATACAAGTATATATACTCTGCAGAGCCTAATAAATCGCTTGTTGATGTCGTTTATAACTACAACCCTTACGACAGAAATAACGAGATTTATGTAACTGAGGGTATCCTTGACGCTATCGCACTCTATGGTATAGGTATAACAAATGTGGTTTCTCTGCTAGGATTGAATATAAATGATAAAAAGCTGTCTAAACTGAATAAATACAATATAATAAATCTAGCTTTGGACACTGATCGTTCTGGGTATAGAGCCTCACTAAAATTAGCACAATACTTCATGCGTCAAAATAAAATCGTATATATACTACTAAATACACCTTATAAAGATGTAGATGAGGCTATAAAAGCAGGAGTTTACAATAAAGAAACGATAAAACATAAAAAACAGCTAATAACTACACATATATATATTAGAAAGTATAAATCTATTGATTCAGAAGCGCAATATAAGCAGTGGATTAAGAAAGTAATTAGTGGTATAAAAGATAGTGATATAAGATACTTATATAACAAAAGTATTTACGAAGCCATTAAGCAAAAACCTCTGGATAATAAAGAAAGTTTGGGTATAAACAAACTACTAGAAACACTAACTACTCCGTCACTTAGGCTAGCGTTAGCCTATATAGTAGATGCGATAGATGAAAGAGAGAGGTACAATATGTTACAAAACATGCGAACAGATAAAAAAGAGGACATAATAGATGACAGGCTTATTAATATAATAGTAGATAGTTTATTTTGCAGTCAATCCAAATGATTGCATGTTCTGTATTATAGACACTTAAGACACTAATTGAATGCAATTTTGTATATTTTGATAGTATTTTGCTTAGGTGAGAACCAAGCCTCTAGGGTTAGGACGACCCGAAGTGAAGCCTGTGGAGCAGGCTCTGGTGGATGACCGTAGTCCCTACGGGCTACCTAAAAAGCTATCCTGCGACGAAGCAGGAAGCTCAACAGCAGGAGTTGAGCAGTCCGCTGATTTGACATAGTATGTTTTGTAGAATCGGGTCGCTTTTAGTACAGTCGCCGTTTATTGCTTCATTTAATAGAATACCGAACTTGTTTAGTGTATCGTTATCATTAATACTTAGGGCGCTTTTGATCCATATTTGAGCAATGTTTTTTATCGGCCACTTGTAGTATAGGCTTACGACATCGTCTATGTGGCCGGCAAAAGACATCATATAATATCGTCCTTTACCTTGATCTAGGTAATCAAATAAATTAGTACATAGATTGTACAGCTCCATAATTTCCTTCATAGTTGTAAATTTATCGAAATGTACCTGTGTGATAAAATATAGTAATAGTTGGTATATTTATTCATGGCTAACTTTGTTGATTTCGCGCAGCTTGGGGTTACACAGGGTTATTTGGGTTTTGTTGAGTACCCTAGGCTTTCTGGCGGTGGCAAAGAGTTTTTATGGCAGCACATGTGGGATATTGATATCCCTGTTAAGCCAAGAGCAGTATATTGGCCTGGTTTAGATGTAATAAAACACAGGATGAAAACCCTTTCTCTGGACGTTAAGAAAGATTTAGTCGGCAATGCCGATGTTAATATTCGGGGTATACATATCAAGCAGCATGGTGGTTACGAAAGTGATGGGACTGTCAATTGGGAAATGATTGACTTTGAAGACCAAACGATTTATGCTATGGCATTATCTTTTATGAGTGCTGGGGGGGCTAATCGATACAAGTTTCAGCTCAGAAAGGAAGATGTGCTGATACCTGTTTTCCAAGTATTCTTCCTCAACTCTAGTCGCAAACCCGTTAAGAGAATCGACTTTTACACTCTACAATTTACGAGTTATGACTATAGTTACGAAACTCCCACTGAACCCTCTGGTGTGCGTGAAACCGTGACGTTAAACTTCAGCTATGAACATCACGATAAGACTCTTTTGAACGTAGTTCCAGCATTTACTTTCTAATATGGAGACGATACAAAACGATAAAAGATATATCACTAATTATGAAGCGTCAGGTATCTTAGGTATTCCAACCTACAAGATAGATACAGTTATTAGAGCATACAGCGTTCCACATTACCGATCTGGCAGCACTATATTTATTAGAAAAGATGTTTTGCCACATATTAAGGCATTTGTTGAGCTGTTAGAGCAAAGTGGATATGTATTTTGATGAGGCTTTAGTTAATAAAGCTAAACGAGCGGGTTTTTTTATCATGCCGCTTACAATTGATGAGTTTGTAACACGTTTGGGTTTGGAAGGGTCTATCTATCCTGCGTGGATGAAACACCTGCGCGAGCTTTTTCCCGACCCGATACACACTGCCCATAATTATATCCTACTAACTGGTGCTATTGGCACTGGCAAATCTACTGTCTCAAAAATCGCAGCGTTATATACCGCATATAAGATACTCTGCCTAAAAGATTTTAAAGCATTCAATTTATTTATAACTAAGCCTATTCAGTTCGTTTTCTTTCATGTTAAGATAGAAAAATCTCGTATCGAGTTTTTGGAGTATGTTAAGGATGTATTTGAGAATCACGATTTGTTCCAAGAGATTAGAGAACTACGATTAGAACAAGATTTGAAGCCTATTCCTATAGATTTTCAAGCCGATGGTTCCAAGAGTAACTCTTCCATAGGAGGCGATGTGATCTTTTATGTTTTTTCAGAGGCTAACTTTGTTAACGAAGGTGTAATAAGATTTAAGTTGGAACAGGCTTATAATCGTTTCAAGTCCAGATTTTTAGCTGCTAAGGACTATTTGGGTAATATCATTATAGACACTTCTGCTTCTTATGAGGGGAGTGTTGTAGATTTTTTGGGTTATAGAGCTGAGGACTTTTATACAGTTCGTATGTCGCAGTGGGAAGCCAAAGCACACACAGGGCTATTCTTTAAGAAAGGTGCTATTTGGGTCTATACAGGCGGTATTTTAGGAGAGCCTAAGATAATAGGCGATAAGGAGGATGTGACGCCTGAGGAGCTAAGTAAGTACGAACCCGAACGTATCATAGAAGTGCCCAAAGAATTTGAGAAAGAGTTTAGTACTAATATTTACGAAGCGCTGATATCGTTAGCTGGGGTTAGCGTAAGGCCTCCAAACTCACTTTTCACACGCGAGATGGTTAGCGCAGTTATGAATCTCCCTCGTATCACTAGCGATTTATTAAGTATTATGCATATGGACACCATACTGGAACCTATACTTTCAGCACTACCTATTGATAGGACATTAGCCATTCATATAGACACATCTATACGTGGTGATAATACGGGCATTGCAATAGGTTACTGGTACGACGATAATATTATCTATGTGCCCGTAGCTTTCGGTATCCACAACGAAGGTGACGACATACCTATGCACCTCATAGAGGGTTTAATAATACAAATAGCCCAGCAAAGGCAAATATCTATTGTAACGGCAGATACATATCAATCCTATAAACTTCTTCAAGATATTGCTATAAAAACTAGAATCAAAACCCAAACAATATCTATAGACCAGAATCCAAGTATATATTTTAGTTTAAAGAAAGCTATTATAGACAGGACAATAAACATAACTAAGAATCAGCTTTTGATAGACGAGCTTTCTAATTTACGTTATAAGGTCGTAGGAGCTAGTTTCAAACCAAAGATAGACCATTCTCCAAATTCCTCCAAAGACATAGCCGATGCCGTGGCTTCTGTCCATTATGTTTTGCGAGACTTAGTCGCTAAAGGAAAAGCTGTAAATTCTACAATCGCACAGGAAATACAAAACTATAAAAATAAGCTATACCAGCAGCTGAACATAAACCGTCCGATAATAACTACGAGTATGGCAATAAAACCATCTAACTTTTAGCCTTTATGACACCGACCCATTACTGGTTAGAAAAGGTGGCTATAAGCAATGGTACTTATAATAATGAACGCAAGCCCGTAGTAATTACTTATAATGTTTATAAGACATATGATTGTAAACAACTTGGCGTATTTGTAGGGGCTGATCTGCTATGGAGTAAGGATACTGTACTCTATTTGAAACCAGAGAATGATGGTAATAATAGCTCACCTATAAGCATCAAGGTTAGCGATCTGTTCTTCGCACCTAAAGCTGATTTCTTTCTTGTAACAGATATGAATAAAGCTCGTGGGGCAACAAAAAGAGGACAAAATATAAGTTTCACATCAAGAGAGCCGTATTATTGTGATAAAAAATATGCTGTCAAATCAGAGTTGATACGGGGTATTAATCTTGTAGAACAAGCGCCCGAAGCAAACCCAATCACTTATTTACTGGACAACGAAGGAGCTGTAAAACAAGTAATAGATTATGTTTTTTCTAAGCCACCTCTGCTTTTTTCGGTAGGTGCGATTCTGCGTAATGAAGACGGTGATCAACATCTTTTCGCCGATGCCGGAAACGCCCCACACCCTGACCAGCTTAAAATAAATATGGAACGAAACAGACGAGACTACGACAAAAAACTTCATTCTGGTACTCGCTTTGGTATAGCATCGTACTTTTTGTATGCTAAGAGAATATACAAAAGTGTTTTCAAACTGAATATAGGCGACTACATTGTTATATCTATTGCTTACTATCCAGTAGTTAACCCACCAGAGACAAAAGATGTGGAAATAAATAATATAACGGGTTATTATAATAATCTAATAGGAAACTCAGAAAACTATAAATGTTCTATCTATTCCTTTCATTTGTGGCGTCATGCCCTGTACGGTGGTTTTGCGGGCGTAGCTGGTGGCGACTATCGCAATAACGGTTATACACTAAAACCTGAGTGCGCTTGTAGAGCGTTTAAATTGCTGCTTGACGCTCAGACTCAGCCAGAGTACAAAAGGTCTTGGTATCATGTGTTATATTACCCAACTGCTTTCTACTTACTTTTACTATATTTAGCTACAACAAAATCGGATAAAATTCATAATGAACAAGAAACAAACAATGCTATTAATGATTTAATGCATATATTCAAAACCAGTAGTGATATAGAAAAACAAATACAAAACGATGCCTATAAGAAGATTGTTAGAAGGTTTACTGACGAGATAGGTGAGAAGCACCTGAAAATCATAATGCAAGAAGGATTAGGTGATGTTAGGGCAAACAGTAATGCAGTAAAAAAGTACGATAACCCAATACAGATGCTATGGAAGTATTGTATGGAAAAAATAGTTACGAAAGTACAACCAAGAAACAATACCATAGAAGGATACTTAAATAACAAAATAAAAGATACTGATAGAATATACAGACAAATACTACAAAGAGAAATACAATTTTTTAACACTTAGCTTTTATTCTAAGTTTTTGTATACATCTAAACCTATCAATGTTTCCACTTTTTTGCCCATATCTAGTAGTATTTTATAAGATAGCGATTGTACTATAAAAGCTATAGCTAGTGCTTTATCGTACTTTGCTATTTTATTTAGAGCATCTTGGCTACCCATACCTATCAACTTTTTAACATCCATAAACTCATCTACTTCTTTTATGATGTAGGGGTTAACTTTTCTGACACTACTAATAAGTTGATTGATTTCCATTGCATTTACTATACTCTTCCTTATATCTACTATTGCGCTACTTATATTAGGCCAGAATAGGAGTGCCTCCTCTAAACCAACATTATATTTTAGGAGTGTGGATGCGTGCGGTATAACATAATATTTACGATAGTAATAGTTAACAAAAAGAGTCATGAATATGTAGTACAATCCTGTTTTGTATCCATATAATTTTCTAGATAATTGTTCCGCTGTGATATTGTCAGCATATTCTAAGTTGAAGTACTCGGCCAGAAAATTATATATATCTGTATCTAGTGACTTCGCAAATTGCGTTGTTATGCTTTGTTTTGATTTAAGTAAGTGACCCAAGTCTTTTAACCGATAAAGTATTATAAATTCGTCTGAGTCTACGAATTTTTTGAATAGTTCTTCTACAGATAGTGTAATCATAGCTTGATTTGGGTAACTAATGCACTTGGGTCGTAGTAGGTGTCTAACCAGTAGAGTCCGACTGCCTTAGGGAGAATATTGAGCAAGTAATAGCGATAAAAGTTTTCTATAAGCATGTGGAAGTTATCTATTTCGCCGCGTACTCCGTACCATATATAGTATTCATACACGTCGTATAACATGTCGTAAAGCAGGTCATAGTCTTTGATAGGCACTTCTATCTTCAGTTTTTGAGATGCCCTGTCTAAGAAGAATTTCAGCATTTCGACCGCATCTACATCCCGTTCGGCCAAAAATCCAAGCAGCTCCTTACCAGCCTTGCTACTTTCTAAAAATACAACCTCAGACTTGTCTAATGTTATTTTGTCTAACTTCTTGTTTAATTCTTCTATTCTTATTTTTTGTTTGACTAGTTTAGTACCAATGTAGTGCCATGGAATACGAGATTGGCTATATTGATGTAGTTCATCTTTCTGATAATAGATTACTTTTATTTTTTCTGGTTCTACATTCTGCGTTTTTAGTTGTTGTTTGATTTTATTTGTAATGTCGTAGTGAGGATTAGAGACTAAACCTTCTATATATAAGAATGGAACGATGCCAAAGTCTGTAACTCGCTCATAAGTAATAACACTGGTAGGCTTTGAATCTCGTAACACCTCATTCAAGTTAGGTAATTGAATCTTCGGAGTTTGCCTATGATAGTAAAATAGATAACCCGGCATATCATAAATATACTAACCTTTGTCAAACTATCACATGGTCATAAACGAAGAATACAGGAGTTACAACTTGTTGGCGACCACACACTATATTATGAATGTTGAGCGAATATTTATATGTTACAAATGCTTGACCTGCAGCATTTAGGCGATAAAACTCTACACCACCTATTTCTTTTTTATCTAACATACCATTAATAAATAGATGTGTAAATACATTTGAGCTTATCGATCTAACATTTAACCAAAAACGTAAACGATTATATCCATATAATGCTTCCACGAAATTATTACTACCCAGTCGCATGCGACCAGCTAAAGGACGATATGGCATATGCAATGAATGAATAATATTAGTTACTAAGTCTAAGTAGAAGTTGTCGTTGTATTCTTTATCGTAATTTATCCCCATAGAACTGAGGAATTGCATCATGGCCTTCTTGTTCAATTCTACAGGCTTTTCAGAACTTGACCTTATAAGTTGTTCGTATTGACCAGAAGTGTCTGCTATTGCGGGTTGGGATTTCTTATGTATCTCGTGATATTTATTTATATGTTGCTCTATGTAGGTAGTTAAGGTCGTATCTATACAAGTCTTTAGTATTCCATATAAAATAAGATATTCTATACTTAATTTAAGTGCAAAAGGTGTGAGCTTGATATTGTTATTATTTATCTCTATCAAAGATATATCTAAATACTTTTTTAGTATTTGCTCCGATACCCCACTTGGCCAGTAGTTGTTTATAATAGCATATATATTAACCAGATCGTAATAGCTAAAGTTTTTATGTATATCCAAAAAATTCTTTAATTTTTCTTCTGATAATAACTTAGTTTTTATGGGCCTTGATAGATTTATGTTTTTCTTTTTTATGACTTTGATTGCGAGTTGAGAAATCATATTATTGTGTATTTATATATTTTAGGTATCGTTCTTTTTGTCGGAGAACGTTGTAAATATACTGGTCTAGTGTTCCGATGGCGATGATGTAGTGATAGACGCACTTATCGGATTGCTGGGAAATTCGGTGGATTCGGTCTTCGGCTTGTAGCATAGTAGCTGGCACCCAGTCTGTTTCAGCAAAGACGATTTCGTCTGTAGCAGTGAGAGTCAGCCCCTCCGAAGCTACAGCTAAGGAAGCGATGATAATGGCTTTCTCAACCTCTTGGGACTGGAAAGCTGCTACAGCCCTAGCTCGTTCGTTCTTAGAAACACGACCGTCAACAACATAAATCTCATATTCAGACCACATTTCGGACAATTTATTTTTAATGTAGTCTATGACTTCGTTATGATGTGCGTATATAATAAACTTATTCTTACCTTCTAACTTATTTTGCACGTAACTGACAACCCATCGAGCTTTTTCTATTCCTATAAGACGACGGTAAGTAGAGATACGCATAGCTATATCTTTCGGAAGCTTAAGGTTAGCCTCTAACATGCTTCTAATCTTAGCTTCTTCGCTGATAGCCTCCATAAGGTGCATATCAGATGGATTAGTGATATCTATGTTGACAAAGATACGGCTTTTAGCTGGTAGTTCGGCAAGCACATCCTTTTTTAATCTTCTGATATATTGCTGCGTACTTTTAAGATAAGTTACAAGATTAGCAGCTTTCTCGGCCTCTATAGTAGTATAATAACGAGCATGATTGCTTGTCCTGTAATAATATGCTGCCGTCTCACCCTCAAAATTCCTAATGAACTTTACTACATCGGTTATACCATTAGGTAACATGTCAAGCAAACGAAGTATATTATACGCTTCTACTGGTCTATTCTTCACAAGTGTTCCAGTAAGACCAAGTATAAATCTGGCCTTACTAGTCAAAGGTATGACATTCTTAACACGCTTAGATTTAAGACTTTTTAAATTTTGTATCTCATCAAATACAATGATTTCTGGCTCAAGTGATAGAAGTGAATGTAGTTTGTTCTTAGCTGTGAGTGTGGCGTAGTTAACGATATTTATTCTTTGAGGTGTAGGACTCTTCAGTGTTACACGCGGAAGTAAAAACCGTTGTGTATCAAACTCAACAATTCTATCATACCATTCTTGTAACATCACATCAGGAGCCATAATGATAACAGTCATGCCCTTACGATATGTTGCTAATAAAAATGCGATAGTTTGCACAGTCTTACCTAATCCCTGCTCGTCACATAGTAAAAAACCCTTCTTGCCACTACCATAAGTCAGTAGCATACTTCGTATCCCGTCTATCTGATAATCCCGCAGACTAGGTACTAGCCCCTTAAGCATCTCTAAATCTTTGTTGACAGACTTAGCAATGTTATCAGGAACAATTATCTCTAAACCTTTATCTGTAGATGTATCTAAGGTAGATGTATCTAAAGCCTGCAGCTTTTCATTAACAATATCTATATACCTGTTTTTAGCACCTAGTGTATAAGCCAGAATGCGAGCTTCAACACCGAGATATTCAAAATACTGTGATGCAAAAAGTGCAAACTGCCGTCTATCTCCGCGCCAAGCGTTCTCAGGCATCGGGCTATACTTAAAACCATACTTCTTAAGTGCATCCTTTATATTTATAAAATCTTGTGTATTAGCATTATGTACATAGGGTAGCTTAATAGAACATACACTATCTTGTAATTTTACTGTCAAATATAATGGCTTGTTTTGATAGTAGTTAACGGCCTTGACGGGTATTTTCGAGAATGCTTGCCGTAGCAGGTCGGCTTTGGAATCGTCCATGCCGCTCATAAGCTCAAATGTGCAGTCTGAGCGCAAGGTAAAGAGAACTGGCCAAAGCGCGACATGACCTACTAGCTGGTCACCCAAAGTGTACAAAACTGCACATATTTAGTGCAGTCGTCCCCTGACCAGGTAGGGAGGAACTAGCCCTTTTCGTTTCGCCGCTCCTACCCAATCCCTTAAGAGGAGCACCCTCTTCAAGGGAGAGAAGTCTCTGAAACTCTCAAGGCAGGAGAAGGCGAGGGCTACGGAGAGAACTTGCCAGCTTTTTTGTCCCACCTGCGTGGAACCCCTCACCCGTTCCATCTTACGGTCGACGGTTTGTTGGGTAGCTGACT
>Ga0308417_1000229_pt1 | contig 42109 bp, 65 predicted proteins | sample HotsprSampleOS65_FD_203528 | JGI IMG/M metagenome (GOLD analysis project Ga0308417, IMG submission 203528) | Hot spring phototrophic mat microbial communities from Octopus Spring, Yellowstone National Park, Wyoming, United States - 20090730_OS65 ...
ACTGGTCAAGGTGATGGAGTGGCGGTGATTGAGCATCGCCCCAGGCGCGCCCTGAGGGCCCTGTGCCCCCCGTTCCCCTTGAGGCCCCTGCGGGCCGCTCCGAGCCTCTCCCGGTGGGCCTTGTGGCCCCGGCGCCCCCCGGCCGCCAGAATACTTGAGTACGCCCTGCCATGTAGAGAGGTAAACCTTTATCCCAGCCATCAGTTTACCCACCCCGTCTCAGTGTCGCACTTGTCATAAAGATGGGTGTGATTCACGCTCACCATATGGGCTCGCGTCCAGCCCCCCGTCGTATACATGTACGTCCGCGTCCCGCCAATCTCCTGTATGGCGGAGTTGAAACCGTACACGCCCGTGGTCTGCGTGCTGGTATATGTGATGCTGTGGGTGTGATTCACCACTTGCCCTGTAACCCCCTGCGGCCCCTGAGGCCCCTGCGCCCCCTGAGGCCCTTGTGGGCCAGGGAGACTCTCCCCGCGCACCCCTTGCGGGCCTGGAGGGCCAGGCTGGCCCCCCGCGTAGGCCAGGATTATCCACTGACCGCCAACGAAGGCTTTCAGCGCGCCAGCCATAGGCACTCTCCTATAGGCTCATAGCCTGGCTTGACAGCGATGAGCTGGGCATCGAGGTAGCAGATACGATATTGCTCATGCCACGCTGTCGGATACCAGGTAACCGCCCGCGCAAGCTGAAATCTGGCGTAGCACTCTGGCACATACTTGGCGAAGGCAGGCTCGGTGTAGTACCAGAGGCTATTCTCGTTCCAGAAGCTCTTGTGGGATGGGTCTTGAAACGCCCCCCGCCCGTCGGTGCTCGGTACGCGCAAAAACAGCCAGCCGCCAGGGGCAAGGACGCGGTAAATCTCGTTCATTATGCGTACGGGACTGGAGAGGTGCTCCAGCACGTCGTAGGCCCGTACCAGCCCCACGGAGTCGGATTCTATGGGGATGCCATCCTCCAAGTCCCAGAGGATGTCGGCGGGCGGGCGTTTGTCCAGCGTGGTGTAGCCGTCCAGCCGCTCCTCTCCTGCACCGATGTTGAGCATGGCTAGGTCGTTATCTGCACACCAGCGCTCCACCATCGCCCGCACGCGCTCGCGGTAGACCGTCTGCGTCGCCGCCTGTACGTCTGCATTGCGGGCCACGCTGGTGTTGTCCCCGTGGCGGCGGTAGAGGTACAGACACTTGTCCACATGGCGCATCCCCGCCGCGCCGTAGGCGAGATACGTCCGACAAACGAGGTCGTGGTCATCCCCCACCGCCCTGTGCCCATTGTGGCCCCCTAGGTCCTCGTACGCCGTCCGCCGCCAGGCCCGCACGTGGTTAGGGGCCCAGTAAACGTAACGTAGAGCGTGGGGTGTTGGCGGAAAGGCGATCATCTCGGTCAACTCATGGCCCTGGTAGGTAAACGGCCTAGATCGCCAGCCATAGTCGGCGCTATAACTGAACGGCTTCCAGGTAGCGTGCTCAAACTCTGCAAAGTTGGAGTAGGCGAATTGCACCTGTTCATCCCTGAAGGCCACCGCCAGCTCCTCTAGGGCGTCGGGCGTCAGCATATCATCCGCGTCCAGCTCCACCAGGATGTCACCCTGGGCCTGTTGCGCGCCATACCACTTTAGCCAGCCGATGGCGTGCGTGCCGCCCCCCACCATGACGGGGCGTACACGGTCATCCGCGCGCATATCGGTGGGCAGCTCGCCGCCATTGTTGAGCACCACAATCCATTCCCAGTCTCCGTAGGTCTGGGCAGCCAAACTTGCGTAGGCCTCGGCGATGTACGGGTTAGTGCCGCGATAGTGCGGTGTGATGACGCTGAACGTTACATCATGAACCATAGGTCATGTCCCTCGGACACAATCGGGCCCTCCTCATCCGTGTCCACCCAAAGCATCCCCTCGAACGATGTACCCGGCTCACTCGCTGAAACTGCGGCCTTGCCGTAGTGTAAATTGCTGGTCAAAGCCTCGTGGCGTGCATTGTTCAGATACTGTGTGTGGTCATCGGCGCTCAAATTAAGGAGATCGCTGTGGGAAAGCGCCCCCGCGAGCTCCGAGGCCGAGACCCAGGCGAGGGTCGTCCCCGTACCGGTGGCCTTGAGATATTTATTCGCCCCCGCCCCGCTCGTGGGCCAGGTGTAGGTGTACCCGCCGAATTTGGTCGTGGCCGCATCCGCTAGCCAGAGGTTGCCCGTGTCGCCATGGATGATAGCCTTGTACACCCCGCCGGGTTGGATACTGAAATTGCCGCCGCCGAAAATGGCGATAGCGCCATTGCTGCCCGCCCAATATCCGGTGATATTGCTCCCGCCCTCACCCGTCTCTAGCTGTAAATCGTGGCCGTTTTCAATGTGAATTCCACCACCACGAAATAAAGAGGAGGAGTGGGAATGCAAAAGCACTTTCGGCGTCGCGCCATTGTAGATGTACAGCACGCACGCATTAGAGAAATCTACTACGTTAACCTGGCCGCCCTTGCCGAAAATGTTTAGGGTGTTTTCGGATGCATATAGATAATTGTTGACTCGTACATTGCCATTCACATCCAGCCAAGTGTTGCCGCCATCACAATTTGTACGGTTGATGGCCACCTTATCGGTAGACGTGCGTGGATAGAGTACTGCCGTCGTCGCCTCGCGAAACCACGGCCCAAGCACCGTCAACACCGCCGTGCCACCCGTCACGGTATATCCTGAATGGCCCGTGATCTGGATAGTAGAGTCCCCAGCCGGCGAGACCAGCGTCATACTATCATCCCGTAGGCCCCATGGCGTGCCAGTTACGTCGATGTAGATGCTGTTCGTCTCCGAGTCGCTAGATGTAATACAACCATCGCCGCCCAGGATGTAGAACGCCCCCGTGGATGTTGGCCCCACCGCCGTCCCGTCGTTGCTGACCAGCACAGCGCGATGTTGGTGATCCGCATGGGGAATAGCCATGGCCGTGCCCGCCACGTTGGTGGACGCCACAGGTTGGATTTTGCCCCCGGCCGCCCACGGCGTTTGGCTCGGCACGGCGTCACCACCTGGCAATCGCCGCCGCGTGCCGCCGCTGTTCTGGTTCTTAGTGATGGTCGGTTTCGGGTCGCCGAAAACGAGCTCGATCTTCTCCGAGCCGATGCCATCCTGCTGGATGCTGATCTTAATCCCGGTAAGCTGCTCTACCTTGATAGGTGTATCAAGGTGTTTGTCATAATGTGGAATGGTGTCGCCCAGCCAAAAGTCGCGGCCCAGCTGGAAGGCCGCCGACTCGATAAAATCGAACGTGTGGCCCTGCTCTGGTCGCATATCCTCCAGGGCCTCCTTTATCTCCATGCTATCGTCTGTGTTGAGAAGCACCTCCTTGCGAATGCGCCCCGTCGCGTCGGGATTCTCTACCACAGTCAGCCCATCGTTAAGGTATCCATGTGTGCGCAGCGGATAATTGTTACAATGCCAAGAGGATTTACTAAAGACCTGGTACACATCCGAGAGCACCACAGGATGGGCCGAGCCTGGCGAACGGTCTATCCCCCGCGTGGGCACATAGGTCTCGAAGACGAACGTCACCGCAGCGTCTGGGCCGTTCCATATCGGCATCCAAACCATATCTATGTCGTAGGCCTGGGCCAGCTCTCTGAGCACTTCCCACAGGTTGCCTTTGCGGAAGATGGTTGCCTGGGTCTCATGTTCACTTTTTTTGGCGGCCACCGTGAGACCGGCAAGCCCACGGGGATTCCCCAGGGGATCATTGAAGGCTGTGCCCGGTTCTAGGTTGTAGCGCACAAAATCTTTGATGACATCATCTAGTTTGCCGTTGAATTGTTGTCCCAGCTCGTCCCCGTAACCTGCGCTGGGTTGGCAGATACGCGTATCCAGGAAATAAGCATTGCCGCCTTTCCCTGCCAGATGCGCCATATCGCGTTGCCCCGTGCGCGGGTTATAGGCTAGCTCGATAGACTCGATGGCAAATACCTGCCACTTGTCCAGGCGCGCCACAAGCAGGAATTGATCCTGCGTCGTGTCTAGGAGGGGATAGAATTGACTGGACAGCGGGATAGAGCAGGTAAATGAACACTCATCCCGCTTGAGCCATTCAAGATGGAATTCGGCCAGTTCGCTCTCGATGCGCGTGATAGGCATAAATGAGCTATCCAGAAGCCAAACTTGCCAGTGTTCACGGAAATTATGCAGGCTCATCCCAATCCCGCCTTGCGGATGTCATAGCGCAGCTCGTACGTTGCCGAGCCGGAGGCAGCCCATATCTGCACCGTCCCCGGCCCGATCCCAAGCCGCCAAAAATTAGAGACAGTCCCCGCATAACCCGTCCAGTTGCTTCCAGCCCCTGGGTCTCCCGCCGCGGTGCCACCGGCATAATAGCGGATGAGCACAGGATTCGTCCAGATGTACATCACGTCAGCCGCCCCCGCCATCGCCGTGCCGATCTGGATCATCTCCCGGGTCTGCGGGTTATAGATAGTGGGCGTCCCCACGGCCCCCGTGATAACGTGCACGGGATAGGCGAAATAGTCGCCGCTGTTGTCGTAAGTTACGCTTACCACGCTGGTGCCGGCAAATGCCGTGGCTGTGCTCTGTGTCGCGCCATACACCCAAAATGATAGCGCTTCAAAGGCCAGCGTCACATCCGCGAACCCGAATTGTGGCTCTGCAATCTTGGTTGTGGTGATGGCTGCTGGGATGGTATATGTGCCGCCGTCGAACACCACCTGCACCGTGCCGGCCATGCCCCGGTGCACATCACGGTAAAACCATTGCCGCCACATCGCCACCGTGCCCCTGGCGTGTTCATAGCTGTCGGCGCAGATGGCAAAACGTAGTTGCAATTGCTTGCGCTCAAAATCCCACCCGCTGAGGACGTCCACGTCATTGGTCATGTCATCCCAGACCGGTTTGGCCGTCCAGTCATCCAGACCCTCACCATGTACGTAACGCACCGTAGCGCTGGTTAAGGTGTGGCTCGTGCCGTCTGATTCGATATAGCGGATGATCTCGCCCATCCCTTACACCGCCCCCTGATTGCCCGCCAGAAGGTACAGGTCTTGGGCCGTGCCGACAGCCTCCAGCACCCGCGTCGTGATGGTGGGCACGAGGTTCTCATCCAGCCGCATGGTTAGTTCCAGCCGAATGCGTCCCGCGTCACCCTGGACCGTGTTATCGCCCGTGGCCCAGGTGGGTTGTGGCATGGGCGGCAATGACCCCCACGCCCCGCCCGCGAATAGCGCCCCCAGCTCCCGCAGCGCTGTGCGTAGGAAGCTGAAATCCCATTCACCTTCTGCAATCTGCGTCTGCGCCTGGGCAATGCTCCCCAGGGCTTCAAAAACAGCCTTGATGTTGGTTACCGTCCCCTGGATCTCGACCAGAGCATCGCCATACTGTTGGCCAATGTCCTGCATCTGGGGGACAAGATACTCGATCCCATCCCGCAGGTTTTTGATGATCACCTCGAAGGAACGCCGGGGCACATACTTGGCGCCCGGCTTTTTGGCTGTTTCACCGGTCTGGGCGGCCTGGGTGAACGTCTCGCCCAGATTGAGTACATCGGTAATGCTCTTGATCGCCCCAGCGGTCTCTGCTGCCTCAGTGAGCACCTCACCCGTGTAGCGCGCCCGCACTGCCCGCAACATAGGCACAATGGCGTCTATGGCCACATTGACCGCCTGCAGGTGCGCCTCCATCGTTTTCTGGAACCCCACGTTGGGCATGGCTATTCTGCTCAGGTCTATTGAGAGCAAACCCAACACCTCACGCGCTGCTCCAGAGGCCTCCGCTGCCTCCTTCATGGCATCCACACCCAGCAGGCGTCGCGCCGTTTGCAGGGCCGAAACGGCGTGTTGCACCACGATCACCATGCGATTGCCCCACTCGGCCATGTCGGGCAGAGCCTTGGCCAACGCCAATTTGGAAAAGTCTATTGTGGCCACGCCCAGGACGTTGCGCATATTCTCCGAGAGGTCATTCGCCGCCTTGAGGCCGTCCTCGCCAACGAGTTTGGCTGCATAGTTGATGGCGTTGGTAGTATGTTGTATCACCAACACGAAACGATTGCCCCACTCGGCCATGTCGGGGAACTTTTCACTCAAGGTAAGCCTAGAGAGATCTATCCCCACGATGCCCAGAATCTCACGGAACGGCCCAGCGATCTCGGCGCTGGCCTTGATCTTGTCTTTACCGATAAGCTCTGCGGCATAGGCAATGGCATTGGTGGCATACTCCAACGTGGCCACCAACCGATCCGCCCACACATCCAGGTTGGGCATGGCCCTCTCGGTGTTTATCGCCCCCAGAGCCTGGTTCGCGGCAGAGATCACCTGGGCCAGCTCATTCAGCGGCGCGAGGTCGTCTTTGATGCCCGCGATCTGGGGCTTAATCGGGATGATGAAGGCATAAAACTTGGCCACAGCGAGGCTGTAAAATTCGCCCACCTTGTCGAGGCCCGCCCCTACGCCCTCCGGCAGCTCGAATTTGACCAGATCCTTGATGGCGCTCTTGGCCGCAGCAATACCCCGCTCGATGTCGCTGGCCACATCGGAAAGGGCGCGCGTCGCCGGTTCGGTTTTCTCTTTGACTGCCGCCGCCACGGCGACACCACCGCCGATATCACTCATGTCCAAGGGCGGGAGCGGCGGGAGTTTAATTTTGAACCCGGAAAGCTTGGCCTCCAGGTCTTTGATGGCCTGACCGGCGTCCACCTGGGCCTTGTTCACGGCATCCATCGCCTGGATCACCATCATGCGGGCATCTATCTGCCCCCGCGCCCACTGGTCGGCCAGTTCCAGGCTGCGCCGTGCCGTCTCCACCTCAATGCGCAATTGCTCCGAGCCCTGGGCCGCCGCAATATCGATGGCCGCCTTCGCCGTTTCGGCATCGATTTTATTCTCCGCCCTGGCCTTTTCTATCTGCGCGATGAGGCTCTTGAGCAGGGCATCTCTCTGTACCGCCAATTGTTGCTGGTAAGAGCGCGCTTGCTGAATTTGCTGAATCAGCAGAGAGCGTTCCTGAACCTGACGCCGCACTTCATAGTTGGCGGCTGCTGTAGCGTTCTCGTTCCGGAACTTTTGTTTGAGCCGCTCCGCATCCGCAATCCGCCCCGCCTCCATAAGGGCCGCATACTGGGCCTGGAACCGCTGCTCGGCCTGCAGCCGCTCTAGGTTGTGGTTGAACTCCAAGTCGCTCAATGCCTGCGCATGGGAAACCTGGAGGTTCTCCATCGCCTGGTTGTGCTGGCTGACGGTTTGCTGGATAGAGGCCAGAGCGCTCTGGAAGGAATCCGACCGGATACCCTGCGCCAAGGCATCACCGATCCGCACGGCTTGGGCCGCCATATGGTCGGCGACGCCCTTGAACGCCTCCATCGCGGTGTTCATCGATGTCTGGTAAATCTCCCAGTCGGAGGCCCCCGACCGGATACTCGCACTTACACCCGTGATGGACGGGATGAGCTGTTGCACCGCCGCCGCGAACGCCACGCCGTCAATTTTACCCCTCTGCAGTTGCAATGTCAGGGCATTGAACTGCCGGACAAGCTGGTCGGCTTGGTCTTGGGTGAGCGCTCCCTCATCCTTGAGGGTGCGGATCTGCGCCGCGAACTGCTGCGTTGCCTGCCCCGTGCGAACACTTTGCGCCGTGATTCGCTCAAGATATTGGGCTACCTTGAGTAGACCGCCAGCGCCCGATTCGGCACTTATGGCTAGCGTTTGGCCAACGTTTGCCTGGATATTGGCCGTGCTCGATTTAAGCCTGGCGATGTCCCCTGACAGGCCCTTGGTCTGGTCGCCCATGCGCTCCATGGCCCTGGCGCCCTCTTCCAGCACGGCCTTATTAAACGCAGCCTCGCGGGTGAGGCCGGGGAAGGCTTTCTGTAATTCTTCGATGCGTTGACGTACGCGGCCGGAAGAGATGCCGAAGTTGTCCAGGCGCATGATGGATTGGTTAGCCAGCATCAAGGCGAAGTCCTGAGCCGCCGTGGTTGCATCCTGGCCCATCGCCATGCCCAGCTGTGTGGCCATCTTAGTCAACTGCGCCGCCTCGTCCGTGGTCTGGGCAATACCCATGGCCAGGAACTTGCTGGCTGCCATTTGTAGCTGCATGTCCGAGACCGTGCCCTGCGTGGCAGCACGCAATTGCTCCATCGCCCGTTGGGCCTGGTCCGTCCCGCCCGCCAGGGCAACAAAGGTGTTGTTGAGCCGTTGCGCCTGCGCACCAATCATGGTCAGGTCAACGGCGGTGTCGATCATCTTCATCGCGCCAGCGACAGAGATCGCCCCCGTCGCCCACCCCATCAGTCTTTTAATGATGGCATCATAGGGGGCAGCGCTGGGCGCCTTTAATTTCGGGGTGCTCTGTTCCACCTGTTTAAACTGCGCCGCCGTCTGCCGCAACATATCCCCGGCTTGTTTTAGGCCAGCGGCAAGCGCGTCGGTGTCCACCCCGATCTTGGCATATAGTGATGCTATCTCTTGCGCCATCTAATCTGCCCTGCGCTCTCCGGCCCCCCCCTGGCCAGGTCAATCCCCTCCCAAGCCTTCAAAAGCCGGGTCAAGTCTCTTGCGTCCATCCGCTTGATATAATCGTACGTCCACCCCGTGCGGTCTATCACCAGCGCCGCCAACCCCTCAAAGGGCATGGGTTCGCCAAACTTCAGCGCCAGGTAGACCCGCTTCTTCAGTTTTTTGCGTCGCTGATCTCCAATAGCACAGCGGGCGCCTGCCGCAAAAGCGGCATCATCTCCCTGAACAGGTCAAGTTTGCGATAGCTGTCTATCTCGGCAGGCGAACCGGAGAAATCCCAGGCCTCTATCACCCGCGTCAGAAAACGTGCTGCCGCTTCGAAAGACGCTTGCGGGTTGGCCAAGGCGTCAATGTCCGCATATAAGCTCCAGTATTCCTCCGCCGGGAAATATTCTCGCAGCACAACTTTCTTGCCGTTGACTACAATCTCCATCCCCACCCCCATATATAATTGGCGGGGAGGCAAGTCTCCCCGCCAATTCCGTTACCACGTGCCGTTTGTTAATGCCGAGGACACTCTGAACGATGCGCTGCACGTCACGCCATCGTCAAATGGAATATCCATGCTCCGCGACTCTACAACCACGCGAGCCCAAGTGAACTTAGGCCTACCCGCCGCCGTGCCGTAAGGCGCGACAATCAGCGTACCCTCGTTGCCCGGCACTACAGTATTCCAAGGCGCGGTGCTGGCAGCATCGAAGAAAGACTCAACTTTAACGCTGTAATCCCCCGCGCGCACCGGGATACTGTAGTGGTATGCGTCCGCGCCCGCCGTCACATCGGCCAAGTCATAGTTTTGTTCGAACGAGATACTGGTAAAGTCGCCGCTGATGGCCGTGCCGCCAAAACTAACGTATGCATCCTTACCGGTGATGCGTCCCGTGTTCGCCATATCTCATCTCCTATTCTGCGATTTTGATCCGATATTGCGCGCCCCGATGCCAGTACAACACCCCGCCCACCAACTCGCTGTAGACAAAATCGGACTCGCGAGCCGTCCAATAATTGCCCCAGTCGGCGATGGTCAAGGTTTGATCGTGCAACCGCGCGTCAATCAGATCGTCCAATGCCTCTGCGTCCGCCTGTGATGTAGAGATCGCCTTCACGGTGTAGACCAGCGAGCGCGCCCTGCGAGGTGAGCTATTCTCATCTACACCGGAGGATAAACTGAACACCACATATGGCGGCGCAACACCCTGCGGGGCCAACGTGTTATAAATCGCCGTGCCCCCCAGGGCATTTATCAGAGCCGTACCCGCTGCGAGGTGCGAGTACAGCGCCGAGCCCATAGCTGCAAAGAGACTCATTTACCCCGCCTCTTCTGGAATGAGGTGCTAAACGTTTCACCACTTACCACATGGATGGAGTTCTTGAGCAATCCTGTATCTACAGGTGCAAGGGCCTTGGCCCGCGCCACAATGTCCATCGCTACCTTATCCAGCACGTTCTCAAGGGCTATCATCCACCCCTTACGCACGGCGTCCGCGAATTTGTCCCGCATCGCCTCCACCGCCGGCGTCATGAACGGATGAGCTGGCATTTTACTCGTGCCCAGCTCCTGGTAAATGCCGTACTCTACACCATCGGCCACTATCCGTAGATGTTCTCCCTCCGCCACGGCGTCCAGGAGCTTTTTGAGCTCGCGGTCGTTGATCACTACGTCCACTTTCATTCCAGTAGCTCCATATAGGCCCGCGTGAGACCCAGCTCACTCTCCGCATGGTTTACGCCATTCACCTGAAACGCTCGCCCGCCACAGACAACCTTGTCGCCCACCTCTACGGTTTGATCATACGCCACCGAGAGCGTCCAACTCAGCCCCTCTTTAATCTGCTCTGCTGTGATGCCCCCACCGCCGCCGCTACCCGGCGCGATTCGGCACGGGATAGCCGTCCCCCGCGCCGCCCAGGATTGCACCTGCCGGCCAGCCCCATCTACAGTGATGCTCTCGGCATAGATAGCACACGTGTCCGGCAGCGTCTCCGCCAGATGCTCACGAATCGCAGCAAGCTCGTCCGCTGTGAGATAGCTCATAAGTCATCCCCATCGCCGACGCGCCAAACGCGTACTCTTTTGGCCACAGCCATGCCGCGGTAATAACGTGCCATCTCCAAACACTGCTTCATCCACTGGGAGCGGCTCAAGCTGTGGCCGTCCAGAGATACATCATAGTATGCGGCCACGTTACCCGCTTTACGCTGCCAGACATCCGCTGCCGCCCCGTTCAGGTCATAGCTCCAACCGCTCAAATAGAGAGCCGTGCCGGCCTGGTCCTGGGCCATGACAATCTCGCCCCGGATATAGTCAGCCGTGAAATCTGCCGTGCCCCGTTGGTTGCCAGCCGCGTCCTCCAGCTGGAAATAGGCGGACCCGCCCGCCTCGAAGTTGCCATATCGAGAACGGAATCGCTTGTAAACGTAGCTCGAACCATTTACCCACGTTCTCTCCATCGCCAGCGGCTCCCGCAAGACGCGGAACTTGTGCTCATCCAGGATATCCTGCAAATCCTGGTCACCGAATGTGTCGCCGCTCAACTCGTTCGTCATGCCGCGCAGGCGAGCAATCAAATCCGCCATGCCAGACCTAACGGCCATCTCTCAGCCCCCCGTAGAACGTCACATAATCACGCCCCATGCGCTCCAGGTTCGCGCTGGCCACAGCCCAGGCCCGTGCATTCTCACCTAAACGCTTGCGTAAGCCGGGATCATCCAATAGCCGCTGGATAGCCTCCGCCAAGGCATCTACATCCCTGGGGGGCACTAACAGACCGTTGATGCCGTGCTCAATCTGCGCCCGCGGGCCACATACATCAGATGCTATACACGCCAACCCGCAGGCCATCGCCTCCGTCAATCCTAAACCCCATGTCTCCTCATAACATGACGGGAAGACATAGATCGCGCCACGTCGCAGCTCGTCCCGCACCCGCGCCCGCGGCACGCCCGTGACCAGGCGGGCATTCGCGTTGATCTTCCGTAAGGCCCGCTGCAAGATATGCATCCCCTTAGTGGGGGAGCTGGCCCAGGCCGAGGTGGTGACAATGCCCTCGCCACCATCCCCCGGCGAGAAGAAATCCGTGTCGATCCCGTGGGGGATAATAGCATCTACCCTGATGCCATGCCGTCGCAAAATAGCAGCAGAATAAGGGTTGAAACAGACTGTTGGTGTGCCGTTGACCGTCTCCCGCCATGATGACCCCATCGGCTGGCTCTCACACTTCCCGTCACATATCCCCGTAACCGCCGCGCACGGTTGATCGTAGGCCGCCAGTAACATCCTGCCGGAACAGAAAGGCCAATAATCGTGCAGGCTGATACAATGCGGGATATGCGCCAACTGCGCCCACCCAAGCACCCCCAGACCCATGCCGCAATGCACCGTATGAAAATGTACCACATCTGGGTTGAAGCTGCTGTAGGCCCGTTCCGGGTGGGCGTGCTCTATCTCGACCTCGTGCCCCAGCCGGCGCAGCGCCTCCGCCTGATCGCACAGGGCAGATTCCGCCCCGCCCCCCGCGCCTGGGTTGTAGTGCACCAGCAGAATCCTCATGCTGTCTCCCCCCAAGGCCGCGCCTCGATGCACCACATGTCACCCGCGACATGTTGGCTTGGCAAAATGTAGTAATCCGCGCAATCCAGGTAGCATGGGACCGGTTTCCGCGTGAGGTCGATCGTGCCATCCAGCCAATTGCCCAATACCAACTCTTCCCAGTAAGGCGACCTTAGTACGGTAAGACATGGCCACGCCATCCCATCCGGGCCGACGGTCAAGTGGTTGATGCCCCCCTTGCACACCAGCCCTAATGACCGGTATCCCCCCAGGCCTGCCACCTCCTCGTAAGGCGAGACCTCGTGTGGGATACTTTGCGCATTGAGCCACCCTAGAGCTGCTTGACTGCGCGCCACGTTGTTGGCATAATCCACAACATTGACATGCACACGGAATCCTGCCTGCCGCAACACCGACACCGCCCACTGCCAACGCGCGTCGTACCACACCCAGCGAGCGCTTGCGTCGGGGTGGTAGGAAACGTTAATGGCGACAATGTTCTGCGGCTGCGCCTTACACAAACGTAACACGCCATCGGATATCAAGCCGTTGGTGCTTACCCCAAAGTACGTCGACGGACAGGCCGACATGAGTTCTGGCAGCCACTCCACTAAAAGCGGCTCGCCCCCCGCGATATCTACCAGCTCGGGTTTGTCCCGATGAATCGCGGCCACCCAGTCCGCCAGGGGACGCGTCGGGGCGTCATATAATTCTGGCCGCAAGGCTACAGTCTTCCGCATCCAACAATATGGGCAGCGGTTGGGGCATTGCCAGGTTAGATTGAGCAAAAAATGCTTCACGCTATCCCCTCCAGCCGCGCCTTCCAGTAACGTAACTCCCGCTGGGTAAGCCACGGCGTAGCATTGTACACTTGCGCCATCTGCGGGCCGGTCTCCGGTTGCTCTGCTAGCCATCCCTCTTTGGCAGCATATTCATAGAGCCGCGTACCCCGTACCGGCGTGCATACCGTCACCTGCCGCCACTGCACTAACCCTTCGCCACAAGCTTGACGTAAGCGCTTCTCCGTGTAGGCCAGGTCTCTAGCTGTTTCCTGATAGTTCCCCACCATCAGGAAAACCCAATTGCCGATGCCGACCTCGTGGCTCAAACGCAAGGTGTGCCAGATATCATCCTCTGTCGTGGCTTTATGTATCGCCTGGAGCACACGATTGCTGAAACTTTCCACACCCCACATCACCGCCCGGCAGCCGGCGTCGTACATGGCCTGCAATACATCCCTAGTGTTGTTCCTCTCCGAGCAACGACCCTGGCATTTCCAGAGCAATCCCAATGGCGCAATACGCGCACATGCCGTCATGAGCCACTCGTTCTGCCCCCCACCGTGGCCGACGAGCTCGTCGTCGTACACGAACACACCTCTGCAACCCAGGTCTCGCAATGCCGCCATATCCTGGTAAATCGCCTCAGCCGGGCGATAACGGATACGCTGGTGGCCAAAAACAGGGTTAGCACAAAAGATGCAATCATGTGGACACCCCCGCGACCACATGGCGATACCCTCCGGCATGGCCAGGGGCGGCTGATTGCCGCCGTACTCCACCGGCTGCGGATGGTGCACTTGCCACAGCGGTCCAGGGATGTTTTCTATGGCCATCGCCTTGCCCCGGACAATTCCGTGTTGCCGCAGTTCGAATATCTCGGTCACGTTCCCTTCGGCCTCACCCACTACGGCAGCGTCCGCTCCCCAACCCAAAACCTCGTCCGGGGCGACGCTCACATGGGGGCCACCCACGGCGATGTATCCGCCATAATGCGCATCACGCAATGCCGCGATGCATTCCCGTACCCCCCTGGCCGCATGAGTCGTACAAGTGAACCCTACAGCGTCGGGCCAATGTTCCCGCTCGCCCAGCGAGAGCACCAATTTGGCCGGCGAGATGAGCAGAGCCTCTAAATCCCACACCCCCACACTGTGCCCCGCCCGCTCCAACACCGCCGCCAGGATGGGCAATCCCAACGGTGGGTTCAGCCGATAATGCACACCCGCATAATGATGCACCGGCGGGTTGAACAGGGCGATTCTCATACTGTATCACCTACGGCGATCAACCCAACGCTTAGGTCGCGCTCGATTGTCTTCAATACAGGTTGCCAATACTCTTCCGTAACCCGATCCGCATCGTATGCCGCCGCACCACCAATGGCCTTGCGCTGCATCACGGAAAATTCTTGGCTCTGGCTCGCCCGGTAAGCGCGTTCCAGGTATTTGCGGATGTCATGGATGAAAGGCAACATCTGCCACCCGCCCAGGGGCGTCCAGAACGGCTGCCCCCGCACCTTCCAACCGGCGAAGCATAGCTCCGGCATACTCGTCCAATCGCCAACAATCACCGGCGTTCCACATGCCTGGGCCTCCAAGATGGGGATACCAAAACCCTCACCCATCGATGGATTCACCAATACATCTGCCGCATTGTACAGGCGCGCCATGAACTCTGGCGGAAAACCCAGCACGTTCCAATACGGGTCACAGAACACCACATGCTCACCGGTCAGACCAAGGTTATGCGTTATTTGCGGCAAATCTAAACCGCTCATCTGCGGCCCAGACGTGGTATGCAAAAACAGCATCGCCTTGGGATGCTCTTTGATAAAATCCGCCCAGGCGAATAGAACCTCGGCGAAGCATTTGCGGCTCGGCGTACCTTTGTTCGCCGCCACCATGACGGCCAAAAAGTCGACGTCCGTCCTGGGCAGGTTCAGCGTCTTGCGCGCTTCCATTTTGTCCAGTGGCCTGAAAACTTTGGTGTCCACCCCGTGTGGCACATATAGAGCATCAATGCCAGCCTGCTTCATAGCATTCAATGCAAAACGGCTGTAGACAATGGGTTGCCAGGCAACGGAGAGCGCGGCCTTGACCGCGTCCGGCACACCTACGTGGTCCACGGGCAGCCATGGGCACCAACGAAACTGGCTCATCGTCTTGGGATCGAAAACCCAGGCATCATAGAGCGTGATTACGATGTCTGCCTTGGTGTACTTGGCATGAAACGCCAAGACGTCATTGCCATTAGAGTTGTACCCAAACGGCAGCACCTTGGTAAGCTCGCCGTCATGCTCTAGGTTCAACGTAGCTCCAGCTAGGCCGTAGTTAGCTGCCAGCGTCACCTTGTGACCCAGTTTCTGAATGCGCCACCAAAAAAGGTCGGTTTGGTTACCGTATCCCGTGTGCGTCCAGGGCGCGTTCGAGAACCAAAGGATGTTCATCTCTCCCCCCCACACGCTAGTCTATATCCCCCCAATGTTGCGGCTGGCAGGGCGGGGGAGTCGCCTTTTCGGCCCATGGCGCCTAGCCAGCCGCAGCCAGGGTATTAGGCCCCGACACCTTGCACATAGCAGAAGCCGACGGTCACATTCTTCGGCGCGATTGTGCCTTCCTCATCATACTGAAGAGCCAGATAATGCTCGCTCTCCAGCGTGCCATCGGAAATGGTGAACTCCTTAGGCACATTGGCCGTCCAGGTCGTAGACGTCCCACCCAAGGTCGCGCTCACCGTGCCACTACACGCCGTGCCGGCCGTGCCGTAGTCCAACAGCCGCAACGCCACACCAGTGCCCGCGCCAGCAGTGATGGTCGTGTCGATCTGCGCCCAGGCCGAGAGGATTTCGATCTTCTCAACCCGCTTCGGGACACGGAAAATCATCGGCGTCGAATCGGCCCCCGGATCGGAGATCACCACCGTCACGGTGTGGACATTGTCATAACCAAACATGTTGTCTTACCTCCTATCAACTAGTGGGGGCCGAAGCGTCGGCGATAATTTTGATCCCCCAGTTGGAACGCCAGACGCCGTGGGCATACACCGCCGTCATGTTCAGTTCCCAGGCGCGCTTGCTGGCATCTCTCTCCGGCTCCAGGCGCAGGTCGCGCCGCAAGTCGAAGGCCAGCGCGTTGGGATTGAACATAGCGCCAACCGCCGCCGTACCTGCCGCGATATGCGAAGTTGTGAACACGTTCACCCCGGCGATAGTGCCCACATACCACTGCTGCATCACCGCGTCCTGGAACGCTGGCGCGTTGGTCATCGTGGCCGCGACTGCCGCCGACTTGGCCAGGGCATGGTACTGATAAGGGTGCAAGACACAGTACCACGGCTGCGGCACATTGTTGGCACGCAAGCGGCTCAGAGCAGCAAAGAAATAGCCCCAAATCATGGTGCTACCCGCTGCACCCACCGTACCCCCAGTCAGGCTGCCAAAATCGCCGGCCAGGTCGGTCTCGAACTTGGCCGCAATAGCCGCGCCCAACTCCAGCGCACAGTCCTGTCGCGCGTCCTGGGTGTCGGTTTCGATGCGACGGTCGGTCAGGATCGCCTGGGCAATAGCCTCCTCCGGTGTGAGGGACGCAATTGGGGTCTTGGAAAAAACCGTCGGATTGCTATAATCCTCCAGCTCCGCCACCGTGTCCGCCGTCACCTCAGGATATTGACCCAGATAACGCACCTGGTCGCCACGGCCATCAGTGAACGTCTTGACCAGCCGCGTCAACAGGCTCTGCTCACGGGCTACAAAAACAGCATCCTCAAAGATGTTGTTAAAGAGCCCGTTCAAATCCGAAACACTCGAATACCCCGTAGCCATACAAACCTCCCTGCGGGTCTACCGCATTGTTAGTCTTTTTTGGGCCAGAACACCCCTCCCCCAGCCTTGCCCAGCACCGAGTTCACGCCGCCGAAGAGACGTGCGCGACGATCGGTATCGGCCTCATCCACACCGCTGCTACGTGGCATGTTGGTCGGGCCCATCTGGGGTTGGGCCTTGAGCAGGTATGGTTTGCTTTTGGCCAATTGCTGTAACGCCGCTTCAACTCCCTTCACCGAGCCATCGTCAGCCACCTGTAGCTCGGCCAGGTCGATCATCTGGTAAGCGTCACCTGGGTCTATGAACCCAAGCCGCGCTGCACAGTTGGTCACCTCCATGCGCAACAGGGTCTGTACCCGCTCCTGGGCGAGCCTCGCATTCTCGCTCTGGAGCTGGCTCAGTTTCTCGGCTAGTTTCTGCGCCTCGGTCTTTTGCGCTTCCTCCTGCTCGCGTAGTTTGGACAGCGCGTCCCTGAGGGCATCCACGTCGTCAAAGCCAAGCTCCTTCAAAAGGGAGATTTTGGCCTCCTTCCGTATCTTGCCCATCAAGGCGTTGACCTGGGATTGCGTCAGCACTCGCTCCTCCGCTGACGGGTTCTCGGTTTTGGCCTGGCCGGTGCCAGTTTCCGCCATGCTGGGGTCATGCTCCGCCACCTGCTCCATCTCTTTCTCCTCCACCATCTATCTCCTTCCCCCGGCTTACCCTGCCGGTGAGGTAAAATGACGGGGGCCAGGGTCATTCATTAGTTCCATTGCGCCCCCGCTTGTAACCACCTCGTGCGTTCATCGTTTAGCGCCGCCTGGTATTTCTTGAGCCGACGTATCAGCTCATCTGGATCATCTACAATCCCATTGGCGCGGGTCAACAGCCGCAAGGCCTCCTCGATCACCGCCGCACCTAGTTGAATGATTTTGTACAGACGCTCTACATCCACGCTCATGTACCCGCCAAACGCCGCAACATCACCCCGGCTTCGATGCCACCCTCTTCCGCCAAGCGCAAAAGTCGCCTCGCAGCTTTGCGCTTCTCCGTGGCCGGCAGGTCTGTCTGCGGCAAGCGCGCAATGGCGTTACGGATGGCATTTAGGTTGTATGGCGCGTCAGGACGTCTGCGCACAGGCAATTTACACCGCGCCTTCGTTTTTGGCTGCCCGGATGGATTCATGTCCACCAGGCACACCGCACAAAACTCTTCCGCGTCTAACTCCGACTCCGGCGATTCCCACGGCTCATTAGAGAATGGCATATCATCACTCTCCCAACTTCTCCACCGTCACCACAAAACGACCATTCAGGTCGCCAAACCACTCCAGCAAAATGTGGATGAGTGGCCGCCCCTGATCAGCGAACCACCAGCCATCGAAAGACGGCTCAAACCGCCCCTCCAGGCGTAGTACGTCCTGCGGCCGCCCTGGCTCTGTGTTTTTTTCCGCTTCCACTCTAGTTGTCCTCCCCATCTCATCCCTCCCCTAATAGGTCTCGCAGGCTCGCCTCGGTGAACATCCTGCCCCACTCCGGATCATCATGGACCTTGCTTAACTCCGGAAAGGTGAACTTGCCCTCCTTCCAGGCACGCCATTTGTCCTCGCCCATCATGCGCCGCTGCACATCCTCTGGCTGCTGCATAAACCAGCGCTCCCCATCCCCCTCCTTTACGACGGGATCTGGGTCATCTAGGTCAATGCCCAAATCGCGGAAGCTGACGGTTTCGGGGATGGCCGCACATCGCCCGTTCGGATGATCGTCCAAGGTTTCATCTAACGAGTGCAGCGTACCATGCATGGCGACACAACTCATGCATGTCCGCTCATCCATCTGCGCGTGCCAACGCCACCCGCGAACCACGTGCTCGTTGGCGCGATAGGTTGCAAGATTCGCCATGCGATGGGCGCGGATCATCTCCGTCCGCGAAATCCTAAGCGCCCTGGTCAGGGACAGCCCGGCTTGCTGTTGCAATTCCCTGGCTACCTTACGGGGGCTGTATCCCGCCGCTAGACCATGCAACAAACCATCGCCGATGCGTTTGGCCGCCTCCTCGCCAAACTCCGCCAGCAGTCTAGACAGCGGTGACCCTTCCTGTAGCGCTCCCACCATGTCGATAAGCGCTTGCCGCGGCAATTGCTGGAACGTGGCCAGAATCGAAGCCTGCACCTGTGGCGGATAGCCAGCGAGCCTGGCCTCAACCATTGCCCTGGCCTCCGCCGCCCCGCGCAACGCTGCCCCTGGACCGTTGCGCCGTATGGCGTCCTCTACCACTACGGCGTATTTGTCCATCTCTTCTTTGACCTCTCGCACCAGCCGCTTATAACGCTCCATGTTCCGTAGGCGATTTAGGGTGATCTCCTCCCCCGCCTTGCGCATCTGCTCAATCGCCTCAACCAGGGCATCCGCCTCCCGCCGTAGGCGCAGATAAATCGCGCCATAGGATTCGGTCAATTGCCGCGTGGCGCTGTCCAAGAGCTCATCCAGATCACTCTCGAATTGGCGGATGACCTCCTGAATCGTCGGCATAGATTAGCCCTGCTGCTGTGTCCGCATGGTCTCAAAATTGCGCAACAGCACCGCTCCGATGTTGCCCGACGCCACCTCCTCGGCGGCCATGCGTTGCTCCTCAACCTCATTGTCCAGGCCGCGCCGCGCCCGTACCGTCTCCATGCTGGCCAATTTATAGTCGAGCTCGAACTTGTCCCGCGCCGTGGTCATGGATTGATCCTCTGGCAATGGCTCTGGCCAGTGGATGGTACAGATGTTATCCGCCCCAGCGCCCATCATCTCCAATAGCCGCCGGTTCAGCTCGATGAGCATATCGCCGTACGTGCGCCGCTTGAGCTCGTTCTTCTCCAGCAGGTCACCATACAGAATCCGCAAGGCAAAGCCAGAGAGCGCCCCCACACTCACCTCCGTTGGGTCGAGCCGCGGCACGCGCCCCATAGCCAAACATCGATTGAGCAGCGTGTTCAGGTAGGCCAGACTAGAGCTAAGGTCGCTGGACATTTCCAAATTCTGTAGTGTCCCGCGCTCATCCGGCAAGATAAGCATCTCGTCCGGCCCAATCTCCACATCCTGTGCTGTGAAACCATGTCCCCACGTCTTGGGATGAGCGTGATAACGTAAGATGCGCTGGATGTTGGACGCGGTAAAGTTGATCGCATCCTGCAGCCCCAAATCCTCGATGTCGCTCAAACCATAGAAAACATGCGGGCACGGGATATTCTGGCAATCGATAATCGGCGGCCAGGGATAGGGCCACTCAATAGTCGGCCGCGCCTTGTCTAGCGCATACACCCCATTCCCTTTGGCCACATAATTAATCACTGTCCATCGGCCGTTCTCGCGCACAATGTCTTCCCGCCGGTGCACGGGGCGCTGTTGTTCGTCCATACCGGTCCAGGAAATGCGATAAAGCCAAACATCATCCACATCCTCCGGCGACCACATCACCGTCACATAGGCCGGGTCAATGTTTACTAGCCTGGGATAGCGCTGCCCGCTCCAGAGCGCGCCCTCCGGCACGATTTTGATAAAACAATGGCCACACACCGCCCCCGTCACCGCAACCTTGCTCAAGAACGACATCTTGCGGTTGGCCCGCCAGATGTCGGACAGCACCTGCTCCTCGGCTGTGGTCTCGCCCTCCTGTAGCTCAAAGACAGGCTCTTTACCGAAAAGGAATGAGACCCCCTTGTCTACAATATAGCGTACAAGGTTAATAATGACGTTATCATCCGCCTGGCCCGCCTTGACCTTGAGCGGCTTGGGGTGCTCTCCGTTGTAGTACCGCCAGCGGGTCATGTACCCCTGCAGGCGAGCCGATTCCTCCTCGCGAATGCGTTGCTCCCACAGAATGAGGTTGTAATCCATATTTACCTGCCGCTACGCGTATAAGCTAGGCATGGTCTGCAGCTTGGGCCGCCCCCAATCCAACGCCATCACACCATACCGCAGCGCGTCCATCGCATGATCAGTTTGTTTCTCCGGTTTATCTGTCACTATCCCCCGATGGTCCTTGGCCCACACATACATCTCGAACTCTGCAATGAGCTGCGCGCAACGTGGCGCGGCCGTAAGCCGGGGACCACCATCTCCTGCCACAGCCAGGCGCGCCTTGACCGCCTGAATCCCCTGGCGTAGATCGTTGCGCGCCGCACGCGTTGGCACGCCAGCTGACCTTAGCGCCGCAATCAATCCCGCCGCACTAGGGTCAACATACACGGCCTCAACATCATAAACCTGCGCCAACCGCCCGATTTCCTCAACGAACGATTCCTGCAATACGCGCCGCTGGTAGAACTCCTCAATCACATGCACCCGCCCGTCGCCGTCCACACCGATAACCAGCGCCACGGCCGGGTTGGTGTAGCCCTCGTCCACGCCGATAATGAATCGCTGGAACTCGGATTTATCACGTTCACGGATGTGGACATCGCGGCGGAACTCATCGTAAACCAGGCCCTCGAACGCCACGAACTCGGCGTCCAGCTCCTGCGCCGCAAACTGGCCAGTATACACGCGCCGTAAACTGTCTTTAAACTCCGTCGACGTATGCGGGTTGTCCTCCGTCCGCGCACGGTAGACCTTCAACGTCCCATCCCGCACGCGGTCATAGACCCAGTTACGACCTTTAGGCGTGGTCGTGAGCCAGACGGGTCCAGCCGTCCCATCGGCACGCACACGGCCAATCACAATGTCGAATGTCTCCCTGGCACATAGCGCAGACTCATCGATGTGTGCCCAATGGGTGTTCGGCCCACGCAGGTGCTCTGGCTCGTCCGCGCTGCGGAACAAAATCTGTGCCTTGCCCCAGTAAACCATCATGTCCGACTTGCGAAACATCGCCGGCGTGAACCGCAACACATCCTGATACGTCCGCAACGTTGCGTCGGCTAACATCCTATATGTTGGCGCAACTACCAGGCCCACGCTAGGCCTATCGCCCCAAGCCAACAGCCATTGCAACGCTTTGAGAGCACCGCCATAGGTTTTGCCGGCGCCAATACCGCCGATAAAGGCGCAAAACCTGGCAGAATCGCGCACAAAATTCGCCTGCTGCGGATAATCCCGCAGGTCATACTCAACTGTCGGGATAGATGATGCGGAAGGCGATGGCAGCGCCATTCTCACCCGTGACCTCCTGCCGCTCGGTGTACCCGCGCTTTTTGCCTTTAGTGCTCAAGTAATACCTAAGCATCTGCGGGTCGCCAGCGCTAATCAGCTCGATGACCTTCGACTCGGCTATGTCTAGCACGCGCTCGCACTCATCCCGGTAGGCCTGCTGGATGGTGGGGTACCTTTTGATGTACTTGTCCGCCGTGTGCCAGGAACAACCCACCCGCCTGGCGATGGCGGTGATGATACCGCCCGTGCCGGGGATGGCGTCTAGAAAAACCTTCACCGGGATGTTGCTCCGACCCACCTGTCAAACCTCGCGCGCAAGGACTTGACAAACTATGTCGCATATGCTATAATTATTTTGACGCAATGAACGACGGGAGGCGCACATGCTCAATAACCTCATAACCGTGGCAGAAGCGGCAGAACGGCTCAATGTGTGCGAGAGCCGGGTCCGCGCCATGATTGCCGCCAAACGCCTGCCGGCCAATCGCGTGGGGAGGCAATGGCTCATCTATGCACCCGATCTCGCCCTGGTGGCAGAGCGCAAACCTGGCCGGCCCGCCACCCGCATCATCATGCCACCGCCCATGCCCTGCGCCGTGAACCTGACAGCGCCAGATCTGATTCCGCTGATTGACTGGTACGGTTTCGAGTCTGGCGGTTATCTGTGCGGCCCAGAGAGGACAATAGACCATATCCTGGTGGTCGCGTCCGCCCTGGAATCTCCGAATAGATACAAAATGGACGCCACCGAACGGGACATGGCCAGAGCGTATGCGCGGGAACGCGGGTGGCACGTTCATGGCTCGATTCACACCCACCCCTGTGGACCAGTTGGCCCAACCAAAACAGACATCGCCATCGCACAACGTGGCAACGCCCTGCACGCCGTCTGGCATATACGCTCCGGGACGCTCACATTCTACACCGCAGCAGGGATTATCTACGTGGTACAGGTTGAGTATCCACGAGACCTCGCTGCCGCATCTCTGCTATTCTACTAGCGCGCAGGACGGAAGCGCGGTCTGCCGACGATCACCAAACCGCCCCGTCGCGTTATCGTTGGCCGCGTAGTCCGCACAAGCCCAGCAGGACGGCTAACCGTCCCGCTACCACCAGCAAACACCTCGTCTCTCATCGCAACGTACCTCCAAACTTGATTGACCGACGGCTGTCCATAAACGTCGGCAACACAACCATGGGAATGCCGATATTTAGAGAACGCACAAACTCGCGCCCCGGAGCGCCCGCGTACACCAAAAGCTTTTGCGGCTTGAGCCGATCCAGCGCCGTCATAAGGCCATCTCGTGCCCGCGCCACGTTGCCCACGTCCTTGGGATTGAACGTCTGGAATTGCACGGCCACGCACGGCGCATGTGATGGAATCCCAGCGAAACAGAAATCATAATCATCTGGTCCGGCCCAGTTGATATCTGGGATAACCGGCACCCCCGCCTCCTGCATATACCTGGCCAACCAGCGCGAACGGTACACGTTGAAAATATGAATGGCCTGCGGCTCGCCGAACCATAACGAGAAGTTAGGAGCAACACATCCCATAATCCCAGCGTTAATCAGCTTGCTCACAAACTTGTCGGGATACAGCCACATGGACTCGAACCTGCGGTCATCCACATAAAAGGACAAAATCACGCGGCGAAAATCCAGCACCCGACAGGTGGCCGCTGAATATACAAGGAAATAGGTTTTCTGCGCGTCGAAAGACCCTAGGTCATCACCGGGCCAAAGCTCAAGGCTATCTGGCAACTCCAGCAGCCGGTCATCGCGCAAGGCCGGGATGTTGTACAACTCCTGAGAAGAGAAGGACATGGACGGTTTAAGCATCATCGCCCCTGCCAGCTCCTCTCCGAAATCGGCCAGGTCTTTCCCCCCCTTGTCCTCTTTCTCGTTCTCCTCCAACAGCTTTGCTATCTCGCTGGCATCGAATATCCCACCAAGGTCAACCCCAGCCTCTATATCCGCCGCAATCTGTTCAACATCCCAGTCCAGGCCTATCTCAGACGTGCGATTGTCGTAGTAAGCCAATTTGCGCGCCTTTTCCTCGTCCAGGTCAAGGTCAACACGCTGCACTACCACGAGCTCAGAGCCGTTCGTCTCCACGACGCGAATAGGCAACTCTAGCTCCTCGGCTACCTCCAAGGTCTTGTTGCCCGCAATGACGCGGCCCTGTTTATCCACAACGATGGAACGCCCAGCCCCGCATTCCCGCAGGGACCTCTCCAGCATAGACCGTCCACGCTCAGTCCCCCGGTTGGCGTTGCGTGCATCTGGCATTAAATCGTCGCGTTTAGAAACTTTCTTCGCCACTCTCCAATATCCCCCGCCATGGCTGCTCATCGTACGTGTAGCCGTACTTTTGCCGTAAAATCCGCAGGTGTTTGGCCCGCGCCTCTTTCGTATGGCTCATATCGTCATGGCAATATGCACAGAGCGTGATGAGATTCCAGATAGCATCCCGCTGGCCCCGATTGTGTCTGCCGAAATGTGAACGCGGCACGACGTGGTGCGCCTGCACCGCATACCGGCCGCACTCCTGGCAAGTGTAGCAGTCACGCTCTAAGGCTGCGCGCCTAGCATCACTCATCATCTGCCTCACCACAGAAAAGCTTTTCCACGATAGCACGCTCGGCGGCGTTTAAATTCGACACCGCTACCTCAACAACGCCAGCATCACGACGTCGGCGGCGCCCCTTCTCTTCATGGCACATAAACTTCGCCCAGTCTGGCCAGCGCGCGTATGGAACATCCAAACCATATGCCTTCGCGCATGGCTCGCACACCCAAAAGTCATCACGGATAGAGCGTCCGCATATCATACACCTAGAGCGCATGTATCAGTCTCCTACTAGATACAAACCAAAATCGCGGCAAAACGTCGTATTCAGTCGCCTAAATGCGCGCCGCAGCAATCCACACACTGTCCAGCGCCTTATCCCCATCATCTCGCCTATCTCTCTTTGCGTGTACCCTTGCAACCAGAGAGCCAGAGCCTGGCGCTGCCTAGCTGTCAATCCCCGGCACGCGCGCTCCAGGTCTATGCGCAATTCACACCGCGCCGCTAGGTCATCATCCGATACCATCGCTGCCACCTAGCAAAAAAAGAAGGCCAACCGACATGGCCGGTTGGCCTTAGTTTACTATATTAGTCAGGATAATCAGAATTCAATATCTTCAACACCCTCCTTCCCGCCAAGGAACTTAATGGTGGTCGCCGTAATCTCCAGGCTGGCACGCCATTCTCCGCTTTTAGCCTGGTATAGCCTCGGCTCGGACAATTCGCCAACCACCAGCACCAACATGCCTTTCCGAACCATCTGCGCACACACTTCAGCCAGGTGCTTCCACGCCACCACACGAAACCAAACCGTCTTTTCGCGCTGCTCGCCATCAGCACCACGCCAGCGCCTATTGGTAGCCACCGTAAAGTTCGTCACCGGCGTTCCCTCCGGCGTGTAGGACATCGCCGGCTCAACACCAACGTTACCCACGAGCACAACCTGCTGGTACACTATCACCTCCTCATTTTTTATCGCTCTTCCTCTGCCGGGGTACACAGCATTTGCGGCTCGCTTAGCGAGGCTGGTCTCCACTTGCCTTTTGGCTCGCACCCCATGGCTGGCATTCTAGACCACACTGGCTCGCTCTCCCGCCATGGTTTCCTCTTGGGTCTCGGCTCGCTCCACGCCCCTGGTCTCCTCCTCCGCAGCGGCTCGCTCATCTCCAGCTTAATTTATTTTGCACCACCGCCTGCGGCGCGATATACGTCGTGTGGCCGAGAATGTCCTGCGCATACGGCATCGTCACCGGCAGACCCTCCGCCTGCCGCCACACCACCCACAAATGCTGCAGGAAGATTTTTATCATCTTCCGCCACGCCATATTGTGAATATGCGCGTCGCTGTAGCGCGTCTTACCGTCCACCTTCTCTGGCACGGGGTGCAATTCTCGCTGCCGCCGTTTCTCATCATAATAGATATCCACATATACCGGCGTCTGCGCCCGGAGGAAGCTCACAGCGATATTATAGCACGTTGCCTTGAGTCTGCGGTTATAATGCGACTTCTCCCCACGCGTATTCCGCTCCGCCTGGCCGTCCACAACACCGAAACCGGCATACCGCCACAATGCGCTGACGGTGTCTGCTTTGCTGATGTCGTCTATCAGCGCCAAAAGCTGCGCTGCCAGCCCTCCGGCGCCGAGGCCTTTGATACCGGTTACCCATTCCCAGACCTCGCCGAGCTCCTCGCCGGCCTCAATCATCCGCTGGCGCGCCATAGCCAGCACATCATCTAACTGTAAACAATCTACCATCGTGCGCTCAAAAGCCGCGTCCAGGCAAGATTTGCCACGCTCGGCCGCCACGATACGCAACGTGTGCCGTTGCCGCATGAGCATCAGCTCCTCCCACCAGAGGTAGCTCTGCCACAGCCTCGGGTGCTTCCTCGGTTTCGGTTCAGGCCGCCTATCCTGATACAACTCCAAATCCGTGTCCATGTTTTACCTCCTGTTTTAATCCTGTAAAATAGCGAGAAGATTTGCGGCTATCCTGCGCCGCGCTTCGGCAGCCCAACGGTCAATATCGCTCATAGCACGCTCAACGCCCCTGGTTTGCTCGCTACTGGTGGCTCGCCCATTTCTACCGGTTTCCATTCCAAAACTGGCTCGCTCTGCGTCCTTGGGTTGCACACGAGCTTCGGCTCGCTCCTTTCTACCGGTTTCCTGCACCAAACCGGCTCGCTCCCCATTCATGGTTTGCGTCTGCGGAATGGCTCGCTCAACAGCCACGGAATTCACTCTCATATTGGCTCGCACACCGCGCATGTCCACTATTGCCATTTCCACCGGGACGCGCCACGTTTGACCACAAACAGTGCACTGCAACAGTCCACGTCCCGCTGGTTCAGCGTTCCAGGGATGTAGGACGTCCCGCACTTCCGTCGCCAACACCCAGCCACATCTTTCGCACGCAATATGCCGCTCGGTATGCGGCGACGGCAATCCGCAGACGTACGGCAAACGGAGCTTCCGCCTACCCTCACCCGTACATCGCGCATCCCACTCGGCTAAGCAATCGTCCAGCGCCGGGCACTCCCCACAGCAGAAACCATCATAACCTGCTCGATTCAACGCCACAATACACCGTAGTTCCTCGATTTTATTCATGCTTCGCTCCCCGACAGCGGGTTACGTCTAAAACTTGGCTCGCTTCCTCCTTTTGGTTTCCGCGTGAAGAATGGCTCATCACGACTCTGTCTGCTGGGTAGACACCTCGCCCACTATCTCAGCCGCGCGCTCCTCGCCTATTGCATCGCCTCCTATGCCAGACAGACCCTCCGAGATAAACCGCGTCAACATTTTACCTGCATCGGTAACCGCGCTCTGCCACGAAACACCTTTGCTGTGGCACCTCCGTATATATGCTAACGCCGTCAGATAACCCCACGCAAAAAGCCGTGCGCGTTCATCATCCCGTGAACTCATCTATATCCTCCTTCACCACATCAGCTAAAAGGAACCTACCTGCCACATGTATGAGCTCCACCTCACCGGTAGAACCCTGCGTGTTCTTCTCCACCGACGCCAAAACACGCTCTGCTTTTAGCACTGCTCCTTTCTCCCGCGGCTCTAAACGGTGCAGCACCACAATCTGGTTGGCCTTCTCCTCGATTTCGCCAGAATTGCGGATGTCCTCCATCCGCGGCCTTTTGTCTTCCCGCGCCTTAAAATCCCGCGAAACCTGGGATCCTAGTACCAGTGGAATAGAACAGATTTCAGCCACGTTTTTCAGCGTCTCCGCAATCTGGCCATACAACATCGCAGCATTCATCCCAGAGCGTTCCGGCAACGCTATCTTCTGTAGATAGTCCACCAGCGCCACATCACACCGGCCCTGTGCCACAACACGCTGGATATCTGCGGCGATACGCTCCGCCGTCCAACCCGGGCAGTGGATATAGGTTACATTGCCGAACCACGGACGGATAAGGTCCATCGCGCCATGGACAGGACGGCTCAGGTTGCCCCGGCGCAATTCCGTGATGGATACGCCACTATGCCTGGCCACGGCGCGGTCAAACATCATCTCGTGGCTCAGTTCTAGATGGTAGAACGCCACACGGTGGCCACGCCGCGCGTTCTCCTCACACACCCGTTCGAGATACATCGTCTTGCCAACCGATGGACGACCCACCACAACGTGGAGACATCCAGCCGGCAGGTCGCCGAGGATATTATCCAGGCTACGCAATCCTATCACAATAGCAGCATCCGGGTTCTTGGCCAGGCGCTCGGCACGCTCCTGCTGGCGCACGAGATACTGCGTTAGCTCCTCATCACCACCGTAACGATGAGAGCCAACGCGTGAAACATCCACCGCGCCGAAAAAGAGCCGCGACGCATGGTTATATAGCTCATCTAGCGGGCCTTCGTGTTCCTGCGCCAGCGTAGCGATATCCTGCGCCACCGCAATAAGCCGACGTTGTCTAGCTGCGCGCTGGATGAGCTCAGCGTAATGCGCCGCGTATACCGTGCTACCGTTCCAGTTCAGTAGCTCCGCGAGCGCGGCATCGCCACCAATGGCCTGCAACCTGTTTCCAGTGCCATCCTGTTGCACCTCCAGCACACCGCGGATTGTCGTCAGCTCGACCGGTTCGAGCCGCCTGGCCAGCGTGAGCGCGGCGTCGTAGATGTACGCCAGTCGCCTGTCCAGGAAGTCTTCAGGTGTCAGTCCCCGTTCCCTAGCCGTAATGACGGCGTCCGGGTCAATGAGGATGCTAGCTATCAGGCCACGCTCTGCTTCGGCGTTGTGCGGTAGAAGCTTTTTCTGTTCTGTGGATATTTTGGCCATCGTAGCGCTACCCGTTGAGTTACATCGTTAGGTTTTGGCTGGTTCTTTAGCGAACTTCGACCAATCAAAATCCGGCCCGACCTTGTGGATGGTTTTGCCATCGAAATACTCGCCAGTTAGTGTGGAGTACCACGGGATTTCACGTCTAGGCGTTTTTACGGCTGGCTGAGGAGCCGGTGGCGGGTCTTGGCTCTGCGCCACCCGGTGGCCGTTTCTGGGGATGCCTTGCGGATACCACTCCAGCAGCCATGTCCATGCATTCGGGTTATATCCCCGCGCCAACCAGGACCGCCGGCACCGGTCCAGTCTCTGCTGGTCCGGTTTATCACCTAGCGTGCTGATAACCTGGTCATATAGCTCTTTAGGTGGATAACGGCCTGTGGCTTGTCTGGCTGCTTGAATGGCTGGATGAGATGTTCGTGGGTCCGAACGTTTCGTTTTCGTGCGTGGGGGTGTGGCGGCGCTAGCCGCCTCGATTGCGTTAGCAATCGAGTTTCCTCTCTCTGTAGTAATCTCTGTAGTAGTCTCTGTAGTAGTCTCTGTATTAATATGCGGGTTTGCACAGGTTGTACCAACAGTGCGGCCCGTTTCGTACAGACTCTGCGGTACATCCTGTAACGACTCGGTGTCCACATCGTGCACACCAGATTCACTGTCATCATCATCAAAAGCAGCATCATCGCGGTTTGCGGCGTATTCACGCAACAACTCGCCCAGTCGCCGTAGATTCACGTGATAGTACACGCGACACGGCAGGCCTTCGCGTTTCTCCGACAGCACCCCAAGCCGTTTCCAGGCGTCCCGCGCCTTATAGATTTCACGCCGCGAGAGCACGGTTTCATCGCGCCACTCCTGCAACGTCTTGTAAATCCAGCCGTCGCTATTGCGTCCCTTGCCGGTCCAGTAGAGCAATTGGGATAGAAACACGCCCTCCGCTACACCGCCGCCGATTCTGGCCAGACACGGGTGGAACGCGATGGGGCGTTCACTCAGAATCGCCAGCTCTTCAAGTCGCATGATGCAATACCTCCTTGGTTATTTTGACTTATCCGTAGCAAACAAACCGGCCACAAACGGTAAAACTTTTTGCTTATGATGACTACGAAAGTCCATCGGCCGCAATGTATCCGGGTCTACCTCGAATTTCAATATTTTGAGCAACATCTCCACATCAATTAGCCGACGGTCCCAGCGTATCCACTCTGAATCCTCAGGCCCCAAGCCAGAGAATTGCAGGACATGCACGCCATAGTGCCTTAGCCACACCTTCCGCCTGGCTATCTCAGAGTAGACCCGCAAAGGCGCGGTCCCGCTTTGCCACTGGCATGGTTTGGTCGGCGTCTGTCGCCGGTTCCTGATGATTTGATTTTTCATGTGTAGGCTGTCACGCTGCGATGGGCTTAATTCCGCACCGTTGGTTTTAATCTCTATGTGCATCATCAGTTGAAAATCGCGGCCACGCCCCGTGCAATATAGCTGCCATTCTAAGTCCTGGTCTGTGGTAACGTAGCCCAGCGAACTATCCAACTCAGGTTGTTCGCGCACCCAGCGGCTAAATGCGGACTCCTGCGTAATAACCGCGCCGCAATGAGGACAGTGTATCAGTTGACCGAACGCACGCGTCATATGGCCACCTCCATCAACCGCGCCAATGACGTCTTAACCGCATCGGAATCCAAATCAATCCCCAGATAGCGCCGGCTCAGCGACTTGGCCGCAACCAGCGTTGTTCCACTACCGCACATCGGGTCAAGAACAAGACCCCCGGGTGGACAGAGCGCAGCGATGAAATGCTCCGCCTCCGACACAGCCTGCTGCCAGGGGTGGTTTTCCTTCTCCTTCCCGCCGCTATAGGTATCAGAGAACCAGTCCCACCACGGCTCGATGGGGTCTTTGCCGCAGATGATAATCGGCTTCCAACCGTTGTAGATGTGCAGGTCGCGAAAACGCAACTCTCCCCCACTATGCCTGATACAGGCCAGCCAGAGGTAGGAGAGCCTTTCGCTCAGCGCTGCGATAGCCTGCGGTAAATGCCGCTCGCCGGAATAGGCCAGACAAAGTCCGCCAGGCTTGAGCACCCGCGCGGCCACCTCGGACAGGCGCGCGTAAAGAACGATACTATCCGCATCATACGGCGGGTCGGTGAAGATTAAATCCACACTGTCCGGCGGGATTCTGCTGCAAAGCTGATAAAAATCGCCTACCCAGAGCACATCGCCGTCCACCTTATTTTGCTGTGCCAGTAACTCCCGCTCGGCGCGACGCTTGGCCTCTTGCTTCTGCTTGGCCAGAATTTTGGCGATGGTTTGCCGTTTGACACCAAAATCAGCGGCAATCTGCTCTTGTGTCTTGCCGTCCGCGTATCGCTTGACGACCTCCTCCCGTTGCGCCGGCATCAGCTTGTAGCGCTGGTCAAGGATGCAACTATTGGTAATTTTACCAATAGTTGCAGAATCATCGCTTACCGTTTCCCGGCTCACCCCCAGCGCCTCGGCAATCTCCGCTTGCGTCCAGCCTCTTAGGCGTAGCTTCTGAACAACCTCTTGTCGTTGCTCTCTGGATAGGTGGCGGCGGGCCAGATTGAGTAGAACATGAGCTCGTTCAACATCATGAGGTGTCGCAAAACGCCGGCGCTCGAACAGCGGTTCAATCCCCAGTTCCTGGCAGGCGCGCAGGCGATGCCGGCCGTCTACAACCTCCCCGGTGTCCTCATCGATGAGAATCGGTACTTTCTGGCCATCCCTGGCTATGCTGCTTTTGAGCGTCTGGTAGTCAATCTCCGCGAGGGGCGGCAAAATATCATCCTCTGTCAATGCATATCCTCCTTAAAATGCAAACGCCCGTTACAATGGCGAGGGGGCTTTGTCTGGGGGACATGAGCTTAGCCATTGTAACGGGCAGATTTGCCATAAATATTCCTCCTCAACATTGCTCATGTCCCCCCTGCCTCAGCATAATATCACATTCTTTCCCGCATGTCAAGCTCAAGCCACTTCCCGGCGCCGAACAGGAGCGCGAGGAACATGCCGAAGGTGATAACGCCAGGCAGTTTCAGCACCGCGCTGGCCACGACAGCCAGGGTCATAATCACCAGAATCACCAGGCATCCACCACCGTGTGGTAGGATACCATCCTCATCCCGATAGTCGTCATCATCACCGGACCATTTCATGTTGTACCTCCTACGGGTGCACCATCCGCCACGGGTTGTTACAGCCATCGCGTTCGATGACGGTCTTAATACCGGCCTGGTCGGTAAGGAACGACGTCACCTCGATGAACTCACCGTTGCGCTCTACAAAGACCGACAGCGACCAGAGACTCTTAATAGTATCACCCTGCCGTTCCAGAATCTGGTTAATCGCGTACCACTTGACCTTGCCAGTCAACGGGTCTTTGCAACGCCAGAAAGCGTCTGCGCCGCCGGCGATGGTGGCTGCACGTGCGCGCATGGCATCCCAGCCGTGCTTATCCTCAGCGTGTGTACCCCACACGAGCGTCCCAACGCCGGGCAGCTCCGTCTTCTCCCCCGCCGGCGGCATAAGGCGTTCGGCCAGCAGTAGCGGCGCGTAGCGCAGGTAGTCGGGTAGCTCAACATCCGCTAGGTTCACGTGCACTGCCGGCGTTGCCTTTGGTATGGCCAGCGCGCCGCACACCACCAAGAGCAGGCAGGCGATGAGCGCGACAGCTAACAGCGCCGCGACAACAGCGAATCCACGCTCAGCGTCCATCGCCACCCCCCAGCCGTTTTTGTTCCCGTGCCATGACAAAGGCGATAATGCCTAAGGCAGCGCTCAACAAATCGCGGATGATATATGCGCCGTACTTCGCATCAGCCGCCGCACATAACAAGTCCCCGGCACTGCGGATATCTTCGAAGGACAACGCATCGATATCTACCTGCTCCACCGTTTCCTCAAACACCGCACTCACTAATTCGTACGCGTCATCTAGTACCACGAGGTTAGCATCGGCGTTCCCGTGGTCGGCCAGTCCAGCGAGATAGTGGCCGATGAGCTTCACTTTCTCGTAGTCCATGTTTCACCTCACCATCCATGCAATAACGTGCCCGAGTAGATAAAGCAGCATTGCCAGCGGAATCAGGAAGGCAATTAAATCTTCACGCTTCATCATCTGCTCCTTTTCGTAAAGTCCGGGGCGGTTGCCCAAGCCGCCCCTCACCACAATCTGTGCCGAGCCTCTCCTCTGGCTTGTTCCATGTCGCAGCAACTATAGCAGGGGGGCCACCTCTATAGTCGCTAGGACGCGTCTTGTATTAGCGCTGCGTCCCCCTGCGCTGTATGTCAACGTCCAGCGCAACGCGCCGTTCACGTTGATCTTCTATCCTTTGTCCTCCTTCTTGAGGAGTGGCGCACGATATGGTGATAAGGAAGCGAGTCCCCAGTAGGCGGCATCATAGTAACGCTTATCGTTCATGATCTCCTCAGCTGGGCGATCCCAGTCTAGGTCTCTGGTTGCCTCGTCCAACGCGGCATAGGCCTCTCGTAGTGTAGGCCAAAACTCATACGATATGCGCCGTCCAGAGCGGATATGTGTCAAGATATAGTGGCCAACTGTCTCTCCAATTTCCCGCGTCACCGCCAGCCCCCGCTGCTTGCGGTAGGCCTTTACTTCAACAGGCCCTTTCTTGGTAAGAATCGTGATAGTCTCGAACTTTGCCATCTCTGTTTTTCCTCCTCTCCTTCATATTAGCCTAAGCTGCGCGGGATCCCCCGCGTCCTGCAGCCTTTGCTTTACATAATCTAGCACCGCCTGCTGCGCCTCGGCGAGGGTCCCTGTCCAGTCAGCAAGGTGCTGTACATGTAGGACGCGCTCCTTGATGCCCTCATGCGTCAGATTCACCGCATACTGGCGCGCCACCTCCCGTACCCAGGCGAACCAGTATCGCCGCACACGCTCATCCTGGAAGATATTCACCGCTTACCTCCAATCTCGGCCAACGCTACGCGTTGTCCTTGCTGTTTCCCCTTGCGGCGACGCTCCATTTTCCAGGACATCGCGCAGACACTCTTCAAGCGTTAGATACACCCGCGAGGACTGCCTCTCCTTGATGTTCGGGTCAAACACGTAATATCCCCAAAGTCCCCGGTGTACCTCAAGGTCATATCCAGCCTCTCGTAGCTTCTTGGTAGCCCGTTTCAGCAGAGCCATCGTTTACTTTACCTCCAATCTAGGGGCGGGGGCTGCCAGGTCGCTCGGCTGTGTGATGTCGACGCCGATTTGTGGCCGCTGCCGAACCCTCGGCCAACGGGCACCCCACACAAACGTCTTAGTGACGCGCCGCCCTCGCTGAGCCCCCATGTTGTTACTCCCAGACCTCTACCAGATTGCCGCGCATCATGTTCCAAGCCGTCCAGGTAGGCTTGTAACAACAGAATAGTGGAATCCCCAACGCCAGCGCTGCCCCCATGACCAGGAGCGCATCCTGGGAGACCCCATCCCAAAACACATGCGCCACATCAGAATATCGCAGCGCGCTCAGATTGTCCTCAAAAACCTGTCTAATGTCGCGGTTGCCATCTGGACGTGCGTCCATCTGCGGCATATATACCTCAACACCGCTGGTCTTGAGCCACGTTACATGCTCCTTCGCCACGTCCACCAGGGACGGTGAGTAGATGATAAGGACCCGCTTGAGCGGTGGGCACTCGCTAGCTATGTCGTCGGCATTCGCGCGTGCCCAGTCGTGGGAATAATAGTGGCGGTCAGTACCGCAAACGCTGCACCACTCTTCACCATCTGCTGTGGCATCTAGCAGCGCGCCGCACTCATGGCAATGGCCACAATTTCTCATCACGCCTCCTGTTTTTCCCTCGCCTTGCGCCGCTGGCTCTAGCCGTGGCCGAATCCCCTCCAAAGCCGCCTTGATACATGCGTCCAACACTATGTACCCTGGCATCACTTGATTCATCCCCGCTGGGGTGGTGGTGTACGCAAGGTAGAAGAATTTCCCAATGGCAAGTACCTCCAGGTCTTGGATGCCATGCTCTCTGAGCTTTTTTGTCGCCCGCGCCAACCGCCTCATAGCAGCACCTCCAGCGACGGGATGTCCACCTCGTCCACCAGCCGCCCCGCCAGGCCACCCTCGCCGCAATTAGGACAACTGGCGTCTATCGCCTCGCCAATGGCGATATCATCCTTCTTGGCGCTCAGCGCGTGCAGCACACCATCCTGTAACCGCAGCGGCCATGAGCAGACGGGACAATATTGCCATGAGCCGCTTCTCCTGGCGTAGTAGATGGCCTGGCGCAATTCCACAAGTTTGGCGATGCGGTCAAAAACCTGTATCGCCTTGCGGATGGCGGTTGCGTTGCTAGTCCGCGGGGGGAGAATCTTCCAATATTGTGCTTGGAAGTCGTCCACGAGGGATGTCTGGCCATAATATATGACGTATCCATCCCACTCGTGGCCAGGGAGAAAGCTATACCGATACAGTTCTACGAATGTGCCATACGTATCGCGTTCGAGGTATAATTCTTCGCACTTTACTTTCATACCCCCCCCTCTCCTTTGTCATGGCTGGGGCGGCGAGTTTCCCCAACCGCCCCAGCAGCGCCCCCTGCGCGAGCAGGCCAAGCTATGCGTAGATGCGCCGTTTCCCCGCCTGCTTGGGCGGGTCCCACGGGAGAGCGTTGTCGCGCTCCTCTTGCGTCAGCATCCGCGGCTGGGGCAGCTCGGCCTCCATCTGCGCCATGACCTCCTCCAGCTCGAACGTGCTCTGCCCCAAGGCCCGCAACGCCGCCCACGCCGTCTCCATGCTGACCCGCTTCGCCCCGTAGCATGTCGGACATTCTGCCGGCCACCACGGCGCGCCGGGGATGGTATTGTCCAGACACTCCATAACCGTGCCCGTGCCATCGCACGTCGGACAGGCTACTGTTCCATCGGTTGGGTCAAAGTTCAGCTCATACATCAGTACGGTAACTCCTCCACCTGTTTCACATCCACAGCGCGGAAGTCCACGCCCTTGCTCATCTCGGCCATGAACTCATCCATGCGATGAATCGCCTCGGCCACCGTCCCCTGGAACGCCGCTATCGGCGCAACCTCCAGCGCCGCCTCCATCGCGCCGACAGTCAGGCCGTGCGCTATGCCATACAGGACGATATCCTGAATCTCCATCGCCCGCTGCGGCGTTAGCGTACAATCGCGCATGTGCTCAACGCCGTAGGCCTGGTATGCGATTTTAGTGATATCATCCCGGCTAAGGCCGGCCTCTCCCCATCTGGCATAGAACCGTTTGCGCAGCGCCTCCGGCCAGGTCTGGATGCCGGTCTTGGTCTCATCATGTTTTGGCAGCTCGGGCTCTGTAGGTTTAGGCAATTGCACTACCTCGCCCGTCTCAACGTTCACCGCAGCAGGTTTGGCCTCCGGGATGGTTTCAACCTCCGTCTCATCCAGCCAACCCAGGCCCACGATGCTGAGCGTCACGCGCCGTTTCGCCTTGGTGATAGCCTTCATGATGGCGTTGGCTTTGTCCACGCCTTTTAGCCCGGCCAGGGACACAGCCCCTAATTCTGAATCCGTGCGTCCCTCGGCATCTTTGGCCACGACAGTAACCAGGATGAGGTCGTCCGCGTACTGAATCTGCGGCGGCTCGATGGAGACTTTGTGTAGTTTGCGCAGCTGGTCCGTTGCATCCTTGCGCGCATAGAGCACCAGTCGGCCATTGAGCGTGATATAATCGAAAGGCCGCGTGAGCGGGTTCAGGCCCAGGCTCTCGCAAACCGCGCGATAATATGCCACGCGTTCGTTCGGCGTGAGTTTGGACAGGTCTCCAGCCACCACCACGCGCTCTACGATATTCATATCCGTCATTTTGTCTGCTCCTTCTGCGCCCATGCCAGTGCCTCCTCTAGACGCGTGAGACGCTGGCGCTCATCCTGCAGCGCCGCCGAGACATCTTGGAAGGCCAGGGTCAGCGTTTGCAGGTCTTTCTGCAGCCGCTTAACGGCCTGCCGCAATGCCGCCATGTCGTCCCAAATCTCCTCGTTCATCTTCCCTCCTGAACTTTAGTGCTTCGAGCAGTAAAACCAAACACATGTTCGACGCCGTCCGCTTCTCCCGCCGCTGCAGTTCGCGAAAGTACTCGTACCATTCGCGCTGCTCGTCCGGGAAGTGCACCCACAACCGCATCCGCATCCGCAATGTTTTCACCCCCTTTCAATTCGGCCTGCCTCATCAGTCCCCAGGCGGCCACCCCTGGGGAGACCGGGGCTTGCGCCCCGGTTTCGGCCTAACGCTTGGCCTTGTAAACCTCCTCCGCCTGGCGGATGAGAGCCCGGCGGTAGTTTGTGGCCTTCGCAGTGCAAACATTGCACCGGAAGGCCAGGTCGCGCTCGGCCAACCACACAATAGCATCGTACACTTGCGCCCACCGGGGGAGAACCATTTTCCGCGTCATCGTACACCTCCTGTTGTGTTTCTATTCTCTGGTCTTATCATAGCACACAATCGAGTCGGCCTCTTTGATGATTTGCCATGCCAGCTCTCACAAAGACGGCTCATAGAGCAGCTCACCGGCAAAACGAGTAAAGTAGAGCTCCTCCTCCGAGCTGCCTTTTCGCAATGTCGGCAGCAGGCGCCGCAACCGAGCGAACGACTCCGCGGTCATCAGATGCCAACGGTAGTCGTAGCTCCAGATCGTCACCTCGCCGGGCCAATATCGGCTGTCTACGAGGTTGGCGACGCCAAACTCGGCCCAGACGAGTTTGACGTCCGGGCAGATGTCGGGCAAGGAATGATCGTGGATTCTGATAGAAACGATTACTTTTCGACGATGCATCTCTAACCTCCTCTCCTTTCAATTTGGCCTGCCTCATCAGTCCCCAGGCGGCCACCCCTGGGGAAACCGGGGCTTGCGCCCCGGTTTCGGCCTAACGCTTGGCCTTGTAAACCTCCTCCGCCTGGCGGATAAGAGCCCGGCGGTAGTTTGTCGCCTTCGCAGTGCAAACATTGCACCGGAAGGCCAGGTCGCGCTCGGCCAACCACACAACCGCCTTATGCGATTGTGTCCATCTGGGGAGAACCATTCGCGTCATCGTGCACCTCCTGCTTGGTTTTTTATTTTCTGGCCTCATTATAGCACACAATCGAGCATTTGTCAATACCCAAAGCGCGATTTTTTATGACAAAATCATGACAAATTTATGACATGAGGTGGGGTCTTAGGCGCGCATCGCAATTTTGAGCTCGTTGTCGAGCACGAGTCGCTTTATGAGCTCGTGTACCCAGTTCGACCCACGGCCTAGCAGCAAACCCGTTAAGATGTTGCCGACCAGTGGATGCCGCAGCGTCGCGCCGAGTAGACTGAACACGTCCAGGTTTAGCTCCCAGGCGATGCCGACACCCACCAGGCCGGACCAAATCCGCATCACCTGGACACGGACAGTCTCATTGAGCCGGCCTTTCAGTCCGTCCAGCCACGGCAGGAAAAAGAATTCGTTGATACCCTCGCCGACAGCCGCGGCGAAAACGATGAGCAACACGCGTTGCACTAACTCCATCTCACACCTCCTAGTGCGCCGATAATCTCGCGATTCAGCAGAAACGGTATCCCGTCCCTGATAATCACCGCGCCCTGCAACATGGCAGGCCTCGTGTTGTGCAGCTTCTGCGCCCAGGCCAGCCGCGCCGGGTCGCATACTACCCCAGAATCGATGGCCCAGAACGTACCCGACGGGTCTTTGGTGATACCCCACAGGTGACCATGGCCAGCGATGACGTTCCGCCGGTACTTCACCGCCAATGCGCTGGCCACCCGCGTCGGTATGATGGACACATTGCGCGGATGTTCTACCTGAAACGTCTGCCCGCCACTGTGCAATAGGAACCAGTGATAGTCCGTAACGTGCACACCTTCTGCCCAGAGGCTCATCAATTCCACCACCGTATCCCCAGCGTTGAGCACACGCATGAGCCGCATCTCGTGGTTGCCAGCACAATAATATATATCAAACGTCTGCCGCAAAGTGCTCAGCACACGGCGTGCCAGTTCTACCTGTTCAGTGACTGTCGCCGGCTTGTCGCTGAACTTGTCCAGGCCAGAGAGCGCCTCAAAATCGAGCAGGTCGCCGGCGATACCTAATTGCCGTATCCCCCACCTCAACGCTAGCTCGACGCACATATCCAGGAACTCAGCATCGTGACACGGGATGTGCGGGTCCGCGATGACCAGCATGTCGCCTTCGGCTTCCAGCGGATGGACATACCGCGGCATACTGGCCGCCGGGACGGGTATAACTTTGCGGTAGCGTTCCCTGGCACGTTGGACGGACGCATGAGTGCGCTTCAATATCCCGGCGATTTCTTCAGTCGTTTTGCCTTCCGCTACCAGCGCCTGTAGCTGCCGTATCTCCTCTACTGTCCAGGCGCGCATCACCACCAGCCTTTGGCGCGACCTATGGCCATAACAACGCCGGCGATAATAGCCACTATCCCCCCAGCGCCGCCTCCACCGAGCGCGGCATACCTGGCCATGTCCACCCTCAGCTCGGCCACGGCACGCTGTAGGTCTTTCACGCACGTATGATTCTCCTCCGCTCTGGCGATGGCCACCTGATACGGACACGTTTCGGCGCGCGCCTTGACGTTGCTCTCCACCAGCTTGGTCAGGTTGGCCAGCTCAACGCCTATCTCGGTGAGTTTGACCTCGACATCGTGCCGCCAGCCGTCCCAGGCCGGCGATGCCTCCCGGTTGCTGGCCACGATAAGTTGTCGCAATTCCGCAATCTGCCGCGCGAGTTCTACGTTGGTGACACCTGGCATCTACCTCTCTCCGTGATGTTTTTCCGCGCCTTCTCCGCCGTAGACCACCACCTGTCCAGCTTCATGACGCCAAGTGCGTATAGCGCCGTGATGGTGGACTCAAAGACATCATCGCGCCTATCCGTCACCGGCAAACCCATGGCGCGGCGCACACAAACCCATGACTCGTACCACCATTGCCACAGCCCAACCGCCTTCCCCTTGTCGCCGACAGCATACGGGTTCAGGCCAGACTCCAGCCGCGCAATCTCGACGGCATAATCAGGATCCACGCCATAGCGCGGCGCTAGCAGACGGATAACAGATTCAATCTGCGCATGATAATCGTTCGTGTTCATCAGTCACCCCGGCATAAACGTCGCCGCATCGATTATCGAGTAACACCCATCCGGCCAGCGGACAACCAGCGTGAATGGCGTCCAGAGCTGGCCACGGTAGGTCTGGCCGCTTAGTTCGACGCTCTGCGTCAACATCGGCCAGCCAAAACCGTACAGGAAACCTAACCGTGTCATCTCATCCGTCCTATCGGCCGGGAACATGGCCATAATCCGAGCTGTCACGGCGTCTAATAACTCCGGCGACGGGTCTCGGAAGCACGGCGTCGGCCCCGGAGTCCAGGTGGGTGTAGGCATAGCGGGTTGTGGTGTCCAAGTCGCCGTCGGCAGCGGCGTCCTGGACGGCGTCGGAGTCCTGTTTTTGGCGACGCAGAACACGATAAAGTCCCCCGTCTGGCCACCGGCGGGGGATACGCGAAACTGGCAACCGCTGTGGTTACCGAAAATGGCAAAGTCGGTCACGTTCGGCGCTTTGACGATTCCCGTGACGGCGTAACCTGCTGGCGGTACGAACGTGAGATGATATAACCCCGTCCGCACGCCAACCTCAACACCCCACGCGCCGTTGGCGGCCACACTCGTTGATGTCGCGATGAGCCGTCCGTCACAATAAAGCTGCGCAGTAAATCCTTTCACCCCCGATAGGTCGTCTTCTAGCACGGCTTTGCCGTGTATGTACACGTTCACCGCGACGTGCGGCGTTGGCTGCGCTGTGATCCCGGCAATACTGTCCACCCGCCAGGAGATGAACAGGACACAGAGCAAAAGCGCAACGAGTAGGACGTACAGTAGCCAGTTTTTCATGCTGCCCCCGAAGATGTAATCTTCGCTATCATTCCTTCTTGGTTTCCTTTGCCAACTGCGCCCGCAGCGCATCAATCTCTTTCCGCAGTAGGATATTCTCGACATAGAGCGCACCGATGATGCGTAGCAGTTCGTCAATAGAGATGTTCATGCTGCACCCCGAATCCGTATGGCTACTAGCTCCTGATAGCGCACGTAAACCGTCGGTGTAGTTGAGTAACAGTAGACCTGCGATTTCACCGTCCAAGTTGCTGTGCCGGTGGCGGCTGCCGAGAAAACAATCGTGACAGATTTTTTGGCGAGACTCGTATAATCCGCGCCGCCGATGATCGCCTGCGAAACATTCCCGCCGACACTCAATCGGAACGAGGCCACGTCCGTCATCTGTGATGCGTTCACCCACCACGTCAACGTGTGCCATGCGATAACGATATCGCCGCTCTGCACCTCAATGCTCAGTTGCGGCGCCGGGATATCAGTATACGCCTGCGTGTTAAACGTATACTGCGTGGAACTGCTCGCTGCATAGCGCTGCACCTTAGTCCCGCCCAGGTCGGCTGCGTGGTAGCCGTCCACCGTGTCGGCATCACCAACGATGTCCGCCCAGAGCTTCTTGAGGCCGCGTGGTGTCAGTATGAGCATCAGCTATCTCCGTAGGCGCAGTAGTATACGGGTTGAGAAGACGCTGGCGCGGCAGCGAGCACTGCCTGCAGGGTTTTGGTCGTGGCGTCCAAGACGATGGGGTGCTCATAGATGAACGTCTCCCCCGCCGCCAGGGTAGCCTTGGCCAGTACCCGCGCCGTGCCGTTGTTGTTCAGTCGCATCGTCACCGTCACCGAGGCCGTGTCCGCGTTGTAGATGTTCACCAGCCGAATCGTGCGCACCGCGCCGCTCGCTGGGGCTGAGACGATGGTCACCGGTGTTGTGCCATTGAGTAAGCCGTCCGAGCTGCCCAGGGTAAATGGCATCAGACTGGTCCTCCTGTGGGGTTGTTCACCTTATAGTACCAGTGCCTGTGGGGATTGCCGCCAATCCGCACGTACTCCAACGTCGCGCCACTGCCGCTGCTATCCGCAGCGGTGTAAAAATAGTCGTACCCGTTGTCGCCGATAACGTAGTCGCTGTCATAGGCGCTATTATTGCCAGTGTAGGTAGCCGTGGTGGACAGGTACATGTTGTGATTCTGCACTCCGCTAGCGCCCCGCGGGCCCTGCGGGCCAGGGGCCCCCGCATACCCTTGGGGCCCAGGCAAGCCCTCGCCAGGCTCCCCTTGCGGGCCTGGCTCTCCGCGCGGGCCGCGCCCCGCGCCAAAAACATAACCTTCGCCCCCAATAACGCGCAAGACAACCGTCATACCACCGGGCCCGTCCAGTTGTAAAGGTTTTTCTGGTAGTTGTGATAGTGGCTGATATCGTTCACCCGCGCCTGTACCCAGGCCGCCCCGCTCCCGTTGGAGTCATACGCCATCACAAAGTAGCGATGGTAGCTGGGGTAGCCGTAACAATACGAGTCGCCGCTTTGCTCAATGCCCCAGGTGCTAGCACTGGTCAA
>Ga0308417_1000231_pt1 | contig 41878 bp, 36 predicted proteins | sample HotsprSampleOS65_FD_203528 | JGI IMG/M metagenome (GOLD analysis project Ga0308417, IMG submission 203528) | Hot spring phototrophic mat microbial communities from Octopus Spring, Yellowstone National Park, Wyoming, United States - 20090730_OS65 ...
CCGGCTGAAGGGCTTCAGGCGCGTCGCCACCAGATACGACCGTCTTGCCGCAGCCTGCCTCAAAGCCGTGCAGGTCGCCGCCATCGTCGCATCCAGGTTGTGAGCCCGGACCCTAGTCGATCCGGGCGGAGGGGACAAAGCAAGGGCCACCCCGTGATCGCGCCCGAAGCGTGCGCTTCGGTGGTCTTCCGCCCGCTCAGGCCGTCGCTCCGGTCGACCGAGAGTGGCCCTCGCGCGTTGGTGTGAGCCTGACCACTCGAGCAGCTGGCTGAAGATGTCTTGGCGAAGATGCCCAAAAGACGCAAGAAATCCGTCCAGGGCAGAGACAGCTGGCCGAGGCGACCAGGCTCCGGAAGACCGCGTTCCAGAACACGCGCGAACGACGCCATCCGCTCAGGCCCGGGCGTGCCGCAACAGCGACCCTCCATCCCAAGGCGCCGGCCGCGCAAGCCGCGTCTCCTGACAGATCCGGTGCCGTGCCAGGGTCACGGCACGTTGGATTTCTCCTTGTCTTGGTCTCGCTGCTGTCATGCAATGATCGCCTCCCATACAAACGTCTGTCATCGACACGTCCTAAACCTTCGCGATGGGGCTGCGGGTTTTCGCGGTCCGCTATTCCAAAGGAGATGTCACAATGCGAACGTTCTTGTTCACTACGGCGCTGCTTTGCGGCGGCGCTGTGAGCCCTGCCTTGTCCGCCACGCTGGTTGGGCGCGCGGTTCTGCCCGCCGACACCTTCTCGCCTGGGCCGACCTCCGGGCAGTTCATCTTCTCAGCGGTCCGCCCCGCGCCGTACCAGGACCGACAGCCGGTGCAGGGGTTCTCCGCGATCATTCCCGGGCCCGCCCCTGGGACCTGGATTGTGATGCAGGACAACGGCTTTGGCTCACAGGCTAATTCCGCCGACATCGTCCTGCGTATTTATGGCGTCGAGCCGGATTGGCGCACAGGCCAAGTGCACCCGGTCGATATCCGTACAGGCGAGCGGCTTGCCTCCTTCGACTCGCGGTCCTTCGTCGCGCTCTCGGATCCGAACCGCCAACTTCGTTCGCCGCTGCAGGCGGATCTGACGAACTACTACAACCGTCCGGAAAATCCACCGGTTGATGCCTCGATCCGCGGTCAGCGCCTGCTGACCGGAGCGGATTTCGACATCGAATCCGTGCGTCTGGACCATCGAGGCAGATTCTGGTTTTCCGACGAGTTCGGGCCATTCCTGTTCAAGACTGACGCCCAGGGTCGTGTGCTCGGCGCTGAGATCGGGATTCCCGGCGTGTTCGCACCACAGAACCCATTTCGGGGCGATATTCCCGCCAACCTGCCGACATCCGGCGGCCTTGAAGGACTTGCGATCAGCCCAGACGGCAAGACCCTCTATCCGATGCTGGAGAAGCCTGTTTCCGGGGATCCATCGCAGCACCTGCGAATTTATGCGTTCGATGTCGACACGGAGACATTTACCGACGGCTACTGGCTCTATCCTTTGACAGGCGGTGATGCTATCGGTGAGCTGACCGCGATCGACGCCAATCGTTTCCTGGTCATCGAGCGCGACAGCCGGCAGGGTGCCGCCGCGCTGTTCAAACAGATCTTTCAGATTGATCTGCGCGACTACAATCTTGTGGACGGGAATAAGGTTCTGCGCAAATCACTGCTCGTCGATCTGCTGGCAATAAACGATCCGGAAGATCTTGACGCTGACGGCTCTTCCCTCTTTCGGTTTCCGTACGTGACAATCGAGGCCGTGGCTGTCGTGGACCCCTTCCACATTGTTGTCGTGAACGACAACAACTACCCGTTCAGCACCGGCCGTCAAGCCGGCGTCCCGGACAGCAACGAGTTCATCCTGTTGCGGCTCGATCAGCCTTTGGTCGCCGTGCCAGAGCCAGCCATCGGCTTCGCGCTCCTCGGTCTCGGCGCGGTCGCGCTTGGGCTGCGTAAGCGCCAGGGATGGTCACGCCAGATGGCGCACGCCTGATGTCACCGGTGGGGCGGGCTGCCAAGCCTGCCCCACTAGCCTTTACCGCGGCGCGGCGAGTGCCGTATCTGTCATACCGGCCGCACTCCAACCTGCACCGCGGCCACGCCAGTGACGTTGAACGCCTGGGGCGTTCAGCAAACACGCTGGGCATAGTGCGGGGTCCGAACAGCGGAGACCGCGGCACCCTCCAGGATCGGCTCGTCACCCCGGGCTTTGGCTTCAAGGCTGCAGCCGCGAGCCCTCGGTGAGGTGCCCCGGAGACGCGCAACACCAATCGCACTGTTGATGATGTGCCTCTCTCGCCCGAGCGAAAGGATCGGAGTTCAGTGAGGAGGCGGATCCGTCCCGCCTCGGCGATGAGGCTGTTCCGGGCGTTGCAGCGAGCAGCCGCGATCGGGTGCGTGCCGCGAACAGGCGCCCCGACAAGTGACGGTCCTGCAGCCACCGCCACACCTGGCCCGATGGCCTCGAACCCGGGCGGGCAGGGCGGCCGATGGGCCGGGGTGATGCTGGGCGGCACCCGCAGCAGCTGCGCGGTGTGCCAGCCGGTCCTTGATCGGAATCGCCACGTGCCTGCCGGGCGGCAGCTGAGAAGCGAGTTCCAGAGCCGCAGCTTGATCGCCGCGGAGGTCATCGCTGCGACGGAGATTCCTCTCAGCACCAGCCCCGCACCGTTCGGGGCGGACCGCGCCGAAGAGGCAGGCCAAGAGGAGGCAGGCCGATCGGTGGCGCTGATCATCGACCATTCTCGACCGACAGGCCGAGCCGGAACCAGCGACGCCCTCTGCAGCCCTTCCGCCCTCCACTGGCCTCGTCCTGAAAGCTGACCGCGATACGTTCGGCTCCAGGCAGGTCGGCCGCGATCGCGAGGCGACCGCGCTCTGGGGCAACAGCGGCAGCGAAGCACATTGTTGAAAGACTTGCGAGCGGCGCGGTCCGTGCCGCGGCCGCTCTGTCTGCCAGCACGGACAGAGGCTGCGCGTCAGGCGACCCACGCTGGCCTTGCCGGCGGTCAGGCCGAAGCGCTCCCGCCCGACCCGGCTGAGGTCCCCGAGCCGCCAGGTCGGGACACCATCCGAAGCCGAATCCGCCCCGCCCCCAGGCACGATAGCGTCGAACGCCGCCTACTTCCCTCGCGTTGTACGCTGGGGGTGCCCCTTGCCCCGACACTCCGACGCACCGGCGAGGCCAGCAGCGGTGGTGCTTCGGCGCCTCCTGCGCCACCTGCACCACGGCACGCGGCAGGACCCGCGCCATGGGCACCGCCACGGCCGGATCACGCCTTGCTCGCAAACCCCACCGAGCCGACGCGAGCTCGCGCGAAGGTCGAAGCGCGGTGCGAGATCACCAACGCGCGCAAGAAAGCGTGCCGGAGAGACTCTCACCCAACAAACCGGTTGAAAGTCCCGGCGGGTCAGAAATCGCTGCAGCGGCCGTTCCGCTCCCAGTCGCCATAGCGGGTCGGCTCCGGGCCCTTCGGCCCGCCGATTTCCCTTGGCTTCCGGGGCTCGGTCGCGGGCGGGCCGGAGGACCGAGGTTCGGGCGGGGAGGCGCGCCTCGCCTGGTCTCCAGCGCGAGGTTTCGCAAGGGGGTCGCCGGTCTTGTCCATATTCCAGAAGGTGATACCGCGACGCTTGGCGCCAACCCCTCGCGAGCCTGATATTTAGAGGCGGAGAGGTGTCGAGGGAACGCGCCGCATGTCCGGCACTGTCAAGACCGCCATACTTCTTGCCGCGCTCACGGCGCTGTTCGGTGCCGTCGGGCTCGCGCTCGGGGGCGAGCAGGGGATGATCATCGCGCTCCTGTTTGCCGGCGGCATGAACGTCTTCGCCTGGTGGAACAGCGACAAGGTGGTGCTGCGGATGCACAACGCGCGGCCGATCGGCCCTGAAGACGCGCCGCGCCTCTACGCGATGACCGAGGCGCTCGCCAAGCGCGCCGGCCTGCCGATGCCCGCGCTCTACGTGATCGAGGAGGACCAGCCGAACGCCTTCGCCACAGGCCGCAGCCCGGAAAGAGCGGCCGTTGCCGTCAACACCGGGCTGCTCACCCGTCTTTCGGAGCGGGAGGTGGCCGGCGTGATCGCGCACGAACTCGCCCATATCCGCAACCGCGACACGCTGATCATGACCGTGACGGCGACGATCGCCGGCGCGATCTCCATGCTCGCCCAGTTCGGCTACTTCTTCCGCGGAGGGTCGGGCGAGAGCCGGCCGAACCCGATCGCGATGCTCGCGATGCTCATCCTCGCGCCCTTGGGCGCTGCGATCGTGCAGATGGCGATCAGCCGCTCGCGCGAGTACGAAGCAGACCGCGTCGGCGCGATGATCACGGGCGACCCGCTCGGCCTCGCCTCGGCCCTCGTCTCGCTGGAGAACTACGCCCGCAGGATCGAGAACCACCACGCCGAGGCGAACCCGGCAACCGCGCATCTGTGGATCATCAACCCGCTGTCTGGGGCGCGTATGGACAACCTGTTCTCCACTCACCCGGCGACCGAGAACCGCGTCGCCGCTCTCGAGCGGCTGGCCCGCACCTGGGGCGCAGCGCCGCCCGCGTCGCAGCCGGTGGCGAGGGCGCGCCGCACCGGCGGCTCGGTGCCGCGGTCGGGGCGGCTGTGACCGTCATTCCCGGGCGTAGAGCACGAGCGTCAGCCACTGGCCGCGGCTGTAATTGAAGCCCCTGACGGTCGCGACCACCCGCGGCGAGAAGCCGAGCCGCGCGGCTTCGGCCATGAACGCTGCCTGGTAGCGCTCGCGCACCAGAGCAAGCCCGCGCGGGCGGTCGGCGAGGTGCCGCGCCGCCTCAGCCCCGCCGGAGACGAGCCGCGTGTCGGTGCCGGCGAGGAAGACGAGAGAGGGCTCGTGGAACCCAGCCGTGGCGAAGGGGCGCTCGGCGGCAGGCGGCCGCCCGCCCGCCTCTGCCCAGTGACGCTCCAGCGCAGCAACGACGCGCGGGGCGATCCAGAACGCCTCCGCCCGCGCGAGCACGCCCTCGAGCAGGGCGGCCGTCACGAGCGGCGCAAGCACGAGCCCGGCGGCGGCAAGCTGAGCGAGGTCGTTGCGCCTCAGTGACGTCCAGCCAGCCCAGGCGAGCAGGCCCGCCGCAGCAAGCACGATCGGGCTGCCCCAGGTGAAGCCTCCCGCGACCACAGGCACTGCCACCGCAAGCGCAGCCAGCACGGCGAGCGCCGCGAACCACAGCCCGGCCGAGAGCCGCGCAAGCCAGAGCGGCGGGGCGCGCCGGGCAGGGTCGAGCAGCCAGGCGGCGGCGAGCAGCAGCACGGCGGGGAAGGTAACGGAGACATAGTGCGGCAGCTTGGTCGGCAGCAGCTCGAAGACGAGCCAGGTCGGGACGATCCAGGCGGCGAGCACGCGCACGGAGGCTGAACCGCGATCGGCCCAAACACCGGGGATCGCGCGCAGGGCGACGATGCCGAGCGGAAACAGCGTCAGCGACAGGAGCAGAAGGTGATAGCCCGGTGGGCCCCCATGTGCCTCGTCCGCCCCGGTCACCTTCTGCCCGAGATCGCCGCGGATCGCGTCTGAAAAGAAGGCCCCGTCCGTCGCGATCCAGATCAGCAACGCCCAGGGGCCGACGATCGCGAGCGCGAGCGGCAGGCCCCAGAGAGGGCGCAGCGCGCCGAGCCAGTCTCGCGGCCGCCCGGCGCGCCGATCGAGCAGCCAGAGCGACAGCGCCGCAAGCCCCGCCACCATCGGCGCGACGGGGCCCTTCAACAGCGCCCCCACCCCGAGCGCTGCCCAGAACCCGGCGGCCATCGCCGGGGTGAAGCCCTGTGGCGCAAGATTGGCGCGTGCAAACAGGCCCATCATCACCGTGACCGCCGCAAGCAGCGCCGCGTCGGTCTTGGCGATGTGCGCCTCGACGACGACCACCACGGAGACAGGCAGGGCGAGTGCGGCGAGCAGGGCCGCGCGCTGGCCGACGATCCGCCGCCCGAGCCAGAGCGTGGCGAGCGCGGCAACAATCACGCCGATGAGCGAGGGGATTCGGTAGGGCCAGATCGTGGTCGGTGTGGCGACCCCGAGCGCGTTCGCGGCCGAGACGGAGGCAGCCTGCGCCCAATGTACGCCGACCGGCTTTTTGTTGCGCGCCACGTCTCCGAAGCGGATCGAGACGAAATCGCCCGTCTCGAGCATCTGCTTGGTCGCCTGCGCGAAGCGGCTCTCGTCTCGGTCAGACGGGGGCAGGGAGAAGAACCCAGGCAGGGCTGCGGCAAGGCACAGCGCGAGCACGAGAGCCGCTGGGCGCCGCGTGCCGAGGATCCGGTCGAGAAGGGAAGCGGGCATGCGGCGGCGCTTCTAGCCGCGTTTGCCCGGCCGCGCCATGAATGGTCGATGGCCACGCCCCGGATGACACCACGCCGCGCAGCGATCGCGCTGCTTGAGTCGGTGCTGGGCCGGCGGCGGACGCTCGAGGAGGCGCTTGCCTCCCTGCCGGCGATGGAGGCGCGCGACCGCGGCTTCGCCCACCTGATCGCAGCGACGGTGCTGCGCCGCCTCGGCACGCTCGATGCCGTGCTCGAGCCCTTCCTGCGCCGCGCCCCGCCTGATCCGGTGCGGCACGCCCTGCGCGCCGGCGCGGCACAGCTCCTCTTCCTGGGCACAAGCGCGCACGCGGCGGTGGGCGAGACGGTCGCCGCAGTCCGAGCCCTGCCCAAGGGGCAAGCCTTCACGGGGCTCGTCAATGCCGTGCTCCGGCGCGTGGCGGCGACGGGGGAGGGCGCTCTCGAGGGGCTCGATGGGCCGCGACTCGACACGCCCGAATGGCTCTGGCGCTCCTGGCACGCGGCGTACGGAGCCGGCGCGGCGCGGGCGATCGCAGCCGCCCACGCTGCCGAACCGCCGCTCGACCTCACGCTCAAGCCTGGTGAGGACGCTGCCCGGTGGGCGGAACGGCTCGGTGCCACGGTCCTGCCCACAGGCTCGCTCCGCCTCCCGCCCGGGCACGCTGCAGTGCGCGATCTGCCCGGCTTTGCCGAGGGGGCCTGGTGGGTCCAGGACGCCGCCGCTGCCCTGCCCGCGGCGCTGCTCGCGCCCCGCCCTGGCGAGCGCGTGGCCGATCTCTGCGCCGCGCCGGGGGGAAAGACGGCCCAGCTCGCAGCTTCCGGGGCGGTCGTTACCGCCGTCGAGCGGGCGCCCGAGCGTGCCGCGCGGATCGGGGAGAACCTCGCCCGCCTCGGCCTCTCCGCGGAGGTGGTGGTGGCGGACGCTGCTGCCTGGACGCCGCCTGCACCCTTCGACGCGGTCCTGCTCGATGCCCCCTGCACGGCGACGGGAACAATCCGCCGCCACCCCGACATCCCACACGTGAAGCGGCCGGGCGATGTCGCCGCGCTCGCCGCCGCGCAAGACGCGCTCCTCGCCGCCGCAGCCCGGATTCTCCGGCCAGGAGGGAGGCTCGTTTATGCGGTGTGTTCTATCGAGCCCGAGGAGGGAAAGGGGGCGGTGGCACGCGCTCTCGCCTCCGGGCTGCCGCTCATTCCCGCGCCGTTCTCGCCCGGGGAGCTTCCGGGCCTCGAGGAGGCGATCACGCCGGAGGGCTGGCTTCGCACCACCCCCGCGCTCTGGCCCGACCGCGGCGGCATGGACGGGTTCTTCGTCGCAAGGCTGACACGAAAGGGCGAGTGACGCGAAGGTCAGATTGACCGGGCCCTGGCTTGCGATAAGTGTCGGGGCATGATCCGGCTGCTCGCGACGCTCGGAATCCTGCTCGCGCCCGGCCTCGCCGAGGGGCTGGAGACCGCCCCCGTCGTCTCTCCGCGGGCGACCGTGACGGTCGTCTCCGGCGTCGAGGCGGTCGCTCCGGGAGAGCCGTTCCGGATCGCGCTGCGCCAGCGCCTCGCGCCCGGCTGGCACACCTACTGGTCGAACCCGGGCGATGCCGGCACCCCGCCCGAGCTCTCGCTCGCCCTGCCGGAGGGGGCGGCGGCGACGCCGATGGCCTTCCCGACGCCGAAGCGTATTCCCTATGGGCCGCTCATGAACTTCGGCTACGAGGGCGAGGTGCTTTTCCCCGTCACGGTCACGCCGCCCGCGACCCTCAAGCCGGGCGAGCGTTTCGTGTTCGAGGCAAACGCCTTCTGGCTTGTCTGCGAGAAGATCTGCATCCCCGAGGAGGGGGTGTTCCGGCTCGACCTTCCGGTCGAGGCGCGCCCGCGCCTCGCTCCGGCGACGGCGGCGCTGTTGCGCGAGGCGGAGGCGTCGCTGCCAAGGCCCTCTCCCTTCTCTGTCACGGTCGGCTTCGAGGGCGGGCGTGGGGCGCTCGCGGTCAGAGGCGAGGGGCTCGCGCCAGGCGCGGTGCGCGAGGCCTTCTTCTTCCCCGCAGCGTGGGGCGTTCTCGACCATGCCGCGCCGCAGCCGCTCTCGGTGCGCGAGGGGGAGATCGTGCTCGGGCTTGCGCGCGGCCAGTCGCCGCTTCCCGACACGGTCGACGGCCTCGTCGCCATCACCGATGCCGCGGGGGTGCGCAGTGCCTATGCGGTCTCTGCCGTGCCTGGCGCGGTGCCGGCGCTGCCAGAGGCCTCTGGCGCCCTGCCTCAAGTCGGGCTCGGCGCTGCGGTCCTGCTCGCGCTCGCTGGCGGACTGCTCCTCAACCTCATGCCTTGCGTATTCCCGGTTCTCGCGATGAAGGCGCTGGGCATGGCGGGGCTTGCCGGCGCGGCGCGCAGGGAGGTGCGGGCGCATGCGGCCGCCTACACGGCTGGGGTCGTTCTCTCCTTCCTCGCGCTGGGGGGCCTGCTCGTGGCGCTCAGGGCGGCAGGGGTTGCCGCCGGCTGGGGCTTCCAGTTCACCGAGCCTGGCTTCGTCGCCGCTTTCGCCTGGCTGATGCTCGCGGTGGGGCTTAACCTTTCCGGCGTCTATGCCGTCGGCGGGCCGGTCGGGTTCGGGCAGGAGGCTGCGTCGCGCGGCGGCAAGGTGGGGGCGTTCTTCACCGGCGCGCTCGCCGTGCTCGTCGCCACTCCCTGCACGGCGCCGTTCATGGCGACCGCGATCGGTGCCGCCGCCGCCATGCCGCCGCTTGCGACGCTCTCTGTGTTCGGCGCACTCGGCCTCGGCATGGCAGCGCCCTATGCGCTGTTCGGCGCGGCGCCGGGACTTGCGCGTCTTCTGCCCCGCCCGGGCCCCTGGATGGAACGCCTCAGGCAGGGCCTTGCCTTCCCGATGTATGGCGCTGCCGTCTGGCTCGTCTGGGTACTGGCGCAGCAGGGCGGGGCGGATTCGGTGCTTTGGGTGCTCTCTGGGGCCGTCGTGCTGGGTTTCGGGCTGTGGGTCCTCGGCGAAGCACAGCGTGCTGGGCGAGGGAGGCGGCTCGGGCAGGGGGTGGCGCTCGCCGCCTTGGTCGCGCTCGCCGCCATGCTGCCGCGTCTTGAAGCTTCCCCGGCGGCCTCCGGTTCCGTCGCCTCGGTCACCGCCCTCCGCGATGCCGAGCCCTGGTCCGCCGACCGTGTGGCTGCTCTGCGCGCCGAAGGCAGGCCTGTGTTCGTCTACCTGACCGCCGCCTGGTGCATAAGCTGCAAGGTGAACGAGCGGATCGCGCTCGACACGGAGGCTGTCCGCCGCGCTTTCGCCGAACGCAACGTGGCCGTCCTGGTCGGCGACTGGACGCGCGGCGATTCTGCGATCACGGCCTTGCTCCGTGAGCACAGGCGCGACGGCGTGCCGCTTTACCTGTTCTATCCCGAGAACGGGGGCGCTCCGGCGGTGCTGCCGCAGATCCTCACGGAAGCGATCGTGCTCGAGGCGATCGACGCCTCGCCTGGCCCCGTGGCAGGGGGACCAGCCAAGCCCGCCATCTGACACCCCGGAGGGGAGAGACGACCATGCGCCACCTGACACGACGCGCGACACTCGCCGCCGGCCTCGCACTTGCCGCCGCGCCGCGGCTCTCCCTCGCCGCGCCCGCGATCGGCACCCCTGCGCCGGATTTCGCGCTGCCTGACCAGGACGGCACGATCCGACGCCTCTCCGACTTCCGCGGCCGCGTCGTGGTGCTCGAATGGACCAACCACGACTGCCCCTTCGTGCGCAAGCACTACAACAGCGGCAACATGCAGGCGCTGCAGGCGCTTGCGCGCGAAAACGGCGTGGTGTGGCTGTCGATTGCCTCCTCGCCTGAGGGCGAGCAGGGCTACGTCACCGGCCCGCAGGCGCGCGAGGTCGCCGAGAGCCGCGGTGCCAGCCCCGCGGCTGTGCTGCTCGACCACCAGAGTGTGGCCGCCCGCGCCTACGCGGCGACCGTGACGCCGCAGATGTTCGTGATCGATCGCGCGGGCGTGCTGCGCTACATGGGCGCGATCGACAGCATCAGGTCGACGCGGGTCGAGGACGTCCCGCGCGCCGAGCCCTGGGCGCGCGATGCGATGCTCGCGGTCCTCGCAGGCCGGCCAGTGGCCCGCCCCGTCACTGTTCCCTATGGCTGCGCGATCAAGTACGTCGGCAGCTGAAGGGCGCCTCCCCGCAGGCCCAGGCGAGGGTGCCGATGCTCGATCGTCGTCGTCCCCTGACGGCGCCTCGCGGCAGGCCTGGGCGAGGGTCAGAGCATCGCGAGCGGGCGCTTGCGCGCGGGCGGGGGAAAGGCCCGGTCGATCGCGGCGAGGTCTTCCGGGGTGAGGGCAAGCCGCACGGCCGCGGCGTTCTCGCGCACATGGGCGGGGTCTGATGCCTTCGGGATCGCGATCACCCCTGGCTGCCTGAGCGCCCAGGCGAGAGCGACCTGCGCGGGCGTCGCCCCGTGCCGGTCCGCCACCGCTCGCAGGGCGGCGTTGCGCAGGAGCCGCCCGCCCTGGCCGATCGGAGAATAGGCCATGACCGGAATGTTGCGCGTCCGGCACCATGGCAGAAGGTCGAACTCGATCCCCCGCGCCTCTGGGTTGTAGAGCACCTGGTTCGCAGCGCAGCAACGCCCGGCGGCGAAGCCGAACAGCTCCTCCATCTCGTCGGTATCGAGGTTGGATACCCCCCAGCGCAGGATCTTGCCGGCCTCGCGCAGGTCCTCGAACCCGGCAACCGTCTCCTCGAGCGGCACGCCGCCGCGCCAGTGCAGGAGGTAGAGGTCGATCCTGTCCGTGCGCAGACGCCTGAGCGACCGCTCCGCCGCCGCCGCCACACCTCTGCGCGAGGCATTGTGGGGATAGACCTTGGAGACGATGAAGGCTTCCTCCCGCCTGCCGTCCACCGCCTCCGCCACCACCTCCTCGGCGCCGCCGTCGCCATACATCTCGGCGGTGTCGATCACGGTGAGGCCGAGATCGAGCCCAAGCCGGAGCGCGTCCGCCTCGGTCCGCCGTGAGCCTCGGTGCTCCCCCATCTTCCAAGTCCCCTGCCCGAGCGCCGGGACGGAGGTTCCGTCGGGGAAGCTCACCCTCTGCATGCGTTCCTCCCTGCGATCGCCTATATGCTTGCCGGGGCCGTCTCCCAGCGGGAAGGACAAGGCAAGCATGCGCGGATGGATCGTTCTGGCAATGGCTGCCGCACTCGGGGCGAGCGGCGAGGCAGCGGCGCAGGCGCGGGTGGTCACGCCTTCCGTCAGCGAGGAGCAGGTCGGCTCCTGGGTGCTCACCTGCCGCACCGACCCGATGACGGACCGCAGCGACTGCACGCTTCGCCACCGGCTCTGGCTCGAGATGCCGGACCTGCAGCGCGCCGGCAGCCAGGGCGTTGGTTTCGAGGTGGTGCTGCGCGAGGGCACTGCCCTGCCGGCGGTCACCGCCCGGGGCCTCTCCCTGTCCGACCCGCAGCGCGGCGCGCTCGCCGTCGGCGGGATGGCGGAGCTGCGTCTCGACTCGGAGCCGGTAATGGTCCTTCTCTGCTCCCTGGAAGGCAGGGACGCGCTCTGCGTCCCCGGGCCGGAGCATTCGGAGAAGGCGGCTCTCTTGCTCCCTGAGGCGCGGCGCGCGCTCGTCCGCCTGAGGGCGCCTGCGCGGGCGGTCACAGGCGGCGGGTCCGACGAGGTGCTCGCGCTCGACCTCGTCGACACGGGGCGGGCGATCGCTCTGTTGCGCGAGCGCGCCTCCGGCCAGCCGCCACGGCCCGCGCCTGCCGCCACACCTGGCGGCTTCCTCGAACAGCTCGAGCGCATGCTGCGTCGCTGAGGCTGCCCTGGCGTCGTCCTCGGCAGCGCTTGAGCTTCCCGCCATGGCGCCTTCCGTCACCATCGTCTGGTTCAAGCGCGATCTCAGGCTCGCTGACCACGCGCCGCTTGCTGCCGCCGCTGCGGCCGGGCCGGTGCTGCCGCTCTGGATCGTCGAGCCGGCGCAGTGGCGGGCTCGCGAGGCCTCAGCGCGCCAGTTCCTGTTCCACGCCGACTGCGCTGCCGAGCTCAGGGCGGACCTCGCGGCGCTTGGCCAAACGCTGGTCGTGCGCTCAGGCGAGCCGGTCGAGGTCCTGCGCACCCTTGCCGCCGCCCTGCCCGTGGCGGCGATCGAGGCGCACCAGGAAAGCACCGGCGAGCGCGATTTCGCGCGCGACCGGGCGGTGCGGGCCTGGGCCCGAGAGGCGCGAATCCCGTTCCGCGAGCACCGGCAGAACGGCGCGATCCGCGGCCTTGCAGACCGCGACGGCTGGGCAGTCCGGTGGGAGCGTTTCACCCGCGCACCGGTCTTGCCGCCACCGCGCGCTCTCGTCCCGCTTGCGATCGATCCGGGACGGATCCCGGACCCGGCTTCGCTCGGCCTCTCGCCCGACCCGTGCCCTGGCCGCCAGCGCGGCGGCCGCCGCGGCGCCGAGGCGCTGCTCGCCTCCTTCCTCGGCGGCCGCGCACTCGGCTATCGCCGCGCGATGTCCTCGCCGCTCGCGGGCTGGGCGGCCTGCTCGCGCCTTTCGCCCCATCTCGCGGCAGGAACGATCTCGGTACGCGAGGCGGCGCAGGCCGCACGCGCCGCACGCGCGCGCGCGACCGGGCCGTTGCGCGAGGGCATCGACAGCTTCCTCGCCCGCCTCGCCTGGCATTGCCACTTCATCCAGAAGATCGAGACCGAACCGGCGCTCGAGCGGCGGGCTCTCCACCCAGCCTATCGCGATCTCGAGGGCGCCGGGCCGGAGGAGCCGCGCTTCCGCGCCTGGGCCGAGGGGCGCACCGGCTGGCCCTTCGTCGATGCCTGCATGCGCTGCCTCGCCGAGACGGGCTGGCTCAACTTCCGCGCCCGCGCCATGCTCGTCTCGGTCGCGACGATGCATCTCGGCCTGGATTGGCGGGCCGTCGGGCTCCATCTCGCCCGCCTCTTCACAGACTACGAGCCGGGCATCCACTGGAGCCAGGTGCAGATGCAGTCAGGCGTGACCGGGGTGAACACAATCCGAATCTACAACCCGGTCAAGCAGGGGCTTGATCAGGACCCGGACGGCATCTTCGTGCGCCGCTGGGTGCCTGAGCTGCGCGGCCTCGCCGGGGCCGCCGTCCACACGCCCTGGACAGCAGGCGGCGCTGCCGGTTACCCGCAGCCGATCGGCGACCACGAGGCGCTCGCGCGGGCGGCGCGCGAGCGGCTTTGGAGCGTGCGGCGGAGCTCCGGATACAGGGAGGCGGCAGAGGCGATCCAGGCGCGTCACGGCAGCAGACGCTCCGGCATGACGCCGCCGGGGCGGCGACGGGGCGCGCCTGCGCAGCGGGCGCTGCCGCTCGGCGAATGAGTGCAGACCGCTCCGTGATCGAGACGACGATCCTCGCCCTCTGCGCCAAAAGAGGGGCGGGGAAGAGCATCTGCCCCTCCGAGGTCGCACGCGAGATCGCTGGCGGCGACGACAAGGCGTGGCGCCCCCTGATGCAGCCGGTGCGCGAGACGGCGGTCGCGCTTGCGCGCTCGGGCAGGGTGGTGATCCTGCGCAAGGGAAGGCCGCAGGACCCCTCCGTGCCGATCCGCGGTGTGATCAGGCTGAGACAGGCAGAGCCGCGCTCGCCCCCTCCCGCGCCGCCCGGCGCGACGGGCTGACGGCGGGGGCCGTAAGGCCGGCCCGGCGATCGGGGATCGGCAGACCGGCTCGAAGACCGAAGCGGCTTGCTGGGTGGCGCCTGCGCGCCGCGCGGCCGCGGGCGTGACTCGATGGCGCCCTCGCCTCGCGGCTTGACCGGGAGGCGGCCGCCGCGCACCCCCGACCGCGCAGCAGAGGGAGCAAGCGATGCCGACCGTCACCTTCGCCAACCCAGCCGGGGTTCCTGCCCCGGCCGCACGCTACAGCATGACGGCCGAGGTCTCCGGCCCCGCGCGCTGGGTTCTGGTCAGCGGCCAGCTTCCCATCGCCGCCGACGGGTCTGTGCCGGAGGACCTCGGCGCCCAGGCCGATCTCGTGATCGCCCACATCGCCGCGGCGCTCGCCCATCACGGCCTCGGCTGGCGGAATGTCGTCAAGCTCACGACCTATCTCACGACCCGGGAGGCGCGCGGGCCATGGCAGTCACGGCGGGACGCCCTGTTCCCCGAAAACCCGCCCGCCTCGACCCAGGTGATCGTCGCAGGCCTCGCCGACCCGCGCTGCGCCATCGAGGTCGAGGCGCTCGCCGTCGGCGATGAGGTGCGGGGTCCGAGGACGCGTCGTGACATCGGCTGTTCTGCACGGCGTCGTGGGTTCCGTTCAGCCGCGGCCGGGCGCTGAGGCACCTCCCCGCTGCAAGGGCGCCGGCACGGTCGGCCGCGGCGCGTCGGCGATCGAGGGCGGCTCTGCGGTAGCGCGCGCACGGCAGACGACACGACCCGCAGCGGCTCCCTCTCCCCCGAGGAGAAGGGAGGGCCGCCCCCTCGGCAGAACACCCTGGCGCGTGCGCCAGCTTCGCGGTGCGGGGAACCGCCCAAGGAAGGAGCGGGCTGCCCATACTTTGGCCGGCTCGCGGCCTCGGCGGAGGCGACCGAGGCTGTAAGGAGCGGCGCGAGGCCCTGGCGCGGGCTTTGCTTGAACAAGCCGTCGTGACCATCGGGGGAGACCACTTCATGACAGCCACGATCCTGACGCGACGCGCCACGCTCGCCGGCGCCGCCGCTGCCACGGCAACGCTGGCCGCGCCCGCGATCGCCCAGACGCGGGAAGTGACGATCGCGCATCAGTACATGGTGATTCCGTTCCGCGCAGCGATGGCCGCGCAGGAGGTGGAGCGCGCCACAGGCTATCGCATCAACTGGCGTCTCTTCACCGCAGGTGCGGAGGTGATCCGCGCGATGGCCGCGGGCGATGCGAAGATCGGCGAGGTCGGTTCCTCGCCGACAACGGCTGCGATCGCCCAGGGGCTCAATGTCGAACTCGTCTGGATCCTCGCCGACATCGCCGAAGCCGAAGCGCTGGTCGTGCGCAACGGGGCGGGAATCACAGCGCCGCAGGACCTGCGCGGCAAGCGCATCGGCGTTCCCTTCGTTTCGACGACGCATTACCATCTGCTGTTCGCGCTCGAGCAGTTCGGCATCCCTGCCAACGCTGTGCGCGTGCTGAACATGCGCCCGCCCGAGATCGCCGCCGCCTGGGAGCGCGGCGACATCGACGCAACCTTCGTGTGGGAACCCACGCGCAGCGCGGTGCTGCGCAACGGCCGGGTGCTCCTCTCGTCGGGCCAGCTCGCCGCGTGGGGACGCCCGACCTTCGACGGGCTGATCGTCGACCGCGACTGGGCGCGGGCCAATGCCGAGTTCCTCACCGCGTATATCCGGATCATCGCGAAGTACGACGCCGAGTACAAAGCCAACCCTGGCCTCTGGGGCCCGGGCACGGAGCGTGCGGCAGCCACGGCCCGCATCACCGGCGCGCGCCTCGAGGACGTGCCGATGATGATGTCGCTCTACCGGTTCATTCCGCCGGAGCTGCAGGCCTCCGCCGAATGGCTCGGCGGCGGGGCAGAGGGTGGCACGGTGCGGGCGATCCGCCACACGGCGGAGTTCCTCAAGGCCCAGGGGCGTATCCAGTCGGTGCCCGCCAACATCGCCGAACATGTGAGCCCGCGCTTTGCCGCGACCGCTGCCGGCTGAGCGGGATGGGGGCGGTTTCGGTCAGGGGGCTCTCGGTCGTCTTCCCGCTTGCGGGAGGGGCCTCGCTCATCGCGCTTGACCGGGTCGATCTCTCGATACCCGAGGGCGGTTTCTGCGTCGCCCTCGGCGCCTCGGGCTGTGGCAAGACCACGCTCCTCAACTGCATCGCCGGATTCACCGCGCCGTCCGCTGGGACGATCACTGTCGGCGGCAGGCCGGTCTCCGGCCCCGGCGCCGACCGTGGCGTCGTGTTCCAGAAGCACGCGCTCATGCCCTGGCTCAACGTGTGGGAGAACGTCGCCTTCGGGCCGATGCTCGCTGGCGTCCCCCGCGCGGCGCGGCGGGCGGTTGCCGAGGAGAAGCTCGCCCTCGTCGGCCTCGCCGGCTTCGCCGACCGGCCAGTCTACACGCTTTCGGGGGGGCAGCAGCAGCGGGTGGGGATCGCCCGGGCGCTGGCCTCCGACCCGGAGGTGCTGCTGATGGACGAACCCCTCGGCGCGCTCGACGCCCTCACCCGCGAGACCCTGCAGGAGCTGCTGCTCGATGTCTGGGCAGCCTCGGGAAAGACCGTGTTCTTCATCACCCACGGGGTCGAGGAGGCGCTCTTCCTCGCAACCGAACTCGTGGTGATGAGCCCGGGGCCGGGGCGGATCGTGCGGCGCATCCCGGTCGGTTTCGGGCGGCGCTATGTCGAGACGCGCGATGCGCGTGGCGTGAAGTCGGCGCCGGACTTCATCGCGCTGCGCGAGGAGGTGGTGGCGATGGTCCGAGAGAGCGCGGCGGTGGCGGCGTGAGCGAAGCCAAGCCGCTGCCGGGGCGCGATCCGCCCGTACCTCGGCAGCGCCCCGCGACGCCACTGCGGCCGGCCGAGGCGCGCTTTGTCTTCCCCGATCCGCGCGGGGCCTTCTGGATCAGCCTCGGCACCGTGATCGCGCTGATGCTGCTGTGGTGGATCGCGACCGAGCGACGTTGGGTCGCGCCGCTCTTCCTGCCCTCGCCTGTGGTGGTTGCGGAGCGCCTCGCGAGCGGCCTGCACACCCCGATCGGCGACTCGACCCTGATCGGCCACGCCGCGCTCAGCCTGTTCCGCGTGCTGAGCGCGTTCCTGCTCGCCTCGCTCACGGCGATCCCGGTCGGCATCGGCATGGGCGTCTCGCGCCTACTCCGCGGCGTGTTCGACCCGCCGATCGAATTCTATCGGCCTCTGCCGCCGCTCGCCTATTTGCCGCTCATCGTCATCTGGTTCGGTATCGACGAGGCGGCGAAGATCATCCTGATTTACCTCGCCTGCTTCGCCCCGCTGGCGCTTGCCGCGCGCGCTGGCGTGCGCAGCGTCGCGCCTGAGCAGGTCAACGCCGCGCTCTCGCTTGGCGCCACGCGCTACCAGCTCCTACGCCATGTCATCCTGCCGGCCGCTCTTCCGGAGATCATCACCGGCATGCGGATCGCGCTCGGCTTCGGCTGGACCACGCTTGTTGCGGCGGAGATGGTCGCTGCCAATGTCGGGGTGGGGCAGATGGTGCTCAACGCCTCGCACTTCCTGCGCACCGACCTCGTCGTGATGGGCATCGTCGTGATCGCCTTCTTCGCCTACGGCTTCGACCTCGCGATGCGCGTCGCCGAACGCCGCCTCGTGCCCTGGAAGGGGCGGGGATGAGAGGGATCGTTCCGCGTCTGGCTGCTGCCGCCGTCCTGTCTCGGGCGATTGGCGGGTCTGCCGAACGACGCTGCGGGCACGGATGGGGTGGAGCGTCCCTCAGGACGGAGTAGGAGGCGGGGTCGGCGGCCCTGCACTTCGCCCCGCGCGGGCGGCGACGGACAGGCGATTCCCTGACTTGCGCGGGACGCCTGCGTCTGGCCTGCTTGCCTTGCTGCCCGGAGCCTGGGGAGGCTTGCGCGCCCTGGTCCACTGACAGGCACCGATGCCTATGCATGTCGTCTGCCCTGACTGCGACGCAGTCAACCGCCTGCCGCCGGAGCGTCTCGGCGCGCGCCCGAAATGCGGCGCCTGCGGCGCGCCGCTGTTTCGCGGCAAGCCAGTGCCGCTCGACGCCGCGCGCTTCCGACGCCACCTCGCGCGCGGCGATCTGCCGCTTCTCGTCGATTTCTGGGCCTCCTGGTGCGGCCCGTGCCGCGCGATGGCGCCCCAGTTCGAGGCTGCCGCCGCGGCGCTCGAGCCCGAGTTCCGGCTCGCCAAGGTCTCGACGGAGGAAGCACCGGAACTGGCGGCGGAGCTCCACATCACCGGCATCCCGCTTCTCGTGCTGTTCAGGGGCGGCCGCGAGGTCGCCCGCCAGGCCGGGCTGATGCCGGCTGGCCGGATCGTTGCCTGGGCTCGGGCGCAGGCCTGAACCGAGGCCCCATCCCGGCAGCGGACGCCGCATCTCCTGCGCTTGCCCGCAACAGTTCGCCCAGCAGCGGGTTGGGGAAGCGCCTGCGGGCAGTCACCGCGTAGAAGCTTTCGACCAGGCCTGGAACCGCCGCGCGCTCCTCAAGCAGCCCGGCACGAAGCTCATCCTGCACCACGATCGGCGGCACGAGCGTCACCCCCTCGCTCTCGCGCGCGAGCAGCCTGAGCATCGCCATGTCGTCGACCTCAGCCAGGACCACGGGGCGGATGCCGGCGCGGTCGAGCAGGAGGTCGAAGCCCTGGCGGATGCTGCTCTCGCGCCCAGGCAGGAGCACCGCCGTGGTGCGCAGGTCCTCGGGAAAGCGGAGCGGCCCTGCGCCTGGTCGGCCGACTAGGCTCACCGGCTGCTCGGCGAGTAGCGTCGAGGTGCGTTCCGAGGACGCATCGTGCGCCACCGGACTGTTCGACAGCACCGCATCGAGCGCGAGCGAATCGAGGCGCGCAAGCAGCTCGCGCAGCGACCCGCTCTCAACGACGAGTTCGACATCGTCACGGCCGATGAACGGCCGCAGGAGCGCGAGCTGGAAGTTGCGCGACAGCGTCGCCACAGCGCCGATCCGGAACACGCGCCGCTTCTGCCCGAACCGTCCCCGCAGGGCATCGACCAGCTCCTCGCCGGTGCGGAAGATCGTCTCGGCATGGTCGAAGGCGATACGCCCGGCCTCGGTGAGCTCGAGCCGCCTGCCCTTGCGCTCGAACAGCCGCTCGCCGAGCTCTGCCTCAAGCGCTCGCAGCTGGGTCGAGAGGGCCGACTGGGCGATATGCAGCCGCTCTGCCGCGCGCGTGAGGCTGCCCTCGCGCGCGATCGCCCAGAAATGCCGGAGGTGGTGGTAATTCAGCGGCGCCATGGGCTCACTTCTAAGGAACAGAACGAATCATTGCAATCTTTGTATTTTACCGAAATGGCCATCGCCGGTAGCTGTGCCTCCGTCCCGCGCCACGGAGGCCAGATGACCACGCTCGTCACCACGCTTGCTGCACTCTGCCCGCTGCTTCTGCTGCTCCCGGGCCTCGTTCCCGCTGCCGTTGCCGACCGCGCGCCTGGGCGCATGCGCAGCGGGGTGACGGCTGCCGCCGCAGCCGCTGCCGCGCTCGCAGCCGCTGCCGCGATCGTGCTCGCGGTCACCGGGCGGGCCGTTCCTGGCGCGCTTGTCCATTTCGACTCCGTCTCGGCGACGATGCTCGTGCTCGTCTCGGCGATCGGCGCCGTGGTGGCGGACTACAGCCGGCGCTACCTCGATGGAGACCCCGGCCAGGGGCGGTTCATGAAGTGGCTCGCGCTGACGCTTGCCTCCGTTCTCGCCCTTGTGGTGGCGGGCAATCTCCTCCTGCTCGCCTTCGCCTGGGTGGCGACCAGCCTCTGCCTGCACAGGCTGCTCCTGTTCTATGGCGAACGCCCCGGTGCTGTGCTCGCGGCGCGGAAGAAGTTCATCGCCGCCCGCGCCGGAGATGCGGCGCTCATCGCCGCGATCGCGATCGCCTGGGTTGTCTTCGGCACGCTCGAGATCGCCGGCCTCAAGGCTTCTGCTGCGGAGCTCGCCGGCCGCGGGGAATGGAGCTTTTCCATCCATGCGATCGCGTTGCTGCTCGCCTTCGCCGCGATCCTGAAGTCCGCCCAGTTCCCGGCGCATGGCTGGCTTGTCGAGGTGATGGAGACGCCGACCCCAGTCTCCGCCCTGCTGCATGCCGGCATCGTCAACGCTGGCGGCTACCTGATCGTGCGTCTGGCTGACCTCGTCGCACTCTCGGCCGGCGCGCTTGACCTGTTGCTCGTCGTCGGCGCGGCGACGGCGGTGATCGGCGCTGCGGTGATGCTGACGCAGACGAGCGTGAAGGTGTCGCTTGCCTGGTCGACCGTTGCGCAGATGGGGTTCATGGTGATGCAGCTTGGCTTGGGCGCCTTCGCCGCGGCGCTCCTGCACATCATCGCGCATGCGCTCTACAAGGCGAATGCCTTCCTCTCTTCCGGCGGCGTGGTCGCGGCGCGCCGGCCGGGGCGGCTTCCGCCTCTGCCCAAGCGGGTGCTGCTTCCTGCTCTCGCCGGCTCTGTGGCGATGGTGCTCGCCGTTGGCGCCGCGCTCGGGATGCCGGCAGGCGAGGCGCTTGGCCCCACGGTTCTCGGCTGCGTGCTCGTGATGGCGCTCGTGCCAACGCTTGCCACCGGCGCCGCCGCAGCGCGCGGCAGCACGGCCTTCGCGCTGAGGGCCTGGGCGATGGCGGGCATGGTCGCGCTGCTCTGGTTCGGGCTGCAGTCGGGGGCGTCGCTTCTGTTCGGCCCGGCCCTGCCCGGAGGGACGGCGCCGCGGTTCGTGCTCGCGCCCGTCCTCTCGGTGCTGGTCGTGCTCGCCTTTGCTGCCCTTCTCGTCCTCAACGTAGCGCGCCGCTCAGCCACGCCCGGGCGCCTGCTCGGCGCGCTCTATGTGCATCTCGTCAACGGGTTCTACGTGAACGCGGCGCTGAACGCCCGGCTCGCGCGGCCCAGCTCGAAGGGAGTGGACTGAATGACCGACGGAACGATCACCGCGCCGCGCCTCGCGCTCGAGGATCGGCTCTATCGGGTCTGCTCTCTCGTCGCCCCTCTCTGGCCGCTGCGTGACTTCGTCGCGGTCAACCCCTTCCTCGGCCTTGCCGGGCAGAGCTTCAGCGAGGCGGCGCAGACGCTGCGCCGGGTCGCCGGGCGCGACCTCCTGCCGCGCGTCGACTCCTCCGCCCCGGCCCCTGCCGCATCGACGACCGCGCTCACGGTCGCGGATGTGGTCGATTCGGCGCTCGGCACCGACTGGACCCGGCGCGTGACCGACGAGATCGGCAAGTGGTGCGCCGCCTGGTGCGACGAGGGCCAGGCCGCCTGGCCGATGCCCTGGCGCGACCTGCCCTTCTTCGCCGCCTGGCGGCAGGCCGTGGCGCATGACCGCGCGCCCGAGGCTGCCGGGCTTTCCGGCTTCCGCGCCGTCGTTGCCTCTCTGCCTGGGGACCCCGTCGGCAGCATCGCCGCATCGCTCGAGATGATCGGCCTCGCTCCGAGAGAGGCTGACGACTATCTCCACCGCGCGCTTCTCTCCGTCTCCGGCTGGGCTGGGCTGTTCCGGCAGAAGGGGTGGGCGCGGGAGCTCGCGGGCGAGCGCGACGACTCCGTGCTGAACCTGCTCGCGGTGCGGGTTGCGTGGGATGCTGCGCTCTATGCCCTGCATGAGGCGCCTCGCTTCCGCTCTGCCTGGGAGGAGCGGCTTGCCGCGCAGCGACCGCCTGCAGCCGACCTCTCAGCCGATCTCGCCCGGGTGGAGGCGCGCGAGGCGGCGTTCCGGCGGCGGATCATTGCCGGGCTTCGGCGCGTCAGGACCGATCGCGAAGCGCCAGCCGCGCAGGCGGTGTTCTGCATCGACGTCCGGTCCGAAGTGTTCCGGCGCGCTCTTGAGGCAGTGGCGCCGCAGGTGGAGACTCTCGGCTTCGCCGGCTTTTTCGGCTTCGCGATCGAGCATGTTCCCTTCGGCGAGAGCACGGGCGCTGCGCAGTGCCCCGTCCTCCTCCGCCCGAACGTGACGATCTGCGAACGCGTCGCGACCGCTGCGCCCGAGGAGGCGGAGCGTATCGCGCAGCGGCTGTCGCTGTCGCGCCAGGTGGCCGATCTCTGGGCCGCGTTCCGCGCCTCGGCCGTCTCCTGTTTCGCCTATGTCGAGGCTGCCGGGCTTGCCTCCGCCGCGGGGCTCCTGCGCGGGCTTCTGCGCCGGCCAGCTGGCGCGTCAGCGCTGGCCAAGGTCGCGCCTGACCTCACACCTCGCGAGTGGCGTGGCCGGAGCACCGGGATCGCGCCCGCTCTGCGCGTCGACATGGCCGAGGCCGTTTTGCGCGCGATGTCCCTCACCGAGGGGTTCGGCGGCATTGTCCTGCTCGTCGGCCATGGGGCGAGGACGGTGAACAACCCGCACGCGGCTGGGCTCGACTGCGGCGCCTGCGGCGGCCACTCAGGCGAGAGCAACGCGCGCGTCGCCGCCGCGGTGCTGAATGACCCGCTGGTGCGCCGGGGGCTTGCCGAGCGTGGCATCGCCATTCCCGCCGACACCTGGTTCCTCGCCGCCCTGCACGAGACGGTGACGGACGAGATCACGCTCTTCGAAGCCGACGGGGTGCCGCCCTCGCAGGCGGGAACTCTTGCGATGCTGCAACGGTCGCTCGCTGCCGCTTCGGCGCGGGCGAGGGCCGAGCGCGCGCCCCTGCTCGGGCTTGTGGCGTGCGCCGATGCCGCTGCGGATACCGCTCGTCGCGCGGCCGACTGGTCCGAGGTGCGGCCGGAATGGGCGCTTGCCAACAACGCAGCCTTCATCGCCGCCCCCCGGGCGCGCACACGCGGCCTCGATCTCGGCGGCCGCGCCTTCCTGCATTCCTATGACTGGCGGCAGGATGAGGGCTTCGGCGTGCTCGAGCTGATCATGACGGCGCCGATGGTGGTGGCGAACTGGATCAACCTCCAGTACTGGGGCTCGACGGTGGACAACGAGGCCTGGGGTAGCGGCAACAAGGTGCTGCACAATGTCGTCGGCCTCGTTGGCGTGCTCGAAGGCCAGGGAGGCGACCTGCGCACTGGCCTGCCGTGGCAGTCGGTGCATGACGGCAAACGCTTCGTGCACGAGCCCTTGCGTCTTTCCGTGTTCATCGAGGCGCCGGAGGAGGCGATGGATGGCGTGCTTGCGAAGCACGAGCCTGTGCGGCAGCTCGTCGAGAATGCCTGGCTGCATCTGCTCTCCATCCGCCCGGATGGAACGGTCGCGAAACGCGAGCCCGACGGGTCTTGGCGCGTCGAAGCGCCGGAAGCAGTCGCCGGATCCGCCTGAAACCCTCCGCGGGACGGTTTCGTGATCACAGCGATCGACCCGGGCCCGGAAAGTCGGTTGCCGGCGGCAACGGCAGAGTGGCGCGGCAGGCTCTGGCGTGCGGCTTTGCGGCTCAGAGCAGCCCCTCCTGGCGGAAGCTGAGCCAGCGCCCGTTGCCGACGATCACGTGGTCGTGCAGGGCGAGGCCGAGCGCTCTGGCCGCCGCCGCGACCTCGCGCGTCATCTCGATGTCAGCACGGCTCGGGGTCGGGTCGCCTGAGGGGTGGTTGTGCACGAGGATCAGCGCAGCCGCCTGGAGCTCCAGCGCGCGCCTGACCACCTCGCGGGGATAGATCGGCGCGTGATTCACCGTGCCGCGCCACTGCTGCTCGTCTGCCAGCAGGCGGTTGCGGCTGTCGAGAAAGAGGACACGCACCTGCTCGATCGGCTCGCGCGCGAGCGCGGCATGCAGGTACTCGATGAGCCGGTCCCAGGAATTGAGCACGGGCCTGTCGCGCAGTTCCGCCTTGAGCAGGCGCAGGGAGGCGGCGTGCACCACCTTCAGCGCAGCGACCGCGCCGTCGCCCATCCCCTCCACGGCGAGCAGCTCGGCGCGCGGTGCGGAGATCGCGGCGGCGAAGCTGCCGAATTTCGCGATCAGCGCCTTGGCGAGAGGCTTGGTGTCGATCCGCGGCACGGCGTAGAGCACCATCTCGAGGAGCTCGTAGTCTGCGAGCGCTTCGGGGCCGGCGGCGAAGAGCCGCTCGCGCATCCGCCGGCGATGGTCGAGATGGCTCGGTTCCAGCGCCTCTGCCTTCGCTTCCGCGAACAGGTCGGCGCCTTCCGCCACTCTCTTGCGGCGAGGCATCGCCTGGCCGTCAGGCGCCGAAGGCGCTGAAGCGCGGGTCCCGCCGCTCCGCCTCGGAGAGGGTGAACACTTCGCAGCCCGTGGCGGTGACGCCGACGCAGTGCTCGAACTGAGCCGAGAGGCGTCTGTCGCGCGTCACCGCCGTCCAGCCGTCGTCGAGGATCTTCACCTCCGGCCGGCCTGCGTTGACCATCGGCTCAACGGTGAAGAACATCCCCTCGCGCAGCGTGATTCCCTCGCCGCGCCGCCCGAAATGCAGCACGTTCGGCGCCTCGTGGAAGCTCCGCCCAAGGCCGTGGCCGCAGAAGTCGCGCACCACGGAGAAGCGCCTTTGCTCGACATAGCTCTGGATCGCGAAGCCGACATCCCCGAGCGTCGCGCCAGGGCGTATCGCGCGGATGCCGCGCCACATCGCCTCGTACGTCACCTCCATCAGAAGCCTTGCCGCCTTGCTCGGCTCGCCGATCGCGAACATGCGCGAGGTGTCGCCGTGCCAGCCATCGAGGATCACAGTGACGTCGATGTTGACGATGTCGCCGTCCTCGAGCAGGCGCGGGCCGGGAATGCCATGGCAGACGACGTGGTTCACCGAGGTGCAGATCGACTTCGGGAAGCCGCGGTAGCCGAGCGGGGCGGGCACTGCGCCGCGGGCGACGATGAAGTCGTGGCAGAGCCGATCCAGATCCTCGGTCGAGATTCGTCGTCGCTCATCCGCCCTGAGGGCTGCATTGGCCGCGTTCAGCGCGTCGATGTAGCGCGCGACCATGTCGAGCGTGTCGGCAGCGAGCCGGCCCGCGCGCCGCATGCCCTCGAAATCCTCAGGCCCGTGCAGGACGATGCGGCGTGCATCGGCCGCGGTGCCGACAGGGTCGCGTTCCAGCTGGTTCATGTCCTCAAGCCTGGGGAAGATGCCCTAGCGCGCCGCACCGGGTGGCGCAAGCATGGCCTCCCCGTGAGCGCGCTCCTCCGCCCCGAGCGCGTCGGCAAGCCGCGCCGTGGCACTGCCCCGCGGCAGCGGCCTCGGCTGGGACGGGTGCGGCGCCCAGCCGGTCAGCGTCGCCACCACGACTGGGGTCGCGATCACACCATCGCGCGCGGAGGCGGCGAGCCTCGAGACGGCACGGGCGAGCACGGCGCGGGAGAGCGGCCTGCGGCTGCGGGCGGCAAGCGCGTTCGTCTCGCCAAGCGCGCGCAGGTCTGCGAACAGGGCGAAGGGGTCGCGGTATTCGAGGGTGATTGTCTCCGCATCGGCAACTGGCAGTGCGAAGCCCGCGCGCTGCAAGAGGGCCGCGCAGTCGCGCAGATCGGCGAAAGGGGAGACACGCGGCGCCGCCCCGCCCGTGACCTCGGCCTCGGCCGAGAGGAAGGCCTCCCGCAGCGGCGCCAGCGTGCCAAAGCCCCACAGGGTCGCGAGGAAGAGCCCGTCCGGGGCGAGCGCCCGGCGGATCTGGATCAGCGCCCCGGGCAGGTCGTTCACCCAGTGCAGCGACAGGTTCGACACCACGAGGTCGAAGGCGCCATCGGCGAAGGGCAGAGACTCCTCATCCGCCGCGACCGCGCAGAGGCCACGCGCTGCAGCACGGAGCGCCATCGCCGGGGAGAGGTCGGCCGAGGCGACGAACGGGATGCCGCGGGCGCGCAGCCGCTCCGCCATCAGCCCGTGCCTGCCGCCGAGATCAAGCGCCCGCGAGAAGCGGCGCGTGGTGTCGTCGAGCCGGTCGGCAAGCCGGTCAGCGACCAGGGCAAGCACCGGCTCCGCCGCGTCAACGAGCCTTGCCGCCCGGTCACGCCGCAGCCGGTGCGCCCTTCGGTCGAACACAGTGATCGCCTCGTCCATTTCCGACATGTGGGCCGGTTGCCCCGCTGCGCCAAGCGGGGGCAGGATGCGGCGGCGTCCGTGCCTTCGGAGAGAGCCATGAACGAGACGAGCGTCCTTGTCGCCCGCACCGCAGCCGTTGCCGCGACGGTCGACCGGATCCGCGCAATCGAGTCCCGCCTCGGCGTGACGCGCGAGTCGCTCGCGGCGATCATGGCGGAGCTTGAGGCGCTTGCGGCGCAGGAGAGCCTCTTTCCGGAAGCCGAGTTCCCCCCGCCTCCGCCAGGCGAGAAGGGCAGCCGGCGCTACCTCCTGCATGAGGACCCGGACGGCCGTTTCGCCCTCTACCTGAACGCGCTCAACCCTGGCAACGAGACGCGGCCGCACGACCACACGACCTGGGCTGTGGTCGTTGCCGTCGAGGGTGAGGAGCTGAACCGGATCTATGCGCGCACAGAGAGGGGGCTCGAGGTGGTACGCGAGGTTGTGGTGAAGCCCGGTACCGGAATCGCACTCATGCCAGAGGACATACACTCGATCCACACGCAAGGGACGGGGCCGACAAGGCACCTGCACATGTACGGGCTTGCGCTCGAGAGGCTTGATCAGCGCATGGCCTATGACCCGGCGACAGGCGCTGCCATCCCCTACAACGCCAACTTCATGCAGCCGACGGTGAACAAGCCCGCCTGATGCGCCGTATCACGCCCGCAGCGCTGAAGGCCGCGATACGCGACGGCGGCGAGCTTGCCATCCTCGATGCGCGCGAGGAGGGTGAGTTCGGGCGGTCGCACCTGTTCTGGGCGGCGCCTCTGCCCTTGTCGCGCCTGCCGCTCATGGCACGGGCGCTCGTGCCGAACCCGCGGGCGCGTATCGTCGTCACCGACGACGGCAGGGGGCTCGCCGAGCGTGCTGCCCTTGAGCTCGAGACGATGGGCTACAGCGACGTCTCCGTGCTCGACGGCGGCACACCGGCCTGGGAGAGAGCGGGCTACGTCCTGTTCTCCGGCGTGAACGTTCCCTCGAAGGCGTTTGGAGAGTGGGTGGAGCACCGTTACGGCACGGAGAGCATCGACGCTCTCGAGCTCAAGGCGCTGATCGACCGCGGCGAGCGGCTTTTGATCCTCGACAGCCGGCCGTTTGAGGAGTTCACGCGCATGTCGATCCCGGGCGGGATAAACGTTCCGGGCGGCGAGCTCGCCTACCGGATCGCTGCGCTCGCGCCCGACCCGGACACGCTTGTCGTGGTCAACTGCGCCGGGCGCACGCGCTCGATCCTCGGTGCGCAGAGCCTGCGCAGCTTCGGCGTGCCAAATCGCGTCGTCGCTCTGCGCAACGGCACGATGGGCTGGGAGCTCGCTGGGCTTTCCTGCGCCCGCGGCGCGACCGCGCGCTATCCGCAGGGAGAGCCGCCCGGGCTCGAGGAGGCGCTCGCTCGTGCCGAAGCGCTCAGGCTCAGGCACGGCGTGGGGCTCGTCGACCGCGACACACTCGCCTCCTGGCAGGCGGATCCCTCGCGCACGCTCTACCTTCTCGATGTGCGCGACCCCTCTGAGTATGCCGCCGGCCATCTCCCGGGCAGCCGCAGCGCTCCGGGCGGGCAGCTCGTGCAGGCGACGGATTCCTGGATCGCCGTGCGCAACGCCCGCGTGGTGCTGGTCGACGACACGGGCGTGCGGGCGCGTCTTGCGGCGCACTGGCTTGCCCAAATGGGGCACCGCGACATCCATGTGCTCGAGCGTGGGCTCGAGGGGAAGCTCGAGCAGGGGCCCTGGCAGCCTGGCGTCGAACTTCCCGTGTTCGAGACCCTCCCTTTGCGCATGGTGAAGGCCGCGCTCGATGCCGGGCGGTGCAGGGTGGTCGATCTTGCCCGCTCGATCGACTTCCGCGATGGACACATCCCGGGCGCCCTCTGGGGCGTGCGCACACGACTTGACCTGCTCGCCGAACACCTCCCAGAGACCGGCCTCGTCGCCGTCACCTCGCCTGACGGCAACCGTGCGGCCGCGCTCGCGGTCGAGGAACTGGCGGACCTCACCGCAGCGCGCGTCGGCGTGCTCGAAGGCGGGGTCGCGGCCTGGGCTGCGGCCGGGCTCCCCCTCGTGGCGGACCGGACCGACCCGCCCGACGAGGCCTGTATCGATACCTATCTGCGGCCCTATGACCGGAACACGGGTGTCGCGGAAGCGATGGCCGACTATCTCTCCTGGGAGATTGGCCTTCTGAAGGAGATCGCCCGCGATGGCGATGCCGGGTTCGGCTGAGCCGCGCTCCAGGCTCGCGCGGTTCGCAAGCGGCGTGTTGCGTCTTGCGGCGGATGCGCTCCTGCCGCCCGCCTGCTTCGCCTGCGGCGCGCCGGTCGAGGCCCAGGGGCTGCTCTGCGCCCGCTGCTTCGCGAAATTCCGGCGTATCGGCCCGCCGCACTGCCACTGCTGCGGGCTGCCTTTCGCCCGTGCAGAAGATGTCGGGGAGGGAGGGCTCTGTGGGGCCTGTCTCGAACACCCGCCCGCCTATGACCGTGCCCGCGCCGCCTGGGTCTACGACGAGGCGTCGAAGCCGCTGCTGCTCGCCTTCAAGTACGGCGACCGGACCGAGCTCGCCCCCGCCTTCGCCCGGGCAATGGCATCGGCAGGCGCTGCCCTGCTCGCCGAGGCCGATGTGATCGTGCCCGTCCCTCTGCACCGGGCGCGTCTGATCAGCCGGCGCTACAACCAGGCAGCGCTGCTTGCGCAGGCGCTTGCCGCGATCAGCGGCAGGCCGGCAGCGCCTTCGCTGCTGTGCCGCACCCGCGCGACCGCGCCGCTTGCCGACCTCTCCGCCCGGGCGCGGCGTCGCGCCCTCGCGGGCGCGATCGCGGTTTCGCCGCGGCTTGCCGGCCGGGTGAGAGGCGCGCGCGTGCTGGTCGTCGACGACGTTCTGACCTCAGGCGCGACGGCGGATGCCTGCGCTGAGGCGCTGCTTGCTGCCGGTGCTGCCGGGGTGGACGTTCTCGCGGCAGCGCGCACCCCCGCCCCCGCGTTCGGCAGGGGCGTTGACAGAACGAACTCTGCGGCCGATGTGCGGGCCGATGGCTGAGATCGAGATCTACACGACCTTCTGGTGCCCCTACTGCGACGCTGCCAAGGCGCTCCTGAGGCGGAAGGGTGTGGCCTTCCGCGAGATCGATGCGCCGTCCGGGTCGGCGGCGCGGGCTGAGGCGATCAGACGCTCAGGCGGGAGGACCACCGTGCCGCAGGTGTTCGTCGATGGCAGGCCGCTCGGCGGCTACGACGACCTCGCAGCGCTCGACCGTGCCGGCAGGCTCGATCCTCTGCTTGGGCTTGCCTGAAATTCACCGTTTCTTGGCACTCCCTTGCGCAGAGTGCCAGAAACGCCATCATCGTGGGGTAGTGGGCGCGCAAGGGTCAGGCCCGCCCGCCGCATGAGGGAAGGATGATCCATTACGCGCTCCGCTGCCATGAGGACCACCACTTTGACGGCTGGTTCAAGGACAGCGCCACCTTCGAGAAGATGGCCAGACGCGGCCTCGTCGAGTGCCCTGTCTGCGGCTCGACGAGGGTTGAGCGGGCGTTGATGGCGCCGGCGATCGGCACCGGCGCGCGAAGCACGGCGGAGGCGAAGCCTGCCCCCGCCGAGGTGGTCGCTGCGAAGGCGGCGGCGGGCCCGATTCCTGCGCAGATGCTCGCGATGCTGCAGAGGCTTCGGGCCGAGATCGAGAGGAACTGCGACTATGTCGGCCCACGCTTCGCCGAGGAGGCGCGGCGAATCCACGAGGGCGAGGCGAAGGCGCGGGGAATCTACGGTGAGGCGACGCCGGAGGAGGCCGCCGCACTGCGCGAGGACGGAATCGCCTTCGAGACCATTCCCTGGGTGAAACGGGCCGAGGGCTGAGCCTCAGCCAGCGCGCTGCCGCGCGGCGGCAAGCAGCCCCGCGATTGAGCGCGCCATCTGGGTGCGCGAGATCGGCTTGGGCAGAAAGACGATGTCGTCCATCAGAGTGAGCGCCGGGTTCATCTCGCCGGCGACGTAGCCTGAGACCATCAGCACAGGCAGGTTTCGGCGCTGCTGCTTCGCCCACAGCACCAGTTCCTGGCCGTTCATGTCCCCTGGCATCACCACGTCGGTCACCAGGATGTCGAAACCGCCCGTGGCGAGATGGTCGCGGGCGGAGCGCGCGTCGCCGCACTCGACCACTTGCGCCCCGAGATCGCGCAAGGTGGCCGCCATCACGCCGCGCACCGTCGCGTCGTCGTCCACGAGCAGGATTCGGGCGTTGATGTGTTCCGGCGCCTCCTCCGGCATCGGCGCGGGCTCGTGGTCCTGTTCGGCCGAGAGCGGCAAGAACACCGAGACTCGCGTGCCGCGCCCCATCCTGCTCTCGATCCGCGCCGTGCCGCCGGACTGGCTGGCGAAGCCGTAGACCATCGACAGGCCGAGGCCTGTGCCGCGGCCGGGCTCCTTGGTGGTGAAGAAGGGCTCGAAGGCGCGTGCCATCACCTCAGGCCCCATGCCGCGACCGTTGTCCTCGACGTCGATCACCGCGTACTCGCCGGCTGGCAGTTCCTTGGTTGCATCCGCCGGCGTCACCACACGCGCACGGGTGCGCACGACGATCCGGCCCTGGCGCTGCATACCGTCGCGGGCGTTCGAGACCAGGTTGATCAGGCAGGCATCGAGATGGGTCGGGTCGACCCGCACCGGCAGCGCGGTCGGGGCGAGGTCGAGCACGAGCTCGTTGGCGTCGCCGGCGGCCTTGGCGAGCAGTGTCCGGCAGCGCTCGACTTGGCGGCCGACATCGCAGGCGACAGGGAACAGCATTTGCTTGCGCGCGAAGGAGAGCAGCTGGCCAGTGAGGTTCGCGCCGCGCTCGATCGTGCGCAGCATCAGGTCGGTCGTCTCCTGCGCCCGGCGGTCATCGCGGAACCGCAGGGCGAGCGTCTCGGCGCAGCCGAGCAGGACCGAAAGCAGGTTGTTGAAGTCGTGCGCCACCCCGCCTGTGAGCATGCCGACGCTCTCGAGCTTCTGGGCATGGTGCAGCTGGTCTTCCGCCTTGCGCCTGGCAGCGTCCGCCTCGCCGAGGCTCTCGACCAGGGCGGCATGGGCGACGGCGGCCTTGCGCAGGGACCGGGCAAGCCACCAGATCGCGCCAGAGGCGACGAGCAGCACCACGAGAATGACGGCAGCGAGGCTGTCGTTCGCGCCCCGCATCTCCCGCCTGTCCGCCGAGACGACGACGGCGACCGGCCAGCGCTCCAGACGCTGCACCATCGCGAAGCGGTCTGCGCCGCCTGCTCCGTTCTGGACGACCTGCGCTGCCGCGTCGGCTCTGTTGTCGAGCGCCTGGGCAAGCCAGGAGGCATCGGCTGCGAGCCTGAGGTGGCCGGCCGCCTCCCCTTGCCGCGTCAAAAGCCAGCCGTCGAAATCAACCAGATTGACCAGGAAATCCCGGAACGGGCGCACATCGGCGTAAAACCGCGCCATGTAGTCGGCCGGGGTGGAGACCAGAACCGCGCCGACCAGCCCGTCCCGGCCCGGTATGCCGACCACGACAGAGAACTGCAGCCGCGCGGTCACCGGGCAGAGATAGGGCCGGGTCAGGAGCGGCTCCTCCGCAGCTGCAAGCGCCGGCGCCATCGCCTCGATCCCCTCGATCCGCACCGGCTCCTCCGGCAGGCCGGAGGAGTGACTGAGCACCGTGCCGCGCGCGTCTGTCACGATCACCGAGGCGACGGCGCTGTGGCGGCGCTCGATCCCGCCAAGCCGCGCGACGAAGCCCGCCTGAGCCGCGCGCTCTGCGAGGCCCCGGCCGCGAGCCGAGACGGCGAGGTCCTGGGCGAGCAGTCGGGCGATCTCCCCGTTCAGCTCGAGCACGCTCTCTGTGTGCCGCACTGCGACCTCGAGCACGGTCTGCAGCCTGGTCTTGGCCTCGGTAAGGGCTGCGTCGCGCAGATAGGCGATCGCTGCGGCGGCGAGCAGGAGAGGCACCAGCGTTGCGACGAAGAGGAGCGCGACTGTGCGCTGGCCGAGGCGCTGGGCGGAACTCGAGACGTCCTCGAGGACGACCTCGCCTTTCGCTTGGTTTGTTGCCTTTTTGTTCCGGGTAGCGTTGTGATCGGCCATGCTGTGCGTGTCCTCGGGAGAGCCGTCCTGCGGGCAAGGCGTGGCGTTGCCGGCATGACCCGGGCGCCACGGAGTCACGGCGTTTGTCGGACACTATACCTAAATTTAGGACGATATGCCTAGAGGCAATCTCGCCTCAGGCGCGCACCTCAGAGCCGGATCGCCGCGGCGAGGTAGTTGACGGACAAATCGCTGCTCTCAACCCAGGCGCCGGAGAGGAGCCGCAGAGTCATCCCCGCGGTCGCGACCGGGCGAAACCCGGCCGCGCGAAGCTCACGCCCCAGCTCCGCCGGGGTGACGAACTTGCGCCAGTCATGCGTGCCGCGGGGCAGGAGCCGGGCGATGTACTCGGCCCCAACCTTGGCGAGAAGGAAGGAACGGAGCGTGCGGTTTATGGTCGACAGCGCGACAAGCCCGCCTGGCCGTGTCAGGGCGGCAAGGGCTGCAAGGAAGGCGCCCCTGTCGGCCACGTGCTCGATCACCTCAAGCGCGCTGACGACGTCGAAGCGCAGGCCTTCGTCCGCCAGGGTCTCGGGCGGGGCGACGCGATAGGTGATGTCGAGCCCCTCGGCGGCGGCATGGGCACGCGCTGCGGCGATCGCCTCAGGCGCGGCGTCGATCCCGGTCACCACGGCGCCGGCGCGGGCGAAGGCCTCGGCCGCGAGCCCTGCGCCGCAGCCGACATCGAGCACGCGCGCGCCCCGCCAGACGATTCCGGCCTCGGCGGCCCGGGCCCTGACCCAGCGGGTCCGCAGCGGGTTCATCCTGTGCAGGTGCCGCATCGGCCCCGCCGGGTCCCACCAGCGCGCAGCGAGCGCGTCGAACCGCGCCACCTCGGACGCCTCGACCGTGCCGCCCGTCCCCTTGCTCACGCCACGCCCCATTGCCGCCGCATCGACCGATCTGTATGTGTCGCCGCAGAGGGCGCGCGCAACCGCGCCAGCCGGTTCCGGTGATCCCCGATGGCCCGTCTCGTGATGAAGTTCGGCGGCACCTCCGTCGCCGACCTCGACCGAATCCGCTCCGTTGCCGCACGCGTGAAGCGGGAGGTCGATGCCGGCCACGAGGTGGCGGTCGTCGTCTCCGCCATGGCCGGAGTGACCAACCAGCTCGTCGCCTGGTGCCAGGCGCTCTCGCCGCTGCATGATGCGCGCGAGTATGACGCCGTGGTCGCGACCGGGGAGCAGGTCACCGCCGGGCTGACCGCGATCGCACTGCAGGCGATCGGCGTCGATGCGCGTTCCTGGCAGGGCTGGCAGATCCCGGTGCTCACGGATGGCGCGCACGGCAAGGCGCGGATCGAGCGGATCGAAAGTGCCGAGCTGATCCGGCGGCTCAAGACAGGCCAGGTGCCGGTGGTTTCGGGGTTCCAGGGGCTCGGTCCAGATGGGCGCGTCACCACCCTCGGCCGCGGCGGCTCCGACCTCTCCGCCGTCGCTCTCGCGGCTGCCCTCTCGGCTGATCGCTGCGACATCTTCACCGACGTGGACGGGGTCTACACGACCGATCCGCGGATCGTGCCGAAGGCGCGCAAGCTCGACCGGATCGCCTACGAGGAGATGCTCGAGATGGCCTCGCTCGGCGCCAAGGTGTTGCAGACCCGCTCGGTCGAGCTCGCGATGAAACAGCGCGTGCGCATCCAGGTGCTATCCTCCTTCGAGGACAAGCCCGGCACGCTGGTGGTGGACGAGGACGAGATCGTGGAAAAGGAACTGGTCAGCGGCATCGCCTACTCGCGCGACGAGGCCAAGGTCACGCTCAGGCGCGTGCCGGACCGGCCCGGGATCGCCGCCGCTGTGTTCGGCCCGCTCGCCGAGGCTAATGTCAATGTCGACATGATCGTGCAGAACGTCTCCGCCGACGGCATGACGGACATGACCTTCACCGTCGGCAAGGCCGATCTCGCGCGCGCGATGGAGACGCTGAAAGCGCGGGCAGGGGCGATTGGCTATGTCGACCTCTCGGCCGATTCGGGGGTGGCGAAGATCTCGGTCGTCGGCATCGGCATGCGCAGCCACGCAGGTGTTGCCAACACGATGTTCCAGGCGCTCGCGGCGCGGGGGATCAACATCGAGGTGATCACCACCTCCGAGATCAAGATCTCGGTGCTGATCCGCGAGGACGCGACCGAGCTTGCCGTGCGCGCCCTGCACGCGGCCTACGGCCTGGACGCTGCCTGATGGACCGGGCCCAGGCGCGCGCGCGGCTCGACGCGCTCTGGGCGCGCGGGACGCGCTTCCTCGGCGTCGAGGTCGCGATCATGGGCGGCGCGATGAGCTGGGTCAGCGAGCGCCACCTCGTCTCCGCGATCTCCAACGCCGGCGGCTTCGGCGTGCTCGCCTGCGGCTCGATGGGCCCAGGCCTGCTCGACGCCGAGATCGCCGCGACCAGGGCGCTCACCGCCAAGCCCTTCGGCGTCAACCTGATCACCATGCATCCGGAGCTCGACCAGCTGATCGACGTTTGCGCCGCGCACAGGGTGAGCCATATCGTGCTTGCCGGCGGGCTTCCCCCGACAGGCGCGATCAGGCGCGCGAAGGACGGGGGGGCGAAGGTGATCTGCTTCACCCCGGCGCTCGCGCTCGGGCGCAAGCTTGTCCGCTCCGGCGCCGATGCGCTCGTCATCGAGGGCTCCGAGGCGGGCGGGCATATCGGCCCGGTCAGCCTCACCGTGCTCGCCCAGGAAGTGCTGCCGCATCTGCGCGAGGTGCCGGTGTTCGTCGCAGGCGGCCTCGGCCGCGGCGAGGCGATCCTCGCCTATCTCGAGATGGGCGCTGCCGGGGTGCAGCTTGGGACGCGCTTCGTCTGCGCCACCGAATCGATCGCCCATCCGCGCTTCAAGCAGGCCTTCATCCGCGCCTCCTCGCGCGACGCCCTGCCCACAGTGCAGCTCGACCCACGCTTCCCGGTGATTCCTGTGCGCGCTCTGGTCAACCGCGGCACCGAGCGTTTCATGGCCCACCAGGCCGAGGTGCTGCGCCGCTATGCCGCAGGCGAGCTGACCAGGGAGGCGGCGCAGCTTGCGATCGAGCATTTTTGGGCAGGCGCTCTGCGCCGCGCCGTGATCGAGGGCGATGTCGAGGAGGGCTCGGTGATGGCCGGGCAGAGCGTCGGTCTTGTCACCCGCGAGCAGCCGACCGCAGAGATCATCGCCGAGCTCGTCGACCAGGCGCTTGATGCCCTGGTGGCGCGCAGCCCGGCAGCGGCGAAAGCGGCAGCCGACTGACCGCGCGGCCGTGGCCCGCGCCCCGGGACTCGAGAGAGCGCCAAGACGAGTCTCGGTCGCCTCCGCTCTGCCACGGCGGAGGCCCTGCCGGCGCGGCTTTCCGCCCCGGTCGCTCCGGTCGCCCCGGAGCTCGAGTCGGAGGTCTGCTCGGTCTCTGTGATGCGGTGATGCGCCCTGGCGAGATCCTCGCGCTCGCGGCGACCGTGGCGCTGCGCCAGGACGCGGTGCACCGCACGCGGCTGCGGGTCGCGCGAGGGGATCGTCGGCACCGTGGCGGCGCAGGGGCTCTGACACAGTCTCCCGGAGGCGCGGGCCCGCCGAGCCCCAGCCGCGCGGCCCGAGACAGGGAAGTGCCCCTTCGCCTCGAGTCGCGCTGGGGAGGGAGACCGCAGCGTGGCTCCGCGTCGGGTTTCTCTCGCATTTCGCAATTGGACCATGTTAGGGCTGGCACGCCCCCGAGTTCCCGCGCTAGACGATTGCGCGTCGGGCACCGGGGCGGGGAGGCTGGCGCTGCCCGGCGTACCTGCCGTGGTGCGAGGAAATCCTGCGGTGCTGCAAGACGGAAAGACGATGGCTTCCGACGACAGCATGTCCGTGCCGGCGCCGAGCCCCTCGGCGGTGGGCGCGCTTCTGCGCGCGGCGCGGCAAAGGCACGGCCTCTCGGTTGAGGACGTGTCTGTCGCCCTCCGGATCAGGCGCCCCTACATCGATGCGATCGAGGACGGCCGCCTGGCCGCCCTGCCAGCGCCGGCCTATGCGATCGGCTTCGTCAAGACCTACGCCGCTGCGCTCGGGCTCGACCAGGAGGAGATCGCCCGACGCTGGCGCGCCGAGACTGGCTCGGCCCTTGCCCGCAAGCCGGAACTCTCCTTTCCCGCGCCTGTGCCGGAGCGTGGCATCCCCGCTGGCGCCCTGATCGTGTTCGGACTCATTCTCGCCGCCGGGCTGTACGGCGGCTGGTACTACCTCTCCGGAACAGGCCAGAGGGTTGCGGATCTCGTCCCCGCCTTGCCTGAGCGTCTTGCGAGGATCGAGCTCCCGCCGCCCACTTCCGCGCCGCCGGCTCCGCCTGCGTCGGCGCCTCCACCCCTGACCGGGGCGGCCTCGCAGGCGCCGGTCCAGGCGGCAACCACTTCAGGCGCAACGACAAGGGCCGTCCCCGCTCCCGCTTTGCCCCAGGCCGCGCCCGCTCCGGCCCCGACGCCCCCGCCCGCGCAGGGCGGCGCCGGCGCTCCGGCACCGGCTGCCTCAGTCGCCGCGACGGTTTCCGAGGCGCGTGTGCTCCTGCCGCCGAACGGCCCCTGGCCCACCGGCCCAGCCGTCACGGCGGAGAGCCTGCAGCCTCAGCGCCCTCCCGCCCCGAGCCCGGCGAGTGCCAGCGCCGCCCCGCTCACTCCCCCGCCTGCGGCCGCCCCGGAACCGCCGGCGCAGAGCTTCGGCACCACCGAGGAAAGCCGCGTGCTGCTGCGTGCCCGCACCGACAGCTGGATCCAGGTGCGCGAGCGCAACGGCGGCGCGGTGCTGTTCAACCGAGTCCTGCGCCCTGGCGAGACTTATCGCGTGCCGCTCCGGCCCGGCCTGCTTCTGACCACAGGGAATGCGGGCGGGCTCGAGGTGGTGCTCGACGGCGACGCCCTGCCAACCCTCGGCCAGCAGGGAGCGGTGCGGCGCGACCTGCCGCTCGAGCCCGAGCTCCTGAAGCAGGCGGTCGCAGCTCTGCCGCGCTGAGACTGGCGGGTTCGGGCTGGCGGAATCCCGAGACCCGTCCCATTCTCCCTGGCGCGACCGGAGACAGCCCATGTCCTATCGCCCCTACCAGAAGATCACGCGGCGCAGGAGCCGGCAGATCCGGGTCGGCCGCGTCCTCGTCGGCGGCGAGGCGCCGATCAGCGTGCAGACCATGACCAACACGCCGACGACCGACGTCGCAGCGACGATCGCGCAGATCAGACGCTGCGAGGCGGCGGGAGCGGACATCGTGCGCGTCTCCGTCCCCGACGAGGAGAGCAGCGCGGCGCTCGCGCGGATCGTGCCAGAGGTCGGCGTGCCGATCGTCGCCGACATACACTTCCACTATCGCCGCGCCATCGAGGCCGCAAAAGCGGGGGCTGCGTGCCTGCGGATCAACCCGGGCAACATCGGCAGCCCCGATCGCGTCAAGGAGGTGATCCGGGCGGCGCGCGACCATGGCTGCTCGATCCGCATCGGCGTCAACGCCGGCTCGCTCGAGAAGCATCTGCTCGAGAAGTATGGCGAGCCGAACCCTGAGGCTCTGGTCGAGAGCGCTCTGTGGCACGCGGCGCATCTGCAGGAACACGACTTCCACGACTTCAAGATCAGCGTGAAGGCCTCGGACGTGTTCCTGGCCGTCGCCGCCTACCAGCTTCTCGCCGAGTCCTGCGACCACCCGCTGCATGTTGGCATCACCGAGGCGGGCGGGCGCCGCACCGGTACCGTGAAGTCGGCGCTCGGCATAGGCTCTCTGCTCTGGGCAGGGATCGGCGACACGATCCGGGTCTCGCTCTCCGACGAGCCGGAGGAGGAGGTGCGGGTGGGCTGGGAGATCCTCAAGGCGCTGCACCTCCGTCATCGTGGCGTCAAGATCATCTCCTGCCCCTCCTGCGCGCGGCAGGGGTTCGACGTGATCCGCACGGTCGAGGCTCTGGAGAGGCGGCTTGAGCACATCGAGGTGCCGATCTCGCTCTCGATCATTGGCTGCGTGGTGAACGGGCCCGGCGAGGCGCTTCTGACCGACCTCGGCGTGACCGGAGGCGGGGCCGGTCGCCACATGATCTACCGCGCCGGGAGGACCGACCATACGATCGGCACCGAGGAGATGATCGAGCACATCGTCGCCCTGGTCGAAGCCAGAGCCAGGGCGATCAGGGCGGAAGCGGCGCAGGCAGAGGCAGCCGAGTAGCGCCGAGGGGCTTGACAGACGGAACGGCAGGCGGCGTCTCGGGCCGCCCGAAGGACAATTCCCCGGACCGAAGACAAAGTGACACCGCTCCAGCCAGTGCGCGGTATGCGCGACCTCATCGGCGAGGACGCCCGCCGCCACCGCCACGTGATCGACACCGCCCGACGCACCGCTTTCCTCTGGGGCTTTGAGGAGTGGGAGACGCCGATCCTCGAGGACACGCGCGTCTTCACCCGCACGCTCGGCGATACCTCCGACGTCGTGACCAAGGAGATGTACAGTTTCGAGGACCGGGGCGGCGAGCATGTGACTCTCAGGCCGGAGAACACGGCCGGGGTGTGCCGCGCCCTCGTCTCAAACGGGCTGACCCAGAGCCTGCCGCAGAAGGTGTTCTACGCCGGCCCGATGTTCCGCTTCGAGCGGCCGCAGAAGGGACGCTACCGCCAATTCCACCAGATCGGCATCGAAACCCTCGGTGCTGCAGAACCGCTCGCCGACGCGGAGACGATCGCCTGCGGCTTCGAGATCCTCAACGCGCTCGGCGTCGCCGAAGGCACAGTGCTCGAGGTGAACACGCTCGGCGACGGCGAAAGCCGGCGGGCCTGGCGCGCTGCGCTGATTTCGTTCCTGAAGCGGCACGAGCACGCACTCTCCGAGGAAAGCCGCCAGCGTCTCGTGCGCAACCCCTTGCGCGTCCTCGACAGCAAGCACGAGCGCGACCGCGAGATTGTCGCCGAGGCGCCGGAGATCTTTTCGCACCTGACCGACACCGCCCGGGCGCATTGGGAGGGTGTGCTCGCCTCGCTTGCCGCCTTTGGCGTTCCCTATCGCGTCAACCCGCGAATCGTGCGCGGCCTCGACTACTACAGCCACACCGCCTTCGAGTTCGTCACCGATCGGCTCGGGGCGCAGGGGACGGTGATGGCAGGGGGGCGCTATGACGGGCTCGTCGAGGAGATGGGCGGGCCGCCCACACCCTCGGTCGGCTGGGCGGCGGGGGTGGAGCGGCTCGCGATGCTTCTGCCCGCAATCCCGTCGCTTCCCGCACCGGTCGCGGTGATCCCAGTGGGCGAGGCGGCTGAGGCGGCAGCGGTGGGCGTGCTCCTCTCGCTGCGCCGCGCCGGAATCCGTGCGGAGATGGCCTTCCGCGGCACGCTCAAGCGCCGCATGGAGCGGGCGAACAAAGTGGGCGCGCGTGCGGCGGTGATCCTCGGCGAGGAGGAGATCGCCTGCGGAGCCGCGCAGCTGAAGGATCTCGCCACCGGGGCGCAGGAGGCGGTGCCGCTCGATCTCCTGCCGCAACGGCTCGCCGGATGAGCGGAGGCTCCTCCCCAGGCTTCGCCGCGCGGCTCGACCGCGTGCTCGCGCGCGCGCGGGAGCTCGAGGCGATGCTCGAGAGCGGACTCGAGGGAGCGGCCTATGTGGCGGCGACGCGCGAGCAGGCGGCGCTTGCCCCCGTCGCTGCGGAGATCGCGGCCCTGCGCCGCGCTGAGCGCGAGCTCGCCGAGGCGCGCGCGCTGCGCGACGACGCCTCAGCCGATGCAGAGCTGCGCGCGATGGCCGAGGAGGAGGTGCGCGCGCTCGAGGCGCGTATCGAGGCGCTTACACGCGCGGTGCGGATCGCGCTCCTGCCGAAGGACGAGGCGGATGAGCGCAACGTCATCCTCGAGGTGCGCGCGGGCGCAGGCGGAGACGAGGCGGCGCTGTTCGCCGCCGACCTTTTCGAGATGTACCGCCGCTACGCCGAGGCGCGCGGCTGGCGCTTCGAGGTGCTTGAGCTGTCCGAGAACGACCTGGGCGGCTACCGCGAGGCGGTCGCCTCGATCACAGGCAAGGACGTGTTCGCGCGGCTGAAGTTCGAAAGCGGCGTGCACCGGGTGCAGCGCGTGCCGGCGACGGAGGCGCAGGGGCGGATCCATACCTCGACCGCAACAGTCGCCGTCCTGCCCGAGGCAGAGGAGGTCGACGTCGCGATCAACGAGGCCGACTTGCGAATTGACGTCTACCGCGCCTCCGGCGCAGGCGGTCAGCATGTGAACAAGACCGAGAGCGCGGTGCGCATCACGCATCTGCCGACCGGCATCGTCGTCACCTGCCAGGACGAGAAGAGCCAGCACAAGAACCGGGCGCGGGCGATGAAGATCCTGCGTGCGCGCCTCTACGAGCGCGAGCGCGAGGCGAAGGCGGCAGAGCGGTCAGGCCTGCGGCGGGCCCAGGTCGGCACGGGCGACCGGTCGGAACGGATCCGCACCTACAACGTTCCCCAGGGCCGCGTGACCGACCACCGGATCGGCCTCTCCCTGCACAAGATCGACCGGGTGCTTGCGGGCGAGCTCGACGAGCTGATCGACGCGCTCACGGCCGAGGCGCAGGCTGAGCTCCTCGCGCAAGAGGCATGACCGCCTGCCGTGCCGCTGCCGTCACGGTCGGGGCCCTGCTCTGCGAGGCGGGACAGTGGCTGCGCGAGGCCGGCGTCGAGCAGCCACGCGTCGAAGCGCGGCTCCTGCTTGGCCACGTGCTCGGGCTGAGGCCGCTCGCCCTGCCGCTCGAGGCCGATCGCCCGGTGCCTGAGGCGGAGGCTGCGCGTTTCCGTGCCCTCCTCCGTCGCCGAGTGGCCCGCGAGCCGCTCGCCTACATCACCGGCAGTTGCGGCTTCTGGACGCTGGACCTCGCTGTGACGCCCGAGGTGCTGATCCCCCGGCCGGATACGGAGACCGTGGTCGCCGCAGCACTCGACCATGCGGGCGATCGCGCCGCGGTGCGCCGGGTGCTCGACCTCGGCACCGGGTCGGGTGCGATCCTGCTCGCTCTGCTTGCCGAATGCCCCTACGCTTTCGGCCTTGGCGTCGATCTCAGCGCGGGGGCGCTCGCGGTCGCAAGAGCCAATGCTGCCGCCTCTGGCCTTGCCGGCCGAGCGTGCTTCGTCCGCAGCGACTGGGCAGAGGCTGTCTGTGGCCGGTTCGACATCGTCGCCGCCAACCCGCCCTATGTCGCGACCGGGACGATCGCCACACTCGCGCCGGAGGTGGCGCGGCACGAACCGCTTGCCGCACTCGACGGCGGGTCGGACGGGCTCCGCTGCTACCGGGCGATCGTGCCGGCCCTGCCGCGGCTGATCGCGCCAGGCGGCGTGGCGGTGGTCGAGATCGGCGCGGGGCAGGCGGAGTCGGTCGCCGCGATGGCTGAGGCGGCCGGTCTGCGCAGGGTCGAAATACGGCAGGATCTTGGCGGCGTTCCGCGTGCGTTCGCGCTTGCCCTCGCCTGACGGAACGGCTGCGAAAAAACCGGTTGGCTGGACCCCGCCGCCGCTCTAGGGTGCGGGTAGCTCGGGGCGCGTCCGCACCATCGCCCATGCGCGTCGCCAAGGCGTCGCAACCGGCGCGGACGACGGGCAGGGCCTCGGGCGCAGGCCAAGCGGGCCTCCGGCCGATGCCTCGGCTCAGGCCGGCAAGCGACGCTGCGACAACAATGGCAGACACGGAAACATGAACCTGAAGCGTATGCGTGGCCGCGGCCATCACCAGGCCACCAGGCACCAGCACCGCGGCACGCCGATGAACCGCAACCACGTGTTCGACAGCAACGGCCCTGATGTCCGGCTGCGCGGCACGTCGCAGCAACTGTTCGAGAAGTATCTGCAGCTCGGGCGTGACGCGACCTCGGCCGGCGACCGGGTGATGGCCGAGAGCTACTTCCAGCATGCCGAGCACTATTTCCGGATCCTCAACGCCATGCAGCAGGCGCAGGGCCAGTCGCCGCAGGC
>Ga0308417_1000232_pt1 | contig 41835 bp, 31 predicted proteins | sample HotsprSampleOS65_FD_203528 | JGI IMG/M metagenome (GOLD analysis project Ga0308417, IMG submission 203528) | Hot spring phototrophic mat microbial communities from Octopus Spring, Yellowstone National Park, Wyoming, United States - 20090730_OS65 ...
TTAACACTTTCCCAATCTTTCCACGTTTGTGGAAGACTGGTTGAATGATGGCGGCAATGCAAAATACCCGGACGAACTAAGCCGATCCTCTGCAAAATGCTGGGACAATTCCGCAATGCTTCTCGACCCAAGCCGAGGCGCTGAAAAAGGCCGACTGGTCGCGGCCTACGTCGAGCAGGTCGACGAGTACGGCAACTTCGCCCTATTGGGCATCGGGGTGTGAGGCAGCACAACACCGAGTCCGACGCGGCCGACGAGTTCCGCTAGACCGGCATCGTACGGGTGCGGAACAACAGCGGCGAATTCGTTGACCGACTGGCTTCAGGGTTTGCCAAGCAGGGTTCGTAGCAATATTGCGATTCGCAATTTTTCTGATTTCCTGTTGACGGCGGAACCCGGGGCACTATGTTATTTATAAGCTACTTGCTGAGATTAAGTCTCAACAAGATCACCTTGGAGAATGCTCCGCCACCGACGCGACGCCATACCTCCTGTTTTGGCTAGCCCCGTTCGCAACGCATCTCCTGTTCGTATTCCGTTAGGCAGATCGGAGGTTTCATTATGCGTCGCCCTGCGGTCGGGTCCCGTCATGCGTTCACGCTCGTCGAGTTGCTGGTCGTCATCGCCATCATTGCGATCCTGATCGGCCTACTGCTGCCCGCCGTGCAGAAAGTCCGCGCGGCCGCCGCCCGAGCCAAGTGCCAGAACAATCTGAAGCAGCTTGCGCTGGCGTGCCACAACTACGAGTCGGCGCACGGCTACCTGCCGCCGGCCGTGCTGAAGTTCGAAGACAAGCGGGTGAAACCGGAAATCAAGATCGAGCACGGCTGGGCGGTGTTCGTGCTGCCGTACATCGAACAAAACAACCTCGGCCTGCGGTACGACCTGTCCCGCGACTGGACGCACCCGAGCAACCTTCAGGTGATCAGTACTCCCCTGAGGATCTTTCAGTGCCCGTCAGTGCCCGATCCCGATCGGCTCGACGTGGTCGAGGACGGCAAGCGGAGCTACACCGCCGCGTGCGGCGACTACTTCGCCAACAGGGGCGTGAAGGGCAAGGACCTGAGCAACCCCGCGAAAGCCGGTTGTCGAGATGCGGCTGGCAACTGGACGGCCTGTATCTCCGGTCCGCCGGGGTATGTTCCCGGCAGTGGAGACGACGACGCCGGCGGGCAGTGGTGGTCGGGGCCGTTCGGCGAGGTGGAGACGAAGTTCGACACCAACCCGGCAAAGAACAAGCAGGTGAACGACCGGGTAACCTTCCAGGGAATCACAGACGGAACCGCAAATACGCTGCTGATATCCGAGTGTGCGGGTAAGCCGAAATTCTACCGCCGTGGAATGGAGTGGCTGAGATATAAGGACAACAACCCGGCCAAGGGTATTGAGATCAACAAAGGGGGTGGTTGGGCATCAAAGGATAACGCGATGGCATTGCACGGCAGCCAGCCCGACGGGGTGGTGGAGTGGAAGGTCGGCAGCGTCGAGCGGAAGGGCGGGCCGGCAGCGATCAATGTGACCAACGAGAAGAACATCTACGCCTGGCACAGTGGCGGGGCCAATGCCGCATTCGCCGACGGCAGCGTGCGATTCCTGCGGGACTCGCTGGACATCCGCGTGATTGCCGCTCTCGCCACTCGCAGCGGCGGTGAAGTACCCCCGTCGATCGACTGACCCCTCCTCCAGCTCGGAGCAACAACCGTGTCCTCGACAACCCCTGCAGCCGCGCCCGTTACCAAGCCGAACCCGAACGCGCTACTGTTGTTCTGGCGAAAGGCGCACACCTGGGTCGGGCTCTTCATCGGCCTGTTCGTGATCACTATAGCTCTCACAGGCATTTACCTCAATCATAAGGACACACTCGGTGGTTTGCTTGGCATCAAGAAGCTGGAGAAGGCCAAGGAAAAGGAGCCAACGAAGGAGTCAGGTGGTATTTCGGCCGGCGGGTCGGCAACGGAGCTGGCTAACCTCCCGGTGTCGTTCATCGGTGCTCTCACCGCCGCCTCTAACACTCTCGGTAACTTTCTTGTGGAGAAGGTGGAGTTGAAGGTGGAAAAGGGACGGTGGGTATACAAGGTGAAGGCGGCCGACGAGCGCGAAGTGGTCATCGACGCACACTCCGGCGTCGTGCAGACAAAGGGTGAGATGAAGTCTCCGAAGCTGGAGAAGCAGAAGAAGGAAGACCCCGCCTCCATGCATAGCGAGCCGAAGCCAATGGACTGGGGCAAAGCGATCAAAGACTTGCACACCGGTAAGATCGGCGGTGACGCGGGCAAATTGTTGGTGGACCTGATCGCTGTGCTACTGATTATGCTAACTCTGTCGGGTGTGTACCTGTGGGTCGTGCCCACACTCCGCAAGCGTCGCTCGGCTCAAAAGAGAGCGGCTGCCGCTGTCCAAGTTAGAGAAGCAACACCGACAGGGTGAATCCTTGTGTCTGTTTGTCGTTACCAACAGCTTGTTTTTTTGCCCATCGCCAAATAACTCCCCGCCCGACGGTCTCGCACATAGAGCCTCTACTGGCCCCGCTCGGCTACGACAAGGCGACCGGCCACCGGATCCGCGGCGCGTTCGACCTCGACGAGTGGGAGTTCCGCCCCCGGCCGCACGGTTTGGTTAGTACAGGGTGACCACCATTGTTCGATACCGGGTCTCGGGTTTCTTGCCGGTAGCCCACTTCTTGGCACAGATGTTTTATCCCGGCGGCTAGAAACCGGGAGGCGTCGGGTTATCGCTCGCGAGACATGAAAAGAAAGCAGTTGTTTGGTATAGGATTTGCGAATACTGCAGTCGGGGATTTACACCCCGTTTGTTGGGTGCTTGCGTGTTCCCCTCACACGGCAGAACCGCAATCTTGAGTGCGTAGCTCTGGAAGCGATGCCGCTGCGAATCCTAATTCTCATGACGAGGTGACCGATGCGCACGATGTGTCTGTTCGTTCCGGCCCTGGTGCTGACCTGTCTCGCGACGACGGTTTACACCGCCGAGGATGCGAAGGACGACAAGGCGGTGGCCGCTGCGATCGAGAAACTGGGCGGAAAGGTCCGGTTTGATGATGACAAGTTAGTCGAGGTGAACCTCGAAGGCAAGCGGATCAGCGACGACGATCTGAAGTTGCTAAAGCCGCTGCGGCATTTACGGAAGCTCGACCTGGAAGAGACGCCCATCACCGACGAAGGGTTGAAGCATCTCTCCGGATTGACCAGCCTGGAGCACCTGGACCTGGAGGAAACGCGGGTCACGGACGCTGGCATGGATCACCTCAAGGGGTTGAAGAACCTCAAGGTCATCAACCCGGATGACACCCGCGTCACCAAGCGCGGCGAGCAGATCCTCAAAGACGCGATTCCGGGCCTCAAGATCGACCGCTGAAGCGGGGAATCTCGGGGCTCATGTCTACCGGCGAATAATCCACGGCGGTAAGCCAAACTCAGGTGTGGCCAACCGCCGTGGTTCGGTCAGTACCCTCGGCGCGATTTGAACGCGCGACCCCCGGTTTAGGAAACCGGTGCTCTATCCACTGAGCTACGAGGGCCGATGCTGTAACTTATACCCTGCCCGACACGACCGACCAACAGGAAGTTCGTCACGCCCGGAGTTCCGATGTTTGCCCTGCTCCTGACCCTGGCCGCGGTCGGCCCCGCGACCGAGCCGGGTGACGCCCCCTTCGTGGTCAGCACGACCGAAGGCAAGGAAATCGTGGGCCGGCTCCTCCGCCTCGGCCCGGACTTCACGGCCACGGTCGCCCGCAAAGGCCGCGAGGTCACGCTCCCGGGTGTGCTGACCCTGCGACGCGCGGGCCGTCCCGTTCCGCCCTTCCCGACCGGACCACAACTGATCACGGTCAACGGCGACCGACTCGCCGGGGAACTTCTCGGGGGCGGGCCCCGGTTGCGCTTCCGTCCCACGGCCGCCTCGCTGCCGGAAGGCACCGCCTGGCTCTTGCCGGTCACGGCGGTCCTGGCCGTTTGGCTCACCGACCTGCCCGCCGACACCCCGCCCGACCCGTCGCGCTACGGCTGGGTCGAGGGCACACGGAACCGCGACCTGTTGCGGTTGCGAAACGGCGATGTCGTCCGCGGCACGGTCCTCGGGTTCGGGCCACCGGCCGCCCAGCCGGCGATCCAGTTCCGACCGGAAGTCGGCGAACCGTTCGTCGTCGGTCGGAAAGAACTGGCGGCCGTGGTCCTCAACCCCGCCCTCGCCCGGGGCCGCAAGCCGAAAGGACCTTACGCGCGGGTCGTACTCTCCGACGGCTCCCGTCTGGACCTCGACACCCCCGCCCTGGCCGACGACACCCTGACCGGTGAAACCCTCTTCGGGCAGCGGGTGGAACTGCGGCTCGATGCCGTCCTGGCGCTGCAGGTGCTTCAGGGGAAGGCGACCTACCTTTCGGACCTGAAGCCGAGCAAGGTCGAACAGGCCGGTTTTCTGCAGGTCACCTGGCCGTGGGCCGCCGACCGCACGACCGACGGGGCCGGTTTGCTGCTGGATATGGGCGGTTCAGCGACTTTTTACGACAAGGGCCTGGGCACCCGACCCCGGAGCGTACTCACCTACGAACTGGCGGGAAAGTACCAGCGGTTCGAGGCGACGGTCGGCCGGCCTGCCGGCGGGGGCCGCGGAACGCCGCTGATCCGGGTACTGGTGGACGGCAAACCGCGATTGGGGGGAAGCGGTGCCGACCAGTCGTCGGCGGTCCGGCTGCCGGCCACGCTTCGCATCGACGTGAGCGGCGCGAAAGAACTCGTGCTAGAGGTCGATTTCGCGCCGGGGGGCGGCGGGTCGGAGGTGCTGTGGGGAGACGCCCGACTGATCGAGTGAGGGCCACGGGTCGGGGCAGCGGGCCGGGGCACGGGTCGGGGCAGCGGGCCGGGGCAGTGGATCGGCAAGCCGGTCGGGACAGCGGATCGGCAAGCCGGTCGGGACAGCAGCAGGCCCGCAGTCCCCCCAGTGCATACAGTGCAGAGCGACGAGCGTGGCCCAGACACCCCGGTGGCGGGCGGTAAGTGACAGGGCGTGGTCACCGCTTGGAGAATTGGGTGCCGCGGCGTGCCCCGCGGAGACCGTACTTCTTCCGCTCCTTCATCCGGGCGTCGCGCGTCAGGTAGCCGGAGTCTCGCAACTTCTTGATCATCCCGGAGGCGATGTCGGCGGGGTCGGGCGGGGAGGCCGTGTCCGCCGCGGTCGCGACCGGAGCGGCAGCGGCGACGGGTGTGGCCGTCGCGGCCGTCGCGGCCGTCGTGGCCGTCGCGGCCCCCGAGATGACCGGCGTCGCCGGGCGGCCGGCACTGGCGGCGGCACGGGTCGGGATCGCCTTAGCCTTTTCGCGGGTCAACTTCTCGTCCTGGTAGCTCTTGACCACGGTCGTGTTCCCGAACTGACGCACCTTATGCTCACTGGCCGGGCTGAACATCGTCTTCAAGGCCCGGGCGATGCCCTGGCTGGTGGCACCGGCCTGACCGCTGATGCCGCCGCCGGTCACGCGGACGAAGACATCGACACGATTCGACTGGTCGGTGACCCGGAGGGGGCCATAGACCGCGGCCCGGTCCTTCTCCTCGGGAAAGTACTGCTCGACCGTTCGGCCGTTGATGAGCACAACCCCCTTACCCTCGGTGATGCGGACGCGGGCGACGGCGGTCTTGCGCCGACCGGTCCCGATGTAATAGGTCCTGGGGGCTTTGGAGGTCTTCTTGTCGGCCATGGGAAGTTCGGGTGCGGGTGATCGGGTGATGATGGGGGCGGGAACCGGAACCGCTACCGCTACCGGGGGCGGGCGGATCAGTCCTTCGTCAGCTTCAGTTCCTCGGGCTGCTGGGCCTGGTGCGGGTGCCGGTTGCCGACGTAGATCTTCAGCTTGGCGAGCTGCTTGTAGGCCAGCGGGCCGCGCGGCATCATCCGCTTGACGGCCCGGCGGAGGATCTCGGCCGGCTTCCTGGCGAGCATCTCCTTGGCCGGCGTGATCTTCAGGCCGCCGGGGTAGTGGGAATAATCCTGGTACTCCTTCTGCTCCCACTTCTTGCCGGTGAACTGGACCTTCTCGGCATTCACGACGATCACGAAGTCGCCGGTGTCGCAGTGCGGGGTGTAGATCACCTTGTGCTTGCCCCGCAGGATGTTGGCGATGGTGACGGCGAGCCGCCCCACGACCTGGTCGGTGGCGTCGATCAGGAACCACTTGTGTTGAACGGTCTGGGGCTTGGCCAGGGTCGTGGACATTGTTCTTACCGCTGTCGGACCGGCACCTGTGGACCGGTCGGTCGAGATACTCGGGTCGAATCGTCGGTCCGGTACAACCGAAGGCGTAATTCTAGGGCGATCGGACGGACCGTCAAGCCCCGTCCCGAGGGGCGTTCGGGGCGGGCCTCATCTGCCTGCCGCCCTTGTCGCCCACACGTCTGCAACATCTGCGACTTATGCAACTCATCTGCAACTTCTGCACTTCTGTGGGGTTTTGATGGGAATTTCGTGAGGGAGAGTTTGGGTGTTGTCCGGGGTCGGCTTCGCACGCATACTAGCATGTGAGTAACGTGCAACCCCGGAGGACGCCGTCGTGTTCGGCTGGTTCAAGAAGAAACGCGATCAGGAACCCGCGTCCGCCGTGACCGCGGCCGCAGCCGAGAAAGGCCCCGCCTCGGCGCTCGCCGGGCCGACCGCCAGCGGGTCGGCCACCGCTAGCGGGTCGACCGCCGCCACACCGGCCACGAGCGCACCGACCGCCGCCACGTCGACCGCCGCCACAGTGGCCACGAGCAGCGCCGGGCCGGGTTTAGCCGGGCCGAACGCCGGCGCGACGACCGTTGCGGTTGCCCCGCCTCGGGAAATCCCCCGTGACAAGATCATGGCCCGGGCCTACGAGATCTGGGTGCGGAAGGGTAAGCCGCACGGCAAGGACTTCGAGAACTGGATCGAGGCCGAGGCCGAGTTGCGGGCGGAGTTGGCGGCCAACCCCGACGGCGAGCCCCTCCCCCGCAAGTCGCGATGAGCGGTGCCGCCCCGTGGCGGGTTCCCGACTCGGTCGTGTCCCGCTGGGACGCCCGCTGGAAGCTGGCCGGTGTTACCTTGGCTGCGTCGGCGGTTGCTGCCCTGAGCCGGCTGCCGTCGTCGGCCGCCGCGCTGGGCCTGGCACTGCTTCTGGTCGTCGCGGCCCGGCTACCGCGGCGCTGGGTCGGGGATCGGCTGGCCCTGCTGGCCTTCGCCGCCGCGCCGTTCCCGCTCGTGTTGCCCTTCACCCTGGACCCGGCCGGCCCCGGCTGGGAGGTCGGCCCGGTTCGCGTCTCGGAACGGGGCCTGGTGGTCGGGCCGGCGGTCTTCCTGCGGTGCCTGGCGATCGGCTCTCTGGCCCTGGTGTTGCTGGCCACGGCCCCGGCCGCGCAGACACTGGCGGCGGCCCACGCCCTGCGGGTACCGGGCGTGCTGGTCCTCTTGGCGGGGCTGGCCCACCGCTATGCCGTGCAACTGGGTCAGGAACTGCGGCGGGTACGAACGGCCCTGCGGACCCGGGGCTTCCGGCTGCGGGCCGGCCGGCACGCCTACCGCACCCTCGGCCAGGTCGTCGGGGCGGTGCTGGTCCGCGGGGCCGACCGGGCCGACCGCGTGGCCCAGGCCATGCGCTGCCGGGGGTTCGACGGTCGATTCCACACGACCACTTCGTTCCGTAGTCGGCCGGCCGATATCATCACCTTCGCGGCCGTGGTGGCCGCCGCCGTCGCCATCCTGACCTGGGACCGCTTGGTACTCTCTTGACGCCCCAGCCCGTCGTCTGCACCTACGACCTGACGCACCGCTACACCGACGGCCGCCTCGCCCTCGACGGCGTTACGTTCCGCCTGCTGCCGGGAGAGTGTGTCGCCCTGGTAGGGCCGAACGGGGCCGGCAAGACGACCTTGTTCCTCAGACTGTGCGGGGTGCTGGCGGGCCGACCGGGTCAGGCCTCGGTGTGCGGGCTGGACCCGAGCGACCCGGTGCAGCGGAAGAAGTTGCCGGCGGTCGTCGGGGTCGTGTTTCAGGACCCGGACGACCAGTTGTTCAGCCCGAGCGTGCTGGAGGACGTGTGCTTCGGCCCGCTGAACCTGGGTTACGCCGCCGACGAGGCGAAGGCCCGTGCCGTAGATGCGCTGGCGGCCGTGGGCTTAAGCCCGGAAGCCGGCGAGCGGGCCCCCTTCCAACTGTCCGGCGGGGACAAGCGGCGGGCGGCCCTAGCCGGGGTCCTGGCCATGCGACCGCAAGTCCTGCTGCTCGACGAGCCGACCGCGTTCCTCGACCCGCGCGGCCGCCGCGACCTGATCGAGTTGGTGCGCCGCCTGCCCGGCACGAAACTGATCGCCTCCCACGACCTCGACCTGGCCCTCGAGGTCTGCACGCGGGTGCTGGTACTGGACGGCGGGAAGCTGGTGGCGGACGGTCCCGCGGCGGAGTTACTGGCCGATAAGACCCTGATGGAGGAACACGGGCTGGAAGTACCGTGGCGGCTGCGACCCCGCTAGGCCGACCGACCCACCCGGTCCGCCGACCCACCCTTGTCCGCCGACCCACCCGGCTCGCGGATCACCCCCGTTGGTGCGCCACCCCGGTCGGTGTGCCGGCCCGGTTCGTGTGTTACCCTGTTACCCACGGCCCCCCACTGTCATGCCGTCGTCCCTGCTGACCGAGCCGCCGCTCAGACCGTCGCACCCGCCGTTCTCCATCGAGCGGATATTGCACCCGGTCGCGCCCCCGCCGCCCCGCGGTCACAAGGTGATCGCCGTGCTGCCGGCCTACAACGCCGCCAAGACGTTACCGGCCACGCTCGCCGACTTCCCGCCGGGTTGCGTCGACGAGATCCTGTTGGTCGACGACGGCAGCCGGGACGACACGGTAAGGATCGCCCGCGAGATGGGGCTGACGGTGATCGTGCATGAGAAGAACACCGGCTACGGCGGGAACCAGAAGACGTGCTATCGCTACTGCCTGGAACACGGGGCGGACATCGTGGTGATGATCCACCCGGACTACCAGTACGACGCGCGGGTGATCCCGCACGCGGTAGCGATGATCGAGCTGGGCATCTGTGACGTGGTGCTGGGCAACCGGGTGCGTAGCCGGGCCGAGGCCCTGCGGTGCGGCATGCCCTGGTGGAAGTACGTCAGCAACCGGGCCCTCACGGCCTTCGAGAACTTCTTCCTCGGTCAGAACCTGGGGGAGTTCCACAGCGGCTTCCGGGTGTACCGGCGGAAGGTGCTGGAGACGATCCCGTTCGAGGAGAACAGCAACGATTTCGTCTTCGACACGCAGTTCCTGGTGCAGGCCGTCCACTTCGGCTTCCGCCTGGGGGACGTGCCGGTCCCGGTGCGGTACTTCGCCGAGGCGAGCCAGATCAACTTCCGGCGGAGCCTGAAGTACGGCCTCCAGACGGTGAAGACGGTGTGCCAGTACTGGCTGAACCGCCTGGGGCTGTGCAAAAGCCGCCTCTTCCGGGCCAAGCAGTTAGGACGGAGCGACGAGGAGCAGCGGGCCGGCTCAGGCGGCGTGTCTGGGGTTTTCCCCGGCCCCGGTCACGTCCAGGCGTAGCCGCTGCAGGCTGGTGAAATGGCCCAGGTTCCGCCCGTCGCGTACCGCGTAGGGCCGCTTCCCCTGGCTCTCGAAGTACACCCGCGCCAGCACCTCGCCGAGCAGGCCCATGGTCACGAACTGCACGCCGATCATCCCCGCCACCGCCCCGAGCAAGAACAGCGGGTTGGCCGTCATGCCGGGGCCGGTCGTGTACTTCATGACGACCGAGGCGACGACGCCCAGGATTCCGGCCGACAGACACACCAGCCCGAACAGCCCGAACAGGTGCATCGGCCGCGTCTGGTAGCTGCCCTGGAACTTCACGGTCATCAGGTCGAGCAGCACCCGCACGGTGCGGCTCAGGTCGTACTTCGACCGGCCGGCGGTGCGGGGGTGGTGTCGCACCGGCACCTGGGCGACCCGGGCCCCCTGTTGGATCACGATGGCCGTGATGAACCGGTGCATCTCGCCGTAGAGGAGCAGGCCGGCGGCCACCTCCTTGCGCATCACCCGCAGCGAGCAGCCGAAGTCCTTGAACGGTACGTTCAGCACGCGGCGGATGAGCCAGTTGGCGCAGAGGCTGGGAACCGTGCGGAGCAGGAACTTGTCCCGGCGATCGACCCGCTGGCCCAGGACCGCGTCGTAGCCCTCGTCCAGCTTGGCGATCAGCCGGGGGATGTCGGCCGGGTCGTTCTGCAGGTCGCCGTCCATGGTCACGACGAGGTCACCGGCGGCCACATCAAGCCCGGCCTGGGTCGCCGCACTCTGCCCGTAGTTCCGGCGCAGCCGCACCACCTTCACCCGCGGGTCCTCGGCGGCGACCGCCTCCAGTTGCAGGTGCGTGCCGTCCGTGCTGCCGTCATCGACCAGGACCAGTTCCCACGGCCCGAGGTCCACCAGGGCGGCCCGGACCCGATCGACGAGCGGCCGGACGTTCTGCCGTTCGTCCTTGAGTGGCACCACGACGGAGATCAGTCGCATCGGCGGGACCCTCGCTCAGCGGACCAGCAGCGGGGCGATCAGCGGGTCGGAACCGTACTGGGCGAACGCGGTATCGAGCAGGTCGATCGGCTGGGCGTCGAGCAGGTCGGCGTTGAGGACGTACTCGCCGGGTCGCTTGACGGCAGGGAACCCGGCCCGCAGGTCGATCGAGCCGCCGGGCGGTACCGTCCGCCGGAACAGGCCGGCACAGCCGCGGTAGACGAAGTCGCCGTTTCGGCCGTGCAGTGTGTAGCGCAGGCGGATGCCGCCGCTGCCGCCGGGCACGAACCGCCACGGTTCGATCGAGCGATTGGTGGCCCGCACGGTGACGACGAAGCCGACGCCGGCCGGTACCGCGAGCGGCTCGGGGGCGATGGCGTCGAGTCGGGCCCGGAACGGGCCGGGGCAGTAGTCGTGGGCCAGCCAGTGGCGGAAGTACTCCGGGCGGTGCGGCAGGCCGCGGGCGACCAGGGCGGCCTGGTACTGGTCAAAGAAGTCGTTGAGGACGGCGGTGCGGCCGATCGCGAAGTGCCCGTAGCGCGGCCACATCTGCCGGCGGGCGACCGCCAGGGGCGTGTCGGTCAGGACGAGCAGGGCGATGGCGCTGGCCAGGCCGGTGCGGTCGGCCCCGCGGGCACAGTGGATCAGGATCGGGTAGTCGGTGCGGTCGAGGACTTCCAGCAGGCGGACCAGTTCCTGTGGCGGCGGCCAGCGCTTGGCCGAGAGCGTGATGTCTTCCTGGCTCACGCCGGCGGCGTGGGTGGCCCGGGCGTCGTCGAGGTACCAGCCCATCTCGGGGCAGCAGCCACGCAGGTTGACCACCGTGCGGATCTGCTTCTCGGCGATGACCCGGTCGAGCTTCCGCCGGTCGAGTTGGGCCGACCGGTAGACCCGGCCCGGGATCACGGTGTGTTGGTTATCGCCGAGCAGGACGCGAGCGGCCTCGGCGGTGGCCGCCACCCCCAGCCCGCCCGCCAGCCACCGCAGGAAGTTCCGCCGGGTCGGTCGCGGGCAGTGGTACCGGCCCCGGCACCGGCCCAACAGGCTGGACAGACGGCTCAGGCACGACCCGCTGGCGGCAGGCGGGGGAGTCGCTCGGGATGTTGCCATACGATCCGCATCCATACGGTTCGGGAAGATGCCAAATCCCGGAGGCCGGGGGAAGGCCAATACGTCCGGCCGACACGCCAGCCGGCCCTCCCGGCCGACACGCCACCGGGGATCGTTCGCCTCCCGGCGGCCACGCTTCCCCTGTCCGCTCCCAGCGACTGCCGGTTATAGTGAGTTCTTCACGGACACGCTTCACGGACACTCGGACACACATACAGGCCCATACGCCATGTCGGCTCGTAACGGGACCCCGACGATGCAACCCGACGACCCCCCGAACCTGGACGACCCCTCCCTGTACATCAACCGCGACCTGAGCTGGCTCGAATTCAACCGCCGCGTCCTGGAGGAGGCCCAGGACCCCAGCGTGCCGCTGCTGGAGCGGCTGAAGTTCGTGGCCATCTTCAGTTCCAACCTCGACGAGTTCTTCATGGTGCGGGTCGGCGGCATCCAGCAGAAGGCCCAGGCCGGCATCCCGACCGGGTCCGGGGCCGACCAGATGTCGCCCCGCCTGCAACTCGACCGGGTGCGGCAAACGGTCGGGGAACTCGTGGCCGAGCAGTACCGCGTTCTGACGGCCGAAATCCTGCCGGCCCTGCACGAGCGCGGCATCGTCCTTCGTGGCGCGGCCGACCTGACGGACGACGAGCAGAAGTACATCCGCGAGCTGTTCCGCCGCGAGATCTTCCCGGTACTCACGCCGCTGGCCACCGACCCGGCCCACCCGTTCCCCCACCTGTTGAACAAGTCGCTGAACCTGGCCGTCTCGCTGCGACGCCCCGGCGACGCCGACCCGCTCTACGCCGTCGTTCAGGTTCCCGGCGTGATGCAACGGTTCGTGCCCCTGCCGACCCCCGGAACCAGCAGCGGCCCACGGCCCGCCGGGGCCGACAACAAGACCCCGCAGGACGCAAGCGACGGCCTGCCCCTGCCGCCGCCCCCCCTGGCCTTCCCAGCCCCTGCCACTACCTCGGAACCGCGACACGCCTTCATCCCGCTGGAGGAAGTGATCCGCCTGCACCTGAGCGACCTGTTCCCGGGCATGGAACTCGGCCGGTCGGCGGCGTTCCGGGTGACCCGCGACAGCGAGTACGAACTCGACGACGAGGTCGACGACCTGTTGGAAGAGATCGAGGCCCACGTCAAGGCGCGTCGCCGGGGCTTGCCGGTCCGGCTCGAAGTCGAGAGCGACGCCCCGGCCGACCTCGTGCAGTTCCTGACCGAAGGCCTCCGCCTCAACCCGGCCGACGTCTACCGCGTGCCGGGGCCGCTCGACCTGACCGGCCTGTTCCAGGTCTACGGGGTGCCGGGCTACGCCGAACTCCGCGACCCGCCGTTCGTGCCCTGCCCGGTGGCGGCGTTCGCCCAATCGTCGGCCCCTTGGCCGGCCATCCGCGGACGCGACATCCTCGTCTTCCATCCCTACGAGTCGTTCTCCCCGGTCATCGACTTCATCGAGGCCGCCGCCACCGACGAACGTGTCCTGGCCATCAAGCAGACCCTCTACCGCACCAGCAGCGACTCGCCGATCGTCCGCGCCCTGCAGCGGGCCGCCGACCGCGGCAAGCAGGTGACCGCCGTCATCGAACTCAAGGCCCGCATGGACGAGGAGCGGAACATCCTCTGGGCCCGGGAACTGGAGAAGTCCGGCGTGCATGTCGTCTTCGGCTTCGTCGGGCTCAAGACGCACTGCAAGGTCGCCCTGGTCGTCCGCCGCGACGAGGACAACACCATCCGCCGCTACGTCCACCTGAGTACCGGCAACTACAACCCGCAGACCGCCCGCATCTATACCGACCTGGGATTGTTCACCTGCAACCCCGACTTCGTCGAGGACACCACGGCCCTGTTCAACTACCTCACCGGTTACGCCGAACTCCCGCAGTGGCGGAAGCTCCTGGTCGCCCCGTCGCGGCTGCAGACGGTGATGATCGAGAAGATCGAGCGGGAGGCGGCCAACCAGCGGGCCGGCAAGCCCGCCCAGATCCTGGTGAAAGTCAACGGGGTGCTGGAGCCGGCCGTGGTCAAGGCCCTCTACCGGGCCAGCCAGGCGGGGGTGCGGATCGAGATCGCCTGCCGCGGCATCTGCTCGCTGCGGCCGGGACTGCCCGGCATCAGCGAGACCATCCGCGTCATCTCCATCGTCGATCGCTTCCTCGAACACAGCCGCATCTTCTACTTCGAGAACGCCGGTAACCCCGAGGTGTACGTCGGCAGTGCCGACTGGATGGACCGCAACCTCAGCCGCCGCGTCGAAGTCGTCTTCCCGATCGAGCAGCCCGAGTTGCGGCAACGGGTCATCGACATCCTGCGGGTGACGCTGGCCGACAACGTCAAGGCCCGGGAACTGCTACCGGACGGCTCCTACCGGCGCGTTAAGCCAGCCCCGGGGGAGCCGCCCCTGCGCAGCCAGCAACGCTTCCTGGAAATGCTGAGCGAGGCCGGCAACCGTCCGGCCCCCCCGCCCGTCGAACGGCCGGCCGCCCCGAGACCGCACGCCGCGAAACGGGCCCAGCGGGACCGGGGAGGACGTCGCAGCTACTGACCGGCGGCCCGCCCCCGCAATGCGAGCGGCCGACGGCTGGCAGTGGCCCCCGGCGGTGCCGGACCGGCTCGGCCAGACCTTGCCGCCGCCGCCACGGAACCGAACCGACCGACGCCCAAACCCGGCCCAGCGTCTCGCTCGCCGGGCGGAAGTCAGCGGCAACGGATGCCGTGATACTCCAGGGGGTACTCGTAATCCTTCCGCAGCGGGTGGCCGACCCAGTCGTCCGACAGCAGGATACGGGTCAGTGCCGGGTGCCCGACGAACTTCACCCCGACCAGGTCGAACACCTCCCGCTCCTGCCAGTCGGCCGTCTTCCACACCCCGCAGAGGGTCGGGACCTCGGGCAACTCGCCGGGCCGGTCGTCCTTCCACCGCGGCAAGACCACCTTGACCGTGAACCGCCGACCGGGATACGAAAAACTCGACAGGTGGTACACGACTTCCAGGTGCGGGTCGAAGCCGGCCTTCGGGGCCTTCTTGGGGTCCGGCTCCAGGTAATCGACGCCGGACACGTCGTTGAGGATCTCGAACTTCAGCCGCGGGTCGTCCCGCAGGAAGGTGCAGACCTCCACCAGCCGGGCCGGATCGACGACCACGAACGGGTCCAGACCCTCGCCCCCCTGGGCGACCACCGCCGCGCCGAACTGCGACCTCAGGAGCGTGATGATCTCCGTGGCGGTCATGGCCGAGACTCCCGACGTGACCCGAATCGTGGCCGTGAACGGAACCTCCTCGGTCTAGCTTACGACCGAGGCAACCCGGCCCGGAATCGGGAATCAGAGGGGCCGCATCCGTCGCGTGTCTGGCCGGATTTGCTCCGGGATTCAGTTTGTCGAACGTGACACACGACAGGCCCCAACCCGATCCGGTCACGCCCGAAGCGGACCGCCTCGTCGAGGAGGTTCTGGCCGGCAACACCCAATCGTTCGCCGGCCTGGTGCGGCTGTTCCAGGATGCGGTCTGGCGGATCGCCGCCTCCCTGCTCCGCGACCGGGACGCGACCGAGAACCTGGTCCAGCAGGTCTTCGTGGACGCCTACTTCCACCTGGACCAGTACGAACCGGGCACGGACTTCGGGGCATGGATCCGAACGGTGGCCCGGAACCGGCTACGCAAGGAGCTGCGCACGGCGTCGCGCGAGGACCGCCGACTGGCGACGTACCGGGAGCGCTTGGCGGAACGCCTGCGGGCCGAGGCCGGCGACCGGACCGACGAAGCGGAGGCGTACCTGGCCGCCCTGCGGGGCTGCCGCCACGCCCTGCCCCCCCGCGACTCGACCATCCTCACCCTCCGCTACGAACGCGGGCTGAGCTTCGAGGAGATCGCCAGGAGGCAGGGACAGACCCCCGAGGCGGTACAGCGGATGATCTCCCGCATCCGCTTCCGCCTGCGTGACTGCATCAAGAGCAAGCTGGCGAACAGCAAGCTGGCGAACCCATGAGCCGATGCGACGAACTCTCCGCACGTCTGCTCGACGGGGGCCTGACCGACGCCGAATGGGCCGAACTGGAAGCCCTGCTCGCCGCCGACCCGGTCGCGGCCGCCGACCACCTCGCCCTACTGGAACTGGAAGCCGCTCTCCGTGGCCTGCGGACCGACTTCGACCTTTCCGAATCGACCCTGGCGCGAGTCAAGGACACGCAGGCGGAGCAGACGACCCGGGCGGTCCTGGCCGAGATCGCCTCCCGACAACCGCCGGCGTGGCTGGCCCGTCCGCAGCCCGCCGCCTTGCCACACCGCCCGCAGCCCGCCGCACCCCAGCGTCGGCAGCCCGCCGCCGCGCCGACCCCCCGCCGGTCCCGGTCGTTCAGCGGGTTGGCCGCCGGGCTGGCCGTCGCCGCCGCCCTGCTCGTCGGCCTCTGGCTCGGGTCGACGCGAGGCCCGGTCCCGCCGGCCACGGACCCCGCCGCGCCGGCCCCCGAGGTCGCCCGCCTCACCCAGGCCGTCGGGGCCGTGGAACTGCTCTCCCCCCTCGGCGAGGTGCTGCCCGCCCGGGAAGGGGGTGAGGTGCCCGCCGGCCACACCCTCCGCACGGTCGGCAGCGAGAGCCTCGCCCGGGTCGAGTTGCCGGACCACTCGCTCGTCGAGATCGAGGCCGACAGCGTCGTCCGCTTCGATGCCGGGTTCGATATCGGGAACGGAACCCAGACCCGCAAGCCGCGACTGTTCCTGGAAGCCGGGCAACTGACCGCCGCCGTCTCCGACCGGGCCGCCGCCCGCCCGCTGGTCATCGGCACCGGGGTCGCCGACGTTCTCGGCAAGACCGGCATCTTCGTCGTCTCCTCCGCCAGTCCCGAGTCGGCCCTGGTGGACATCAAGGCGGGCCAAGTCGAGGTCGTTCGCCGCGACCTGTCCCGCCCGCTGCCGATCGACGGGGGCAGTGCCTTCTTCAAGACCGGTCTGGTGAAGGCCGTCATCGAACCCGGCCTGCGGACCGAGCGGACCCCCGACCGGAGCCTGGCCTTCCCCGGGGCACGCGAGGCGGTCTTCTCGCCGGACGGCAACGAGGTGTGGATCGCCTCGTCGCGACAACTCACCCGCTGGACGAGGGACGGCGGCACGGCCGAGCTGTCGCTCTCGCCGCGGCGCAACGACGGACCGGCCGTCTTCGCCCCCGACCGCTCCGTACTGGGCACGCACAGCGGCCACAAGGACGACCTGCTGACCCTGTGGTCGCTGCCGGGCGGGGAAGCGATCGGGTCTTTGGACCTGAAGCTGCCGGAGGGGCGGTTCCGTGCCCTCGCACCCGCCGCCGAGTGGCTGGCCCTCGTCGATCCGCCCGGCAACCGGAAGCGGCTCGTCGTCCACGACGGCCGCACCGGGGCCGAGCGATTCGCCCGCGACTTCCAGGAATCGGTCAACTGCCTGGCCGCTTCCCCGGACGGCCGTACCCTGGCGGTCGGCCTTTCCGACGCGGGCCGCGGCCACCACAACACGATCTTGCTCCTCGACCCGCTGAGCGGCGAGCGGTACGGCTCGCTACCGACCCAGAAGAAGGGGATCACGGCGATGACCTTCGCCCGGGACGGCCGGCACCTCGCCGCCGGCTTCAACGGGGTCATTCAGGTCTGGGACGTGCGGACCCGCGAACTGGTCCAAACGATCACCGGCTTCGAGCGGGTCGTCATGTGCCTGGCCTTCGCGCCGGACGCGACGCTCGTCGCCGCCGGGACCCAGGACGGCCAGGTCTGGGTCTGGTCGGTGGCGCAGGGGCGGCCGACGCAACGCATCGAGGTCGGCAGTCGGGGCACGCGGTCGGTCGCCTTCGCACCGGACGGCCGTCGGCTGGTGACGGTCGCCCCCCAGGCCCCGGTGTCGATCTGGAACGTGACCGACTCCCCGTCACACGAGTAGTCGACACGAGTAGCCGTACTTTCCGGACCTCGGGGGGGCCCCGTTTCACGCACGGCGGTCAGGAGCGGTGGGCTTCAGGGGATGGCAGTCGTAGTACATTCCCTGAGGCCCGACCGTCTCCCGCCTTGTGACCTCTGATGCGTGAGACCGACTCAGTTCGCGTGGGGCCAGGCCCGCGTTGGCTGGAACTGCTCCTGCTGGCGGCGGGCTTCGCCCTGGCTCATACCCAGTCGCCGTTGTACTACTCGAACCAGAATCAGTACTTCCTGCACGGCCTGGCGGCGAGCGGTCACGGCCACCTGGCGGGCGACTGGCTGGCCCAGACCCGCGACCCGACACCGGTCTTCTCGGCACTGGTCGCGACCGGCTACCGCTACCTCGGCGCGTGGTCGTTCCAGGCCGGCTACTTCCTGCTGCTGGTCGGTTACTTCCTGAGCATGTGGGGGCTGGTGCGGGCCCTGCCCGGCGTGCCGGACACGCGGGGCTTCCGGCTCGTCTGGTCGGCGGGGTTCACGGCCGCCCACGCGGCGATCCTTCGGGTCGCGTCGGTCGAGTGGACCGGGGTCGATTACCCGTGGTACCTGCAGGCGGGTGTAGCCGGGCAGTACGTCCTGGGGCCGGGGCTGCAACCGTCGGCGTTCGGGGTCCTGCTGGTGGCCGGGGTGGCGGCGTTCGCCAACGGACGGTCCGTGTCGGCCTGCGGGCTGGTCGGGGCGGCCTGCCTGTTCCACGGCACCTACCTGCTGCCGGCCGCGTACCTGGTCCTCGGGTTTCTGATCGTCATCCTGCGGGACGAGGCCAGTCCCGGGCCGACCGCCTTCGGCGGCATGCTGGCGGCCTCGGTGTTCATGGTGCCGACGGCGGCCTTCATCCTGTTCGCCTTCGGGACCGGTCAGCCGCAGACGTTCCGGGAAGCGCAACGCATCCTGGCGGAAGTGCGGATCCCGCACCACTGCAACGTGGCCCGCTGGTTCGACGCCGTCGCCGGCCTGCAAGTCGCCTGGGCCGCCCTGGGCGTGTGCCTGACGCGGGGCAACCGGGTGTTCCCGGTGCTGCTCGTCGCCCTGCTGCTAGGTACGGTCCTGACGCTCGTGCAGTACCACAGCGGGGACCCGACGTTGGCCCTGGCCTTCCCGTGGCGGGTGTCGGTCGTGTTGGTGCCGGTCGCCAGCGCCGTGATCGTGGCGAGGTCGGCCGCCTCGGTAGCCTCGGTCGCGTCGGCGGCCCTGTCGTCGTCCGTCGTGTCGGGGCTGGCCGCCGGGGTGATGGCCCTGCTGGCGGCGAGCGGCGTGGGAGTGATGTTGGCGGGTGTCGGTTACCGGTCGGGAGATGACGAGGAGGGGCTTTACGAGTTCGTGCGGGCCAACGCCCGGGCGGAGGACGTGTTCCTGCTGCCGGTGCGCATCCCGGCCGTGGGGACCGGCCGCGGGGCGATGTCGGCCAGTTTCACGCCGCCCCCCCGGCCGAAGCCCGGCTCGAACCTGATTCCGGTGGACCTGCAACGCTTCCGCCTCCACACCGGGGCGCGGGCCTATGTGGACTTCAAGTCCGTGCCGTACCGGGACAGCGAGGTGGTGGAGTGGCTGAGACGGATGCGGTCGTGTGAGGCCTGGTACGACGGGGGCTGGGACGCCCCGGGCCGGTGGGCCGAGCTACGGTCGGAGGGGGTGACCCACGTGGTGGCGCGGGCGGACCGGCCGCCGGTCGCGGAGTACCTGGAGGAAGTCTACCGCGACCCGGCGTATGTGGTGTACCGGGTGCGGTGAGGCGGTGTGCCGGGTGCCGCGAGGCAGTAGCGAGGTGGTGTGCCGGGTGCGGTGGTCGGAAATCAGGCGGGGATCGGACGGAAGGGGTGGGGGGGGTGATCGCCCCCGAGGATCACCCGCCCGCCACGGGTGGTTCGCTTCCCCCGCGGCGGGCGGACTCCGGGTGACCGGCGAAACGGAGAGCTAAAGGTTCACTTCTGCCCGACGACGGCCGGGGCGGCCTCGCCGGACTTGATGACATCGAAGCCGAGCTTCTTCTCGCCCTCGGACTCGACCATCTTGACGTAGATGGTGTCGGCCCCGACGAAGGTGCCCTTGAGGATCTCCTCGGCGAGCATGTCCTCGAGGTGCTGCTCGATGGAGCGGCGCAGCGGCCGGGCACCGAACTCGAGGCTGGAGCCTTTCTCGATGAGGAAGTCCTTGGCTTCCTCGGAGACTTCCAGCTTCAGCCCCTTCTCCTGGAGCCGCTTACCGACCTTGGCCAGTTCCATGTTGACGATCTGCTTCAGGTCGGCCGGGGTGAGCGAGCGGAAGACGATGATGTCGTCGAGCCGGTTGAGGAACTCGGGCCGGAACTCCTTTTCCATGCGGGCCTTCAACTTCTTCTGCATCTCCTGGTAGCTGACCTCGTCGTTCTTCTTGAGGCCGCGGGTCAGGATCGAGCCCATATCGTCTTGGGCGATGATGGTCTCGGCCCCGATGTTGGTGGTCATGATCAGGATGGTGTTCTTGAAGTCGATGGTGCGTCCGACGTTGTCGGTGAGTCGGCCTTCTTCCATGATCTGCAGGAGCATGTTCCAGACGTCGGGGTGGGCCTTCTCGATCTCGTCGAGCAGGACGACGGAGTAGGGTTTGCGGCGGATCTTCTCGGTGAGCTGGCCGCCCTCCTCGTAGCCGATGTAGCCCGGGGGAGCGCCGACGAGCCGGCTGACGTTGTGCTTCTCCATGTACTCGGACATGTCGAGTTGCACGATGTTGTTCTCGTCGCCGAACATGAACTTGGCGAGCTGCTTGGCCAGCAGGGTCTTACCGACGCCGGTCGGTCCGGCGAAGATGAAGCTGCCGATCGGCCGCTTGGGGTCTTTCATACCCGAGCGGCTCTTGCGGACGGCCCGGGCGATGGCCTTGATGGCCTCGTCCTGGCTGATGACGGCGTTGTGCAGTTCGGCCTCCATGTTCAGCAGCCGCCGCGTCTCGTCCTCGCCGACCTTCTTGAGCGGCACGCCGGTCATCTTGCTGACGACCTCGGCGACGACCTCCTCGTCGACGACGCCGTCGGTCTCCTTGGCCTTCTCCCGCCAGTCCCGGGTGAGCCGTTCCTTCTCCTTTTTGAGCTTCTCGGCCTGGTCGCGGAGGTGGGCGGCCTTCTCGAAGTCCTGCTCCATCACCGCCGCTTCCTTCTCGGCGTTGAGCTTCTCGATGCGTTCGTCGATGTCCTTGAGGTCCGGCGGCCGGGTCATGGCCTTGAGGCGGACGCGGGCACCGGCCTCGTCGATGACGTCGATCGCCTTGTCCGGCAGGCAGTGGCCGGAGATGTACCGCTCGCTCAGCTCGACCGCCGCCTTCAGGGCCCCGTCGGTGATCTGCACGCGGTGGTGCGATTCGTAGCGGTCGCGCAGGCCCTTGAGGATCTCGACCGTCTCGGCCATGCTCGGCGGGTTGACGATGATCGACTGGAAGCGGCGGGCCAGGGCCTGGTCCTTCTCGATGTACTTGCGGTACTCGTCCAGGGTGGTCGCGCCGATGCACTGGATCTCGCCGCGGGCCAGGGCCGGCTTGAGGACGTTGGAGGCGTCGATGGCCCCCTCGGCCCCGCCGGCACCGACGAGGGTGTGCAGCTCGTCGATGAAGAGCATGACGTTCTTGGCCCGGCGGACCTCGTTCATGACGGCCTTGATGCGCTCCTCGAACTGGCCGCGGTACTTGGTGCCGGCGACCATCATCGCCAGGTCCAGGACGACGATGCGGCGGTCGCGCAGGAGTTCGGGCACGTTGCCGTCGACCACCATCTGGGCCAGCCCCTCGACGATGGCCGTCTTGCCGACGCCGGCCTCGCCGAGCAGTACCGGGTTGTTCTTCTGTCGCCGGGACAGGATCTGGATGACCCGCTCGATCTCGTTGGCCCGGCCGATGACCGGGTCGAGTTTGCCTTGGCGGGCCAGTTCGGTCAGGTCGCGACCGAAGCTATCGAGGGCCGGGGTCTTGGACTTCGATCGGTTGGCCCGCTCGGAGGCGCTGCCCCCGCCGCCGCCGCCGCCGGATTCGGATTCGTTCGGCATGTTGTGCCCCAGCAGGTTAAGGACTTCCTCGCGGACGTCTTCGAGCTTCAGGCCCAGGTTCATGAGGACCTGGGCGGCGACCCCCTCCTGCTCCCGCAGCAGGCCCAAAAGCAGGTGCTCGGTCCCGACATAGTTGTGGTTCAGGTTCCGGGCCTCCTCGACCGAGTAGTCGATGACCTTCTTGGCCCGCGGGGTGTGCGGCAGGCGGCCCATGACCACCTGCTCGCCGCCCGTCCCGTGGTGCTGTACGATCTTCTCGACCTCCAGGCGGATCTTGCGCAGGTCGATGTCGAGGTTCTTCAGCACGTTGGCGGCGACGCCCGAACCTTCCTTCACCAGCCCGAGCAGGATGTGCTCGGTCCCGATGTACTCGTGGTTGAACCGCTGCGCTTCCTGGTTGGCCAGTTGCATGACCTTGCGGGCGCGGTCCGTGAATCGTTCATACATCTACGCCGTCTCCCCCCGAAAGGGATGGAAGGGATGGAGAGCAACCGATCACTGACTCGTCGCGGGTCGCCACGCGGGCGGTGGCCCCGTCGCCGACCCGGGTAATTTCATCATAATCCCCGCCGGGGCCGGGACCAACCGGGGGAGAACGGGCGGGTGCGGCGTCCGGGGGCCGGCCGGTCGATTCGGTCGCGGGCCGGCCGGAGGCCCGCTCGGCGGCCGGCGGTTCGGGATGGCGACGAGCGACGAAGTCGTGATTCGGTCAAATTCTAGGCCGACTCAGCGGGCGAATCAAGGTGAGCGACCGGGCACGGCACCCCCGGCAGGGACGACCCGGTTCACTTCAGGCGAGGGGCAGGTCCCGGCTCGCCGCAACGGCGGTCATTCCGGGACGACGCGGTACGGCAGGGGCAGGCCGGCCAGACCGGCGAGCAGGTTCTCGACCGACATCTCGGCCATCCGCCGCCGCGTCTCCAGCGTCGCGCTACCGAGGTGGGGCGTGATGATGACGTTGGCCAGCCGCAGGAGCGGGTGGTCGCGGGGCAGCGGCTCCGGGTCGGTGACGTCGAGTGCGGCGGCATGGATCCGGCCGGCCGCCAGCACCTCCGCCAGGGCGTCCTGATCGACGACGGCCCCGCGGGCGACGTTCACGAGTGTGGCGGTCGGCTTCATGAGGGCCAGTTCGTCCCGGCCGATGTAGCCCCGGGTCTCGGGCGTGAGCGGCAGCGTCAGGACGACGTAGTCCGCCGTCGCCAGCAGTTCCCGTTTCGTCACGTAACGGGCCCCCAGGGAGGCCTCGGCCTCCTCGCTCCGTTTGCGGTTATGGTACAGCACGGTCATGTCGAAGCCGCGGGCCCGCCGGGCCACCTGCCGGCCGATCCGACCCAGGCCGAAGATGCCGAGGGTCCGGCCGTAGACCTCTCGCCCGAGCAGGAAGGACGGGTCGTAACGAAGGAAGTCCGGCCCGCGGGCGTAGCGGTCGCCCTCGACGAGTCGCCGCCCGGCGGCCAGGAGCAAGGCGAAGGCGAGGTCGGCGGTCGCCCCGTCGACGACGCCCGGGGTGTAACCCACGGGGATGTTCCGCGCCGCCGCCGCCCGCACGTCGATGTGATCGACCCCGACGCCGAAGTTGCTCACCACCCGCAGCCCGGGGAAGCGGTCGAGCAGTTCCGGGCCGACCCTCGGGTGTCCGTAGGTGAAGATCGCGGCGATCGGGCCGTCCGAGGTGTCCCAGGGTACGAGTTCGACCCGACCGGCGAGCAGTTCGACCACCACGTCCGCAACGGGAAGGTCGGCCAGAACACGGGGTACAGTCGCGTTCGACATGGCATTCCTCCGCTCGGGCTGAAGTTGCTTCAGTTGCTCCTGAGCCGCTCCGGCGTCGCTCCACCCCGGGTCTGCCCCAGGGACCGCCGGGAGTAGGGGAACGACGGTATCGGGACCGCTCGGCCGCTCGGTCAGGGCGACGGTCGGGCGGTGGCCACTCGGTCAGGGCGACGGTCGGGCGACGGCCGCTCGGTCGGGTTGGGATTGACCGTCGCCCCGGGCCTGGGCTTTACTCTCCGGTGCGTACCTGCGCCCCCTAGGGTACACCACACCGCACACGGTACGCCGCACACGGTACACCGCCCATGGTCACGGACACGGCCCCCGAACCCGCCCCTGCGTCGCTCGCCGGCGCTGACCCGCGCACGCACCTGTGGCAACTCCCGACGTTCCTGCTCGGCATCGCGGTGTTCGTCTCGGCGTGGCAAGGTTGGCTGCCGTGGGGCAGGCCCGACCCGGCCGGCGAGTTCGGCCGCGACCTCCTCGCCCTTCGGACGGCTTACGAGAAGGTGAGCGCCGATCGCGACGAGTTACGGGAACTCCTCGGGCGTGTGTCCTCGGCCGTGGAATCGTTCCCCGCCCAGGCCAGCCCGGCCCGCTTCGCCCTCGGCAGTGGTTACGCCCGCCTGGCCGAGCTGACGGCCGACCCGCAGGAGGCCCGGACCTACTGGCAACTGGCCAAGCACCACTTCGAGCAGGTCCGCGGCGAGGAACTCAAGGACCCCGACGACCCGCCCCGCCTGGCCTTCCGCTTCGCCAAGACGCGGGCGGCGGTCGGACTGCCGGCGACCGCCACGGCCCCGGAGATCCGCCTGCACATCACGCTGCTGGCGAACGTGCCGTTCGGCGAGGAACCGGGAGAGGCCGGCCGACTGCGGGCCGAGCTGGCACTGCGGCTGTCACCGCCCGACACCCTGACCGCCCGCGACGCCCTGACCGATTACCTGACCAAGACCGGCATCTCGACCCCGCCGGCGTCGCTCGCTCGAGCCAAGATGATACTCGGCGAGATTCACTTCCGCCGCAAGGAGCCGGAACTGGCCCGCAAGTGGCTGGAGCAGATCGGCCCCGAGGCCCCGGCCGAGGTCATCATCCCGGCCAAGGCCCTGCTGGCGCGAATCAAGATGGCCGAGGAGGACTGGCTCGGGGCCGCCCGCGACTGGGAGTACGTTCGCAACGCGGCGGACGTCCCGCCGGAACTGCGGGCCGGCTCAGCTTACCAACTGGGACTGTGCAAGTTGAATACCCGGGAGCCGGAGGCGGCCGTCAAACTCTTCGAGGAGGCGGCGCAGACGGACGGCCCCGAGGCCGCCGGCGCGGCCCTGCGGCTGGCGGAACTGAAGTTGCGAAGCGACGACCGGGCGCAGCACCTGGCCGCCGTCGACTACCTCGCCCAGGCGGTCAAAGGCGTGACCGAGGCCAAGGAGCTGCGCGGCCACCCGTACCTGCGGCTGGAGGCGGTCCGCGACGTGTTCGAGCTGGCGATCGCTGTGCTGTCGGGCGACGAGGCGTTCGAGGCGGCGGTGCGAACCGCGACGAGCTACGCGGTCGTGGCGGCCCCCGGCCGGGACCGCGAGAGGAAGGCCGAGGCGCTGGCGGGCTGGGCCAACCACCTGCAGAAGACCGGCGGAGAGTACCGCCCGCGGGCGACCGCCGCCGCCGCCGAGTACGAGGCCTTCGCCGCCCTGCAGACCTCGTCCACGGCCCAGGCGGACGCCCTCCGCCGCGCCGCCGCGATGTACCGCCTGTCCGGCGAGCCGGGGCGGGCCGTCGAGACCCTGCGGCGGGCCACCCAGCTCCCGCAACTGCCCGATTCGGCCCTGGGGCCGGTGTGGGCCGACCTGGCCGATTCCCTGATCGCGGCCAACCGACCCGAGGACGTGGTGAAGGCGTTCAACCAGGCGATGGCCGCCGCCGGCCCCGTCTCGACCACGGTGCGCTACCGCCTGGCCCGACAGTTCCTCGACGCCCGCCGGCCCGAACTCGTCCCGACCGCCCGCAACCTCTTCGAGCAGATCGCCAAGCAGGAAATCGTCCGTCCCGAGGAGCAAGAGTACCACGAGCGGTCGCTAGTGGAACTGGCCCACGAACACATCCGCACCGGCAACTACGCCGAGGCGGAAGTCTGGCTCCGCAAGCAGTTGAGCCTGTACCCGGCCGGCCCCGAGGCGTCCCTGGGACGGTTACTGCTCGGCGTGGCCCTGCTGCAGCGGGCCTCGGCCCCGCCACCCGACGCCCCCGACGCCCCCACGGCGTTGCGGCTCCGCGACGAGGCGATCAAGCACTTCAAGCAGATCGTCGCCGACACCGACGCCCGGCAGAAGCGGGACGGCAGACTCAGCGAGCGGGACGCCTGGCTCCGCCTGCAGGCCGGGCTGCGCGTCTTGCAGACCTACCAGCAACTGCACAAGCCCAACGACCTGCTCGCCGAGGCCGCCGTCCTGCTCGAACGGCACCGCAACACCGTCGAGGAACTCATCATCTGGAGCCTCGTCTATCATGCCTTCAAGCAGAAGGGCGAGACCGGCCGGGCACTCCAGACCCGCGACCAGATGAAGGAACTGTTCGACCGCCTGCCCCCCACCGCCTTCACCGCCACCAGTGGCGAGTACAGCCGGGCCTACTGGGAAAAGGTGTGGTTCGCCCCCGAACCGAAGTGAGCGCCGCGGCGCGAAGGCGAGCGGGCAGGGCCAGGGACCGGCCGGCCGACCGACCGACCGGCCGACCGGCAATCTTCGCCCCCCTCGTGCGAGGCCCCGCCACGGGCCTCCTCCGTCCGTGCGGCCCACCGGTGCGGCCATGAACCTTCTCGTCACCGCCGGGAACACCCAGACCCCGATCGACGACGTCCGCTGCATCACGAACATCTTTTCCGGCCGGACCGGGTCTCAGATCGCCGCCCGGGCCTACGAGCGGCACCACGTCGTGACCCTGCTCACGTCACACCCCGAGGTCCTCGGCGGCATCCCCGCCCACCGCCCCCGGAGCGAACCGGCCTGGCGGGTCCGCACGTACCGGACGTTCGACGACCTGGAGACGGCCCTGAGAGAGGAACTGGCCGGCCGGCGGTACGACGCCCTGATCCACGCCGCCGCCGTCAGCGATTACCGCGTCGCCGGGGTCTACACCCGCCGCGACGGGGACACCCCCGAGGCCCCGAGCGGGAAGCGCGGGAAGCTGAAGAGCCACCACCCCGAGCTGTGGTTGAAGCTGGTGCCGACGCCCAAACTCGTGGACAAGGTCCGCCCCGAGTGGGGCTTCACCGGGGTGCTGGTGAAGTTCAAACTCGAGGTGGGCCTGAGTGAGGAGCAGTTGTCGGCCGTGGCCGAGACGGCGCGGGTCCACTCGGCGGCGGACCTGATGGTCGCCAACACCCTGGAGGGGATGCACGAGTGGGCCTTAGTCGGGGCCGGGGAGGGCGGGTACCGTCGCGTCGCCCGCCCCGAGTTGCCCGACGTTCTGCTCGACGCGGTGGAATCGCTCGGGCGTCAGGCCCGGCTGCCGAAGTAAGCCGCCACCGGTACGATCAGGGCACCTTCCCAGACCTTCAGGGTGTCGGCACTAGGCCGGTCGGACATGTAGGGCAGGATGGCGAACTGGAAGAGGGTCTCGAACAGCAACAGCAGGATGGCGATGATGCCGATCCAGGCCCGGGCGGTCAGGAACACCTCGCTGTTGCGGCCGAGGAGGTAGCGGACGACGAGGGCACCGCCGAACCCCGCGGTCAGGCAGCCGAGCAGGACCGGCCACTGGGTGATGTCCTCGGCCCGGGGCGTGAGCCGCTCCGTCAGCCGCTGCGGGTCGGTGACCAGGAGGTAACCGACGACCAGTAACGTTCCGCCCACGAAGATGAACCGCATGAGCCAGGGCAGAAAGGCGACCTTGGCATCGGGCAGTGGGTTCGAGGCGAACGCCATGAACACCAGGGCGAGCAGGAAGTAGTGGCCGAGCGGGGCCACGGGGGGGTTGCCCGGCGGGTAAAGCAAGACGATCCAGAAGAACGAGCAGATCAGCACCGACAGGAAGCCTCTGACGGTCCCTAGCGGCAGACCGTAAGGATGGAATTCGAGCGGGGCGGCGGGACTGGACATCGCTGATCCTCGTGTGGAGTGGTGGCCCACCTTCCGGTTCGCTCGGCGGGCCGAAACCTTTTCACCGCGCCGGTTCGGTCCCCAAGTCAACTTCAACTAGCGCCGATCAGTCCCCGGGTAGGGCCGCTCGGTCGTGATCGTGGCAGGACGCCCGGCCCGGATTATACCAAGCCTGGCGGTGATGTTAGGGCTAAAAACCCCTGCCGCACTACCGAGTCGAGGCCGTGAACGGCTTCCGGTTCGCAAGTGACAACGGCCCGCGGCTCGGGTTAAATAGCTCGTGGCGAGCGAGTCGCCTCGTTCCGTCTCTCTCACCCCGATCCGGCCCTCGTACCCCGCGAGGGCTTTCCAGGAGCCTGTCACATGCTGCCTGCCGACAAGAACCCGTCGTGTCCCGAATGCGTTTCCGGAGCCCCGCTCGGTCGCCGCGACTTCATCCGTGTCCTGGGGACCGCCTCGGCAGCGGTCGCCGTCGCCGGCCTGACCCCGCTGCAGAAGGCCCGGGCCGCCCGCGCCGCCAAGCAGCGGGAGGCCGAGGCCCTGGTCTTCGAGTTGTACAAGACGATGGACTCCGACCAGAAGAAGAAGCTCGTGCTGCCCTGGGACGCCGGCACCAAGGGCGGCGTCCCGGCCCGCCTGATGACCCACAACGCGGCGGTCGGCAAGGACTCGGTCATCGGCCTGGGCTACGACAGGAAGCAGGTCGAGCTGTTGCTCAGGATCTTCAAGGCCATCAGCAACGGCGAGGACGGCTACAAGAAGCTGAGCCGCAACAACAAGTTCGACAACAGCGGCGACTTCGAGAACATCGGGGCGCTGGTCTACGGCGAGCCGGTCGAGGGCAAGAAGTTCTCCCTGGTCTTCTCCGGGCACCACCTGACCGTGCGGTGCGACGGCGACTCGGAGGAGCAGACGGCCTTCGGCGGCCCGCTGTACTACGGCCACAGCCCCAGTGGTTATTCCCCGACGAACGTCTTCTACGGCCAGACGAAGGTCGTCACCGAGTTGTACGGCGCGCTCGACGAGAAGCAGCGGAAGGTGGCGGTGCGGCCGGGCAAGTGGATGGACGAGCACGGCAAGATGAAGGTACCGGGCAAGAACGCCCCGCTCCCCGGCCTGAGCATCGCCGACATGACCCGGGACCAGAAGGAACTCGTCGAGAAGGTGATGCGGGAACTGGTCTCGCCGTACCGCAAGGAGGACGGCGAGGAGGTGCTGGAGATCATCAAGGCGAACGGCGGCATGGAGAAGATCAGCCTGGCCTTCTACCAGGAGGGCCAGACCTCCGACAAGGAGCCGTGGTCGTTCTGGCGGCTGGAAGGCCCCGGCTTCGTGTGGAGCTACCGCGCCCTGCCGCACATCCACACCTTCGTGTATATCAACAGTAAGTTGAGCTGAGGTGAGACCCGGGCGGCCGGGGTGGGCACCGGCGACCGAGCGGTCGCCGGCCGCAGGCTCAGCGGTCCCCGGCTCGCCGCCCCACACACTCGCCCGTTGTCCGGGCGACGAGGTACGTCGCCGGCCGCAGACCCGCCGGTGGCCGCAGACCCGCCGGTGATGTGGTCTGACGGGGTCACCGGTCGTGTATCATGTCGGCATGCCCGTTCGCATCTCGAACCTGCGACTGCCGGTCGAGGAACCGGAGGCCCACCTGCCGGAGCACCTGGCCCGCGGCCTGGGCGTGAGACCGACGGACCTCGGCGGCTGGCACATCGTCCGCAAGGCGCTCGACCTCCGCGACAAGCGAAGGCTCCAGTTCGTTTACACCATCGAGGCCGAGCTGCCCGAGTCGACGTTACGGACGACGCGGCGGGCGGCCCCGTCGGCGTCCGGGGTGCGGGTGGAGGAATTCCACGACCCGCCGTTCACCATGCCCGAGCCGGGCCGTGCCCCGTTGCCGCACCGGCCGGTCGTCGTCGGCTCCGGACCGGCCGGACTGGTCTGTGCCTACTTCCTGGCCCGGTACGGCTATCGCCCGCTGTTACTCGAACGCGGCACCCGGGTGAACCAGCGGATCCGCGACGTCAAGGCCTTCGACGACGGCGGGGCCTTCCACCCCGAGAGCAATTACCTGTTCGGCGAGGGCGGGGCCGGCACCTTCTCGGACGGGAAGCTGACCTGCCGCGGCACCGGGCCGGACGTCGTCCGCGTTCTGGAACTGCTCGCCGAGTGCAAGGGCCAGCAGCCGGGCAAACCGAGCATCCTCTACTACCACCGCCCGCACCTGGGCAGCAACCGCCTGCCGGCCGTCGTCAAGGCCCTCCGCCAGAAGATCGAGCAGTCCGGCGGGGAGGTCCGCTTCCTGACGCGGGTCGAGGACCTGGTCTTCGCTGCCGACGGGTTGAAGGGGCTGGCCACCTCGTCGGGGTTCGTGCCGGCCACGGTCGTCGTCCTGGCCATCGGCCACAGCGCCCGCGACACCTACCGCATGCTGGCCCAACGCCGCGTGCCGATGAGTCCCAAGCCGTTCCAGTTCGGCGTGCGGATCGAACACCGCCAGGAGTTGGTCAACGCGGTGCAGTTCGGCCCCCGCCACGAGTACTACACGGCCCTGCTGGGCAACGCCGACTACTCCCTGGTCGTTCCTGGCAAGCACGACCTGTTCACCTTCTGCATGTGTGCGGGCGGCTACATCATCCCGAGCGTCTCGCAGGAGGGGTACTTCGCCACCAACGGCATGAGCCTCAGCCGGCGCGACTCGCCGTTCGCCAACAGCGGCCTGGTCGTCACGGTGCCCGTCAAGGAGTTTGCCGGGACCGACGTGCTGGCCGGGATCCGCCTGCAGGAGGTGTACGAGGCGAAGGCGTTCGAGGTGGGCGGCCGCGCTGCCTACCGCGTGCCGGTGCAGCGGGCCAAGGACTTCCTGGCCGGCCGGCCCTCCCGGGGCACCCCCGAGACGAGTTACCCGCGTGGGGCGGTCCCCTGCGACCTGCGGCCGTTGTTACCCCCGGTCGTGGCCGAGGCCGTCGCCCACGGCCTACCGCTGATGGACCGCCGCTGGCACGGCCGGTTCCTGGCCGACGCCGTCCTGGCCGGTCCCGAATCCCGGGGCAGCTCCCCGGTGAGGATCGACCGCGACCCGCTCAGCCGCGAGTCCCCCGGCGTGCCGGGGTTGTTCCCCGTGGGAGAAGGGGCCGGTTACGCCGGCGGGATCGTCTCGGCGGCCGTCGACGGGCTTCGCACCGCCCGGGCCATCATCGCCAAGTATGCCCCCCTGGAGAAGCGGTGCTAGCGCTTGCGGTCGCCGGGCCGGTGTTTAAACTAAGAAGAGTCGGCCGCTCGACCCCCGCCTGGCCGTGACCTCCCCCTCCTTCCCCCCGCGAGACAGTGCATGATCCGGTCCGCCGCCACCGTCGTGATCGTACTCGCCGCCGGTCCCGTGCAAGCCCAGTCGCCCGCGGGTGCGCCGTCGTTCGGCACGCAGATCATCCCGCTGCTCACGAAGGCCGGCTGCAACCAGGGCGCGTGCCACGGCAAGGGGGCCGGCCAGAACGGCTTCCGCCTGTCGCTGCGGGGGTTCGCCCCCGAGCAGGATTACCGCTGGATCAGCCGCGAGTTCGACGGCCGCCGGCTCGACCCGACCGACCCCGAGGGCAGCCTGCTGTTGCGCAAGGCCACCGGGCAACTGCCGCACGAGGGCGGACGACTCCTCGCCGTGGGCAGCCGCGAGTACCGCCTGCTGCGTGACTGGATCGCCGCCGGCTTCCCCGGCCCGGCCAGGGACGAACCGCGGGTCAGCAAGCTGGAACTGACCCCCGCCGCGACGGTCCTCAAGCCCGGGGAGAGCGTCCGCCTGCTCGCCACCGCCACCTTCACCGACGGGTCGAAGCGGGACGTGACCTGGCTGACCAAGTTCGAGTCGAACGACCCCGCGTACCTGGAGGTCACGCCCGACGGGACCGCCAAGGCCCTGCGGCACGGGGCCAGTGCCGTGCGGGCGATGTTCCTCAGCGAGGTCGCCGTCGCCAACGTCGTCGTGCCGTTCGACCGCCCGGTCGACGAATCCCGGTTCACGGCGGAGAACAACTTCATCGACAGGCACGTCTTCGCCCGCCTGAGGGAACTCCGCATCGAGCCGAGCGACGGCTGCAGCGACGAGGAATTCGTCCGCCGGGTCTTCCTGGACAGTTGCGGCATCTTACCCAGCGCCGACGAGGTGACCGCCTTCCTGGCCGACCGTGACCCGCGGAAGCGGGAGAGACTGATCGACTCCCTGCTGGCCCGGCCCGAGTTCACCGACTATTGGACGTTCCAACTCGGCGAGCTGCTGCAGAACCGCAAGGAACGGGACCACGACGTGCGGGGGCCGAAAGGGGTGCGCCAGTTCCACGACTGGCTGCGCCGGCAGGTGGCGGCCAACCGGCCCTGGGACGCCCTGGCCCGCGACGTGTTGACCGCCACCGGGTCGACCACCGAGAACCCGGCGGTGGGATACTACATCGTCACGGTCGGCGAACACCGCCACGGCGAGAATTCCGAAGCCCCGGAATCGGTCGCCCAAGCGTTCCTCGGCACGCGGATCGGCTGCGCCCGCTGCCACAACCACCCGCTCGAGCGCTACACCCAGGACGACTTCTACCACTTCGCCGCCTTCTTCAGCCGCCTGAAGCTCGACCGCACCGAGGCCCGGATCGGGCCGAGCGTGTTGCGGGTCAGCCACCCGGACCCCAACCGGAACAAAAACCCCGTCGGCGTCATCCAGCCGCGCACCGGGCAGTTCCTCAAGCCCCGCCCGCTCGACCGCACCCCCGCCGAGGTCCAGCCGACCGACGACCCCCGCGCCGTGCTGGCCGCCTGGATCACCGACCCGAACAACGAGTACTTCGCCGGGGCCATGGTCAACCGCATCTGGCGGCACTACCTGGGCGTGGGCCTGGTGGAACCGGTCGACGACCTGCGGGCCACCAACCCGCCGACCAACCCGCAGCTCTGGAACGCCCTGGTCGGCTACTTCCGCGACAGCCGCTTCGACCTGCGGGCCCTCATGCGGGTGATCCTCAACTCGCGGACCTACCAACTCTCCAGTGCCACCCGGCCGGGTAACGAGACCGACACCCGGTTCTACTCGCACTACTATGCCCGCCGGTTGCCGGCCGAGGTCATCCTCGACGCCATCTGCGCCGTGACCGACGTGGCCGAGCGGTTCGACGGCTACCCGGTCGGCGTGCGGGCCGTCCAGCTCCCGGACCCGGGCGTCAACTCCTACTTCCTCCGCACCTTCGGCCGCAGTGAACGGGTCACGGCCTGCGCCTGCGAGCGGTCCGGCGAGGTGAACCTGGCCCAGGTCCTGCACCTGATCGGCGGCGAGGCCACGAACAAGATCAACAGCGGCCAGTGCTGGCTCAACAAGGCGGTGGCCGCCCAGACCGACGACGACGCCCTCCTCGACGCCCTCTTCCTGCGGACGCTGGCCCGCAAGCCGTCCGACGAGCAGCGCCGACTCGTCAAGGGACTGCTCGCCGACAAGGAGGTGAACCGCGAGGGTGTGTACCGCGACCTGCTCTGGTCCCTGCTCAACAGCAAGGAGTTCCTCTTCAACCACTGAGGCACTCGCCGCCACTGCCCGAGTGCTGTCCGCGGCGAGCGGCGGAGCGGGCGGCGACCCACCGCACACCGAGCTACGCACCCCGGGCTACTGGCGCTACCGACCGACGCCCGGGTTCGCGGGGCAAGTCCCGCGTCGTGGCCACACCGACAGGGATAACCGACAGGAATAGAATGCCCGGATGCCGCCAACGGAAAAACCCATGCCTGTGGACTGGTCGCCGCTCGTCGAGTTGCTCCGCCGCTACGACCGCCCGCTGCTGATGACACACGTCCGGCCGGATGGCGACGGCCTGGGGTCGCAACTGGCCCTGCACGACGCGCTGCGGTCGCTCGGCAAGCACCCCCGGGTCGCCATCCCCAGCAAGCTGCTGCCCCGTTACCAGTTCCTGGACCCGGAACGGGAGGTGATCGAGGACTTCAAGCCGGCCCAGTTCACCGACCGCGACTGCGTCCTCATCCTCGACACGGGGACCTGGGGCCAGCTCGGGGACTTCGCGGACTGGCTGCGGGCCTCGCCCCTGCCCCGGGCGGTGATCGACCACCACCACACGCAGGACGACCTGGGCGGCCAGCGGCTGGTGGACACGTCCGCCGAGGCGACCGGCCGACTCGTCTACGAACTGATCGACCGACTCGGCGTGCCGCTCTGCCCGACGACGGCCCACTACCTGTTCCTGTCGCTGGCGACCGATACCGGCTGGTTCCGACACTCCAACGCCACCGCCGACACCTTCGCCCTCGCCGGCCGACTGGTCGCCGCCGGGGCCCGGCCCACCGCCCTCTACGAGCAGTTGTACGAGACCGCCTCGCTGGCCCGCCTGCGGTTGACCGGCCTGGCCCTGGAGCGGTTACAGGTGGTGTCCGGCGGCCGCGTCGCCTTCACCGAGGTCTACCTGAGCGACTACGCGGCGACCGGTGCGGTCCCCGGTGACACCGAGGACCTGATCAATTACCCCCGCAGTGTCGAGGGCGTCGAGGTCGGACTGTTGTTCATCGAGCAACCCGGCGGCGGCACGAAGGTCAGCTTCCGGGCCCGTTCGCGGGTCGATGTCGCCAAGCTGGCCGAGCAGTTCGGTGGCGGCGGCCACCGGCTGGCCAGTGGGGCGCAGACGAAGCTGCCACTGCCCGAGTCGCGGGCCGCCGTCCTGGCCGCCGTCGAGGCCGCCCTCGCCTGACCGTCGCGGCCGCCCGGCCCCGGACCCCTCGCCGCCACACCGGGCCGGCCCCACCCCCACCGGGCCGGCCCCACCCGCTGGAGAGTTCCCGTGTCCGACGCTTCCCTTGTTACCCCCCTTGTTACCCCCGCCTCCCGCCGCTTCACCCTCCGCGACCTGCCGCTGCCGGCCAAGGTCGTCGTCACCAGCTTTCTGCTGGCCGTCGGCCTGGGCTACACCGCCGCCCTGCTCCAGCTCCACTTCCAGGACTCGAAGTCCGGTCAGCCGATGCCCACCGTCGAGGACGTGGTGCTGAAGTTCACCGGCAAGAAGTGGTTCACTCAAGCCCCGCCCCCCCCGGTCAGCCGGCTCGTCAAACTCCTCGTCACCCCGACCGGCCCGTTCGGCGGCACCGGCACGATGCGGCCCGCCTTCTTCGAGAAGGACGGCGGCGAGTTCAACCGCACTCCCGAGGCCGAACGCCCCCGGGTCCGTGCCGAACGCGAGGGGGAAATCCAGGCCCTAGTACTCTGGGCCGAGGCCGCCCCCGAGGTCCGCAAGGCCGCCTACGAAGCCGACCGCTTCGTGCCCCCGCCCGGGCAGATGCCCCCCGCCCTCACCCGCGAGTTCGCCAGCGAAGACGGGCAGGCCGTCCGCGTCAAGGCCATCCTCGACGCCCGCTGCGTCCGCTGCCACGGCAAGGGCGAGGCCCAGGAAAGCTACCCGCTCGAGACCTACGCCCAGATCGAGAAGTACCTGAGCGTGCCGGCCACGGTCAGCGTCCCGCCGGGCGGCGGCTGGGTCCGCGTCGAGGAGCCGATCAGCCTGGAAAAACTGACGCAATCGACCCACGCCCACCTGCTCAGCTTCGCCGTCCTGTTCTCCCTCACCGGGCTGGTCTTCGCCTTCACTTCCTACCCGACCTTCCTCCGCTGCCTCCTCGGCCCGGCGGTGCTGGTGGCGATCGTCACCGACGTGTGCTTCTGGTGGCTGGCCCGGCTGAGCGAGGGGTACGGCCACTACTTCGCCATGGGCGTGATGGGTACCGGGGGCGCGGCCGGCCTGGGACTGGCCCTGCAGATCACCCTGAGCCTGTGGAACATGTACGGACCCCGGGGCAAGGTCGTGATCGTCGGCCTGCTCGCCCTGGCGGCGGCGACCGGCGGCCTGGTCATCACCCAGGTGGCCTGGCCCGGACTGGAGGCCAAGAGGGCCGAACTCGAAAAAGCCAAGGCCGACGCCGACAACCCCAAGGCCGACGCCGACAACCCTAAGGCCGACGGGCAGAAGAAGCCCGAGCCTCCCCCGCAGCCGCACGCGAAACCCGAGGACAAAAAAGACACAAAGCCCGAAGACAAGAAGACCGAAGAGAAGAAGACCGAAGACAAGAAGGCTCCGCCGCCCGCCGCCCCCTCGGAACTGGAGAAGGTCCTGACGATCCCCGCCGGGGCCGACCCGCGCGGCCTGAAGTGGAAGGGCGACATCGAAGGCGGAATGGTCCTGGCCTTCTTCGACCGCGACGAGGGCAAGGCGTTCCTCAAGGCCCTCAAGGACGCCGACGAGGACGGCAAAAAACGACTCCTCGCGGAACGCAACGGCGAACTGGCGGCGATGCTGGCCTGGGTCCGCTCGAGTGACGCCGACCGCCGCCGGGCCTACGAGACGGACCTGTTCGACCTGCCGCCTTCCCTGCTCGGCAAACCCGTCACCCCCGACTACAAGGCCGGCGACAGGGCCGTGAAGATCCGGTCGCTCATCACCGACCGCTGCACCCGCTGCCACCAGGAAGGCGGCGACCGCGAGGAGACGCCGCTGGACAGCTACGACAACATCAAGAAGAAGCTCGAGCCCCGGCCCAAGCCCGTCAAAACCGTGGGGGCCACCGCCGCCCGCCGACACGTCACCGCCGTCCTGCCGGCCCTTCCCCCCGGCCCGAGCCGACCGTACCCGTCCCGGGAACCGTTCCAGGAACCGTTCCTCACGACGCGGCGGCTCGAGTATTGGGCGCTTCGCGGCGAGCCGGGCTGACCGACCCGACCGGCGCTCGGCCGTGCCGGTCGGGTCCGAGTGCCGAGCCGGAAGCGTTCTTGTGACGCGGCCGGAGTGATCGTGCTGTCAGGACCGAGCGTCTAGCGGCCGACTGCCGGGCCGGAAGCGTTCTTGTGACGCGGCCGACTTGTCGATTATAATTCCAGGACCTCGTCCCGTTGTCCGCGGAGGAACCGTGTCCGATCGCCCGCGACTGCTGCTGATCGGCCCCTCCTTGCCGGGGTCGCTGAACGGCGCTTTGACCGCGGCCGACATGGAACCCGTTTCGACCGACCCGGCCGAGGTCATCCACCGCCTACGGGAAGGACACTACGCGGCCGTCGTCGCCACCCCCGATGTCGTCTCCGGGTTGCTGGAACGCTTCCGCCGCGACGAACTGATCCTCGGGCACATCGACAAGGGGCTGGCCCTGCTCGACCCGGCGGGCACGATCATCTGGGCCAACCCCGTACTCAAGAGGTGTGTCGGGTTCGACCCCTTGGGCAAGCCGCTGCTCGAAGCCCTCGGCGGGAAGGTGATCGCCTCGGAGGTGGGTGACCCGATCGCCGAGGCCCGCTCGGGCCGCCCCGCCTCGCTGCGGGTGCAGCGGCCGAACCATCCCGACGAACCGTACCTGGAAGCCGACCTGCGGCCGGTCCTGAACCACGACGGCAGTGTGTCCCGCATCATCGTCCTGGCCCGCGACGTCACCGCCGAGGTCGTGCAGCAGCAGAAGCTCGACGCCCTGCACCAGGCCGGCCGCGAACTCGCCGGACTCGACGCCGACCAACTCGCCGAGATGAACGTGTCGTCCCGGATCGAGTTGCTCAAGATGAACCTCCGTCGTTACATCCACGACCTGCTCCACTACGACACGATCGAGGTCCGCCTGCTGGACCGCAAGACGGGGGAACTGAAGCCGCTGCTGGAAGACGGCATGCTGCCCGAGGCGGCCAAACGCTGCCTGTACGCCCGGCCGACCGACAACGGCGTGACCGGCTACGTGGCCTACACCGGCCAGAGCTACCTCTGCCCGGACACCGCCAACGACCCCCTCTACCTGGCCGGGGCCGCCGGGGCCCGCAGCTCCATGACCGTGCCCCTGAAGTTCCACGACGAGGTGATCGGCACCCTGAACGTCGAAAGCCCCCGTGTCAACGGCTTCGGCCCGGAAGACCTGCAGTTCACCGAACTGTTCAGCAAAGAGATCGCCTCCGCCCTGCACACCCTCGACCTGCTCAGCGCCCAGCAGGTGTGTACGGCCTCGCAGTCGATCGAGGCGGTGAACAAGGAGATCGCCCTGCCGCTCGACGAGATCCTGGCTTGTGCCTGCGTGCTGCTGGGCCGCTGCGGTCAGACCGACCCCGAGGCCGGCGAGCGGCTCCGCCGCATCCTCGCCGCCGCCCGGGCCATCAAGGAGAGCATCTCGCGGGTCGGCCAGGACCTGACCGCCTCCTCGGTCCCCGGCCCCGGCGACGCCCCCCTCCGCGACAAGCGGGTCCTCGTGATCGAGTCCGACGACCGCATGCGACGGGCCGCCCACCTGCTGCTCGAACGCCTCGGCGCGGTCGTCGAGACCGCCGCCACCGCCGCCGAAGGACTGGCCCTGGCCGCCGAGACCGACTACCACGCCATCTTCCAGGAAGTCAAGCCCCAGGACCTGGGCGGCTACGACTGCTACTGCCAACTCCGGTCCGCCCGACCGACCGCCATCGTGTCGCTGACCACCGGCTTCGGCTACGACGCCGCCCACTCCATCGTCAAGGCCCGGGCCAACGGACTGAAATACGTCCTCTACAAACCGTTCCGCCAGGACCAGGTCGTCCGCGCGGTACTCGACGGATCGCCCCCGGCCCCCGCCACGACCTGACCTGACCCGCCCCGACCCGCCCCGTCCCGGCCCGCACCCGACCCGACCTGCACCCATCCCGACCCGCACCCGCCCCGTCCTGCCGTCTAGCGCCCGTTGCCCGCTTCCTGCTGCCCCTTTATCGTCTCTCTTTTCCCGTCGCTCGCTACCCTTGCCGATTTACCGCCCCTTCGCGCTTTGACCCTTTCGCTTGCCACTACTACACTGGAGCTGTCGGGAACTGCTTTACTACCACCGCACGGAGGCTCAATCACCCGGCTAATCACCTGCCTTCGTGAACCCCGGTTTACGAGCCGAGGACGAGTGATCGACCGGTTACAGGGAAGAACATTGGTATCACTGAGCAGGTCTTAACCGTGTCGTCGCCCGTACTGAGCTTGTTACTGGCGTGCCTGGGCCAACCGCTGCAGACGCACCAGGTTCCCGAACCTCTTGTGACGGCCCGAGCGGTCCGTGGCCATGCGGTCATACGGGAGGGCGAACGGCCGGCCAGGCTTCGAGGCACGGTCACGCTCGTGTCCCCCGACCGGGCGCAGTTCTGGCTCCAGGACAACACCGCCGGGGTCCGCGTGCATTTCCCCTCCGCCCCAGTCGAGCTTCGCCCGGGTGACTGCGTCGAAGTCGAGGGGATGACGCAACCCGGCGACTTCTACCCGGAAGTCAAGGCCCTCTCCGTCCGCAGGCGGGGCTTCCGCGGCCTGCCCGAACCGCTGCCGTTCGACCTGTCGATCGAAGAGTCCCGCCTCTTCGACGGCCTCTGGGTCCAGGCCTGGGTCGTCGTCCGAGGCGTCTCGACCGGCCCGGGTGTCACCCGGCTCGAGGTGCAGACGAGCCGCCACACGGCTTGGGTCATCGTTCCGGGGGAAGAGTGGGCCAAGCCGGCACTTGCCCTCGTCGACCGGTCGGTGGTCGTCCGGGGTGTCTGTCGCGTGACCGCCCGGGAGCAAAAAATCTCCGGCCCGGCCAGCATTCACGTCCTCTCGTTACCGACCGAGGGACCGCTGTCCGGGGTGTCACAGCCGCCGGGGCAGCCCGCGGAGAAGCCCCCGGTCCTGAGCGTGGAGGAGCTGCGAACCGTGCCACTATCCGGGGGCCAGTGGGTGACCGTCTCCGGGGTCGTGACCGCTACGCCGTTGCCCGGCGTGTTGGCCGTGCAGGACACGACCGGCGGTGTTCTGGTCTGGTCGGACCAGCCGTACCCGGAAATCCCGCTCGGCAGCCAGGTCGAGGCACAGGGGCTTCTGCGATTCGGGGGGCTGCGGCCCGAGCTGACGCGGGCGAGCGTGACGAAGCTCGGGGTCGGCGAACTTCCTGCCCCCGTGCCGGTCCGGGCCGAGGAGGTCGCGAATGGGAACCACGACGCACGCTTCGTGAAGCTGGTGGCCCGCGTGGAGGCGGTGGAAACTCAGGAAAACTGGACGAGGCTCGTCCTGGTGGAGGGGCCAGCCCGCCTTGTGGCCTTCACGCCGGGTCTCGGCTGCCCCGATTCGATGACCTGTCTTTCTCCCGGTACTCAGGTCGAACTCCGCGGCACGCCCTTGGGACTGCGGCCTGACGGCCGACCGGCAACCGGCCCGGCACTGTACCTGCCTGGGCCTGAAGCCCTGACGGTCCTGGCCAGGCCTCCGGTCCCCGCGCCCGCCTCGGACCCCGGGTGGGGCCTCGTGGGTCTGGTGGCGGGCCTGTCGGCCGGGCTACTAGCCGTCTCGGTCGTCATCACCGTCCGCACCCTGCAGCAACGGAGACGGGCCGTCGCGGAAGCCGACGCCTTGCGCCACAGTCTGGCCCAACTGGAACAGCGACTGCGCGAAAGCTCCAACCTGGAGGCACTCGGGCGGCTCACGGCCCACATCACCCACGACTTCAATAACCTCATCACGGTGATCAACGGGTGTGCGGAGATGCTCAAGGAGGAAGCCAAGGAGGAGGCGACGCCGAGCCGGCGGATGACCGAACTGGCCAGCGACATCAGCACCGCCGCGGAACGGGCGGCCGACCTGACCGGGCAACTGCTCGCCTTCACCCGCAAGAAGCCCGCCACCCTCACAACCGTCAACCTGAACGAACTGGTGTCTCAGATCAGCCGCTTCCTCGCCCGCGTGGTCGGCAAGGACGTGCGGATCGAGACGATGCTCACGCCGGGCTTGCCGCCGGTCCGGGGCGACCCGGGGCAACTGAACCAGATGATCGTCAACCTGGCCGTGAACGCCCGCGACGCCATGCCCACGGGGGGCAGCCTGCGGATCACGACCACCTGGCCCGTCGAAGCGATCGACGAACGGGGCATGGTCCGGCTGATCATTTCGGACACGGGGATCGGCATGTCGGAGGAGGTCAAGGCCCGCATCTTCGAGCCGTTCTTCACGACCAAGGAACCGGGCAAGGGAACGGGCCTGGGGCTGTCGATGGTCGAGGCCACGGTCCGCAGTCTGGGGGGCCGCATCGAGGTCGATTCGGCACCGGGGCAGGGTACGACCTTCTTCATCGACTTGCCGGTCGCCCCTCCGCCCTCCGGGTCGTCCTCCGAGTCCTCGCCCGCCCCGTCCTCGCCCCCCGAGTCATGATGACGCCGCCGCTCTCACCCGAAGAAGCCGTCCGCCGCCTGAACACGGTGCTGGCCCACGCCTGGATGGTCCGTACCTTCCTGAAGCACGCCGAGGAGATCCAGGACAGCGAGGAGATGCTCGACGTACCACGGACGCTCTACGACGGCATCCGGGCGGTGGAACCGGCCTGGCAGCGGGGCGACCTGGCCGACTTCCTGCGGCGGTTGAAGGGGAAGCTGCCGAAGTTCCGCCGGGTTGCCGATTACTTCGCCGCCAACTTCCGCCGCTTCTCGCCGCACACGAACTACGAGATGGCGGCCGCCTCGCTGCTGGGGGTCGTGGAACAGATGGAGGAGATCCTGGCGGCCACCGACTGGGACGCGGTCCGCGCCCGACCGCCGGTCCCCAAGGTCCGGGCCGACGACCACCTCGACGACATCGACATCCCCGAGGTCTGAGTCTGAGGGTGCCGTCGCTAACTCTTCCGGCTCGTGGGAGCGACGGGAGTCGGCCCCCCCCGCGAGCCGATCACCTCTTCTCACTCCTCTGTTCGGCCAGGATGGCCCGGATCTCACTTTGCAGGTCGCCGAGGTGGGCGGCGGTGGCGGGGTCCTTCGTCTTGGCCTTGGCGGTGCCGAGTTCCTTTTCGAGTCTGGCGAGGGCGACACGGGCGACGGCGCGGAGTTCGCTGATGGTGCCGCCGCCGAGTCCGGCGAAGCGTCGCGGCAGCGCCGGGGCCGTGGGGCTGCCGGTCGTGTCGGGGGCGGGGGTGAACTCGTTCCTGAGGATGTCGACGTAGGCCCGCTGCAGTTGCCGGCGGATCGGGTCGATCTTCGGTTCGGCCGCCTGGAGTTCGGAGAAGATGCCGGCTTGCAGGTCGTCGACGAGTTCGACCGGGGTGTAGGCCTTGTCGCCGAGCAGGACCTCGGCGTCGAACAGTCGGCCCATGCGGGCCGGGGACAGCAGGCTGGAGAGCAAGGCCCGTTGTTGGTTGGTCAGGGAGGTGACGGCCCCGGAGTATTTGAACTGGTTCACGATCCCCGGGTTGATCAGTTTGGCGGGGACGGTGAAGGCGTTGTCGAGGAGGAATTTGACGGCCTCTTTCTGTTTGTCCTTGGGGACACGGACGAACGTCTCGGTGCCGCGGCCGGCCAGGGTGCGGTACTCGATGACCCCGCCGACCTGCTTGGCGACGGCCCCGAACCAGTTGGCCCGGTGGCGGAGGATCTCGGCGTAGACGTCCTCCAGGAGGGA
>Ga0308417_1000233_pt1 | contig 41771 bp, 46 predicted proteins | sample HotsprSampleOS65_FD_203528 | JGI IMG/M metagenome (GOLD analysis project Ga0308417, IMG submission 203528) | Hot spring phototrophic mat microbial communities from Octopus Spring, Yellowstone National Park, Wyoming, United States - 20090730_OS65 ...
CCACGACGACATCGTCGATCACTGCTGCCATGCCTGGAACCGCCTCGTCGATCAGCCCGGGCGCATCATGTCCATCGGACTGCGGGACTGGGCACATCGGTTCTGATCAATGGGATTTGGTATTACACCCCAGGACACTCGAACCTCCGGGTTCGCCCCGTCATCAACCGTGGCACGCGTCCACCGTCGCACTCCATGGACTATAATCGGGCTGGCGCGCCACCCGCCGCCCCAGGGGCCGGACGGCCGGCGTCGGAGGGTCTCGCTCCACCGCCACAGATCGGCCGAGCGCGGCAGCGGCCGGCAACGAAGGCGCCTGCCTCCTTCCGTGCAGTGACGGATCTCGAATGACGGATCTCGATGGCGATCTCGCCGCGCTCGCGCGCGCCCGCCTTCGTCACGCGCGCGCGGCAAACTCCCCCGGCCTCGCGCGGCTCGCGATCCGCCTCGCTGAGACGCAGCAGAGCCTCACCCCCACGGCACGGCCGCGACGCCTCCTGGTGTTCGGGGCCGAGGGCGTTTCGCTGCCGGCCGCCGAGGCGACCGAGACGCAAGCCGTTTTGGTCGCTGGTGGGGAAGCGGACGCATCCGACACCGGCGCCTGCCCTTCCCGCGCCGTCCTCGGCCGTTTCGCAACCAACGTCTCGGTAGGCGCCCGGGCGGCCGAGGAGGCGGCAGAGGCCGGCGTGCGCGTGCTCGCTTTGCTCGCTTCCCTAACCGCGCAAGAGGTGGCCGCTGCAGAAGCCCTCGTTGCCCTGCTCGTTCCGGCGGCGGCGGAAGAGGTCGTCTCTCAGGCGGCGGAGGGAGGCAAAGCCGAGCGTTCGCGGCGCCTAGCTTGGCTTGAAGAGAGGGTCCGCGCGGCCGACGCGAACCCGGACCGCATGCAAGCCATCGCGGCGCTTTGCCCGGCCCCCGTCGCCGCCCTCGCCGGCGCGATCGTTGAGGCGCGAAGAGCCCCGCTCAGCGTCGTCATCGAGGGCCTGTCCGGCGCTGCTGCCGCTCTCGTCGCGCGCGAGATCGATGCGAGCAGCCTCGATCGGCTCATCCCGCTCTTGCCTCGGCCGCAACACCCGGCGCAGAGGCTCGCGTTGCGCGCCCTTGGCCTCGAACCGTTCGACCTGGCAGGGGAGAGCGCTGATCCCCTGCCAGCTCTTCTCGCTCTCCTCGATGCTGCCGCCGCAAGACTTGCTTCGGCGTGACTGCGGTCCGCCGCCCCGTCAATCATCCGGTCCCGCGGTCTCCTTGCCGGGCGGGCGCGGGCGCCGGGTTGGCGGGTTCGTCTGCGGCCTGCCGGACCATGGCACCGGGTATTCGAGCCAGCGCTGGATGAAGTTCCAGGACTTGCGAAAGCCGTCATGCGGGAGGATACACTCCGAGCAGTCCTTGCGTCGCAGCCCGTTTTTGTCCGTGAACACGGTGTACGGCCCGGGGCACTCGTAGGCGATTAGGGGGCAGTAGCAGAACAGGCAGTTGAACTCGCCCTTCACCCCCTTGTGGCAAGGCAAGAACGGGCAGGCGGAGTTGGTAAACCCCTTGAACGCCTCATTCGTCGTCGTGTCCTTCGGTTCCACGTCGCCCTCTGCCTTTTGCCGACCCTATCCCAATACCTGAGGGAAACGGTCGGCCTTGCAAGCGTGCGGGTCGGCGGCGCGGCCCGGCCTTTTACTTTGTGCCGAACATGCGGTCTCCGGCGCCGCCGAGACCCGGCACGATGTAGCCCTTCTCGTCGAGGTGGCTGTCGACCGCGGCGGTCCAGATCGGCACGTCCGGGTGCACGCCATGGAAATGCGCGATCCCCTCCGGTGCCGCGAGCAGGCAGACAAGGCGGATTTCGCGGCAGCCGCACTCCTTCAGGCGATCGACCGCGGCGACCGCCGAGTTCGCTGTGGCCAGCATCGGGTCGAGCACGACGACGAGGCGTTCGGCCACATCCGGCGGCGCCTTGAAGTAGTATTCGACGGCGGCGAGCGTTTTCGGGTCGCGATAGAGACCGATATGCGCGACCCGGGCGGACGGCACCAGGGTCAGCATGCCCTCGAGGAACCCCTCGCCCGCGCGCAGGATCGGGGCAAAGACGAGTTTCTTCCCGGCCAGGATCGGCGCCTGCATGGCCGCGAGCGGGGTCTCGATGGTGATCGTCGAGAGCGGCAGATCGCGCGTCACCTCGTAGCAGAGCAGCATGCCGATCTCGTTCATCAGCCGCCGGAAGCCCTGTGTGGACCGATCCTTGTCGCGAAGGAGCGTGAGCTTGTGCTGCACCAGCGGGTGGCGGACGACGTTCACCTGTTCGATCGCCGTCGCCACTGAGCCTTCCATGGTCAACTCTCCCCGTCCTGTGCTCAGAACACCGTGCCGTCGGAGACGACGCGGATCGGCGGGCCACCGTCCGCGCGCCGCTCGCGCGCGACCATCCGCCCCGCCCGCCAGGTTCCGCCCTCGAGCAGCGCGGCGAGCGGAAACCGCGTCTCGTCAAGCCCGAGGCAGGCGCGAACACGCGGCGCGAGCTCATCCAGCAGCGCCACCGTCAACGCCCGCCACTCAACGACGAGGGCCGAGGCCACATCGTGCTCGCGTGCGGCATCGGCCCGATCGCGCAACGCCAGCGCGCCGAAATCCACCATGAGGCCGCCATTGCGGTATTCGGCCAGCCCCGTCAGCGCTTCGATCCCGTCGACGCGAAGCCCCACCACCCGCAAAGGCTCGATCAGCGACCAGGCGAGCCACTGCGAAAGCTTGTGCAAGGGCACCGGGCCGAGAACAGGGTGCGGCCAGCAGTCGCCCAGAGGCACGCCGCCAAGCCTCATCCCCCCGGGCCAGATGGCGCCGAACCGCTCCAGGATCGCGACCGAAATGTCGCGCGCGAGGACCGACCCCCGCTCGCCTCCCGCGACGAGGACGTCGAACAGCGCGCCGGGCCGCGCTTGGCCCGAGGGGTCGCGCAGAGCAGGGTCGAGAGCGACGGTCTCGCCCAGACGGCGCAGAAGACGGGCCCGCCCGTTGAGCCCGACGAGAGGGTTTCGCTCGCCCGCCTGAAACCCGCTGGCGAGCGTTTCGGGTGTGACGGCGGCGAGCCCAGCCGCGTCTGCCTCGAGCGGATGGCGGCGCGAGGAGAAGGCTCCGCGCGCGAGCATCTCCAGCGAGGCGACCGCGAGCCCTTCGGAACGCGCAAGCACCGTTCCGTCATGCATACGATATCGCCAATGGGGCCCAGCTCCGGCGTCGAGCAGGACGGAGACAATGGCGGTGTCAAAGGCTGCTCGCGCGAGCGCCTCGCCTGAGAGCCCGGCCGCGGCGACGGCCTCCGCCCAGAGGTCTCGGCCGCCGAGAACGAAATGCCGCCAGCGCGCATGCAGCGGCACGGAGAGATCGGGGAAGGCGGCCCGAGTCACCTCTGCGACATGCCGAGCCAGCGGCTCGAGGCGGGTCTCGTCGACGTGCCAGGCGACCGCCGCTCCACGGCGCGCGAGATCCAGCATGGCGCAGGCACGGGCCCGCACCGCCTCAGGCGTGCGCAGCGCCGCGGCGGACAAAGCCGGTACGTCGTTCACATTCGCTCCAGCGGCCGCCCCAGCGTGCGGCGAAGGTCCTCCTCCGTCGGCGGCAGCACCGCGAAATAGCCAGCCGCCTTCTTCGCTTCGATCTCGACCGCGGCATCGGCGGGAACCCGCTCGGGCGGGATCGGCACGCGCTCGATCACCTCGATCCCCTGTGCGACGAGCGCCTCGTACTTCATGTTCGACATCGAGACGAGGCGGTGAATCCGCGTCACGCCGAGCCAGTGCAGCACGTCGGGCATGAGCTGCTGGAACCGCGCATCCTGCACGCCGGCCACGCACTCGGTGCGCTCGAAATAGGTGTCGGCGCGATCGCCGCCCTCCTGCCGCTTGCGCGCGTTGTAGACCAGGAATTTGGTCACCTCACCAAGCGCGCGGCCCTCCTTCCGGTTGTAGACGATCAGGCCAACACCGCCCGACTGCGCAGTGCGTATGCACTCCTCGATCCCGTGCAGCAGGTAGGGGCGGCACGTACAGATGTCGGAGCCGAAGACATCCGAGCCGTTGCACTCGTCATGCACACGGCAGGTGAGCGGGCGCGAGGGGTCGGCAGCCGCGGCGGCCTCGCCGAAGATGTGGAGCGTTGTGCCGCCGATCGGGGGCAGGAACACGTCGAGGTCTGGGCGGGTGACGAGCTCCGGATACATTCCTCCCGTCTGTTCGAACAGGGCGCGACGGAGCACGTGCTCACCAACCCCGAAGCGGGCGGCGATGCCGGGCAGCCACCAGACCGGGTCGATCGCCGCCTTCACCACCGAAACATCCCCGTTCTTGTGCAGGATCGTTCCGTCAGCCTTGAGGCTGCCACGAGCGAGTTCGGCCTTGATCTCCGGCAGGTTGAGCCGGGCGCGGGTGACGGCGATCGTCGGGCGGACGTCGATCCCCTCCGCGATCGCCTCGGCGAACGCGTCCGCAACAAGATGGCCCCACGGGTCGAGCGAGACGATCTTCCCGGGCTCCGACCATTGCGGGTGCGGGCCGATCTCGACGACGGGATGAGTGTTGGTCAGGTCCGGCCGGGCGAGCGGCGAAAGCGCCCCGGAGGAGACAGCCAGCGCGCGATAGACCGCGTAGGCGCCGCCGTAGGTGCCGATGACATTGCGGTCCTGCGGACGGGCGGCTGAGGCAATCACGGGGCCACGGTCGGCCGCGTTTGGCGCACCCCAGCGCAAGGCCCAAGAATGCGGCAGAGGCTGCGGGTGCGACGTCAGCCGGATGTGGCTCGGTTTGTTCAGCGGCATCGAACCTGCTAACGCAACGACCTCTCGCACGTGGGCCCTGGCTCTGCCGGCATCAAGGGCAGAGAGGTGCGCGCGGCGGCGGGCGCAGGGCCTTGCGGCGTGGGTCGCTCAGGCGAGACCGCCGGCGACACCGACCAACACAAGGCCGAAGGCCATGACCGCCACGCCGATCGCCCGAACCAGGAGCGGACGGCGAAGGGCGATGACGACCGCAAGCCCTGCCGTGTGCAGGGCCGCGGTGGCCGCAACGAAACCCGCGGCATAGGAGAGGCCCGTCCCGTCCGCCGGAGCCTCCGCCCCGTGCGCGTAGCCGTGTGCGAGGCCGAAGGTGGCGATCGCCCCGAGCCCGAGTGCGAGGGGGGCGCGCCAGCCCGAGGCGACGAGGACGCCGAGTGCAGCGACGCTGGCCGCGCTCGCGAGTTCGACGCCGCCGACCGCGACCGCCTGCCAGCCGGCCACGGCGCCGACGAGCATTGCCCCGACGAAAGCGGCGGGCCAGATCCACAGGCGCGCCCCGCCGGCCAGCCCCGCCCACAACCCGACCGCCACCATTGCCGCCAGATGGTCAAGGCCCGTCAGCGGGTGCAGGAGCCCCGCCACCAGCCCCGTCGTCTCGCTACGGCCGGTGTGCGCCGAAGCCGGCAAGGCGGCGGCGAGGATCGCGCTGACAACCGGCAGCGCCCTGGCGATCACGCCGCCGCCTCCTTGCGTACCACGAGCCCCCCGCGCTTCTCGATGAACCGCGACACCTCCTCAACGCCGAGGCCAGCGCGCAGATTGGTAAAGACAAAGGGACGGTCGCCGCGCATGCGGCGCGCATCGCGCTCCATCACCTCGAGGCTCGCGCCAACATAGGGGGCGAGGTCGATCTTGTTGATCACCAGGAGGTCGGAGCGCGTGATGCCGGGCCCCCCTTTGCGCGGAATCTTGTCTCCGGCCGCGACGTCGATGACGTAGATGGTGAGGTCAGCGAGTTCCGGGCTGAAGGTCGCGGCCAGGTTGTCGCCTCCGGATTCTATCAGGATCAGGTCGAGAGAGGGGAAGCGGCGACAGAGTTCGGCAACGCCGGCGAGGTTGATCGACGCATCCTCGCGGATCGCGGTATGCGGGCAGCCCCCGGTCTCGATGCCGAGGATGCGCTCTGGCGGCAGGGAGCCCGCGCGGGTGAGGAATTCGGCGTCCTCCTTGGTGTAGATGTCGTTGGTGATGGCGGCGATGTCGTAGCGGTCACGGAAGCGCTTGCACAGCGCGTCCATCAGCGCGGTCTTGCCGGTGCCGACCGGCCCGCCGACGCCGACGCGAAGCGGGCCCGTATGCGTCCTGGCCATGCGTGCCTCCCTTAAGTGCGGAACAGCCGCGTGTACTGAGTCTCGTGCCGCATGGCGGCGATGTCGAGGCGAAACGTGCAGCCGCCGATGCCCTCGAGCGGAGCTGCTGCGGCATCTTCAGCCAGGCGCGAGGCGAGGGTGGCAAGGCCAGCGAGCACAGCCAGCCCATCGGATTGGCCGAGCGGCACGGCACGCACCGCCGCCCAGACGAGCATGCCAGCGAAAGCGTGCAGGTAGGCGAGCAAGGCCTCGCGCAGCGCGACAGCCGCCGCCCCGCACGCCGCACCAAAGGCGACCGGGTAGGGCAGGCGGTCGCGGTCTAGCCCGGCGAGGGCGGCTGCCGCCTGGGGCCAAGGCGAGAGCGCGGCGGCGAAGGCGCGGCCTTGGCCGAGCGTCTCCAGCCTGCGTTCGCGCGCAGGCGAAACCGCCGCGGCAAAAGCGGCGAGAGCGCGCAGCGCGCCCCCATCGGCGGCCGCGCCGGCGCGATGGGCGTGCGCGGCCAGGATCGCATCCGTCCGCCCGGCGCCGAGGGTGAGAGCGTCCTCGACCCACTCCGCGAGGGTGGCCGCATCGCGCACATCGCCGGCGCCAATCGCCCATTCGAGACCGTGCGAATGCGCGAACGCTCCAACCGGAAAGGCCGGGGACGACCAGAGAAGAAGCCGCCACAGAGTCCCGTCGCGGTCAGGCGCCGCGGTCATGGTCCCCTGCCAGTGCGCGCGGAGGAGCTGTCTCCTCCTCGTCGTCATGGTGATGGTGGTGGTGCCCGCCCGCATAGGCGCCTGGTTCGGGGTCGAACGGAGCGGTCCGTTCGGACACGGTCCCGCCGAGACCCCGAACCATCTCGGCGACCACGTGATCGGCCCGGATGCGCAACCCCTCCGCCAGGATCTGGACAGGCAGGTGGCGGTTGCCGAGGTGCCAAGCGATGCGCACGAGCGTAGAGAGATCAGGCGCCGAGAGGTCCATCACAGGCTCTTCGGCGGCGCGCACGAGGATCAGGTCGCCGTCCTCGCAAAGGAGCGCATCGCCGTCGCGAAGCCGCGCTGGGCGCGTCAGATCCAGCAGCACGCGTGCGCCAGAGACCGTGTCGAAGGCAAAGCGGCGTCGGTGGCGGTGCGCCTGGTCGAGCACCACCGTGTCCGCCGCCGGCCCATTCCAGATGCCCCGCTCGCGCACCGCGATCGCCCGACGCATCGCCCTGCTCCGCCCGTCCATCCCCTCTCCGCTGCGACCGTTTCAGAACAAAAAGTAGCGCTGCGCGAGCGGCAGCACGGCCGCCGGTTCGCAAGCGAGAAGCACGCCGTCCGCTCGCACCTCGTAGGTTTCCGGGTCGACTTCGATGACCGGTGTGGCGTCGTTCAGCACCATCGACCGCTTGCCGATCCCGCCCCGCGTGTTGCGTACCGGTTCCACCATCCGGCGTAAGCCAAGGCGACGGGCGACCTCGGCCTCGATCGCCGCCTGCGAGACGAAGGTGATACAGGTGGCGGAGAGCGCGGCGCCGAAGGCCGCGAACATCGGCCGGTCATGCACCGGCTGCGGGGTCGGAATCGAGGCATTGGGGTCGCCCATAGCGGCGCGCAGGATCATGCCGCCCTTTAGCACGAGGTCGGGCTTGACGGCGAAGAAGGCCGGCGACCAGAGGCAGAGATCGGCGAGCTTGCCGACCGCGATCGAGCCGATGAGGTGGCTCATCCCCTGCGCGATGGCAGGGTTGATCGTGAGCTTGGCGACGTAGCGTCGCACGCGAACATTATCGTTGTCGCCCGTCTCCTCGGCGAGCCGGCCGCGCTGGACCTTCATCTTGTGCGCGGTCTGAAAGGTGCGGATCCACACCTCGCCGACGCGGCCCATGGCCTGGCTGTCGGAGGCCATGATCGAGATCGCGCCAAGATCGTGCAGGATGTCTTCGGCCGCGATCGTCTCGCGCCGGATGCGGCTTTCCGCGAACGCCACATCCTCCGGTATCGATGGATCCAGGTGGTGGCAGACCATCAGCATGTCGAGGTGTTCGTCCACCGTGTTGACCGTGAAGGGACGCGTGGGGTTGGTGCTGCCCGGAAGCACGTTGGGCAGGCCCGCGACCTTGATGATGTCCGGCGCGTGCCCCCCGCCTGCGCCTTCGGTGTGGAAGGCGTGGATGGTGCGGCCGCGGAAGGCGGCGATGGTGTCCTCGACGAAGCCGCTTTCGTTCAACGTGTCGGTGTGGATCATCACTTGTACATCGTAACGATCCGCCACCGAAAGGCAGCAGTCGATGGCGGAGGGGGTCGTGCCCCAGTCCTCGTGCAGCTTCATGCAGGAGGCGCCGGCGCGGATCATCTCCTCCAGCGGTTCCGGACGCGAGGCGTTGCCCTTGCCGGCGAAGGCGAGGTTGACGGGCAGCCCCTCGGCCGCCTGCAGCATGCGCGCGACGTGCCATGGCCCTGGCGTGCAGGTGGTGGCGCAGGTCCCGGTCGCCGGGCCGGTGCCGCCGCCGATCATCGTGGTGATGCCCGAGGCGATCGCATCCTCCACCTGCTGCGGGCAAATGTAGTGGATGTGACTGTCGATCCCGCCCGCGGTCAGGATCCTGCCTTCGGCGGAGATGATCTCCGTGCCCGGCCCGATTACGATCGTCACCCCGGGCTGCACGTCGGGGTTGCCGGCCTTGCCGATGGCGGCGATCCGCCCGTCCTTGATGCCCACATCGGCTTTCACGATGCCCCAGTGGTCGATGATCAGGGCATTGGTGATGACGGTGTCCATCGCGCCTTCGGCGTTGGTTGCCTGGGCCTGGCCCATGCCGTCGCGAACCGTCTTGCCGCCGCCGAACTTCACCTCCTCGCCGTAGATGGTGAAATCCTTCTCCACCTCGACGATCAGGTCGGTATCCGCGAGCCGCACACGGTCGCCGACTGTGGGGCCGAACATGTCGGCATAGGCTGCGCGGGAGATCGCGCGCGGCATGCTCAGAGCGCCCCCATCACTCGGCTGCGAAAACCGACCACGCGGCGCGCCCCGCGGTAGGGTACAAGTCGCACCTCGCGCGTCTGGCCGGGCTCGAAGCGCACGGCGGTGCCGGACGGAATATCCAGCCTCTTGCCGCGAGCCGCCGAACGGTCGAACGCCAGCGCCGGGTTTGTCTCCGCGAAGTGGTAGTGGCTGCCGACCTGAACGGGCCGGTCGCCGGTGTTGGAGACCAGGAGCGTGATGGCCTCCAGGCCCTGGTTCAGCACGATCTCGCCGGTGGCGGGGAGGATTTCGCCCGGGATCATGCCCGCCCCTCAGCGGATCGGGTCGTGCACGGTGACGAGCTTGGTGCCATCGGGGAAAGTGGCTTCCACCTGCACGTCGTGGATCATTTCCGCCACCCCGTCCATGACCTGATCGCGCGTCAGCACCTTCGCCCCTGCCTCCATCAGCTCAGCGACTGACCGTCCGTCGCGCGCGCCTTCGAGCACGAAGTCGCTGATGAGTGCGACCGCTTCTGGGTGGTTCAGTTTCAGCCCCCTCTCGAGGCGGCGACGCGCAACCATCGCCGCCATGGCGATCAGAAGCTTGTCCTTCTCCCGCGGTGAGAGGTTCATCGCCGTTCCGTCAGCATGCCCAGACGCGCGGAGGATCCTCGCCAGGGCGAAGAATGGCAAGGGCGGAGAGCAGCGTCCTGCGGAGCGAGAGGCCGTCCGGGCCGACAAGGCGGGCGAACAGGATCCCGTCCCAGGACGAGGCTCCGCCCTCAACGCCCTCGGGGCTCAACTCGAGAACAGCGCGCAGAGGCTCGAGGCGCGCGTCGATGTCCGGCCCGGCAGCGAGAATGGCTGCCGCGGCGCGGCGTCCCGCCGCGACGGCGGCGCGATCAAGGGTGGCGGCGATGTCGCCGGTGAGCAGGGTGGGGTCGACCAGGATCGTGCGGCCGGCGCGCTCGAGCACGATTCGATCCCGAAATAGCCCGCCGTGCACGGTCTCGCCGCGCGCGAGCCGGCCGAACACTACCGCCTCGAAGCCGAGGAAGCGGGCTGTGTCGGCTGCGAGCACGATCCGCGTTTCGCGATCAAGCCGTGCCCGATCGAACAGGATCGTCTCCTGCGGCAGCCAGGCGGCGTTCGCGCCGGCCTTGACCTCGAGGCGGATGCGCACGCGGGCGGGAGGGTCTTCGTCGCGGGCGCGATAGACGCGTTCGGCCGCCGCCGAGGCGACGGCCGCCTCCGCCCCCTCCTCCCACCGCACGGCGATGGCGAGATCGTCTCCGCCTGCGAGCCCGCCGGCGTTGTTCAGGGTCACGGCCACGGGTGCTGAGCCCGGCTCGTGGCGGGGAAGCCGGACGCGCAGCGCGCCCTCCTCCTCGCGCCCAACGAGCACCGACCGCGCGCCGCGGCGGCGGAAAACAAGCGCGAGCCGGCCGACAGACCTTGCCAGACGCGGTGTGCTGGCGCGCGAGGCGTCAAACATGCTCGCTCCGCTCCTGTCCCGCACCGACACCGGCTACTGCAACGATCCGGGCACGCGGCGACGCGCCATCCGACGCAGACGGCATAGACGACAGGGAAGTCTGGCACGGCCCCAGCGAGGGCGCCAGCGCTCGGCCCCATCACACCATCAGCCGGCGCCGCACTTCGCCCTGGTCGAGCGAGTCGAGGTCGCCGCTCAGCACCACCTCACCGCGATCCATGACCACGACCGACTGGGCAAGGTCGCGCGCGAAGTCGAAGTACTGCTCGACCAGCAGGATCGCCATCCCGCCGCGGTCGCGAAGGTGGGAGATGACGCGCGCGATGTCCTTGATGATGGAGGGCTGGATCCCTTCCGTCGGCTCATCCAGCGCGATCAGGCGAGGACGCATCACGAGCGCGCGCGCGATCGCGAGCTGCTGCTGCTGGCCGCCGGAGAGGTCGCCGCCGCGGCGGCCGAGCATGGTCTTCAGGACGGGGAACAGGTCGAACACCTCGTCGGGAATTCGCCGTTCCCGTCGCCGCAAGACGGAAAAGCCCGTCTCCAGGTTCTCGCGCACGCTCAGCAGGGGAAAGATGTCGCGCCCCTGCGGCACGGAGGCGATGCCGCGGCGCGCGCGGTCCCAGGCTGGCAGGCGGGAGATATCCTCCCCCTCCCACAGAATGGTGCCCCGGGCGATGGGGTGCGTCCCCGTCACCGCGCGCAGGAGGCTCGTCTTGCCCGTGCCGTTGCGGCCGAGGATACAGGTGACGGAGCCGATCCGGGCGGTCAGCGACACGTTTCGCAGCGCCCGCGCTGCGCCGTAGGAGAGATCGACGTCCCGCACTGCAAGCATCGCTCAGCCTTCCCTTCGCCCCCGCCTTTCGGCCGTCTGGCCAAGCCTCACCCCGTTGCTGCACCCTCGTCCTCGGCCGTGGCGGGAGCCGCCAAGCCGTCAGCGCCCGAGATAGACTTCGATCACGCGCGGATCGCTACTCACTCGATCGATCGAGCCTTCGGCGAGAACCCGTCCCTCGTGCAGGCAGGTCACCCTACAGCCGAGTGCGCGCACGAAGTGCATGTCGTGCTCGACCACGATCAGGCTGTGGTCGCGGTTGATGGCAAGCAGGAGTTCCGCCGTCTGTTCCGTCTCAGCATCCGTCATGCCGGCAACCGGCTCGTCGACCAGCAGCAGCTCCGGGTCCTGGGCGAGCAGCATGGCGATCTCAAGCCATTGCTTCTGTCCGTGCGAGAGGCTGCCGGCCAGACGGTGGCGATGCTCGAGCAAGCGAACGGTCGCCAGCACCTCCTCGATCCGAGAGCGTTCCGCAGCCGTTTCCCCGAAGCGGAAGCTGCGGCGCGCCCTGCGGTCCCCAGCGAGGGCGAGAAGGACGTTGTCCCACACCGTCTGGGTCTCAAACACGGTCGGCTTCTGGAACTTCCGCCCGATGCCGAGCTCCGCGATCTCCGCTTCGTCGAGCCTAGTCAGGTCGTGCTTGTCGCGGAACAGCGTGCGCCCGGAATCGGCGCGGGTCTTGCCGGTGATCACGTCCATCATCGTCGTCTTGCCCGCGCCGTTCGGCCCGATCACTGCGCGCAACTCGCCGGGTGCCAGGATGAGCGAGAGGTTGTCGAGAGCCCGGAAACCGTCGAAGGTGACGGTGATCCCGTCGAGATAGAGGAGTGTCGGCGCCTGCGGAGGGTCGACCAGCGCGCCGGAGGGCAAAACGGCAGCCGCGGTCATGCGGGCCGCTCCGCGATCGCGCCTCGGCGCGCGAAGGCGCGCGGCAGGGACGAGACAAGACCCAGCACGCCCTGCGGCATCAGGAGCGTGACCAGGATGAACAGGCCGCCGAGCGCGAACAGCCAAAGGTCGGGCATGGCGGTGGTGAACCAGGACTTCAGCCCGTTAACCAGCACCGCGCCCAGCACCGCGCCGGCGAGCGTGCCGCGCCCGCCGACCGCGACCCAGATCACTGCCTCGATCGAGAAGCTGGGTGCGAATTCACTCGGGTTGATGATACCGACCTGCGGCACGTAGAGGGCGCCCGCGATGCCGGCAAGTGCGGCGGAGACGACGAGGGCGACAAGCTTGTACGACTCCGGACGGTAACCGAGGAAGCGCACGCGGCTCTCAGCGTCGCGCACCGCGATCAGCACCTTGCCGAAGCGGCTCGCGACGATCAGGCGGCAGAGCGCGAGGCCAAGCACCACGGCAACGGCAGAGGCCAGCATCAAGCCGACGCGCGTGCCGTCGTCGCGTAAGGAAAAGCCGAAGAGCTCGCGGAAGTCGGTCAAGCCGTTGTTGCCGCCGAACCCCATGTCGTTGCGGAAGAACGCGAGCATGGTGGCGAAGGTCAGCGCCTGGGTGATGATGGAGAAATAGACACCCGTCACCCGGCTGCGGAAGGCGAGCCAGCCGAACACGAAGGCGAGCAGCGAGGGGACGAGGATGACCATGGCGAGGGCGAACCACGCCTGGTCGAAGCCGCGCCAATACCACGGAAGCGCGGTCCAGTTGAGGAACACCATGAAGTCAGGCAGCACCGGGTGCCCGTACACGCCGCGCGGGCCGACCAGCCGCATCAGGTGCATGCCCATCGCGTAGCCGCCAAGGCCCCAGAACACGCCGTGGCCGAGCGACAGAATTCCCGCGTAGCCCCAGACAAGGTCGATCGCCAGCGCGAGCAGGGCGAAGCAGAGATACTTGCCGATCAGCCCGACCGCGAACGGGGAGGCGTAGAGGTGATGCGCCGGGGGGAGCGACTGGTTGGCGAACGCGACCGCGCCTGCGCCCGCGAGCAAGAAAAGGGCGAGCGCGAGCCCGGCGCGGTCGGATAGAAGGGCACGCAGCACGGTTCAGGCTTCCACCGCGCGGCCCTTGAGGGGGAACAAGCCGCGGGGCTTTACCTGGATGAACAGAACGAGCAGGACGAGCACCGCGATCTTGCCGAGCACCGCACCCGCGAAGGGCTCGAGCAGCTTGTTGACGATGCCAAGGGTGTAGGCCGCGACGAGCGTGCCCCAAAGGTTGCCCACGCCCCCGAACACCACGACCATGAAACTGTCGATGATGTAGCCCTGGCCGAGGTTGGGGCTGACGTTGTCGATCTGGCTCAGCGCGACCCCCGCCAGCCCCGCCACTCCGGAGCCAAGCGCGAAGGTGAGACTGTCGATCCAAGGTGTTCGGATGCCCATCGAGCCGGCCATGCGGCGGTTCTGCGTCACGGCCCGCATCTCGAGCCCGAACCGCGTGCGCTGGATGACGAGAAGGAGGGCGAAGAACACCGCGAAGCCGAACACGATGATCCAGAGCCGGTTCCGGGTCAGCATCAGGTCGAACAGCTCGACCGACCGGCTCATCCAGGACGGATTGCCGACCTCGCGGTTGTTCGGCCCGAACGCCACGCGCACGGCCTGCTGGAGGATCAAAGATAGCCCGAAAGTGGCGAGCAGGGTCTCAAGCGGGCGGCCGTAGAGGAAGCGGATGATGCCGCGTTCGATCAGCACGCCGGCAGTGGCAGCGACCAGGAAGGCGAGGGGCAGGGCGATAAACAGCGACAGGTCAAAGAGGTGCGCCGCGTTGCCGCGGATCCAGTCCTGCACCACGAACGTCGTGTAGGCGCCGAGCATTACCATCTCGCCGTGCGCCATGTTGATCACGCCCATCACGCCGAAGGTGATGGCAAGCCCGATTGCGGCCAGCAGAAGCACTGAACCGAGGGAGAGGCCGAACACCACGTCCTGAGCCGCGTGCACGAGGGCGAGGTGGCGGTCGATGGCGCGGATCGCGGCCGCGGCGGCGTTCATCACTTCAGGGGGCTGGTCGCGAAGGCCGGCGAGCAGCCCGCGCGCCTCGAGGTCGTAGCGAGTGCGCACCTTTGCCACCGCCTCGACTTTGGCCGCCGCATCGCGGTCGGAGGCGAGGACGGCGGCGGCGCGCGCCCACTCCATGGCGCGTCGGATCCGCGGGTCGGTCTCGCGGGCGAGCTGCGCCTCGAGCGCCGGGATCGCGTCCGGATCGCGCGCGCGAAAGACGCGTTCGGCGGCGGCGAGGCGCACGCGGGGGTCAGGCGAGGTGAGCTGCAGCGCGCCGAGTGCGGCATCGAGCGAGCGGCGGACGCGGTTGTTGATGCGGATTGGCCGAACGTCGCGCGGGTTCACGCCCTCGACCACCGCCCCCGTCGCGGCGTCGCGGAAACGCCCCTCGGCATCGCGCCACAGGAGTGCGCGGTCGCCGACACGATGGCCGAGCGTGCCCGCGCGAAGGGCCTCGACGATCGCCAAGGCCTGTGGGTGGCCAGAGAGGGCGAGGCGGTCGATCGCGCGCGCGAGCTCCTCGAAGCCTGAGGCGGCGGCGACCGCCACCACCGGGTCGTCGGCCGCTTGCGCCCGGGCCCGCTCGGCCGGGCCGAAAGCGAACCCGACAGCCAGGACGAACAGCAGGAGCAGATTGCCGAGGGCTCTCGCCATCAGGCGCTCAGCGTCGATGCGACCCGGGCCGCATGGCAAGCCGCCGCTACGCGCCCGGCCCACCAGGCCCGCCAGCGAACGCGGCTCAGCTCTGCCCGCCGCAGCGGCCAGTGCGGACGTTGAAGTTGCCGCAGCGCAACGGGGCCCGCCAATCCGCGATCAGGTCCCGCGAGCCTTCGAGATAGTCTGACCACTCATCGCCGACCACGGTGCCGCGAGTCTGCCAGACCACGTTGAACTGCCCATCCGCCTGGATCTCACCGATCAACACCGGCTTGGTGATGTGGTGGTTCGGCATCATCGCCGCGATCGAGCCGGTCAGGTTCGGGACCGCGACACCGATCAAGGCGTCGATCACCGGGTCGGGGTCGGGTGTTCCGGCCTTCTCCACGGCCTGCACCCACATGTTGAAGCCGATGTAGTGCGCCTCCATCGGGTCATTGGTCGGGCGGCGGGGGTTGCGGATGAACTTGTGCCAGGTGTCGATGAACGCCTTGTTCTGCGGCGTATCGACGCTCATGAAGTAGTTCCAGGCGGCAAGGTGGCCGACGAGCGGGCCCGTGTCGATGCCCGCGAGCTCCTCTTCGCCGACGGAGAACGCGACGACTGGGATTTCGGTCGCCTTGATGCCCTGGTTGGCGAGTTCTTTGTAGAAGGGAACGTTGGCGTCGCCGTTGATCGTGGAGACGACTGCTGTTTTCTTGCCAGCCGAACCGAAGCGTTTGACCTGGGCGACAATCGACTGCCAGTCGGAGTGGCCGAAGGGCGTGTAGTTGACGAAGATGTCGTCTGCGGCCACGCCCTTGGACTTGAGATAAGCGTCGAGAATGCGGTTGGTGGTGCGCGGGTACACGTAGTCGGTGCCGAGAAGGGCCCAACGCTGCACCTTCTCCTCGTTCATCAAGTAGTCCACGGCAGGGATTGCCTGCTGGTTCGGCGCGGCGCCGGTGTAGAAAATGTTCCGGCTCGACTCCTCGCCCTCGTACTGCACCGGATAGAAGAGGATGTTGTTCAGCTCCTCGAAGACGGGAAGCACAGACTTGCGGGACACGCTGGTCCAGCAGCCGAATACAGCCGCGACGCGGTGAACGCTCATCAGCTCCCGGGCGCGTTCGGCGAAGAGGGGCCAGTTCGAAGCGGGGTCGACGACGACGGGTTCGATGCGGCGGCCGAGCACGCCGCCCTTCTTGTTCTGCTCCTCGACCAGCATCAGCATCACGTCGCGCAGTGTGGTCTCGCTGATCGCCATCGTGCCGGAAAGCGAGTGCAGAACACCGATGCGGATCGGAGCGGCCTGCGCCCGGACATAGGGTGCGGCCAGAGCGGATGCCGCGACGAAACCGGCGGAGCCAGCGAAGAGCGAACGACGGGTGAGTTTCATCCTGTAGCCTCCTCAGACTTCGACGAGGATGCGCTGCACCTGCCCGCCTCAGAACTGCCTGCAATTGACGGCCAGCGCTTACCCTCGGAGGCGACGCGCAGCACATGGCGTGCCATTGTCTTGCCGCCCCGGAAGACGGGGCAGCGCGGCCGCCGACCCTTCCGCGATGCTCCCTTCCAGTCCAGCTGCCGCAAATCTGTGCAGACGCTCGCTGAAACTCTCCTCATCCATGGCGCCCTCTTCGGGTCGAAGAGGCTGGGTGTCGCGCAACCCTGCCGCGACCCGTTCGCCTTGTTCGAGCACGCGTCGGTCGCGACCTCGGCTCTGGCAGCCCGCGCGCCCTTCGCCACCGTCACCCTCCGCCACGGCTTCGGCCAGCGCGCGACCGTCGCCTGAGGTCGAGGAGCGGGGAACGCGGCTCGTCATGGTTTTTGGTTGTCTTGTCGTTCCTTCGCGCTCAGCCGCCCCGGCGAGGGGCGGAGCATTGTCAAACCGGCCCCGATCACGACCCCCTGTAAGTCGTGTAGCCGAAGGGCGAGACGAGCAACGGCACGTGGTAGTGGCCGCGATCGCTGCGCAGGGTCACCGCCACCGCCACGACGTCGTGGAAGGGGGGCTCCTCGCCGAGGCCAAGGGCGCGAAAATACTCCCCGACATGGAAGCGAAGCTCCCACCGCCCTGCTGCAAAGGTCTCTGCGCTGAGCAAGGGGGAATCCGTCCGTCCGTCCTCGTTGAGGGTGGCGGAAACGACGATTTCTCCCTCGCGCGCGAGCTCAACCCGCATGCCAAAGGCCGGCCGGCCGCGTGCGGTGTCCAGCACATGCGTCGTCAACCCAGGCGGCTTGTTTGCCATCGTGTCCCTCTCCTCGGTTGGCAAGACCGCGGGCATGGTGCACGGTCGCGGTGAGAAGAGGGAGAGAGGGTCGGCGCATGATGGAGGCTTTGGCGCAACGCGACGCGGCCCAGGCAGTCGAACGCGACCGGTTGTGGCATCGCCTGATGGAGATGGGCCAAATCGGCGGCTTCGTCACCGCGGACGGGCATGCAGGGGTCGACCGCCCGTGCCTTTCCCCGCTCGATCGAAAGGCGCGGCGTCTCCTGATTTCCTGGGCGAGGGAGGCCGGGCTTGCCGTCGCGGTCGATCCGGCGGCGAATCTGTTCCTCCGCCTTGAAGGGGCCGATCCCTCCCTTCCCCCCGTGCTCACAGGAAGCCACATGGACACCCAGCCGCAGGGCGGGCGGTTCGACGGCGTTTACGGCGTGCTGGCAGGCCTCGAAGCCGTCGAGGCGATTGCGGCCTCAGGCGTGCGGCTGAGGCGCGCAATCGAGGTCGTCGCCTGGACCAACGAGGAGGGCGGGCGTTTCGCTCCGGGCTGCACGGGCTCGATGAGCTTCACCGGCGCGGAACCGATGAGCCGCTTTGACGACCTCCGCGATGCAGAGGGCATCCGCTACGCCGATGCTCTGTCCGAACAGCTCGCACTCGAGTCGGATCTGCCTTCGCGCCCGCTCGGCTACGTCCCGCACGCCTATCTCGAGGCGCATATCGAGCAGGGGCCACGGCTTGAGGCCGAAGGCATGGACATCGGCGTCGTGACAGGGATCCAGGGCTGCCGATGGTTTACCGTCACCGTCGAAGGACGCACAGACCATGCCGGCACCACGCCGCTTCGCCTGCGCAAGGACGCGGTGCAGGACGCGATCCGCGCCATCACTGCGCTCAACGCCCTGATGCACGACCCCGACGACGTGCTCCGCTTCACTGTCGGATCGTTCCGGGTTAAGCCGGATACGTCGAACTCGGTGGCAAGCGAGGCGATGTTCACCATCGACTTCCGCCACCCCGAGGCTGCGGTGCTGCGCCAGCGCGGCGATCGGGTAGCGGAGACGGTCGCCGGCGCGATGACCGCCTGCACCGCGAAGGTGCACGAGCGGTTTAGCGCCGAACCGACCGAGTTCGCGCCCCTTGTGCCCGACCTCGTCGAGCGCGCCGCGCGCGGGCTCGGGCTGTCGTCCCTCCGCCTGGCTTCGGGAGCGTTCCACGACGCCCAGTTCCTCGCGCGCGTCTGCCCCACCGGCATGGTCTTCATCCCCTGTCGCGGCGGCGTCTCGCACCACCCCTCGGAATACGCAACGCCGGAGGCCTGCGCCAATGGCGCCCGCGTGCTCGCGCGCTGCCTGGCCGAGCTCGCTCGCTCGTGAGCCGGCAGCATGCAGCGAATCCTGCTCATCGTCTCGGGCTCGGTCGCAGCGTACAAGGCGCTCGAGTTCGCTCGCCTCGCGCGCAAGGCGGGCTTCTCGGTCACCGGGCTTCTCACCGCCGCCGGCGCGCGTTTCGTCACGGAACACGCGCTTGCCGCGATCACCGGCGGGCCCGTCTTCCGCGATCTCTGGTCGCTCGAGGACGAGGTGCAGGCAGGCCATATCCGGCTCGCGCGCGACCACGCGGCCATCGTCGCCGCGCCAGCATCAGCCGATCTGATTGCGAAGATGGCAGCGGGGCTAGCGGACGACCTCGCCACCACCGTGCTGCTGGCGACGACGCGACCCGTCCTGGTCGCACCCGCGATGAACCCGACCATGTGGGCGCACCCTGCGACCGTCGCCAATGTCGCCACTTTGCGGGCGCGCGGGGTGGCGTTTGCCGGCCCCGCGGCAGGTGAGATGGCCGAACCGGAGAGCGGGGTCGGGCGGCTGATCGAGCCCCCGCTGCTTCTCGATGCCGTGCGCGCCCTGCTCGCGGACGGCCCGCTCGCGGGCCGGCACGCCCTCGTCACCTCAGGCCCCACCTTGGAGGCCATCGACCCGGTGCGCTTCATCGGCAACCGCTCCTCCGGACGGCAGGGCCATGCCATCGCCGCCGCCCTGGCAGGCCTCGGCGCGCGTGTCACCCTCGTCAGCGGGCCAGTCTCGATCCCCGATCCGCCAGGCGCGCGGGTGGTGCGCGTGGAGAGTGCCCGCGAAATGCTCGCCGCCTGTGAGGCCGCCCTGCCAGCGGATGTTGCCGTCTGCGCGGCGGCGGTGGCGGACTGGCGCCCGGCCGCGGCGGCGGAGAGCAAGATCAAGAAGGCCGCGGGCGGCTCACCCTCCGCGATCCTGCTTACCGAGAACCCGGACATTCTCGCCGTCCTTGCGGCTGAGGGGCCGAAGCGCCCGCGCCTGGTCGTCGGCTTTGCCGCAGAGACGGAGGATGTTCTCGCCAACGCGCAGGCGAAGCGCGCGCGCAAGGGCTGCGACTGGATTCTCGCCAACGACGTCTCGGCGGGCGTGTTCGGCGCCGAGGACAATGCGGTCACGCTGGTCACCGAGGCGGGGGCCGAGCCCTGGCCGCGCATGGCGAAGGAGGAGGTGGCGCGTCGGCTCGCCGGTCGCATCGCCGAGGCGCTCGCGTGACTCTCCGCGTCGCGATCCGACGCTTGCCGCATGCCGAGGGTCTCCCCCTGCCGGCTTACGCCACCGAACACTCGGCCGGCATGGACCTCCTCGCCGCCGTCTTCGAGCCGCTGGTTCTGGCGCCGGGGGATCGCGTCGTGGTGCCGTCCGGAATCGTGATCGCACTTCCTCCAGGCTATGAGGCGCAGGTGCGCGCGCGCTCGGGTCTTGCCCTCCGCTATGGTCTGTGTATGGCGAACGGCGTCGGCACGATCGACTCTGACTATCGCGGCGAGATCGGCGTGCTGCTGCTGAACGCCGGGCGGGAGCCCTTCACCATCACCCGCGGGATGCGGATCGCGCAGCTCGTCATCGCGCGCTTCGAACGCATCGCCTGGGCGGAAAGCGAGATGCTGGACGAGACTGCGCGCGGTTCTGGGGGCTTCGGCAGCACCGGCACGCATCGGTAACGTCACCGTCGCAGCTCGAGCGGGGCCTTGCCCTCGGCCCGGCCGAGCAGCGCCCCAGCAAGACGAGGAGGCAGCAGCCCCAAACAGCGCGCGGCGAGGGCGAGCCACCATGGGAAAGCGACGCGCCGCCGGCCCCGCGCGATCGCGCGCAACACGAGTTCCGCCGCCCGCCCGGCCGGCATCAGCCCGGGCATCGGGAACCGGTTGGCGGCGGTCATTGGCGTCGCGATGTAGCCGGGACAGATGGAGGTGATGAGGATGCCCGAGCGCGCGGCGGTCTCGGCGGTCGCGACCGTCCACGTATCGGCGAAGGCCTTGGAGGCGCAATAGGTTGGCGCGCCGGGGGCAGGGACGAAGGCGGCGAGGGAGGCGATCACGGCGATCCGGCCGCGCACCCCATCGGCCGCGGGCGGCTGCCGCCGCATCAGCTCGAGCGCCGGCACCACGGTGTTGACGACGCCGACGACGTTGGCCTCGATGATGGCCCGGATCTGCTCGAGGCTTTCGGCGTTGCCGCGCCCCGTCCCGCCGGAGAGGCCAGCATTGGCGATGACGAGATCGAGCCTGCCGGCGCGCGCAAGCCAGGCGGCCGCCGCCTCGGCGTCGCGCACGTCGAAGGCGGTTTCCGAAGCCTCAGCCCCGCGCGCGCGAACGAGGCGTGCGGTCTCAGCGAGCCGTTCCGAGTCGCGACCGGAAAGATGCAGGACCGCACCGGGAGCGGCGAGTGCCAAGGCGAGCGCGCGGCCGAGGCCAGACGAGGCGCCGCTGATAGCCGAGCACCGGAACAGTGGCATCGCTTCCCTCATCCGGACGCGCCCGCTACAACCCGCCCCGCCATGAGCCCGTCCCTCCCGCCTATCATGGTGATCGATTTGTCGCCCACCTCGCTGCCGCGTGCGCCAACAGAGTCTCCTCCGCCCGGGCACGCACCGTGCCGGGACGGCGTCGGCCGGCCTCGCTGGCAGGGCCGCGCCGCGCAGGGTGAGGGGGGCGGCGGAGAGGTGCGAGATGCCGAATGAGATCGCCCGGCGGGGCATTCTCCTCGTCCTCTCCTCGCCCTCGGGCGGTGGCAAGACCTCGATCGGACGGGCTCTGCGCGTCAACGACCCCAATCTGGAGCTTTCCGTCTCGCTTACCACGCGGCCGCCGCGCCCGGGCGAGATCGATGGCAAGGATTATCGTTTCGTCTCCGAAGCGCGCTTCGACGAGGCGGTGTGTAACGGGGAATTGATCGAACATGCCGAGGTGTTCGGCGCCCGCTACGGGACGCCGCGCCTGCCTGTGGAGGCGGCGCTGGCAGAGGGGCGCGACCTGCTGTTCGACATCGACTGGCAGGGAACGCGGCAGCTGCGCGCCGTCCTGCCCGAGGACGTGGTCTCGGTGTTCATCCTGCCGCCCTCGATGGCGGAGCTCGAGCGGCGCTTGCGCGCGCGCCGCGCTGACGACGAGGCGACGGTGCGCCGGCGGATGGACAAGGCGGCGGCAGAGATCGCGCATTGGGCGGAGTACGGCTACGTTATCGTCAATCGCGACTTCGACTTCGCGGTCGCCTCGGTTCGCGCCATTCTGGCGGCCGAGCGGTTGAAACGAACCCGTCAAACGGGGCTTGCTTCCTTCGTTTCCGCCCTTCTGGCATGAAGGCCGCAGGTCGCGGGAGGGTGTGATGATCGACGCCAAGTCGCTTCTCGAACGGTTTCTTGGCGCGGGCGCGGCGGATCGTGGCGTGAGCGCAATGGGGGCGGCGCATGAGCGCCTTTCCCAGGCCGGCGTGCCGGGCGGGCTGGCCGGAGCGGCGGCCGGGGCCGGGCTGATCGCCCTTCTTCTCGGCGGCAAGGCGGGCAAGGTCGCGCGCTACGGGGGTGCGGCCGCGCTCGGCGCGCTCGCCTACCGCGCCTATCAGAGCTGGCAGCAGCAGAAGGCCGCCGCCCCGGCCGCGCTTGCCGCCGAGGGCTTCGCTCCCGAACGGCTGACCGCCGCCGACGGCCAGCCCTTCGCGCTCGCCCTCATCCGCACCATGATCGCGGCCGCCAAGGCGGATGGGCACATCGATGCCGAGGAGAGCCGCCGCATCTTCGAGGCCGTCGAGAAGTCGGGGCTGGGGGCGGAGGAGAAGGCGTTTCTGTTCCGCGCCATGAACGACCCGGCCGACCCAGAGGCGCTGGCTCGGCTCGCCGCCAGTCGCGAGCAGGCGGCCGAGCTCTGGCTCGCCGCGCGTATGGCGGCGCTGCCCGACCAGCCGGCGGAGCGGAGGTTCCTCGATGAGTTGGCGGATCGTCTCGGTCTCGATCCCGGGCTGAAGGCCGCGCTCGAGCGCGAGGCGCAGGGGGCCGCCTGACGCGGGCCCGGCCGTGCTTTGCGCTCGAACGTGAAGCCGGCTGCCTTGTCGCTGGGGTGGACGAGGCAGGCCGTGGCCCCCTGGCCGGGCCCGTGCTCGCCGCCGCCCTCTGCTTCCTGCGCGAACCCGAGCCGGCGCTTGCCGGTCTGATCGACGACAGCAAGCGGCTGGACGCGACATCGCGTACCCGGGCCTGCGCGGCTCTGGCCGAGGCGCGCAGCCGCGGGGCGGTCGTGTACTCGGTCGCTGCCGCCTCCGCGGCCGAGATCGCCCGCCTCGACATCGTGCGCGCAACAATCCTCGCCATGCGGCGGGCTGTGCTTCGCCTGCCCCTTCGCCCCGACCTCGCCCTCGTCGACGGCACCACGGCCCCCGATCTGCCCTGCCGCGTGCGTCTGCTTGTCGGCGGCGACCGCACGAGCCTCTCTATCGCCGCCGCCTCGATTTTGGCCAAAGTGACGCGCGATCGGCTGATGGACCGTTTGGCTTCGCGTCACCCGGGCTATGGGTGGGAGCGGAATCGGGGCTATGCGACGGCAGAGCACCGCCTGGCCTTGGCCCGCCTCGGCGCGACCGCGCACCATCGCCGCGGGTTCGCGCCCGTCGAGAGAGCCCTCACCTCGCGGTGACGCTTGGCATTGACGGGGAGTCCTGCCCTCTCCAGGATGCGCGGCTTCGCGAGGGGGACCAGCGGAAGCGGAACGGTCGTCGATGGGCCGACAGTTCGATCTGCCGCTCGATCGCGTGCAGAGGGGCGACTGCCTTGCCGTCCTGCGGTCTCTGCCGCCGGCTTGCGTGCATGCGGTGTTCGCCGACCCGCCGTATAACTTGCAGCTTCGCAACGAATTGCGCCGCCCTGACGACTCCCTGGTCGATGGCGTGGACGAGGAGTGGGATCGCTTCCCTGACCTCGCCGCTTATGACGCGTTCACCCGCGCCTGGCTGGCAGAGTGCCGCCGCGTGATGCGCCGCGAAGCGACCATCTGGGTGATCGGCACCTACCACAACATCTTCCGCATCGGCGCGATCCTGCAGGACCTCGGCTTCTGGATCCTGAACGACATCGTCTGGCGGAAATCGAATCCGATGCCGAACTTCCGCGGCCGGCGCTTCACCAACGCGCACGAGACGCTGATCTGGGCGGCGTGGGACCGCGACTCCCGCTACCGCTTCAACTACGAGGCGATGAAGGCGCTGAACGACGATCTGCAGATGCGGAGCGACTGGACCATCCCAGTCTGCACCGGGGCGGAGCGGCTGAAAGGGCCGGGCGGGCGCAAGCTGCACCCAACGCAGAAGCCCGAGGCGCTGTTGCACCGGATCATCCTCGCCTGCACCAGGCCGGGCGAGACGATCCTCGACCCGTTCTTCGGCACCGGCACCACTGGGGCGGTGGCGCGTCGGCTCAACCGCCGCTTTATCGGCATCGAGCGCGAGGAGGTTTATGCCGCCGCGGCCGAGGAACGGATCGCGGCCGTCGAGCCCGTCGCCGACGAGACTCTCACGCTATCGCCCTCGAAGCGGGAGGCGCCGCGCGTGCCCTTCGGCGCGCTGCTTGAGGCCGGGCTTATTCTGCCGGGCGATACGCTCTTCAGCCGCGACGGCAGGCATCGTGCCGAAGTATGCGCAGACGGAACGATCCGCGTCCGCACCGCACGCGGCTCCATCCACCGCATCGGCGCGCTTGTCGCCGAGATGCCGGCGTGCAACGGCTGGACCTTCTGGCACTTCGAGGAGGGCGGCGTGCGTCTGCCGATCGACGTGCTGCGCGAGCGTCTGCGCGCCGCGCTTGAGGATCAGGCGGGGACGACGGCCTGAACGAGGCCGCGGAAGAGGGGAAGACCGTCCTCGCCGCCGGTCAGCCGATCGACCGCGTTCTCTGGGTGCGGCATCAGGCCGAGGATGCGACGGTCAGGCGAGAGGATCCCGGCGATGTTGCGCGCGGCGCCGTTGCGCGCCGCCTCGGGCACCGCCTCGCCTCGGGCGTTGACGTAGCGGAAGGCGACCAGCCCCTCGCCCTCGAGACGGTCGAGAGTCGCGCTGTCGGCGACATAGTTGCCGTCGCCATGCGCCATCGGGCAGCGGATGATTTGACCCGGGCGGTAGAGCGAGGTGAAGGGCGTGTCCGCGCGCTCGACCCGGATCAGACAGTCCGAGGCGAGAAAGCGCAGGGTCGCGTTGCGGACGAGCGCGCCGGGCAGAAGCCCGGCTTCGCAGAGGATCTGGAAGCCGTTGCAGACCCCGAGCACCAGGCCTCCGCGCGCCGCGTGCCGCGCCACCGCGGCCATGATCGGTGCCCGCGCCGCAATCGCCCCGCAGCGCAGATAGTCGCCGTAGGAGAACCCGCCCGGCAGCACGACGAGATCGAGCCCCGAAGGGAGGTCCGTGTCGCGATGCCACAGAAGCGCCACCTCCGCCCCAGCGCGGCGAAGCGCAATCGCCATGTCGCGCTCGCGGTTCGTGCCGGGGAAGACGACGATGCCGGCCCTCATGCGAACCACTCGAGCCTCAGCCAGTGCATCGCGGCCAGAAGAGCGAGGGTGAGGAAGACGGCGAGCGCGGCGGCGTCGAACCATAGACGTATGGCCGACCGGGCGCGGGTGAAACGCCCCTGGCCTTCCGCGGCGGGGCGTCTGCGCGCAAGCGCCCAGGCGATGACGACGGTGAACACCGCGAAGACGACGACCGAGGCCTTGACCATGCGCCGGAGCCGAGGCTCACGCGGCGATCTCGACGCGAAAGCTCTCGATCACCGGGTTGGCCAGCAGCCTGCGCGCCATCTCCTCGGCCGCTGCCTTGGCCCGTTCGGGATCGGTCTCGGCGAGATCGAGTTCGATCACCTTGCCCGCGCGCACCTCGCCAACGCCTGCAAACCCGAGCGCGGCAAGCGCGTGGCCGATCGCCTTGCCCTGCGGGTCGAGAACGCCCGCCTTCGGCATCACGGTCACCCTTGCCTTCATCGGCCGCCCAGTCCCGTCGCCTCGGCGGCGGTCACTGCATGGTCTCCGGGCCCTTGAGGTCGCGCGCCCCGGCCTCGGGGAGGATGCCGAGGCGTCGCGCAACCTCCTGATAGGCTTGCTCGACCCGGCCGAGGTCGCGGCGAAAGCGGTCCTTGTCCAGCTTCTCGCCGGTCTTGATGTCCCACAGGCGACAGGAGTCGGGCGAGATTTCATCGGCCACCACGATCCGCATCTCCTCGTTCTCCCACAGCCGGCCGAACTCCAGCTTGAAGTCGACGAGGCGGATGCCGACGCCAAGGAACAGCCCGGTCAGGAAGTCGTTGATGCGCAGGGAGAGCGCCATGATGTCGTCGAGATCCTGCACCGAGGCCCAGCCGAAGGCGGTGATGTGCTCCTCGGCCACCAGCGGGTCGCCGAGGGAGTCATTCTTGTAGTAGTACTCGACAATCGAGCGCGGCAGCGGCGTGCCTTCGGCGATGCCGAGTCGGGCGGAGAGCGACCCCGCGGCGACATTTCGCACCACCACCTCGAGCGGGATGATCTCAACCTCCCGGATCAGCTGTTCGCGCATGTTGAGGCGGCGGACGAAGTGCGTGGGCACGCCGATCTCGTGCAAGCGGAGCATGATGAACTCGCTGATGCGGTTGTTCAGCACGCCCTTGCCCGTGATCACGCCCTTCTTCTGCGCATTGAACGCGGTCGCATCGTCCTTGAAATACTGGACTAGGGTGCCGGGCTCCGGTCCCTCGAACAGGATCTTCGCCTTGCCTTCGTAGAGTTGTCTTCGCCTCGCCATGGGAACAGCCTCCGCCACCCGGGTGGCCCGAGGCGGGCCGCGCGCGGCGCGTAGGGTATAGCAAGGGGGGGCCAGCCCTGCCACCTGAGGCGCTGGCGGGTCTGCCCAGCGCCGTCCCGCCCGCCGACCGGGCCGACGCGGCGGCTGGCTGTGCACGCATCCGCCGCCTCTGCTACAGGGGGAAGACGCCAGGGGATGCCAAAGGACAACGCCCGATGAGCGACGAACTCTTCGCCGACCGAGAAAAGGGGTTCGAGGCCAAGTTCAAGCTTGACCAGGAACAGGAGTTCCGCGCCCAGGCCCGGCGGAACCGCCTGTTCGGGCTTTGGGTCGCGGGCCTTCTGGGCAAGGCGGGGGAGGAGGCGGAAGCCTACGCCAAGACGGTCGTCGCGGCCGACCTGCAAAAGCCCGGCCACGACGATGTGATGGAGAAGGTGGCGCGCGACCTCGCGGAGGCCGGCAGGAGCCGGGCGGAGGCCGAACTGCGCGCCGAGTATGAGAGGCTGCTCGCGGTCGCCCGGCAGCAGATCGCGCTCGAGGCTGCGAAGGGCTGAGGCCGCCGCCGTCCGCCTGCGATCGGCCGTTTCCTCGAGGAGGCGGGCGGCGCCGCGGTCAACCCCCGTCCGCGTCGCCGGGCTGGTGCTCGGCGAGGTCTCCGAACACCCTGGCGAGGATTTCGTCCACATGCGCGAGGTGGGCCCGCGGGTCCATAGCCCGATCGAGGCTCTCCGCGTCCAGCCTTCCCGCGACCTCGGGGTCGGACTCCAGGTTGTCGCGAAAACTCCGCCCCGCCTCGGTGCCGAGAGCGGCCCAGGTCGCCATCGCGTTGCGCTGAACGATGCGGTAAGCGTCTTCGCGGCTGACGCCTGCGCGAACGAGCGCGAGCAGCACCTCGCCCGAGTGCACGATCCCTCCCAGCGCCTCGAGATTGGCCGCCATCCGCTCCGGGTAGACGATCAGCGTATCGATCATCCCAGCCAGCCGATGAAGGGCGAAGTCGAGCGCGATCGTGGCGTCCGGCGCGATCACCCGCTCGACCGAAGAGTGTGAGATGTCGCGCTCGTGCCACAGCGCGACGTTTTCAAGGGCTGGGATGGCAAAGCCCCGAACGAGCCGTGCCAGGCCCGTTAGGTTTTCAGAGAGGACGGGGTTCCGCTTGTGCGGCATGGCGGAGGAGCCCTTCTGGCCGGGATGGAAATACTCCTCGGCTTCGCGCACCTCGCTTCGCTGAAGGTGGCGGATCTCGACCGCCAGCCGCTCCACCCCCGAGGCGATGACGGCGAGGGTGGCGAAGAACATCGCGTGCCGATCGCGCGGGATGACCTGGGTCGAGACCGGCTCCACCGCGAGCCCGAGCGCCTTCGCGACATGGGCTTCAACGACCGGGGGGACGTGGGCGAAGGTGCCGACCGCACCGGAGATGGCGCAGGTCGCCACATCCTCGGCGGCGCGGGCGAGGCGTTGGCGGTTGCGCGCGAACTCGGCCCAGTGCCCGGCGAGTTTGAGGCCGAAGGAGGTGGGTTCGGCATGGATGCCGTGGCTGCGGCCGATGGTTGGGGTATGGCGGTGCTCGAGCGCTCGCCGCTTCAACGCCGCGAGCAGCCGCTCCAGCCCCTGATCCAGAAGGCGCGCGGCGTCGCGCAGCTGCACGGCAAGTGCGGTATCGAGCACGTCGGAACTTGTCAGCCCCTGGTGTAGCCAGCGCGCCTCCTCGCCGATGCCTTCGCCGAGCCAGGTCAGAAAGGCGATCACGTCGTGCCGCACCTCGCGCTCGATCGCCTCGATGCGGGCGACGTCGGCCTCCGTCATCGCCGCCACCCGCGGCGCTCCCCGCTCGCGGATGGCACGCGCGGCTTGCGGCGGGATCTGGCCGATTTCGGCCTGCTTTTCGGCGACCAGGGCCTCGATCTCGAACCAAATCCGGAAGCGGTTCCGAGGCTGCCAGATCGCGGCCATGTCGGGGCGGGAATAGCGGGGAATCATGCGCGCCACCTGCTGCGGAGGGGCGGCACGCATGGCCCGTGCGGCCGGCCCTGGCAAGCCCGAACGCCGCGGCGCCAGTGCCGTCCCGGTCGGCCCATCACCCGGAGGTGTTCCGAGCGATCCGCGCCGCTTCGGCCCCGGCCTTCGCGGCCAGCGATGTCGTCCTCCGCTTCGGCTCGCTTGACAGATGGCCCGGCGCGTGGCGGCGCATGCCGTCATGCCGAACCACACCCCCGCGGCGACCCGCGCCCCGACCGAGGCCCCCGCCCCTCTCGCCCCCGACCGCGCGCGCGCGCTCGCGGCCGACTTCGGCCTGAAACCAGACGAGTACGAGCGTCTGCTCGCCATCCTCGGCCGCACGCCCTCGCTGACCGAGCTCGGCATCGTCTCGGTCATGTGGTCGGAGCACTGCTCCTACAAATCCTCGAAGGTCTGGTTGCGAGAGCTGCCCACGGTCGCGCCCTGGGTGATCCACGGCCCCGGCGAGAACGCCGGCGTGATTGACATCGGCGAAGGCCTTGCCGCGGTGTTCAAGATGGAAAGCCACAACCATCCGTCGTTCATCGAGCCCTACCAGGGCGCAGCGACGGGGGTAGGCGGCATCCTGCGCGACGTCTTCACCATGGGGGCGCGGCCCATCGCCACGCTCAACGCGCTCCGCTTCGGCTCGCCCGACAACCCGCGCACCCGGCGCATTGTCGACGGCGTGGTGCGCGGCATCGGCGACTACGGCAACTGCGTCGGCGTCCCTACGGTGGGCGGGGAGGTGACCTTCCACCGGGCCTTCGACGGCAACCCGCTGGTGAACGCGATGACGGTGGGGATCGCGCCCGCCGAGCGGATCTTCCTCTCCAAGGCGGCCGGTGTTGGCAATCCCGTGGTCTATGTCGGCTCGAAGACAGGGCGCGACGGCATCCACGGTGCGACCATGGCCTCAGCCGAGTTCGGCGCGGAGGAGTCCGAAGAGAAGCGGCCGACGGTGCAGGTTGGCGACCCGTTCACTGAGAAGCTGCTGCTCGAGGCCTGCCTCGAACTGATGGCCACGGATGCCATCGTCGCCATTCAGGACATGGGGGCGGCGGGGCTCACCTCCTCGTCGGTCGAGATGGCGGCCAAGGGGGGAGTGGGCATCGAGCTCGACCTCGACGCGGTGCCGCAACGCGAAGGGGGGCTGACGGCCTACGAGATCATGCTCTCGGAAAGCCAGGAGCGGATGCTGATGATCCTTCGCCCGGGCGCAGAGGAGGCGGCGCGGCGGATTTTCGCCAAATGGGAGCTCGATTTCGCCGTGGTCGGGAGGCTCACCGACAGCGGCAGGATCGTCGTCCGCCATCGCGGCCTTGTCGAGGCCGACATCCCGCTCGGCCCCCTCTCTGACCAGGCGCCCGTCTACCGCCGCCCGACCGAGGAGACGCCCAAGCCCGCCGTGCTCGACCCGAACCAGGTGCCGGACCCTGTCGGGCTCGAGGCCGCCCTGGTCGCCCTGGTCGGCTGCCCGGATCTCTGTTCGCGCGCCTGGGTCTGGGACCAGTACGATTCGACCGTGGGGGGGCAAACGGTGAAGCGGCCAGGGACGGCCGATGCGGCGCTGGTGCGCGTCTCTCCCTCCGGCCGGGCGCTGGCTTTGACCTGCGACTGCACACCGCGCTATTGCGCCGCAGACCCCGAGGAGGGCGGCAAACAGGCGGTGGCCGAGGCGTGGCGGAACCTCACCGCGGTCGGCGCCCGCCCGCTCGCTCTGACCGACAACATGAACTTCGGCAACCCCGAACGGGCGAGGATCATGGGCCAGTTCGTGGCCGCCATCCGCGGCATGCGCGCGGCCTGCCTCGCGCTCGAGTTCCCCGTCGTCTCCGGCAATGTCAGCCTGTACAACGAGACGGAAGGCTGCGCGGTGCTGCCGACTCCGGCGATCGGAGGTGTGGGCCTTCTGGAGGACGCCGCGCGCGCCGTGGGCCTCGGGCCGCCCGCGGGGTTCGACCTGGTGTTGATCGGGGGTACGCGGGGCTGGCTCGGCCAGTCGCTGTGGCTGCGCGAAATCGCTGGCCGCGAGGAGGGCGCCCCACCAGCCGTCGATCTGTCGGCAGAACGACGCCACGGGGATTTCGTCCGCCGCCTGATCGCCTCCGGGCGGGTGGCGGCCTGCCACGACGTCTCCGACGGCGGGCTCCTCGTCGCGCTTGCCGAAATGGCGCTTGCCGGTGGCGTTGGTGCGACCCTTCTGCCAGGCCCCGAGGAGGTGCCCGCCCACGCTTTTTGGTTCGGTGAGGACCAGGCCCGCTACGTGCTGGCCGTGGCCGACGGCTGGGCGATCGCAGCCGAGGCGGAGGCGGCCGGGATACCCGCGCGACGGCTTGGTCGCACCGGCGGGGCGGATTTGACACTGCCGGGAGCCCTCTCCATATCGATTGAAAGACTGCGCGACGCACACCACGCCTGGTTCCCGCGCTGGATGGGCGAGCGGACTTGAACCGGCGGGCCTGCCGTGCCTGCTTTGCCGCAGCGGCGAGGGGTGGCGGGCGAGGGGTGGGGTAGGCCGTTGCGCGGCGGGGATGGGCAGCGGGGGGTCGCACTGCGCGGCGATTGGGGAGGCGGGGAACGTGCGGCTCGGCGCTGGACGGGACGGACGGGGACGACGCGATGCCGATGTCGGCAGCTGAGATTGAGGGGCTGATCAAGGCGGCCCTGCCGGATGCCCAGGTGACCGTCGAGGACCTGCGCGGCGACGGCGACCACTACGCGGCGACCGTGATCTCTGCCTCCTTCAAGGGCAAGACGCGGGTGCAACAGCACCAAATGGTCTACGCGGCGCTACAGGGGCGGATGGGCGGGGCCTTGCATGCGCTCGCATTGCAGACCGCCGCCCCGCAGGACTAAGCCCGTAAGACGGAGCGAAGGGGCGAAACGCGGCGGGCCGAGCGGGCGAAGACCGCTTGTGGAACGCGACTTCGAGGTCAGGCAGAAGGGCGTATTCCCGAACGACGGAAGGCAAGAGCGCGATGTCCAACCCGGTCTTCGAACGCATCCAATCCGAGATCAGCGAAAACCCCGTGGTGCTCTACATGAAGGGCACGGCGATGTTCCCGCAGTGCGGATTCTCGGCCCGCGTCGTGCAAATCCTCATGCACATGGGCGTGAAGTTTAAAGCTGTGAACGTGCTCGAGGACCCCTCGCTGCGCGAGGGCATTAAACAGTTCACGAACTGGCCGACCATTCCCCAGCTCTATGTCAAAGGCGAGTTCGTTGGCGGCTGCGATATCGTCACCGAAATGTTCCAGTCAGGCGAACTCGCCCAGCTCTTGGCCGCGAAGGGGGTGGAGCACCGTCCGGTCACGGCGTAAGCCGTCGCTTCGCAGGGAGAGCCTTCGCCGGCTTCCGGACGCTTCGTCGTCGGGCCGCAGGCGTGCTCGCGGGCTAGGTCGGGTCGTGACGGGCGAGATCATCCACCGCAAGGCGCGCTTAAACCCGTTGAGGCGGAGCAGCCGCATCCCGCTCAGCCCCGCCAGAACCGCTCCACGGCAGCCAGAAGCGCCGCCCTGATCCCGGGTTCGAGGGCCGAGTGCCCCGCATCGGGCACCATGGTTAACCGCGCCGCAGGCCACGCTGCCGCCAAGGCCGCCGCGCTTTGCGGTGGGCAGATCATGTCGTAGCGCCCCTGGACGATCTCGGCCGGGATCGCGGCGATCCGCCCCATCCCTGCCAGCAGCCCGCCTTCCGAGAGGAACAGGCGATGGCGGAAATAGTGTGCCTCAATCCGCGCGAGGCCGAGCGCGGTGCGGTCCTCTGCGAAGGACGCGACCGTTTCGGGCGAGGGGAGCAGGGTGGAGCAACTGCCCTCGTACACGCTCCATGCTCGCGCCGCCGGCAGGTGCACCTTCGGATCGGGGTGTACGAGGCGCTTCCAGTAGGCTTCGAGCAGGTCACCCCGCTCCTCCTCCGGCACCTGGCTGGCGAACGCGGCCCAGGCCTCGGGATAGAACCGCCTGAGCCCGTAGAGGAACCAGCTGACCTCTTCATCGCGGCCGAGAAAGATGCCGCGCAGCACGAAGCCAAACACCCGCTCCGGGTGCGCTTGGCCATAGGCAAGGGCCAAGGTCGAGCCCCAGGAGCCGCCGAAGAGAAGCCACTGCTCGATACCGAGATGGAGGCGCAGCCGTTCAATGTCGGCGACCAGATGCGGCGTGTCGTTGGCGACGAGCGACCCCAAGGGCCGCGACCGCCCCGCCCCCCTCTGGTCGAAGATCACCACTCGGAAGCGTGCCGGGTCGAAAAACCGCCGATGCACCGCCCCCGCCCCCGCCCCGGGGCCACCGTGCAGGAAGAGGACGGGAAGACCTGTCTGACTCCCAACCTGCTCCCAGTACATCATGTGCCCGTGGTCGAGCGGGAGGAAGCCGCTCTCATACGGCGCGATGTCGGGGTAGAGGTCGCTTCGCGGCATGGTCCCGGCACGCATCATGGACCGTCCTTCCGACCGTCCCTGCGCGGGCATTCCAGACCGCGCGGCAGGGGGGCTTCAAGCGCCGAACACACCGAGGTCAGCGCCGCACCTGATAGACCGTCCGCCGCACCTTCCGCCGCCATCGCGTAAGCCAAGCGGTGGCCCGCTCTTTGCCCTCGTCCATCTGCGCCGTGTAGCGGGGGAACTTGCGTCGCATCCATTCGATTGTCCGGCCCGCCCAAGCGTATTCGTCGCGCAGGATGTAGAGGCCCAGGGCGAGAAAGAGGAAGCCCTGAACGAACGGCAGGACGATTCCCGCCACCCCGAGGCCGAGGAAGCTCCAGCCGGCCAAAACCTTGCCCCGCCGCGCCCAGCGCGACGGCGGCCTGGGCGGCAGCATGCGGGGGATGACGAGGTATTCGCGCCGTCTTGCCATGGCGCGGGCGCTATGCCGTCTTGCCCTCGCCGGGGCAAGCCGGGCCAAGGCTGGTCAAGTGGGGGGCGGCTGCGAGCGGATGATCCGCTCCACCGGATAGCCCCTGGCGGCGGCGAAGGCGAGCCACTCCTCGACCACCGGGTCAGGCAGTGTGGGCGAGCGGGACAACAGCCAAAGGTAGTCGCGGGTCGGGCCAGAAACGAGCGCGATCCGATACTCCGGATCGAGCCGGATCACGTGGTAGCCGCCCTCGAACGGCCAGCGGAACGAAACCGCCAGCGAGGCAAGGTCGCGCGGCCCAAGAAAGCGGGCCCGCCCTGTCACCGACCGCTCGCTCCCGTCCGGGCGCCAGCCGCGGTTCGTCACCGCGATCGTCCCGTCCGGGTTGATCGCATAGGTGGCGGTGGCCGCTACGTCGCCGCGCTGGAAGCGATGGTCGAGCCGCGCGACCTCGTACCAGGTGCCGAGGTAGCGCTCGGCGTCGAAGCGCACGGGGCTCACGCCGTCCGGCACGCCTGTGCAGCCCGCGACCAGGGTCGCCACCACGACCGCGGCGGCGAGTACGCGTCTGCGCGACCAATCGGGTCGCGCGTTTCGACGACGCGGTCCGGTCATCCGAAGCTTCCCCTCAGCAGGTGTCGTTCCCCTCGCATCCCGGCCAGCGTTACAGAAATATCGTTTGCGCGACTACGGCAGCGAGGGGCACACAAGAAAGATGGAGGAAGCGTAAGAGGGGCCCGCGCGGGAAGGCGAACAAGGGCATGCTAAGCGTCCGCATCATTCCCTGCCTTGACGTCAAGGACGGTCGCGTCGTCAAAGGCGTCAACTTCGTCTCCCTGCGCGACGCGGGCGACCCGGTGGCGCAGGCGCGTGCCTACGACGAGGCCGGCGCAGACGAGCTCGCTTTCCTCGACATCACCGCTTCGCTGGAGAACCGAGGTACGATCCTTGACGTCGTCTCCCGCACCGCGGAGTGCGTCTTCATGCCGCTGACCGTCGGCGGCGGTGTGCGCAGTGTCAACGACGTGCGCGCGCTCCTGCTCGCCGGGGCAGACAAGGTCTCGATCAACTCCGCCGCCGTCGCGCGCCCCGAGCTGATCGACGAGGTGGCCGGCAAGTTCGGCAGCCAGTGCATCGTGGTCGCAATCGACGCCAAGCGCAGCGCTCCGGGTCGGTGGGACGTGTACGTACACGGTGGCCGCACGCCAACCGGGCGTTGCGCCCTGGCCTGGGCCGAAGAGGTGGGGCGGCGTGGTGCAGGGGAAATCCTCCTCACCTCCATGGACCGCGACGGAACGGGCCAGGGCTTCGACCTTGATCTCACCCAGCGGGTGGTCGAGGCGACGGGGCTGCCGGTGATCGCCTCTGGCGGGGCCGGATGTCTGCAGCATTTCGTTGCCGCCGCGCGCACCGGCGCGACCGGTATCCTCGCCGCCAGCGTGTTCCACTTCGGCACCTTCCCCATCGTTGAGGTCAAACGGGTGCTCGCAGAAGCCGGCCTGCCCGTTCGTCTGCCCAACCGTGAACCTGCCTAACGCCGTGGCCAAACGGGAGAAGGAGCGCGTCAAGGACGACCGGCCAGCGAAGAAGGGCCGCGACGTGCTGGCCGCGCTCGAGCCCCTGCTCGCCCCTCGCCCGTCGGACGGGTCGGTGCTCGACCGGCTGCACGCCACGGTGCTCAGCCGCAAGGGGGCCGATCCGGACCTCTCGCATTCCGCCCGGCTGCTCGCCCGCGGCACCGCCAAGGTGGCGCAGAAGATGGGGGAGGAGGCGGTCGAAACGGTGATCGAGGCGACCCGAGGCAACCGCGCCGGCCTGATCGCAGAAAGCGCCGACCTGCTTTATCACCTGATCGTGGTCTGGGTGGACGCAGGGGTGCAGCCGGAGGAGGTCTGGGCGGAACTCGAGCGTCGCCAGGGAATGAGCGGCCTAGCCGAGAAGGCGGCGCGGGCTCGAGCGCTCTCCCAGACCCCGCCCACCCGCCGCCTGCCAAGGAGCCGAAAGCTGTGGTAGGCCCAGCTGCACTGGACGCGGAGGAGCAACCCGGCATGGCGGTGACCGGCCTTCCCCCTTATGACGACGGCAATGTCTTCGCCCGCATCCTGCGCGGCGAGATCCCGTGCAAAGCGGTGTTTGAGAACGAGCACGCGCTTGCCTTCCACGACATCAACCCGCAGGCGCCCATTCACGTCCTCGTCATCCCCAAGGGCCGTTACGTCTCGATGGCGGATTTTTCCGCCAACGCTCCCCTGGACGAGGTCGCCGGGTTTTGGCGCGCGGTCGGCCACGTGGCGCGCGAGCTTGGGCTTGAGTCCTCGGGCTACCGGCTGCTGTCGAATATGGGGCCGAACAGCCACCAGGAGGTTCCGCACTTTCACGTCCACATATTCGGTGGCCGCCCGCTCGGGCCGATGCTGGCGAAGCCATGACAGCGACGCTGCCTCTCTTGGCCGCGGCCGTCTTTGCTGCCGCACTGCTGCCCCTTGCCGCCGTGGCCCAGGACGGGCCGCGGGAGACGGTGCTGAAACTCGCCGAGACAGCTGAACGGCGCGTTCGTGCCGATGAACTGCACGCGAGCCTGCGCGTCCAGGCGCAGGGCGCCTCCGTCGTCGCCGTGCAGCAGGCGGTGAACCGGGCTGCCCAGGCCGCTCTTGAGCGCGCCCGTGCCGTGCCCGGTGTGTCGGTGGCAACCGGCAGCTACCACACGTGGCGCGAGGGCGACCGGCTGCAGATCTGGCGCGCGGTGCAGGAGATCCGCCTTTCTGCAACCGATTCGGCGCCTTCCCTGCTCGATCTCGTCGGCGAACTGCAGGCACAGGGCCTTGCGGTCGGCAGCCTTGGCTACCAGGTCTCCCGGCCGGTCGAGCGGCGCACGCGGGAGGCGCTGGCCGAGGAGGCGCTGGCGGCGCTGCAGGCCCGGGCGGAGCGTCTCGGCGGCGTGCTCGGTCTTGGCTTCGCGGGCTTTCGCGAGGTTCGTGTCGACATTCCGCTCCGCGAGCCGGTGCCCCAGCCGCGAGCGATGGCCGCGGCCCGAGCTGACACCGCAGCGCCGCCGGCAGCGGAGCCCGAGGAGGTCATGCTGTCCGCCACCGTCGAAGGTGTGGCAATCCTGGTGCGGCGTTGAGCGTCGGCCGAAGGCGCGCCGCGGCTGCAACCGAGGCGCGAGGACGGCACCGCTCACGCAAGTTTGGCATTTGCACCGCCCCCGCCTTGCCTTATAATTGTCACGTCGGCGGCAATTGAGCGCCGAGGTTCCGCGGGGGCGGTCTCCCCTGCCGTCGCCCGCGGTCTTTCCGTAAGGATAAAGAACGGCGCCCGGTTACCCCCTGACCGGGCGCTTTTCTGTGCCCGGTGGTCCGACAGAACAGCACCAGCGGCCCGCAACGGCAGCAGAGCGACCGCCACCCGGGGGCGACGGCCCAGAAACGTGCGCCCGAGGAACGTGCCCTCAGTGCGCCGCGTCCCAGGTTCGCCCCGTGCCCGTATCGACCACGAGCGGCACCCGCAGGGTGACGACCCGCTCCATCACCTGCTTCACCACAGCCGCGGTCTCCGCCGCCTCCCCCTCGGGCACCTCGAACAGCAGTTCGTCGTGCACCTGCAAGAGCAGACGCGCGGCAAGCCGGGCCTCGGCCAAGGCCTGCGGCACGCGCACCATCGCGCGCTTAATGACGTCCGCCGCCCCGCCCTGCAGAGGCGCGTTGATCGCCTGGCGTTCGGCGAAGGCACGCCGGCCAGCGTTCCGCTCTGCGATTCCTGGGATCCAGCAGCGCCGACCGAAGGGTGTGGTGACAAAGCCCCTGATCCGCGCCTCCTCTTTCATCCGCTCCATGTAGTCGCGGATGCCCGGGTAGCGTCTGAAATACGCCTCGATATAGGCCTTCGCCTCGCCCGGGCTGATGCCGAGCTGGGCGGCAAGCCCGAAGGCCGAGATGCCGTAGATGATGCCGAAGTTGATCGCCTTGGCGCGGCGGCGCGAGAGCGGGTCGAGCATCTGCATCGGCACCCCGAACACTTCTGATGCCGTGCGGGCGTGAATGTCCTCGCCGCGGGCGAAGGCCTCCCTCAGCGCCGGCACCTCCGCGACATGCGCAAGCAGCCTCAGTTCAATCTGGCTGTAGTCGGCGGAGAGCAGCACATGTCCGGGCGCGGCGACGAAGGCACGCCGGATGCGCCGGCCTTCCTCCGTGCGCACCGGAATGTTCTGCAGGTTTGGGTTGGTGGAGGAGAGCCTGCCTGTCGCTGCCCCAGTCATCGAGAAGCTGGTGTGTACCCGGCCCGTTGCGTGGTCGATCTGGTTCACCAGCGCATCGGCGTAAGTCGACTTCAGCTTGGCGAGCTGCCGCCACTCCAGCACCTTCGCGGGCAGCGGGTGCTGCGCCGCCAGTTCCTCGAGCACCGCTGCATCTGTTGCGAACTGTCCAGTTGCGGTCTTCGCGCGCCGCCCGCCGGGCGGCTCGAGCTTGAGCTCGTCGTACAGCACCTGCGCGAGCTGCTGGGTCGACCCGACAGTGAAGCTCCGCCCCGCCAGGCGATGGATCTCGGCCTCGAGCGCGGCAAGGCGGTCGGCGAACTCGGCCGAGACTTGGCGCAGCTCACGCGCATCGACCATGACCCCCGCCTGCTCCATACTCGCAACGAGGGGGATCAGCCGTCGTTCAACGTGCTCGTAGAGCGACAACACGCGCCCCTCGCGCAGCCGCGGCTTGAGCAGGAGCCACAGCCGCAGCGTGACGTCGGCGTCCTCGGCCGCGTAGGCCGTCGCGCGCGGGATCGCCACCTCGGCGAACGGGATCGCGCTCTTGCCCTTGCCCGCCACCTGTTCGTAGGTGATCGTCTCGTGGCCGAGATGGCGCCGCGAAAGCTCGTCCATGCCGTGCTCCCAGCGCCCGGCATCAAGGCAGTAACTGACCAGCATCGTGTCCTCGACGGGAGCCAGCCGCACGCCGCCGTTTTCCGCCCTCGCCAGGACGGAAACGTCGTACTTCGCGTTGTGCATGATCTTCAGCACCGAGGCGTCCTCGAGCAGGGGACGGAGCACGCGGAGCGCGGCCTCGAGCGGGAGCTGGTCGGGCGGGCGGGCGCCGGGATCGCGGGAACGATGCCGAAGCGGTACGTAGCAGGCGCGTCCGGGCCTGAGCGCGAGCGATACGCCGATCAACCGCGCCGCCTGCGCGTCCAGGTTGTCCGTCTCGGTGTCGAAGGCTAGGAAGCGCTGTTCGGTCGCTTCCGCGGCCCACGCCTCGAGCCGACCGAGTTCGGTGATGGTCTCGTAGGGGCCGAAGGGTGCGTCTGGAGGCTGCACTTCGGCGGCTGCCTTTGCGGCTTCTGGCGCGGTGCGGGGTGCCTCGTCCTCGAGCCGAAGCCGGTGCAGGATGGAACGGAAATTCTGCCGCCCGAGCCAAGCCGCGAGCTTGGCGCGGTCGGGCTCCTTCACAGCGAGCGCGGCGAGCGGCACTGGAAGCGGGGCGTCTTCGGCCAGGGTCACCAAACGCTTCGAAATCCGCGCTGCCTCTGCGTGCGCGATGAGCGCGTCGCGACGCTTCGGCTGCTTGATCGCGGCGGCGTTGGCGAGCAGAGAGTCGAGGTCGCCGAACTCGCCGATCAGCTGCGCGGCCGTCTTCACGCCGATGCCGGGGACGCCGGGCACGTTGTCCGTGGCATCGCCCGCAAGCGCCTGCACGTCCGCAACCTTTTGGGGCGGAACGCCGAAGCGCTCGAACACGTCCGCCTCGCCGAGCGGCTTCTGCTTGATGGGGTCGAGCATCACCACCCCAGGGCGAATAAGCTGCATCAGGTCCTTGTCCGAGGAGACTATTGTCACCCGCCCGCCCTCGGCGCGTTCCGCCCGGGTGTAGGCGGCGATCAAGTCGTCGGCCTCGAAGCCTTCGGCCTCTATGGCAGGCAGCCCGAAAGCGTCGACCGCCTCGCGGATTAGGCCGAACTGCGGCACGAGATCCTCCGGCGGGTCGGGCCGCTGCGCTTTGTAGGCAGGGTAGATGTCGTTTCGGAATGTCTTCCGCGCGGCATCGAACACCACGGCGATGCGATCGGCGGCGTGCTCGGAGAGGAACTTGGCCAGCATGTTGACGAAGCCAAAGACGGCGTTGACGGGGGTGCCGTCCGGCCGCGTCATGGGCGGCAAGGCGTGAAAGGCGCGAAAGATGTAGCCCGAACCGTCGATCAGGATCAGGTGGTGGCGCGGGTTCGCCGCCTCGGCGGCCGGTTCGCTCAAACCGCCCCGCCCCTGCGCTGCCTCGCGCGGCCGGGTACTCACGCCGCCCGGTCGTGCCCGGCAGGCGCCGCCAAAAGCCGCCGCTCCGCTTCGCTGCCCTTGAGCACAAAGGTGCGCGAACAGTAGGGGCAGACCACCACGCCGTCGACCAGGGTGAGGAAGACGCGCGGATGGCCAAGGATGCCGCCGCCGTCGCAGGCGACGATCGTCTCCTCGACCGGGATCACCTCGAACGGCGCCGGCAGTCTAGGGTCGAGCGGCATCGTGGCTTCGTCCTTGTCGCGGCTGCGCGCGTAGATGATACGCAGGGCCATGCCGCGATCAACGCTGCCGGGGCTCGCGCGGCGCGGCCTGCTTGCTGGGGCGACGGCTGCCGCCGCCGGCTGCGCCCCCCGGCTCGCTCTGCCTGGCCCCGCGCTTGGCCCCTCGCGCGACGAGGGCGAGGCGCTGGTCATGCCCGACGGCGCGCGCCTTCCGCTCTCCGTTTGGCCGGCGGAGGGGCTGCCTCGGGGCGTGGTTCTCGCGCTGCACGGCTTCAACGACTACCGCCGAGCCTTCGACCTCGCTGCCCCGCTGTTCACCCGCGCCGGCTGGTGCCTGCTCGCCTACGACCAAAGAGGGTTCGGCGCAGGCCCGCACCCTGGCGTCTGGTCGGGCCATGCGGCTCTGGCGGCGGACGCGGCGGAAGCGGCCCGCCTTGTCCGCTCCCGTTTCCCGGATCTTCCCCTGGTCCTGCTCGGCGAGAGCATGGGGGCGGCGGTTCTGCTCGTTGCCGGCGCCTCCACCGACCCGCCCGCGGCCGATGCTTATGTGCTCTCCGCCCCCGCCGTGTGGGGAGGCGAGGCGATGGGCCGGGCTGGCCGCACCGCCCTCTGGGTCCTGGCCCACACCATGCCTGCCCTCGGCTTCGCCAACACCTCGCCGTTTCACCGCGCCTCGGACAACGACGCCGCACTCGCCGCCATGGGGCGCGACCCCCTGGTTCTCAAACACACGCGCGTCGATGCGCTGTGGGGGCTCATGCAGCTGATGGACGCGGCCCTCGCGGCCTCCGCGTCGTTTTCCCATCCTGCCCTTCTGCTCTACGGCGGGCGCGATGACCTGATCCCGCCGCGGGCGATTGCTGCTCTCGAAGCCCGTCTGCCCGGGCTTGCCTCGGGGCGGCAGAAGGTCCTTCGCTATGCCATGGGACATCACCTCCTCCTGCGCGATTCGATCCGGAACCAGGTCGTTGCCGACGTGATACGTTGGCTAGACGACGCAATGCCTCGCTTGCCCGGTGCAATCGCACGCCGCGAGCCGCGCTCCGGAGCGGCTGGCGCGACCGTCGAATTCCCCCCACCCGTTCGGCCAAGCGGGCGCCGCCTTGCAGACCAAGGCCCGCAGTTCGGCCGCTCGCGCGCGGTGTGATCGAGGCTTCGCCATCAGCACCGACGCTGCCCGCATGCCGCATCGCGGCCGGCGCGAAGGGGCGGCGGGTCGCTGGCAGGCGCGGGGCGTGTCCTCCTGTCCGCCCGCTCGGGGTTCGCAGCTGTGCGACGGCCGCGGCGGGCGGAGGGTGGCGGTGTGCGGCGCGCCGGCTTGGCATCGTGCCGCCCGGTCGGCTATAGCGGGTTCAATGGACCCGTAGCTCAGCTGGATAGAGCGTTGCCCTCCGAAGGCAAAGGTCGTGCGTTCGAATCGCGCCGGGTCCGCCAATTTTTCAATGACTTAGCGGATGTCTCGTCCAGCCCCCTGAAGGTCTAGGTAACAGATAGGTAACAGCGCGAGGGGGGGAGGAAGGCGGCGCGCGCGCAGACAGAGAGCGCAGCCTCGCCGAGCCGCTCCCGCACCCGCCCAAACGGGGGGTAGCGGCAACCCCGCCAGAGCGCATCCACGGGCCGCCAGACGGGCGCGCGCGAGTCGGCACGAAACAAGCGAAGCGGGGTAAGAGCGTCCGTGGCAGCGCAGGCCAGCGCAACCGGCTTGCGGGGCGGGTCGAGACCCCACGCGGGCGCAGGCCAGTGCAACCGGCTCAGAAGGCTAGGGTTTGGACCCATAAAGTTCTTTGAGCGACGCGGGATGATGTGATTCGGGGTGGTTCCCTTGGCGGTGATGAAGGGAACCGGGATGAGCGATCTGTTCTGGCTGAGCGAGGCGCAGATGCGGCGTCTTGCGCCGCTGCTGCCGACGGATACACGCGGCAAGCCTCGGGTGGACGACCGGCGTGTGCTCAGCGGTATCGTCCATGTGCTGCGCTCGGGTTGCCCTTGGCGGCATGCGCCGCGCGAGTACGGGCCACCGAAAACGCTATACAACCGCTACGTCCGCTGGGCGATCAAAGGCGTCTGGCGGCGCCTCTTCGAGACGCTCG
>Ga0308417_1000236_pt1 | contig 41308 bp, 30 predicted proteins | sample HotsprSampleOS65_FD_203528 | JGI IMG/M metagenome (GOLD analysis project Ga0308417, IMG submission 203528) | Hot spring phototrophic mat microbial communities from Octopus Spring, Yellowstone National Park, Wyoming, United States - 20090730_OS65 ...
GTCACCGTGATGTTCTGCGACCTGCGGGGGTTCTCCAGTGAAGTGGAGAAGGCCGAGGGTCGGCTTTTGCCGATCCTTAACCGGGTGAGTACCGCCCTCGGGGTGATGACCCAGAACATCCTGCAGTACCGCGGGGCGATCGCCGACTTCCTGGGCGATGCCGCTCTGGGATTCTGGGGCTGGCCGATCGATCACCCCGGCAAGGTCGAAGACGCTTGTCGGGCCGCACTCGGTATCCGGGCGGCGTTCGAAGCCATCTCCCGCGACCCGAACCACCCGCTCTTCGGCTTCCGGGTCGGGATCGGCATCGCCTCCGGTCGGGCGGTCGCGGGCGGCATCGGGCCGAGTGAGCAGGCCAAGATCACGGTCTTCGGGCCGGTCGTGAACCTGGCCTCCCGCCTGCAGGACATGACCAAGCTGCTCCGGGTGCCGATCCTGATCGACGAGCCGACCGCCGCCGCCATCCGCGAACACACCCCGCCCGAAGTGGCCCGGGTCCGTCGCCTGGCGCGTGTCAAGCCTTACGGCCTAAAGAACCCGCTCATGGTGACCGAACTGATCCCGCCCGTGGGTGCCGACACGGTTTTGCGGAACGAGGACATCGCGGCCTACGAGAGCGCCCTCGATTCGTTCCTGAAAGGAGACTGGGACGCGGCCTACAAGCTGTTGCACCGCGTCCCGCCGGACGACCGGGGGAAGGACCTGCTCACCGAGTTCATCCTGACCAACAACCGCACCCCGCCGACCAACTGGCCCGGGGTGATCCCGCTCGGCAGCAAGGGCTGACCCGTATCGGGATCACTGTGCGTAGTCGAGCCGACCCTCGCGTCGGCGGCCGAGCAGGTCGGTCTGCCAGTATCGCCCGGTGGCGGCCTCCAGACAGGTCAGCCAACCGCCGCCATAGATGTTCGTGTCGATACACACGGCACCCGGGATGACCTTGGGTTCCCCCGACCGCTGCGACGAGTGCCCACAGACGACGAGCTTGCCGGACCGGTGCCGCATCGCGTCCGGTAAGAACTCCCAGAAGAGGGCCTCGTCCGGTTGCTCGTCCAGGGGCAGGTCGGGGACCACGGTGGCGTGGGTGAAGATAAACTGCTGGGTCTCGTGATAGTTGACCAGGCCGTGCTCCAGGAACTCCCAGTGGGCCGCGGGCACGTCCTCCAGCGACCCGGTTCGCCCCGTCCCGGTGCCGTAAGAACCGAGGGCCTGCACCCCGCCGACCCCGAGCCACATCTTCTTTTCGGCCCGGCCGCCCCGGTATGCGTCGAGCATCATGATCTCGTGGTTGCCACGCAGACAGACGAGATCGAGCCGCCGCTTCAGTTCGATCAGGCGGTCGAGCACGCCGCGGGTGTCCGGCCCCCGATCGACGTAATCCCCGAGGGTGACGAGCCGGTCCTCGGCCGTGGGGTTCACCCAGGCGAGCAGGTCGTCGAGCGGGGCGAGGCAACCGTGGATGTCGCCGATCGCGAGCAGGCGCATGGGGTCTGGCTCCCGAACCCGGGTCAGTATAACAACCCCATGCCGATTCTGCTCTTCGACATCGACGGCACGCTCGTCCGCACCGGCGGGGCCGGGAAGGCCGCGATGGAAGCCGCCCTCCGGTCCGTCTTCGGGGTGAGCCAGGTCCGCGACGTGGTGCCCTACTCCGGCCGCACCGACCGGGCCATCGGTTGCGACCTCCTGGCCGTCCACGGCATCGAACCGACCCCCGAGAACCAGATGAAGCTGCAGGAAGCCTACCTCGCCGAGCTTCCGGGGAGTTTGCGGTCCTTCGGCGGCGTGGTCTGTCCGGGGGTGGGACAACTGCTGGTCGAACTCCGCGGCCGCAAGGGTGTGGTACTCGGATTGCTGACCGGCAACACCCGGCCGGGGGCCCGACACAAACTGGCCCACTTCGGGCTGTGGGACTTCTTCTCCTGCGGCGGCTTCGGTGACGATCACTACGACCGGGACGACGTGGCCCGCACGGCCCTGGCGGCGGTCCGCTCCTACCTCGGCCGCGACTTTCCCGCTTCCGACGTGTGGGTGATCGGCGACACCCCGCTGGACGTGAAGTGTGCCCGCGCCATCGGGGCGAGGGCCGTCGCCGTGGCGACCGGTTGGCACCGGCTCGACGAACTCGTGGCCCACCGGCCGGACTTCGCATTCGTCGATCTGTCGCAGCCGGAGGAGTTGCTACGGGTGTGGCAATGACTGGTCCGATCGAGACAGGCCGGGTCGATCCGACCGTATGCGGCGGCCTTCGGTTTCCAAAAGACACCCGCGACCGACCGCACGGCCCGGGAACCGACCCGCTGACTGTTGACCCGCCCAGGCCCGACACCGACTGAACCCCTGAACCCCGTTTAGGAGCGCACCCATGCGCGGGCTGTTCGCTTTCACCGCCGCCGCTTTAGCCGTCGTCGGCGGCGTCGCACAGGAGACGAAGTTGAAGTACCCGGAGACGAAAAAGGTCGAGCAGGTCGACGTTTACCACGGCACCCCGGTGGCCGACCCCTACCGCTGGCTCGAGGAGGACGTGCGCGTCTCGAAGGATACGGCCGCCTGGGTCGAGGCCCAGAACAAGGTCACCTTCGCTTTTCTCGAAGCGATCCCCGAGCGCGAGGCCATCAAGAAGCGGATCACCGAGCTGTGGAACTACGAAAAGTTCACCGCCCCGTCGAAGGTCGGCGGACGCTACTTCTACTTCCGCAACGACGGCCTTCAGAACCAGAGCGTCCTCTTCATGCAGGAGAAGCTCGACGGGGAGCCGAAACTCCTGATGGACCCGAACACCTGGAGCAAGGACGGGACGGTCGCCCTGTCCGGCCTGGCCGTCAGCGACGACGGCAAGCTCATCGCCTACGGGGTCGCCGAGTCCGGCAGCGACTGGAACACCTGGAAGGTCTTCGACGTCGATTCCGTCAAGCCGCTGCCCGACGAACTGAAGTGGGTGAAGTTCAGCGGGGCGAGTTGGACGCCGGACGGCAAAGGCTTCTACTACAGTCGCTTCCCCGAGCCGAAAAAGGAGGCCGCCTTCCAGGACCTCAACGTCAACATGAAGCTGTATTACCACCGGCTCGGCACGCCACAAAGTGACGACCAACTGGTCTATGAGCGGCCCGACAACCCCAAGTGGACGATCAGCGGCGAGGTGACCGAGGACGGCCAGTACCTCATCATCCTCGTGGGCGACGGCACCACCAGTCGCAAGGTCCGTGTCACTTACCAGGACCTCACCAAGCCCGACAGCAAGCCGGTGGACCTCGTGGCCAATCACGAGAACAAGTTCAACTTCCTCGGAAACGACGGCGGCGTCTTCTACTTCCAGACCGACTACCGGGCCCCGAGGTATCAGGTCGTGGCCATCGACACGAAGAACCCCGACCCGAAGGACTGGAAGACGATCATCCCCGAGGCCAAGGAACCGCTCGATAGCGTCAGCCTCGTCGGCAACCGCTTCATCTGTAGCTACCTGAAGGATGCCAGGTCGGTCGTCAAGGTCTACGAGGTCGACGGCACCTTCGTCCGCGATGTCGAACTGCCCGGGATCGGGACGGCGGCCGGCTTCGGCGGCAAACGGACCGACACCGAGACGTTCTACTCCTTCTCCAGCTTCGCCACCCCCACCAGGATCTACCGCTATGACATCCAGACCGGTGAAAGCAAGCTCTACCGCCAGGCCCGGGTGAAATTCGACCCCGACCAGTACGAGGTCAAGCAAGTCTTCTTCGCCAGCAAGGACGGCACGCGGGTGCCGATGTTCATCGCCCACAAGAAGGGGCTCAAGCTCGACGGCACGAATCCGACCCTGCTTTACGGCTACGGCGGGTTCAACATCTCGTTGACCCCGGGCTTCTCGGTGTCCCGGCTCCAGTGGATGGAGATGGGCGGCGTACTGGCGGTGGCCAACCTCCGCGGCGGCGGCGAGTACGGCGACGAGTGGCACCGTGCCGGCACCAAGCTGAACAAGCAGAACGTCTTCGACGACTTCATCGCCGCCGCCGAGTACCTCGTCCGGGAGAAGTACACCTGCCCGGCCCGGCTCGCCATCCAGGGCGGGAGCAACGGCGGTCTCCTGGTCGGGGCGTGCATGACGCAGCGGCCCGACCTCTTCGGGGCCTGTCTGCCGGCGGTCGGGGTCATGGACATGCTCCGCTTCCAGAAGTTCACCGCCGGCCGCTTCTGGGTCGATGACTACGGCTCCAGCGACAACCCCGCCGAGTTCGAGGCACTTTATAAGTACAGCCCCTACCACGTCCTGTTGCGCAACGGTCCGAGGAAGTACCCGGCCACCTTGGTGACCACCGCCGACACCGACGACCGCGTCGTCCCCGGGCATAGCTTCAAGTTCGCCGCCGCCCTCCAAGCCAACCAGGCCGGACCGGCTCCGACCCTGATTCGCATCGAGACGAAGGCCGGTCACGGGGCCGGCAAGCCGACCTCCAAAGCGATCGAGGAAGTCGCCGACCTCTGGGCTTTTCTCGTCAAGACGCTTGACTTCAAGCCGGTGATCCCCGAGTAAGCGTCCGATCGAACCGGTCGATGCCGGTGGGGCGATGCTCGAACCCGCCCCACCTACGACATTGCTACGGCTCAACTCGATCGCGGACCGTGCTTCGAGGCCTGCCCCCTACAGGGATGTCCGAATCCGGAAGTCCCGCGTTCAGCCCCGCCGCCCGTTCGTGTCGCCCGCTTGAGTAGCACACCATTCTTTCACAGGTGCCGTATGACCCTCGCATCAATCCTCGTCCCGCTTGACGGGTCGCGATTCGGCGAACACGCCCTGCCACACGCCTTGAGCCTCGCCCGCCGTTGCGGCGCTGCGCTCACGTTGGTTCACGTCCGCGTACCCCTGATCCACTTCAGCACGGCCGACGTCTACCTGCCGATCCAACCCGAGGAAGAACAACAGGCGACCGAACAGGCGAAGGCCTACCTCGCGGACGTGACCGCACGGGTCCGGGCGGTCGCCCCGGTGCCGGTCGAGAGCCACCTGTTGCACGGGGTCATCGCCGACGCGATCTGCGACTTCGCCGAGAAGTCCAAGCCGGACCTGATCGTGGTCACGACCCACGGCCGCGGGCCGCTGAGCCGGCTCTGGCTCGGAAGTGTGGCGACCGAGCTGACACACCGGAGCCCGGCCCCGATTCTGCTTCTCAGACCCCGGGAGGAAGAACCCGATTGGGGCAGCGACGTGGTGTACAAGAAGATACTGATTCCTCTCGACGGCTCGCCGTTCGCCGAGCAGATCATACCTTTAGCTGTCGTGGTCGGCGGACTGATGGGGGCCGAGTACCGACTGTTGCGGGTCGTCCCTCCGGTCCTGATCGGCGGTTGGACCGGCCTGGGCAGCCCGCCGGTCGGTGTGAAGACCGTGGCCGAACAACTACAAGCCGAGGCGGATAATTACCTCACCGGTCTTGTCGCTCGTTACGCCGGACTGGGACGGCCGACAACCCGGACGGCACTCGACTGGCCCCCGGCTACCGCCATTCTGGCCGACGCGGAGGCCAACGGGGTCGACCTGATCGCCATGGAAACCCACGGCCGCAGCGGCATCGTTCGGCTCTTCCTGGGGAGTGTGGCCGACAAGGTCGTGCGGGGGGCGAGCGTGCCGATCCTCCTGCGTCGCCCGATCGTCGGCTAGCGGCAGGCGGCGGCCGGATCATCGACGGGCGGGGCATCCCGGCACGGTGCCATCAACCCTCCTTTATGACACCCCAGCCGACAGAGCGTTCATGACGGTCGTGCGGCAGATCCTCGCGGACCCGGTCGTCCATCACCTCCGCCCCGACCCGACCCGCGTGCCCCTCGGCCTGACGGTCGGGGAAGCACTCGATTACGTCCGCCAGCATCCGACCACCGGACGGGTCGTCTACTTCTACGTCGTCGATGAACTGGACCGACTCCGCGGCGTGATCCCGGCCCGCCGCCTGCTGCTGGCACCGCTCCACTGCCGCGTCGAGGACCTGATGATCCGAAACGTCGTCGCTATCCCCCACACCGCCACGGTGCTGGAGGCGTGCGAGTTCTTCACCCTCTACCGGTTGCTGGCGTTTCCCGTCGTCGATGAGGACGGCCGCCTGATCGGCGTCGTCGACGTCGACTTGTACACCGAGGAACTCTCGGACCTCGAGCGGCGCGAGGGCAACGACGACCTCTTCCAGTTGATCGGCGTTCACCTGACCGAGGCGGAGAGCCGCAGCACCCGTACCCAGTTCGCGCGACGGTTCCCCTGGCTGCTGTGCAACATCGCCGGGGGATTGTTGGCGGCCCTGCTCACCGGGCTGTACGGCGATGTGGCCACCCTGGTCGTCGTCACCCCGTTCATCCCGGTGGTCCTGGCCCTCGCCGAGAGCGTGAGCATCCAATCGGTCAGTTTAGCCCTGCACGCCCTGCACGCCGGACGGCCGACCTGGGGACAGTTCGCCCGCCGACTGACCCGGGAAGTGGTCGTCGGACTGGCACTGGGCATCGTTTCTGGCCTCGTGGTCGGTACGATCGCCGTGGCTTGGGACGGTGACCCCCGGATCGGGCTGACCCTGCTGGGCGGCATCGCCGGGGGGGTGACCGCGGCCGCCGCCGTCGGACTGGCCATGCCCGTTCTGCTCCGCATCGTCCGCCGCGACCCGCAGGTCGCTTCCGGTCCCATCGCCTTGGCCACCAGCGACATGATCACTCTGCTCGTCTACTTCAACCTGGCGCGCGTACTCCTGGCCTAGCCCCATGACACGGGCCGGCCCGAGCCATGTGACCCGGGGGCGAACCTCCTCGGAGGCGGTCTTGAGCGTGTTTTGCTTGTCAACAGTTGTGGCGGCGTGTAAGCCAGTTACTTGTCCCAATCGGCTCGCCCGCCACTGAATTGAACGGCTTAAGACCTGTGATTTCGCGCCCGCCCCGTCGGCCGACAGACGGCTCTGCCACAGACGGCTCTACCGACGGATGGCCTTAACTGACCCCTAATCCCGCACCGCGAGCTGACATGTCCGAACCCACGAGTCCGTCGCCGAATTGGCACACGCTAACGGCCGAGCAGGTCATCGCCGAACTCAAGACCGATCCCGATCACGGACTGAATCGCGGCGAGGTCTGGCAACGATTGGGCCAGTTCGGTCCCAATGAACTGACCCGCCGGCGGGGGCACGGTCCGCTCGTCACGTTCTTGCTCCAGTTCCACCAGCCGCTGGTCTACATCCTCCTGGTCGCCGCCGTGGTCACGGCCTTGCTCGAGGAGTGGGTCGATGCGGCGGTGATTCTCGGCGTCGTCCTGGTGAACGCCGTGGTCGGCTTCATTCAGGAATACCGGGCGGCGAAGGCCATCGACGCCCTGGCGAGGTCGATGACGGCGGTCGTGACCGTTCGTCGTGAGGGACAGACGGTTCGCGTCCCCTCGGTCGAGATCGTTCCCGGTGACGTGGTCTTGCTCCAGAGCGGGGACCTGGTCCCGGCCGACCTGCGGCTCTTGCGGGTCCGTGACCTGCGGGTGGCCGAGGCCGCCTTGACCGGCGAGTCGTTGCCCGTCGGCAAGTCGGTCGAGACGCTGCCGGCCGAGACCCCCTTGGCCGACCGTAAAAATCTCGCCTTCGCCTCGGCCCTGGTGACCTACGGACAGGCGACCGGCGTGGTCGTCGCCACCGGCGACCGCACCGAGGTCGGCAAGATCCAACGACTGATCCAGACGGCCGATGACCTCTCCACCCCCCTGACCCGCAACATCGCCCGCTTCAGCAAGTGGCTGATGTATGTGATCCTCGGTGTCGCCGGCTTCACCTTCCTGATCGGTCTGCTCCAGAACCAGGACGTGGAGAGTCTCTTCCATGCGACCGTGGCCCTGTCGGTCGCCGCCATCCCCGAGGGATTGCCGGCCGCGGTCACCGTCGTTCTGGCCATCGGCGTCTGGCGCATGGCCAAGCGGCACGCCATCATCCGCAAGCTCCCCGCCGTCGAGGCACTCGGCAGCACCTCGGTGATCTGCTCGGACAAGACCGGAACGCTCACCGAAAACCAGATGACCGTGCGAAAGATCTGGACCGGCGGACGGGTCTACCGCGTCACTGGCAGCGGATATGCCCCTGAGGGTGAAGTCGTGGGCGACGACGGCCCGTTGGGCGAGGACGTGCTCGATTGCCTCCGCTGCGGGCTGCTCTGCAACGACAGCCGGCTCGTTCAGAAGGAGGGTCGTTGGGACATCGACGGCGACCCGACCGAGGGGGCCTTGATCGTGGCCGCACGCAAGGCCGGTCTGCGTGAGGCCGACCTGGCCCGTGAACTACCCCGGCTCGACTCGGTCCCGTTCGAGTCGGAACACCAGTACATGGCCACACTCCACGACGCCGGGCCGGGGCGACCGCGGGTCGTGTACCTGAAAGGTTCCGTCGAAAAGACCCTGGAGCGGTGTCGGGGGGTCGACAGCGACTCGGTACACAGGGCCGCGGCCGCGCTCGGGGCCGAGGGGTTACGGGTGTTGGCCTTCGCCCGCAAGGAACTACCGCCGGGACAGACAACGCTCGGGCACGCGGACGTGGCCGGCGGGCTGACGTTCCTCGGCCTGCAGGGCATGCTCGACCCGCCGCGGCCCGAGGCGATCGACGCCGTGGCCGAGTGTCGGACGGCGGGAGTACGGGTCAAGATGATCACCGGCGACCACGCCTCCACGGCCGCCTCGATCGCCCGGCAACTGGGGCTGGGCCGGCCCGAGCGACCCGACGAGCCGCCCGCGGTGCTCACGGGCCAGCAACTCGAAGCGCTCCCCGACGACCGACTCCCGGAGGAGGCCGAACGGGTCGACGTCTTCGCCCGCGTCACGCCGGAACAGAAGCTCCGGCTCGTCAAGGCGCTGCAGAGCCGTGGGCGGGTCGTGGCCATGACCGGGGACGGGGTGAACGACGCCCCCGCCCTCAAGCAGGCCGACATCGGCGTGGCCATGGGCATAACCGGCACCGAGGTCGCCAAGGACGCCGCCGACATGGTGCTGACCGACGACAACTTCGCCTCCATCGTCGCCGCCGTGGAGGAGGGCCGGGGGGTCTTCGATAACCTCACCAAGTTCATCGTCTGGACGCTCCCGACCAACCTCGGCGAGGGACTGGTCATCCTCCTGTCGGTCCTCATCGGTGTCACGCTGCCCATCCTTCCGGTCCAGATCCTCTGGATCAACATGACGACCGCCGTCTTCCTGGGCATGATGCTGACCTTCGAGCCCAAGGAAGCGGACCTCATGCGACGCCCGCCCCGCAACCCCCAGCAGTCGTTCCTGACACGCGACCTGCTGCGGCGCATGGTGATGGTCGGCGTGGCGATGCTGATCGGGGCCTTCGGTCTGTTCAAGTACGAACTCCAGTACGGTTCGGCGGCCGGCTCGGACGGCGGTGCCGAGGCCTACGCCCGTACCGTCGCGGTCAACGTCTTCGTGCTGGTCGAGGCCTTCTACCTGTTCAACTGTCGCCACCTGAAAGGAACGGTCCTACAGACCGGGCTGTTCGGGAATCCCTGGGCGATCGGCGGCTTCGTCACGATGATCGCGGCCCAACTGGCCTTCACCTACAACCCGTTCATGAACACGATCTTTCACACGGCACCGATCGACCTGGGGGCGTGGCTGCGGGTCACGGCAGTCGCCCTGATCGTCTTCGTGGTCGTGGAGATCGAGACCTGGCTGACCAACCGCGGCACGGGCCGTTCGGACCCGCCTCCGGCGGTCGCCCGTCCCGTGGGGGTCGGCCCCTGATCAGACCGATCGTGGCATTCCCTGAATTCGGTTGAAGCCCCGCCCCCTTCCCGGCCGATAGAACCGGCAAGATCGCTCCCGTCGGGGGCATGCTACGGCACGGAGGCTGCTCATGATTTCCAGACGGCTGGGCCTATCGGCTGCGGTTCTTGCCTTCGCCGGGTCGTTCGGGTGCCAAACCTGGTTCGGGGGCCTGACACTGCCGAGCGGGCACTACCTCGAACATTACCCGCAATACTTCTCGCCGGACCCCAGTCACCCGCTGCCACGCGAACTCGCCAGTCAGGAAGACCCCGAGGGGGCTGCCCGGCGTGCCGGCATCGGCGGTGTCGGCGCGGCCAACCCGGCCCCGGTCGCACCCGCCCCGCCCGTGAGGCAGGCCGGCGGCACCCGCTAATGGCGGCACCCGCTAGTTCCGTCGGGAACCGGTCCCCCGGTTGAGCCTGATTCGGGTCCGCCCCCATGTCGGGTTGATTCGGGGCCAACCCCCGGTTATGTGCCTCCCTCACCGAAGTAGCAGGCCGGTCGCCCGATACGGATGTCGGGTCGGTCCCGCCGAGTTCGGGGGAGGGGATCGTCATGCCGCAGGGATCGCGAAGTCTTTGGCGTCGAGGCCTGATCTGCGGGTTTGGGGCCGTGATCTGCATCGGCTCGCTCGGGTGTGCGGGCACCGAGAAGCAGGACCTGCCGCCGAAGTACGGATCGAACACGACCCAGAAGGGCAAGCCCGTGACCCCCGGCTTGCCCGGCACACCGCTACTGCCGGGGACGAACCCCTCGGGGCTGACGAAGAACACACCCTTGGGGATGCCCGGCTCCCCGACCGGAACGCCCACACCGACACGCATGAGTGGCGGAGCCGTGCCCACCGGTGGCTTCGCGACGGGAACCGGAACCACTTCGCCACCGCCACAGACCCCGTATACCCAGCCGTTCGGCTCGACCGCACCGAATCTCGGTCCCGTGGCACCGCCGTCGCCGGTTGACGGGGCCAATTACCACAACCTCGTCCCGCCGGTCGGGCCGGTCGCTCCCGGTAGCTATACTCCTCCCCCGGGGGCCCACTGGGGCTCGTCGAACACCTCCCCGGGTGCGAACCTGCCGGGCGGCGCGAGCAACCCCCCGGTGCCGTCACTGACCGATCCGGGTCCGGTCCCGCCCCTGCCCCCGCGCGGCGCTGTGAGCAGCAATGGCCCGCGAAGCGACCCGCTCGGGCCTCTCACCCCGCCGGTGCCGCCGACACCGCTTCCCGGTGCCTCCGGAGGTCCGAGCGGTTTCGGAACGCCGTGACACCGGGCCGTCACAAACAATCCGTATCAGCCCGAGCCGGGCGACCGAGGGCAGGGGGCTACCCGAAGCGGGGCTTTCTGAGCGGGGCCTCCCTCAGGCCAGGATGCTCTTGACCACCTCGCCGTGGACGTCCGTCAGGCGGTAGTCGCGGCCCTGGAAGCGGTACGTCAGTTTCGTGTGGTCGATGCCGAGCAGGTGCAAGAGGGTCGCCTGGAAGTCGTGGACGTGGACGGGGTCTTTGACCGGTGCGAACCCGAACTCGTCGCTCTGGCCGTAGGTCGTGCCGGCACGAATGCCGCCGCCCGCGATCCAGATGGTGAAGACGTAGGGGTGGTGGTCACGGCCCCAGTTTTTCACGTCCTTGATGTCGCCTTGCAGGAACGGCGTGCGGCCGAACTCGCCGCCCCAGATCACCAGCGTGTCGTCGAGCAGGCCCAAGCGCTTGAGGTCTTTGACCAGGGCGGCACTGGGGGCGTCGGTGTCCTGGCACTGGATTTTGAGTTGCGTGTTGAGGTTGCGGTGCTGGTCCCAGCCGGCGTGCAGGAGTTGAACGAAGCGGCAGCCGCGTTCGAGCAGCCGCCGGGCCATCAAGCAGTTGTAGGCGAATGAGCCTTGCCGCCTGACGTCCGGCCCGTACATGTCGAGTACCTTTTGAGGTTCCTTGCTCAGGTCGGTGAGTTCCGGCACACTCATTTGCATGCGGAAGGCCATCTCGTACTGGGCCATCCGCGTCGCCGTCTCGGGGTCGCCGAACTCCCGCAGGGTCAGTTCGTTGAGCCTGTGCAGGTCGTCGAGTGCGGCCCGTCGGCTGTCGCGGCCCTGCCCGGGCGGGTTCGACAGGTACAACACGGGTTCGCCCTGCCCACGGAACTTCACGCCCTGATACTTGGTCGGCAAGAAACCGCTGCCCCAGTAGTAGTCGTAGAAGATCTGGCCGCAGCTCGCCTCCTTGTCCCGGCTGGTCATGGCCACGAAGCCCGGCAGGTCGTCGGTTTCGACCCCCAGGCCGTAGGTCAGCCAGGCCCCCATGCTCGGGCGGCCGGGCATCTCGCTGCCGGTCAAGAAGAACGTGATCGCCGGGGCGTGATTGACCTGGGTCGTGTACATCGACTTGATGAAGCACAACTCGTCGGCGATCGACGCGGTGTGGGGGAGGAAGTCGCACACCCAGGCCCCGCTCCGGCCGTGGCGGGCGAACTTCGTGATCTCGGGCAGGCACGGCCGTACCGTCTGCCCGCTGGTCATGGTGCTAAACCGGGCCCCTTTGACGACCGAATCCGGGATCTGCTCGCCCCGTCGTTTCGTCAGCTCGGGCTTGTAATCGAAGAGGTCGATGTGCGTGGGTGCCCCGTTCTGGAAAAGGTAGACGACCCGTTTCGCCTTCGGCTCGTGGTGGGGGAGGCCCGGCAGGCCGCCGACCGGCTTCCGCTGTCGCCCGGCGGTCGTGTCGGCCCGGGCCGGGCGGCCGGCCAGGAGCGTGGCGAGCGCCGCTATGCCGATGCCCGTGGCGCTGCGGCCGAAGAAGTGCCGGCGCGTGACGAGCAGGTCGCGTTCGAGGACGGGGTGCATGGCGTCTCCGGTCGTTCGGTCGTTGGGCGGTGTCGTTCGGCCCGTTCGGTCCTGGGGCGGCGTCGTTCCGGTGTGGGGCGGTATGTTCGGTCGTTTCGGGGTCGGCAGTCCCCCACCCCACGGCCACCACGGTCAATTATTCAGGACTTCGTCCCGGTTCAGCAGGGTGTGACAGACGATTGTCAGGGCGGCATGCTCGGTCGCGTCGAGTGTCGGGTTGCGGGGCGACTCCCCGACCGCAAGCAACTTCGCGGCGGCGTCCTTGTCCGCGGCGAAGAGTCGGCGCTGCCGTTCGAGCGAGTCGGCCAGGATCCGGGCTTCTTCTGGGGTCGGGGTACGCGCGGTGACACGCCGGAAGACGAAGGAGAGTCGGTCGGCGTCGCTCGGGCCGCCCCGTTCGAGGGCCAGTTGGGCGAGGCGGCGGGCGGCCTCGACGTAGGTCACGTCGTTGAGCGTCGTCAGGGCGTGCAGGGGGGTGTTGGTGATGACGTTTTTCACGGTGCAGGTCTGACGGCTGGCGGCATCGAAGAAGATCGTCGGTCCGACGATCCGCCGCCAGAACAAATAGAGGCTGCGACGGTAGAGGGCCTCGCCCTTGTCCTGCACATACCGCTTGTTTCCGAACGTCGCCTCCTCCCAGATTCCGGGGGGCTGGTAGGTTTTCACCGGCGGGCCGCCGAGGGTGGGGGTGAGCAGACCGCTCACGGCCAGGGCCTGGTCGCGGATCATCCAGGACGGCAGGCGGTGCCGGGGGCCGCGGGCGAGCAGCCGGTTGTCGGGGTCCCGCTCCCGCAATAGCGGCGTGCAGACCGCCGATTGCCGGTAAGTGGCCGAGGTGACGATCAACCGCACCAGCTTTTTCAAGTCCCAACCCGACTCGACGAAGGTGACGGCGAGCCAGTCGAGCAGTTCCGGGTGGCTGGGGCGTTCGCCTTGAACGCCGAAGTCCTCGGTCGTCTTCACCAGGCCGACCCCGAAGAACGTCTGCCAGAGGCGGTTGACGGTGACACGGGCGGTGAGCGGGTTGTCGCGGGCGACGATCCAGCGGGCCAGGTCGAGGCGGTTCTGCCGGGCCGAGCCGGGGACTTCGCCGTGTTCCGCAGGTTTGGCCGCGAACACGGCCGGGATGCCGGGCAGGACCTTGCCTTCGCGCTTGTCGTAGGTCCCGCGGGTCAGCATGAAGGTGTCGCGTGGCTGGGGCAGGTCGGCCATCACCATGACCTTGGCGACCCCGGCGTTGGCCGCGTCACGGGCCTGTTTCGCCTGGCGGAGTTCGGCCAACAGGCGGACGTATTCCGGTTCGCTGTCCCGGAAGAACCTGATGAGTTCGTCGAAGTTCTGGTCGGCCCGGTCGTTCGGCCCTTTGCGGAGGGCCGACTCGATGACCGCCGGGAGTGCCGTTTGGTACGTCCCGTTGTCGTTCTTGCGGGCGGCCGCCTCGCGCAGTCTCGCTTCGACGGGGACGACCCGCTTGAGGAGTTCGTCGAACGCCGCTTGGGCGGCCTTGCGGCGGGCATCCTGTTCCGGGGTGGAGAAATCGATGACCGGCGGGGTCTGACCGCTTCCGCCGCTGCCATCCACCGGGGTCTGGTTGAAGTAGGCGAAGAGGCGGTAGTAATCGGTGCGGGAGATCGGGTCGTACTTGTGGTCGTGGCAGCGGGCACAGGTCAGGGTCAGGCCGAGCCACACCGTCCCGACCGTTTCGGTCTGGTCGAAGACGTACTCGACGCGGTTCTCCTCGGGGATGCGGCCGCCCTCGCCGTTGATCATGTGGTTGCGGTTGAAGGCGGTGGCCAGGACCTGTTCCGGGGTCGGGTTGGGAAGCAGGTCGCCGGCGAGCTGCCAGACGGTGAAGCGGTCGTAGGGCAGGTTGTCGTTGAAGGCCTTGACGACCCAATCCCGCCAGGGCCACATGGTGCGTTCGCCGTCGCCCTGGTAGCCGTTGCTGTCGGCGTAGCGGGCGGCGTCGAGCCAGTCCCAGGCCATGCGCTCGCCGTAGCGGGGCGAGGCCAGGAGCCGATCGACCACCTTCTCGTAGGCATCCGGTCCCGTGTCCTGGAGGAACGCCTCGGCTTCCTCCGGGGTCGGCGGCAGGCCCGTCAGGTCGAGGGTGACGCGGCGGAGGAGCCGGGCCTTGTCCGCTCCCGGCGACGGCGTGAGTCCTTCCCGCTCGAGTCGGGCACGCACGAAGTTGTCGATCGGGTTGACCGTCGCATGCCGGGTGGCCGGGACCTCCGGTCGCTTGGGTGGCACGAAACTCCAGTGCTGCCCCCAAACCGCTCCTTCGTCGACCCACCGCTTGAGGATGCTGATCTGGGCCGGGGTCAGTTGCTTGTTCGTCTTGGGCGGCGGCATCCGCTCGCTCTCGTCGGGCGTGACGACCCGGCGGATCAGTTCGCTCTCGGCACTCTTACCGGGCACGACCGGGCCGCCCGGGCCGAGGACTCCTTCCTTCGTATCGAGGCGGAGGTCGGCCTTGCGGCCCTTCTCATCCGGCCCGTGGCAGCGGAAGCAGTTGTCGGAGAGTATCGGCAGGACGTCGCGGGCGAAGTCGATCCTGTCCGCGGCGGTGGCGAGAGGGGTGACCAAGGGACTCAGGGGCCAGCAGCAGGTGAGCAACCAGCAGGTGAGCAACCGAGGCATGTGTCGGCCGGGGTCAGAGGTCGGGCGGGCTACGGGAAGTATACCCGAGCCGGTGGGCTTCGTCAGGCACGCGGTCGGAACGAGGAACGGGCGACGGCAGCGCTGCGGCGCGCCCGCTTGAGCCTGTCCGTTGGGGCTGATCTGCGTGGGGACCTCGGGTGTCATTCCCGGCTTGATTCCTCCGGTCGCGATCCTATAGTCCCCCGGCTCCAAGCGATGAGTACCCGAAGGAAGGGCGACCGGACGACGGAGGCACCGTGGTCAGGGGCGGTGCGACAACCTGGATCGCGGTCCTGGGCGTGTTGTCAGTCCCGGTGTCGGCGTCCGCTCAGTATCAGCAGTCGCGCTATCCTTTGCCGACGGACACGCTCGTCAGCCCGGCACCGGCCGTGCCGCCACGGACTTCGTACCAGCCGGCGCGGCAGCCCCCCGGTGTTCCCGAGGAGCCGGATTTCACCCTGCCGGACGGCTCGGTCATTCCGGTCCCGCAAGGCAAGGCCAAACAGTTCCGCTTCACCCGTCGGTACGGAACGCCGAACACCCTCGATAGCCAACTGTTGCCCGACGGCACCCGTCGCTTCGTCTTCACCGGCGGGGTGATCGTCAATGCCACGGCCGATAACGGCGACGAGATCGAGTTCGCCACGGACGACGCCGTCGTCTGGGTCCGCGGTCTAGCGATCGATCAGCCCGGCGGTGGGTTCCGGACCACGCCGGACGGCAAGACGGAGGTCGAGGCGTACCTGGCCGGCAACGTCATCATCCGCACGAGGACGCCGGAGGGTCCCCAGACGCTCCGGGCGGCTGAGGTATATTACGACGTGGAACGGGAGCGGGCGGTCGCCTTATCGGCGACACTCGAATACAACCCGACCCGGTTCACCGACCCGGTCCGCTTCCACGGGCAGGAGATCCGTCGGCTCGATGCCGACAACTGGGAGTCGATCGACAGTTCGTTCGATGCCAGCCGGCTGCCCTCCGACCCGAGACTGCGCATCGACGCCCGGAGAGCGACCCTGAGCCAGAGGAGGGTGACGCTGCGGAACGCCTTCGGCATACCGTACCGCGACCTGCGGACCGGCGAGAGGCTTGAGGGCGAGGAACGGCTGGTGACGGCCTACGGGGTCGTCCCCAGCCTGGCCGGCGTGCCGCTCTTTTACTTCCCCCGGCTACGGACCGATGCCAGCGACCCGCTCGGCCCGTTCGTCGGCCTGGGAGTCGGCCAGAGCCGGATGTTCGGAGCCCAGGTCTCGACGACCTGGGACCTGTTCGACCTGCTGGCCCTGCGGCCGCCGCCGGGGCACCGGTGGTTACTCAACGCGGATTACCTGTCGGCTCGTGGGCCGGCACTCGGCAGCGATTACAACTACAACCTGCCCGCCGCCGAACCCGGTCTGGCCCCGACAGTCGGTCTGATCCGCCTGTACGGCATCAACGACAACGGGACCGATCTGCTCGGGGGCGACCGCGGGCCTCAGTTGCCGCCGCCGACCTTCCGGGGCCGGGCGTCCTGGCGACACCAGCAGGAGGTCCTGGAGGGGCTTTACTTCCAGGGGCAGATCGCTTACCTGAGCGACCAGAACTTCCTGGAACAATACTACAAGCAGGAGTTTGACCTAGGCCCGAACCAGGAAACTTTCGTTTACCTGTCCGGCAACCGACGCAACTTGTGGGCCGCCGGGCTGGCCCAGTACCGGCTCGACCGGCCGTGGATCGCGGAGACGATGTGGTTGCCCCGGGTCGACGCGGCCGTCGTCGGTCAGTCCTTCTTCGACCGGTTCGTCTACTCCGTCAAGGGTAGTGCGGCGTATGCCCGGGCCCGGCCCTCGGCCACGAACCCCTGGCCCGTCCTCTCGACCGACCAGAGGATCGACACCGGCCGCTTCGACGTGATCCAGGAACTGAGCATCCCGTTCTCCCTCGGCCCGCTGAAGTTCGCTCCCTATGGCACCCTCGACACGGCCGCCTACACCGACGACCTGAACGGGGACGCGGTCGGGCGGATCTGGGGCGGCGGGGGACTCCGCGGCAGCCTGCCCTTCTCCCGCCTCTACGAGGGCGTGTCGAGCGACCTGCTCAACCTGCGGGGGCTGTACCACAAGGCCGAACTCGGCGCGAACTACCTGTACGCCCGGACGAACGTGCCCTTCACCCGCTTACCGCTACTCGACCGCCTGAACGACGACGCGACCGACCAGGGCTGGCGGAACATCACCCCGTTCCAGACCAGCCTCGTGCCGGGGCCGAACGGATTGCTGCTGGCCCAGGCCGGCAGTCCCGGCAACGTCTATAACCCGCAACGGTACATGATCCGCAGGCTGGCGACCGACAAGCCCGACACCCTGGACAACATCAACGTCCTGCAACTGGACCTCCGGCACCGCTTTCAGACCAAGCGGGGCTACCCGGGGCAGGAACACACCGTCGATGTGTTGAGTCTGGGAACGTCGATCTCTTTCTTCCCCGAGGCCGGTCGCGACAACTTCGGCAACGGCTGGTCGTTCCTGGAGTACGACGCCGTCTGGAACCTGGGGGACCGGACCTCCCTCGTCTCCTCCGGCTGGTTCGAGCCTTACCAGGGTGGTTCACGGTACTACTCCGTGGGGGCCTTCCTGAACCGTACCGACAGAACTAACTTCTTCATCGGTTACTCTCAGGTCGATCCGGTGAATAGCCGGGCGGTGACCGGGAGTGTCGGCTACCAGTTGAGCAAGCGGTACTATGTGAATGCGGCCGCGAGCTACGACTTCGGCATCCGGCAGGCCCTGTCGAACTCCTTGCTCCTCTCCCGCACCGGCTCGGACCTGACGATCTCCATCGGCGTCACCTATAACTCCCTGGTCAACAACCTGGGGGTGCAGTTCCTGGTGACCCCGAACCTGTTCGCGGCCCTGAACCCGGGTCGCTTCGGGGGTACCCAGTTGGGTGCCAATCCGGGCGTAGGTCGTCTAAGATGAGTGGCCCACGTTGAGGCCCGCGATATCGGCCGAGTCATGGTCCGGCGGATCGTCCGGCTTTGGTGACCGGCCGTGGAGGGATGGTGGCGCGAGGAGGTCGGCATGCCGGCCCGGTGTTGGGAGGACCAGACGCTGACCGAGCCATATCATCTCGAACCGGACCCGTCGCCCCGGCGGAAGCGTCGGCTCTGGCGGGACAAGTTTCGTGAAGCCTTCCGCGGCGTGAAGCTCGGCGTGCGGGGGCACTCGAGCTTCTGCGTCCACTTCTTCTTCGCGGCCCTGGCCGTGACGGCCGCCCTGGTGCTTCAGTGCGACTGGTTGGAGTGGTGCCTGATCATCGGGTGTATCGGGCTGGTCTTCACCGCCGAGTTGTTCAATAGTGCCGTCGAGACACTCTTCCACGGCCTGGACCCGCAGACGAAAGAGCAGGTTCACGGCTGCCTGGACATCGCCGCCGGGGCCGTGCTGGTGGCCAGTCTGACGGCCGCTACCGTCGGCGGCATCGTATTCGGTCGCCAGGTGCTGATCATTTTCCGGCTGCTGCCGTGACGGATTATAACGGATTACATAGGTGGCCGTGCGGAGATGATGAGGTCTGGTTGCGAGGGGAATAGCATCCTGGGTCGAATAAGGAATTGGGATCCACTCAGTCGAGTATATAACTCGATGAGATTATGACTGCCCGGATCGCGCTCGGTTCAACCCGTTCTGACACAGTCTGATCTGAAGCTGGCATAGTGACAGCTTTAGAGACTCGAACAAAGGAAATCGGTCTCAACTTCGCATTGTGTTTCGGCTCATTCTATTACGAGGTTCTAAGCCAAGCATGACTTGAAGCCTTCTGTCAGTTCCTCACGGTTTAAATGACGGCCGATGAAAATGAGCTTGTTGGAGCGGACTTCGCCCGACCTCCAGGGTCGATCCGGCTTGCCGTCGAATAACATGTGGACGCCCTGGAAGACGAACCGGTTCTTGTCCCCCTTGATGGACAACACGCCCTTCATGCGGAAGATGTCAGTACCCTTCTTTTGGAGCAGGTCGCTTAGCCAAGCGTTGATTTTTCGGCCATCCAGATCGCCGGCGATCGTGATTCCCACACTACTCACTTCCTCGTCGTGTTCGTGGTCCGGCTTATACTCGTGGGTGCCGGTGGGCGTCACGACACCGGCCGGCCCGATCAGCCTAGCCCGGAATTCGTCCGGCTGGTGCTCGGTGAAGAGGACGTAGTGGCCGGCTTCGGTGATGGAAATCGGGAAGGTCTTCTCACCGCCTTGAGGTAGTTGCAGTTGGTGCAGCTTCTTGCCGACGGTAATAGCCTCCCCCGGTTGTATCTCGACTTCGTCATCGCTGAATGTTAAGACCGCATCGTGTTCCACGCTCTGACGCCCCTCGTCACCGGCGGCGTAGGTCTTGAGCAGCACCACGTTCATCGTCGGGTCGGGTCCGTCCTGGCAGACGAACTCATACTTCCCGGCGGGCAACTCGTACACGCCGCCCCACTCGAAGGGGTACTCCGGCTCCAGGAACTTCGGGGCCGTCTCCAGTGCCCGGTCCAGGTCGAAGCCGCCGACGTTTAGGATGCTGTCCATCTCGATGACGCTGTTCTGCGTGCGGTATATCCGCGCCGCCGCGTTCATCCCCCGGATGCGTTTCTCCAGGCTATCCAACTCGGCCGGAGTCACCAGGTCGGTCTTGTTCAGCAAGATGACGTCGGCGAAGGCGATCTGTTGCTGCACCTCGTCGCTGTCCCAGTGCTGGTGGACGTGCTTGGAGTCTACGAGCGTGATCAGCCCGTCCAGTTGCGTCTTCGCCTTGATCTCGTCGTCCACGAAGAACGTCTGAACCACCGGTCCTGGGTCGGCCATTCCGGTCGTCTCGATCAGGATGTAGTTGAACTTGTCCCGTCTCTTCATCAAATTGCCGAGGATGCGGATGAGGTCGCCACGCACGGTGCAGCAGATGCACCCGTTGTTCATCTCGAAGATCTCTTCCTCCGCGTTGATGACCAGGTCCTGGTCGACGCCGACCTCGCCGAACTCGTTCTCGATCACGGCAATTCGTTTGCCGTGGTTGGCAGTGAGGATGTGGTTGAGGAGCGTTGTCTTCCCTGAGCCCAAAAATCCGGTGAGGACGGTCACGGGAACGCGGTCTTTGACGGCTGGCATTTACACGGCCCCGAGCGAACAGTGGTATCGTATGGTCGCACCTGTTTTTACCGTTAGCCTAACCATGCGTGCCACGAGCAGCAAGGCTCGTCACGTCGTCCCGAGTCACTTCGGACGCCGGTTTCAATAACCTGTGTTTTCGTGCCTGGCCCGGCTCGCCCATGACGGCGATGACCGTCTCGACGTCCGGGCAGTCATCCTCGGCACACCGGAGTTCGGTTACCATGATGACAACATCTTCTGATAGGCCCATGATTTCACGGACCCAGGCTTTGATCCGACTCGTGACATCGGGATCAGAACTCGGGCGCTGACCAAAAAGATTAACCACGGTGTTGTCTTTATTATGGTTTAGTTACCTTTGCTCAATGGTGTGTGGCATGTCGAGCCGCAACCGCTTCGGGGGTTGGCCACTCCGGGAGCGGGTCGCGGATTTTCGACCAGACTTCTGGGCCGCCTGTCATCTCGGCGTCGGTCATCAGGGCCGAGTCGAGGGACGCGCGGATCGCGGCCTCGTCCAACTTCTTGCCGATGAAAACCAGTTCCTGCCGGCGGTCGCCGAACTCCCCGTCGAAATCCGCGAGGATTTCGGCTCGCTCGGCCGGATCGTTTGGCCACTGATCGTAAGGCACATCGGCCCACCACACGCCTTGCGGGGAGAGTTCCATGACCCGCCCGGCCTGTGACCACAGAGCGATCCACTTGGGCCGTGTGACGATCCAGCAGAAGCCCTTGGACCGCAGTAAACCGGCTAGGAGTTTCTTGTTCACCATGAATTCATACAGCCGCTCGGGATGGAACGGCCTGCGGGCGCGGTAGACGAAGCTGACGATGCCGTACTCGGTCGTCTCGGGAAGTTCCTGGCCGCGGGCCACGGCCATCCAACCGGGGGCCGCGGAAGCCTTGTCGAAGTCGAAACGCTTTGTGTCCAGGATCTCGGTGAGTGGTATCCGGCCGCGAAACGCCCGGATGATCTTGGCCGAGGGGTTTAGCGATCGGAGTACGGCCTCGAGAGACTCGAGTTTCTTTCGGGAAACCAGGTCGGTCTTGTTCACCACGATCACGTCGGCAAACTCGACCTGATCGACGAGCAGGTTCACCACGTCCCGCTCGTCTTCCTCTCCGAGAGCGAGGTTGCGATCCGCGAGTGAGTCCACTGACTGGTAGTCGTCCAGGAAATTGGCCGCATCCACGACGGTGACCATCGTGTCCAGTCGGGCCACGTCACCGAGTTTGCTGCCGTCGGCGTGTTCGAAGGTGAACGTCTCGGCGACCGGGAGCGGCTCCGATATGCCAGTCGACTCGATCAGCAGATAATCGAAGCGGCCCTCGCTGGCGAGTCGGGCGACTTCCTTGAGCAGGTCCTCGCGGAGCGTACAACAAATGCAGCCATTCTGCATCTCGACTAGTTTCTCGTCGGTACGGGACAGGGCCGCGTCGCCGTGCTTGACGAGTGCCGCGTCGATGTTCACTTCGGACATGTCGTTGACAATGACGGCAACCTTCATCCCCTCGCGGTTGGACAGGACGTGGTTGAGGAGCGTCGTCTTGCCGGCCCCGAGGAAGCCGGACAACACGGTAACAGGTAGCCGTTTCAGGGCGGGTCGCAGGTGAGCTGTGAGGGTGTTCGTATTCATCGGGTCAATAACTTCCATTCGTGTCGAATGTTAATGGGGTCATGAAGCTATGGAAGGGGCCGGGAGGTTATCCTTTTAAGAAATCAAGGCCACCAATCAATCGACCCTCACGACCTACGAGGTAATATACCAGGTAATGCCCGAGTAATCTCATCGACTTGACCCCCCTCATACCTAAAGTTAGGCTCGTAGAGAAGGGCGATGACCTGGCTGTAGATGTCACAGTGGGCGGCGAGCGTGGCCGGTCATGATCGCAGCCGGGTCTTGATCGTATCAACTCCTCGGTCGGTTCGGCCTCGGCCCGAGTGAGATGGCACAACCACGGCCCGGTCCTCGGCAGCCCGTCACAGATCCCCGGCAGTCCGTCACAGAGGACGCCTAATCTGCAGGATTCGTCATGCCTTTTCCAGTGCCTCAGTTTTGAACCATTCAAACTGCCGATCCTCCAACTCAGCCGGAATCGGTAGTAATCGGCCCGCGCGGTGACAGTCGCGTACCCACCTGACGATCACCGCACACATGGCTTCGCCCTCTAATCTGCCGAGCCACTGGTTGCCCTCGGGAGTAATGACCAAAGCGACGTTGGCCAGGTCACACGGCCCGAGGCAGCCGGAGATCGTCAACTGCACGGATTGGTTGAGCTTCTCGGTTTTCCACAGGCACTTGAGCATCTCGACCGGGAGTTCCGGTCGGCCGCGATCCGTCCGGCCGCAGCAACACCCCTGACAGAACACCATTTGAGCAAGTGGTGTGCGTTTGGTCGTCAGCCGGGTCATCGACCACCACATTGTCGTTGGGGTGCGAGCGGGACGAACCCGAGTTCGGTTGCCTTCTCCTCAAGGGCCGGTACCGCCCCGCCTACCGGGTGTAAACCCGATCCGTGAGGAACCAGGCGGTGGACGATACGCCTGGTGGTACTCGTGCCGACCTTCTCCCACTCCTTGCCGTCGGCGGTCAGGCGGAAGAGGTTGCCCTCCGATGTACTCACGACAAATCGCCCGTCGTGTACAGCCTCAGCGGGACTGAAGACGATCCGGTCGCCTGGTACTTCCGGTTCGATCGACGACTTTTCGGTCACGGTGTCGAACACATCGACTGGTAAACCGAGTATCGGAAGCAGTCGACGATACATCGTCTCGTCTCGTGTATGCGGCAAGAGAGGACCGAAGGGAGAACAACTCAAACGACTCAGCCGATTACGGGTAGAGGCTTGAATTCGGTCCCGAGGACCTTCTTCGCGTCGGCCGCGAACCAATCCTGGAGTACCGCCGCGTAGACCGAGCGGAAGTCGATCTGGAACTTCATGTCGCCGTCGTTGAGGTCCACGAGATCGGGACGACCGCCGTGAATGCCAGCTTTCACTTTGCCACCGGCTAGGAACATCACATTCGCGGTGCCGTGGTCGGTCCCCTGCTGCTCGTTCTCAGCCACTCGCCGGCCGAACTCGCTGAACGTCATCACCAAGGTGCGGTCCAGGTGTCCGAGCGCCTTCAGGTCACTGAGGAAGCTGTGCAACCCTTGGCTGAGTTCCTGAAGCAAACCGGCATGCCGTCTGGGTTGCGTCGTGTGCGTGTCGAACCCCCCGAGCGAGACATAGTAGACTCGCGTTGGCACCTCGGCCGCGATCATCTGGGCGACCACCTTGAGCGATTGCGAGAAGTTGAACGGCGCGTACTCGGTCATAGATTTAACGTCTTTAAGTGCGTCTTGGATTTTGCGTGACAGGGCCAGTGTTTCGTTGCTGGTCCGTTGCAGGAAGTCGAGTTGCGGGTTGTCCGTCGGGACGACCCGGTTCAGCCGCTCCATCGCCTGGCTGGTTGCATCGTCCCAAGCGAAGAGACTCGGGTTGGTCAGCGTGACGGCGCGTCCCTTGGGATGGGCGAACGTCATCGCCGGTTTCTCTCCGAGTTGCAGCCCCAGCATTGGCGACGGAATCCCGCGGCACTCGGCGTCGAAGTAGCGACCGATCCAGCCGGTGTGTACGGGTTTGTCGGGGTACGCCGTTTCCCAAATCTCGGTGGCCCGGAAGTGCGACCGGTTCGGGTTCGGATAGCCGACGTTGGTCACAATCGCGAGTACGCCGGCGTCGTAGAGCGTGCGCAGTTCGCCGGTTTCCGGGTGCAGGGCGAAGTCGTCGGCGATCTTGAGGGACTGGGTCCGAGGAACGCCGATCTTCGGGCGGGCCTTGTAGTACTCCTCGTCGCGATACGGGACCAGGGTGTTCAGCCCGTCGTTGCCGCCGGCGAGTTGCACGACGACGAGGACACGATCACGGTTGCCGAGCGACTTCTCGTCGGCCAGCAGCGAGCCGGTCTTGACCAGGAAACTGGGAACCGTGGTGGTCAACGCCCCGAGGCTCAGGAACCGCCGTCGGTCGATTCTGGGAAGCATGAGAAAACTCCTTATGCGAGTTGGTATTCGGGGGTGGTAAGGATGAGACGGCAGGCGAGCTTGACACGCTCGGCTGGGGGAGCGTTCCGGACGATCTCGGTCAGGGTCGTAAGGGTGTCTGGCCGTGGCGTGATAACATACAGCCTGGCGGCGAGGGCTGCGACGAGTTCCTCGGGCTTTTCCGGCACGGCCCCGTCCAGTACCTTGGCCGTCTCGAACGACACCTTGAAACCGTCCTTTTTCCGCTCCTCACGACGCTTCTTGTCGAAGTCCCATATGCGGGCGATCATTTCCCGGCGGGCCTTCTCGTCGGCCGGCAGGGCGAAGTTACGCTCGGTCGCGATCGGCTCGAACCCGGCCGGCTCCTTCCCGTCGAACAGGATTTCCGGCAGGTGATAGCGAACGGCCAGCGTGCCGGCACTGATCCAGTCGCGACCGCCCGGCCAACCCTTCACGTTCGGCGGGTTGAACAGTTCCTGACCCATCGCCGCTGTCACCTGCGCCAAGCTCGGCGTCGCCGTCACATCCAGGTTAAGGAGCCGGCAGGTGCCGACGAGCAGATGGACCGGCGATTTGATGAGGCTTCCGCGGCTCTCCTTGGCGAAGAACTCCGGTGAGGTGAGCAGCACCGTGAGCGTCGCGGCGATGTCACCTCGGGTCTGACTGAACTTCGCTGCCATGCGGTCGCGCAGTTCGTTGTTGGGGTCACTCGCCCCAAAGTAGGCAATCAGCTTTGCCGAGATGAACCGGGCTGTGGCCGGTTGGGCCGCGACGATGTCCAGTACCTCATTCACCCCGAACTTGCCGGTCTTGCCGAGAATGGTCTTCTCGCCGGCGTCGTGCTTCTCCTTGACGAAGGTCGGGATCAGACCGTCACGGCAGAAGGCCCGCGGCGCGTCGGGGACAATCGGTCGCTTCGGCGTTCCCGGCGGGGCATCGAGCGTCCATCCGGTGAGTGCCCGGGCGATCTCCTTGATGTCCCGCTCCGTGTAATTGCCGAGGCCGACGGTGAACAACTCCAGGAGCTCCCGGGCGAAGTTCTCGTTCGGTTTCTTCGCATCCGAGTCCTCGATGTTCAGGTACATCATCATCGCCGCGTCGAGCGTGACGGCCCCGAGCAGGTCGCGGAAGTTCCCCAGCGCGTGCGTTCGCAAAGCGACGTTCTGTGTGTAAAGCGCTTGCGAGACGAACATACGCCGGGCTTCCGTGGTTAAGTGACCGTGCCAGAAAAGGGTCATCACCTCGCGAAGCGGGGCTGGGGTGTGGATCATGTGGTCCAGCCACCACGCCCGGAGTTGATCTGTTTCGGCGACTTGCCGCTGGCCGGTCTTGCGGTGGTTTTCCAGTCGCTCCATCGGCGTGGTCTCGGGGTAGACCCGCTCGGTGTTGACCCACGGCTCCTTGACCCAACTGGGTTGAGGCGGCGCGGCGGCCTTCTTGGCCTCTTCGATCATCCCGGCGACGACGTCGGACAGGGGCCGTGCGACGAGTTGCTCGGCCTTCTTCGGAGTGCCGCCGAACTCGGTGCGGCTGAGCAAGTGGGACGCGGCCGCCACGTCCCAGGTGATTCGTGATGGCATTGGGGGAATCCTCGATCGTGACTCACGATGTCTTCTACAATCAGCGATTCTTCTTGTGTTGCGACTCAGCGAGCTTCCTTTTCGCCTCGTCGTCGAGGTTGTCTACCACATATGGGTCGTCCTTCTGCTCGGCGTCCATCTTCAGATACTCGGACCAGGTGATCTTCTGAGACGGGTCACCGGTGGCCGGGCCGGACGACGACCCACACCCGATTATGGCGCAAATGGTCGTGAGCAATATCAATCGTGACATGCAGCCCTCTATTGAGAGTCATAGTTGACGACCCCTAGTAGTCGCCGTTGGTGACCTCACCCCCGTTTCGGCTACCCAGGGCACGGTAGGTATCCATCGAGATCGTCTGACGCAAGAATTTGACCGATCCGTCGGCGAATACGAAGTTGACGCCACCTACATGGGCGCTGCGGAACGAGTATTTGCCGTCCTCAGGTATCCGAGCGGGATCGTAAGGCCAGGTCGCGACCTGGTGCAGGTTCATCGGCGTGGTGGTGTAGCTGTAACTGAAGTAGACATGCCCATAGTTCCAAGTTGTATCACCCGTGCGTGGCTGTCCGGCGTTTGGCCCGCTCGTGAACCAATAGCCTTTCAGGGTGTGATGGGCTTCACCAGCAAGCAGGGTGTTTGACGTGCCGTCGGTGATGGCGGAGAACGTGATGTTCATGCCGTCCCGTGCCGGTATGATGACCCCGTCGGACGGGGTGAACCCGGAGATGGTGTTCGGGGCCCCGACCCCGATGAAGTAGCGGTTGCCGGCGCACCAGTAGTAGCTCGACCAACCGGGATACGGTACGGCCACGGGCGGGGGGTCGGCCGGAGCAATGAAGCTCTTCAGTGGCGTGTCGGATACCATCTTATTCGTCCACCCGTCCCGCACTTCGACCGTATCGAACGGGTGCCTCACGGGGTTATAACGCTGCCGCAGGTTCTCTTGCTCGAGATAAGGAAGAATGGCTGCCCACCCGCTGGTCATGTTGTGGAACCGCGGGTCAGACGACACCCCGCTGATAGTCGACGAGTAGTTGGCCTGCGGGAACGCGCCAATCGCATTAACGAAGTTATGCGTGGCTAGCCCGATCTGCTTCAGATTGTTTTGGCTCGACAGTCGGGCCGCCGCCTCGCGGACCTTCTGCACGGCGGGCAACAAGAGGCCGATCAGGACCGCGATGATGGCGATCACCACCAACAACTCGATCAGTGTGAACCCGGATCGACGATGCCCCATACCAATACCTCCCTCAGAGAAACTGTGTCAAAGACGTACCGCCCGCGGTTCAGTATTATCTAGTAAAGCCTAGTCATACGGAAAAGGAGCATATCAACCGCCTCCTAACTGTCAAGGAGGTGGCTGACAAAAACAACTACTTCGAATGATCTCGACGGGGACGGGAGGCGGCACCTACGATGTTGGCGAGGACGAACACGGCGGTACACGCCAGCACGATGCTCGCCCCGGAAGAGGCTTGGAGCAGGTACGACGCGACAAGCCCGACCGCGGCACAGGCTGTAGCCAGGATCGCGGCCACGAGCATCCGCCGGGGGAAGGAGTCAGTCAGTAGCGCTGCGGCCGCCGCCGGGGTGACGAGCAGCGCGTTCGTCAGGATCACCCCGACCGCCTGGATGCCGGTCACGACCGCCAAGGCCAGAAGCCCGAGCAGGAGCAGACGCATGAGGCCGGATCGCAGCCCGATCACCTCAGCGTGGGTCGGGTCAAACGAGGTCAACTCCAACTCTTTGTGGAAGAGCCACAGTGTCAGGAACACGATGAGCGTTACACCGGCAATCAGGTATAAGTCCTGCGTTGTGACGCCGAGGACGTTACCGAAGAGCATGTGCGACAGGTCGCGGTAGGACCGGGTCCGGCTCATCAGCAGCACTCCGACCGCGAACATGCCGGTGAACACCACCCCGATGGCCGTGTCTTCCTTGACCTGCTGGCGGCGGGACACCCAGGCGATGGCCAGGGCGGTGATCACGGCGGCGGCAAGCCCGCCGATCGCCAGGTTCCAGCCCCAGAGGTGAGCGATCACCAGCCCGGGTAATGTGGTGTGTGCCATCGCATCCCCGATGAACGCGAGTCGCCGTTGAACGACGTACACCCCGAGGACCGCGCACGTCACTCCGACCAGTACCGCGGCGAGAAGCGCGTGCTGCATGAACGGATAACGGAACAGGTCGGTCAACCAGCCCATGACTGTTGCCTTGGTTCAGGAGATCGCTGACTGGGCTTGCATCAAGAGAGGTAAAAGACGTTAAAGATGTTATGAGGTGTTAGGAGATATATCAGGGCTCGTCTCAAGAGATGTAACAAGGCTTGCCGTGTGAGACACCGTCCGGCGGTGTCACCACCTCGCCATCGCGAAGGTAGATGGCCGAGTCGAAGCCTTCGGCCAGGCGGCCGACGTCGTGGGTGGCGACGATCAGCGTTTTGCCCTCGGACTTCAGGTCGGCCAGTAAGTCATAGATCACGTCGCGGGTCTCCGCATCCACGGCGTTGATCGGTTCGTCGAGCAGAAGTAGGTCAGCCTCCTGGGCCAGGGCGCGGGCGAGCAGGGCACGCTGTTGCTGACCGCCGGATAGTCGGCCGATCGGCCGGTCGGCGAGGGCACCCAACCCGAGTCGGTCCAGCACCCCGGTGACGATCTCCCGGTCGCGTACTCGGGGCCGACGGAACCAGCCGAGGTGGACATACCGGCCGGTCAGGACGAACCGTGACACCGGGATCGGGAAGGTCCAGTCGATGTCACCCCGCTGAGGGAGGTAGGCGACTCGGTGATGGCACGCACCGACCGGGTTCCCGTAGATGCGGATGTCCCCGGAGGCGACCGGCAGCAGCCCCGCGACGGCCTTCAACAAGGTACTCTTCCCAGCGCCGTTCGGCCCCACCAGAGCAACTCTCGATCCCCGGTCGGCGTGGATCGAAACGTCGCGCAATGCGACGTGACCGGTGTCGGGGTAGCAGACCGTCAGGCGATCCGTGGCGAGGGCGGGGGCGTTCGGCACCGGGGGCACATGTCGGCCGCCGGAGTAGGGGAGCCATGGGTCGCTCATGGCTTCAAGGCATCTACGATCGTGGTCACGTTGTGACGGATCATCTTCTCGTATGTGTCACCAGTGCTGCCGGGCTTACCGAGCGCGTCGGTGTATAGCGGCGCTGCGAGTTTCACCTCGGCCTCGGCAGCGAGCCGCTCCGTCAGCTTCGGGTTGTGCACGTTCTCGGTGAAAATGGCCGGCACCTTGGCCGCTTTAACTTTCTGGATCAGTTGGGCGAACTCGGCCGCGGACGGGTCGGCTGCCTCCGTAGTGACCGACGGGAGCGCCGCGGCAACGACAGTGAAGCCGTAACGGTCGGCGAAGTACCCGAACGTGTCGTGGGTCGTGACGAGTTTGCGGCGGTCCGGCGGGATCGCTTCGACCTCCTTCTCGACCCAACCGTGGAGTGCTTCGAGCCTGGCGAGGTACGCGGCGGCGTTGGCTCGGTAGGTGTCGGCATGACCGGGGTCGATCTTGCACAGCGAGTCGCGGATGATCTCCACCATGTGAATCGCGTTTCTCACGTCGTGCCAGACGTGCGGGTCTTCTTCGTGCTTGTGGGCCGCTCCGAGTTTCTCCCGCTCAGCCTTGGTGTGATGACACTGCCCCTCCCGCAACTCCAGCCCCGTCGTGACGACCACCCGTGTGGCCTGGGAGCCTGACGACTGGTATAGCTTGTCCAGCCAGCTCTCGAAACCGGCTCCGTTCTCGAAGATCACCTGGGCTTCGGCCACGGTCATCCCGTCCTGTGGGGACGGGTCGAAAGTATGGGCGTCGCTGTCGGGGCCGACGAGCGTGACCACTTCGGCCTTGGAGCCGGCGACGTTCCTCACCAGGTCGCCGAGGATGCTGTAGGTGGCGACCACCCGGAGCTTGTCGGGGTCGGTGAACCGCCCGCCGCCGCCCCCGCTTGGCTTCGCAGAGCACCCGCTCCCGACTGCGGTTGCCAGGCCCAGGAAAGCCAGGTCAAGCAAGAGTCGATTCATCGTTCGCATGATTCACCTCGGCCCCCCGCTCCTCCGGGGGAGTGCGATCGCAGGTTCAGCAGTCATGAGTTCCGCCGTTGCGGGTTCCGCCGTTGCGGCCAACAAAGGCCGTCCGCATGCCGCGGGAAGTGAACTGAAAAAGAAGTGGCGACCACTTCGAACTCGAGGGCCTTGAGCGGCAATGCGGCGATCGTGGCGTCTTGGGGTTCGGCCGGGAGGCCGCGTTGTGATCCGCGTCGAATGCGATGTCGTGTTGCCCGGAGGTCCCTCCAACACAGTCGTGCCGGTATCGTGGAGCTTGCACGACCGGGCTTCCGAGGGGTCGCCTGGAGTGTACGGATCAAGGGTGATGCCCTCTACCATGCCGTCACCCGCGGCGTCCGAGTTGCCTTCGTTTAAGACGAACGGTTGTGCCGGGCCGCCCCGGGTCAGGAGGACTTGCGAGGTCCCGTCATTGGCCCGTCCGACGGCCGCAGTTGCAGTTACGAGGATGAGTGCCACGAGTGCGGTCGCGTGGAGAACACGATTTAGCTCGAGCTATTCCGAGAGGGGGTAGTACCCCGTGGAATAAATCAACTGCGGGAATACTTAGTTATACTTGGTATCTGAGGCAAGACGTCTCACGGGATTTTTCAGTACCTTCTAAAACTGGCACCGACGAATCGCTGCCCTGGACGATCGACGAACGCGCTGACTTCCTGACAGGTTGACGTTGGCTTGGCTTCGTAGCCGCCTTCTTGAGTCGGACGAACCCGAGGATCAGGTGCGGCCCGCTGAGGTAAACCCGCTCGTGCCGGAGGTACCGGTTGGCGACCCGGCGCGGTGGCCGAGTTATAGCCTGGCCCGGCCGTGTTATGGCAAGTTCTCGGAAAACAGCCAGACCGTGAGCCGCGGCGGCTGTATCCCCGCGACGCGTCCTGGCCTGTCGCACCAGCGGCCCCGCCGCCGCCCACCGCTCCGCTCGTCTCGTCCGTGAGCACTTGCTGCATGGCGGACACCACAACGGGTAAGGAGTTACGTGCTGCTTCCCGGAAGGCCAGCCAAAATTACCAGCGCCGGGTAACGGCGGCAGCGCGGCGATAAGTGGATGCCGTTGTAGTGACTCATGCCCTTGGTGTTTTAGGTCGTAACGCGAGCATCAGGGGCGTCCACCACAATCTGACCGTGGGTGTTCGCCGGCTTGACGCTGTACCCCGGGCAACCTGCACCTTAACGACCATGCCTTAGACACCTTAACGACCATGCCTTAGATACCGTGGCTAGCCGCCTGCAAGAATGCAGGGGCCATCAAGAGTGCAGGGGCCATCGACGCGGCCCATCTAGTGTAGGGAATCTGTGAGAGGGACGGCGTGTACCACTAAATCAGGGCTTTGACCTCGCCCGCGAAAAGACCAACTGCAGACCGACCACGAAGTAGCCTGGCGAGCCGGGGGCACGAGTCCCTGGTATCAGGGCTTGCCAAAGACTTCGTCAGTAACGAGGCGTTTGACGAGTAGTTCGATACTGGGCTGAGTTGCATGACCGGTGTGCAGTTAACCTAGCTGCATCTTCAGGATTCAGGGCGGCACTGCCGACCGTGCGAATTACCACAGTCACGCCAAGATTATCCGCGGTCACGCCAAAATGCACGGGCTGTACTTCTCGCAGGCGACCATCCGGGAAAAAGTGTAGCCGTTGCTTACCCGTGGAGGACTAGCAGTTTCAGCGCGGGATAGTCGGTTCACCCCGGCTCGCGGAGGGAGCTGGCGCTGACATCCCGCCGGTCCTCGAGCCAGGCCACGTCGGTCGGGTCGTCGGCGAACCGTCGGATCCCGATCCGTCGGATCGCGTCGTCGGGCAGCACGTCGAGCTTGGTGTAACGGGGGTGGTGGCTTTCCTTGTAGGGGTCGTTGCGGGCCGCGTTGTAGCAACAGATCATGGCCCAGCGCGGGCTGTCGCTGTGGTTCTGGTCGCTACGGTGCAGCAGGTTGGGGTGGAAGAACAGGGCGTCGCCCGGGTCCATGACCACATAAACGTGAGGGAAGCGCTCGGGTCGCTTGAGCAACTCCTCGACCCGCTCGCGGTCGGCACCGGCCTGGTCTCCGGTCAAGACGTGGTTGATGCGACCGCAGAGGTGCGAGTTCTCGATCACCTGCAGGCAGCCATTCTCCCGGGTGCAGGGATCGACGGCGATGAAGACGCTCACCAACTCCGGGGTCAGTACGCCGTTCTGGTACCAGTAGCCGTAGTCCTGGTGCCACGTCCAGGCCCCGCCGACGCGGGCGTCCTTGAGGATCATCTTCGAGTGGTAGTGGTAGACCTCGCCGCCGAGGAGCTTCTCACAGCTGCGAACGACCCGCTCGCAGCGGGCGAAGGCACCGTAGATGCCGTTGCCGGGGTGGTTCCACAGGCTCAGGCGGACGATCCCCCCTTCGCCGTCGGCGCGGCCGAAGGACCGGCGGTCGAGTTCGTGGTCTTCCTTGGCGGCCCGTCGCAGCAGGTCGATCTCGTCCGGCTCGAACAGCCCACGGGCCAGGTAGTACCCGGCCGTGTGGTAGTGCCGGACGGCTTCGTCGGAGAGGATCGCGGGGGGCATGGCCGGCCTCACGGATCAGTGCGGTACAGGGAAACTGCCTTGATCCGCTTGCGGATCTCGGCGACGACACCACGGAAGCGCTCGTCGGTAAGCCCGCCGTAGTCGTCCTCGAACTTGTCGGCCGACAGACCGTCACGAAGTCCGGTTAACTCGGGCAGCACTTCCGCGGCGGAAAACCGGGCCTTCATTTGCTCCAGGAGTTTCGGTTCAGATTGTACCGCGCGGGCGAACGCGATGCCGGCGAACTCGGCGGCCAGGGAGGGGAAACCGAACCCGGCCGGGCGGTTGAGCAGTGCCAGGTTTCCGGTCACGGCGGAGTTCTCGGCCGCACGAGGGGTGAGGAGTTCGCCGCTCGCGCCGCCCACGAAGAAGCGACGGCACAGGTCCCGGCGGTTTCCCAAGGTGGGGTTACCCAGCACTTTTAGCCGCTCGGTACGCTCCGCGAACGTCTCGATGTCTTTCACGCCGCCGCTCGTCAGCGGGTTTTCCCGGAGACAGGCTCGGTCGTCAAGGGCGACCCCGAGGCCGAGGAGAAAGGCGGGAACGCGGTCGTGTTCCTCGGCGGAAGAGGCGGTCTCGGCCGCGACACGCACATATTCGGCCGTCAAAGCGTCGCCGGTCAGGGCCCCGGGTCCGACGTTCGCCCGGGCGCGGTCGGTGATCGCCCGGACGACGCGGCGGGCGGCTTCAACCCGTCGTTGCCTGTCGGCCTGCAATACGTCCGGGCCTTTGTTCGTGTCGGGCTTGAAGTCCGGCTTGATTTCCGGCTTCGCGGCCGGCACGGCTACCCGGCCTACCTCCTGACCGCGTTCGAGGTCGGCCAGGTACTCGCCGGCCAGCGGGTCGTTCGGGGCGGCTCGCAGCAGGGCCCCGTAAACCCGAACCAGCCGGTTCCGCTCCGTCTGTCCGATCGCTTCCGTCGAGGTGATCCCCGCCCGGCGGAGGTCGGCCCAGAGGTTGAGGGCTAGGGCGTTCAACGGGTCCAGGCGGATCACGAAGTGGGGGTCGTTGGCCCGTCCGTCGCCCAGCTTGTGCCGCAATGCCGAACCGGGATCCGGGCTGGAAACCGCCCCCAGCGCGATCGCCAGGTAACGAACCAACACCTCGACTCGTTCCGGCTCGCCCTCCGGCTTCCACTCGCGCACCAGGACGTGCCGGGCCGAGCGGCCCCGACAGGCCCCGAAAGCTGCGTCGGCCCCGTCGTCCCACTTGCGGCTGGTGAAGCCGACCGCCAGTGACCCGGGCTTCACCTGCACCGCCCTCTCGAAGACGGCGAGCTGGGCCTCGGGGTGACGCTCCTGGGGGTCCGAGTTCCAGGTGTCGAAGCCGGCGAATTCCAGGCGGAAGCCGGTCTGTGACTCTAGGATCGCCGCCGCCGCGTCAAACCGCTTGCGGACTTCCGCTTGCCAGAGCCGGTCCGTCCGCGGGTCGGCGTCATCGACGAGTAGCGTCACGGGAACCTTGACCGGCTCGCGGGGCCGCGGGTTCAGTTCCGCCCGCAGGTCACGTTCCGGTATCTGCCCCGGCATCTCCAGGTGCTCGACCCGGACCCGGCTGACCCGGTCGGGCAGGAAGACGTAGGCGTTGTAAGGGTCCACCCGGAGTGGCTCGGCGGCATCGGGCGGGGCCGTGAGACTCGCCGGGCCGTTGACGACGAACGGGGCGACGTGATGCGCGGGCAGCGTGAGTTTCCGCGGCTTATTCCCGTCCTCGGTCAGAATGAATGTCACGTCCTCGCCGGTGTAGTTGCCCAGCACGATGACGGCGGCCGGAGCGGGCGTCGTGGCCAGGGTGACGGCGACTGCGATCGCGGGGATCGAATGATTCCGCATGGTAGCTCCGGGGCTGCGTGACCCACTGCGGCCTATGGTATCACACCTCGCGGCTTCGCACCCCTCCTTGCCCCGGCTCGTTTCGGAACCGAGCCGAGGGCAAACTGCTCTCGTTCTGCGTGGTGTCTGTGTGGTGTGTCCCCCCACCTTGCTGTGTGGTCTGTGCTGTGTGGTGTGCCTTCCCTGTGCGCTGCGAGTTGTGTCGTCCCGGTGTGGTTGGCGTGCTGTCGGTGTGGTAGCTTGGAGTGTCGTTCGCCGCAGGATCACGCCGCTGCCCCGGCCCACGCGGCTCGCGTCCCCGGAGGTGCCCGGAGGTGCGTCCGGGGTGGTTTGACGAAAGACGAAGACCACCGGCTCGGGGTGGCGGTCGGCACCGTAGCCAAGTACGAGGTGCGTCCTGGGTGGTTTGACGAAAGACGAAGACCTGCTGTCCTTGCTCGCGAATAGCCGGGCTGTGGACGACGCAACCTTGTCCTACTTACCATTTCCCTTTCGCTGTACCCTACGACCCCCTGCGACCCCTACGACCCCCCTGCGACCCCCATGCCCGACTCCGCGAACGTACCACCCTCGCAGTACACCGAGTTGGCGGAACTCGCCGGCGGGTTCATTCACGAGATCAAGAACCGCGTCAACGCCCTGTCCTTGAACATCCAGTTACTCGCGGAAGACTTCGAGAACGCCCAGACGCCACGAGAGCGGCGGGCACTCGACCGCATCACTCGGCTCTCGACGGAATGCCAGAAGCTGGTCGATCTGGCGTCGGACTTCCTGCGGTTCGCCCGCGTGCGGGAGTTGCAAGCCGAGCCGATCTCGCTCGACGAAGTCGTCTCGCGGGTCATCGACTTCCTGACCCCGACCGCGCGGCAGCAGAAGATCGAGATCCGCTGGTACCCGGCTTCCGACCTGCCGTTGGTGTCCCTGGACCGCGACCTGTTCGAGCATTGTCTGCTGAACCTGATGCTCAACGCGGAGCAAGCGATGCCCGACGGGGGGACGTTGACGCTGGTCGGCAGCCGCGTCGGTGCGGAGGTCTGCCTGGACGTGATCGACACCGGCGTCGGCATCCCGCCCGAGAACATGCCCCAACTGTTTCGGCCGTTTTACACGACCAAGTCGAACGGTCACGGTCTGGGTCTGGCCACGACCCGCAAGATCATCCTGGCGCACGGGGGGACGATCGGCGTGCAGAGTGAGCCGGGTCGCGGCACGAAGTTCACGATCCGGTTACCGGCCGCGACGGAGCCGGGAGAATCACGAGGACCGGCGGAGGCGGGCGGCTCGGCGGCGGCTACGCCCGGCGGTGCGGCGGCGGCGGCCGGCGGGGAGTAAGGGCGGGGCGGCGGGGCGGTCGGGGTCCACCGACCGCTGTCGGGCCGTGAGCCCGGTCACTTCTTCTTGCCGACGGCGACCTCGATCCGCTTCGTCTTGGCCTTGGGGGAACCGGGTCCGACTTTATTGGTCGGGCGAACCATGACGACCCCGCCGGGGTAGCCGGGAATGCCGCCCCGCACGAGCATCAGGTTGTTCTCCGGGTCGATCTTGACGACCGCGAGGTTGCGAATGGTCATGCGGCTGTTGCCGTAATGGCCGGCCCGTCGCAGGCCCTTCTTCGGCCGCCCGCTACCACGGTTGCTCGCCAGAGAAGCGGTCGATCCGGCCTGGCGGTGGACTTTCTTGGCACCGTGAGACGCCGGCAGGCCGGCGAACCCGTGCCGCTTCATCACGCCTTGCGTGCCCCGCCCCTTGGTCGTACCGATCACGTCCACGGCGAGAACGTCCTTGAAGACGTCACCCACGGTGAGTACCTGACCGACCTTGAGCGTCAGCTCCTCGGTGTAGGACTTACACGGCTGTTTGAGGCGATCGGCCGGGTCGGGGTTCGGCTGGATCCGTTCGACGGTGAGCTTGGCCTCGGCCGCGTGACACTCCGCCTTCGTGATGAAGCCCCCCCCCTTGTCGAGCCGGAACTCGCGGATGTGACGCTGCGGCTCGCAGTCGGGCTTCGGGGGGAGCTGGACGCCGGCCTTCAAGCGGGCCTCCTTCCGCTTCGACTTCAGGTTGGCGGCCACGTGCCCTTGTTCCGGCCGGGTCGCCGCCTTGCGCGGCTTGTCCTCGAAGCCGAGTTGCACCGCGGAATACCCGTCCTTGCGGACCCCGTTCTCGGTCGTCGGGTATTTGATCTGTAGCACCCGGCACGGACCGAGCCTGATGACGGTCACCGGTTCCACCGTCCCGTTACCGTCAAACACCTGCGTCATGCCGACCTTATAGCCGATCAATCCCAAAGACATGGTAGCCCTCGCAGCCGCCGGATGCGGCGTTGGTCGCCCCGACCGGCCTGCGATCGGGAACGTTCCCTCGCATCAGCCGGGTGTGGTTCGGGGGAAAATCAGGTAAGCCGCTATCGTAGCGAAACTCGCGGGAGCGGACAGGGGCAGGGCCACGTCGATGACCGCGGCCGGCGTGCGAGGTTCGCCGGTGCCGGAAAAACGGGCTGTACCCTTTTCCCCGGTCCCATGCGTGTCGCGATTTCCTAATGACTGAGGTGAGATGGGTAACGATCAATCGTCATCATTCACACAAACGGATCTGTTACGCATCCGGTTACTGTCGGGTGAGAGGGATGATGTTCCGGTAGCATCGTCCTTTTCATGCCCGCGCGTGTCCGTGCGAGCGCGGAGTCATGACGGGGGTCAGGACACGCGCGACATTCGTGTGAAATGTCAGAGGGTGCGAGGGATCGGATAGTATAATTTGCTCCGGAGTCGGCACCCACGAGAAGGACCACACCATGAGGCGGTTGTTCGTCGCGGTCGGGGCGTGGACTTTGGTGTATGGGTTGATCGGCCGGGCCGCGGACCAGCCTAGTGCCGCCCCGGGGGCACCGATCGCCCCCGACATCCAGTCACTCGTTGAGCAACTCGGCTCGGACCATTATGCCGATCGGGAAGCCGCTGCCTCCCGCCTGGAACGCATGCCTGCCGTGGCGATCCCGGCACTGAAGGCGGCCACGACGAGCGAGAACCCCGAGGTGCGGGAGCGGGCCGCCCGACTCCTCGTGAAGTTGAACCGCCTGGCCGACAGCGGCAGACGGCTCAGCCCCCGGCGGGTCAGGCTCGACTACCAGGACATCCCGCTCGGCACCGCCCTGAACGACCTCCGCGGCCGGACCGGCCTGCCTCTGGTTCTGGACCCGGTGCGTGTCGCCGACCCCTTGCGTCGGATCACGTGTCGCACCGAGGAACTCCCGCTGTGGGAAGCCGTCGAGGCGTTCTGTGCGGCGGCCGGCCTTCGGGAAGCCTTCGTCCCCGAATTGGAGATACCCAACAAGTCCCAAACGTCGCGACGCGGCTACGTCCCGCCATTCCGGCCCCCCGCCGCCGATGCCGTGCCGATCGTTCTCGTCGACGGGACCCCCGAGAAACTCCCGGGCGATCGCTCCACGGCCGTTCGCGTGCTGGCACTGCCCCCGGAATTCACGGGACACCGCACCACCCTGGGGACCGGCGAAGTGGACCTCTGCCTCGACGTGACTCCCGCACCGGGCCTCAACTGGCGGGAAGTCACCGCGGTCAAAGTCACGCGGCTCGTCGACTCCCAAGGTCGTACGGGCGGGGCCGGTGTCGAAAAGAACGTCCCGACCGATCTCAACCCCAACGTCACCGTCTTGTTCGCGCGGGGGGTTGTCTTCCGCTTTGACATGGGGGGCGAACCGATCTACCCGGAACATTACTCCAACCCGCGGGTCTTCACCGTTCCCTTGCTACTGGGTGACCCGAACGCCTCGCGGATCCGACGACTCGAAGGCTCGGTCTTCGGCGTGGTCCAGGTTCAGGATCAACCTGTGATCGTGATCGACGACCTGAAAAACAACACCGGCAGGTGGATCGACGGACCGGGAGACCTGCGGGCGTTCGTGATCGGTCAGCAGGAAGAGATGGGCAGCGGCACCGGTGTCATACGGGTACAAGTCGGGACACCCTCGCCGTGGGCCGTGAATCCCTTCAAACGCGGTGGCAACCCGGTCTGGCCCGTACCACCCAACTCGCCCGGACAGCTTTACCGGGTGGAACTCTGGGACGAGAGCAACAAGCCGATCCCAGCCAGCAGCTCCGCGGCTGGTGAGTATACCGACAACAGCATCCGGTCGATCTTCTCCTACACGGTCACCTTCCGACTCGGCTCGCCCAAGCCGGCGAAGGTGGTCGTCATCGGACCCCGGCTCGTAACGGTGGAGATTCCCTTCGTGATGGAAAACATCCGTCTGCGCTGAGGGCCTGGTTCGGACCACTTCGGTTCAAGTGGGGGCACGTGATCGACCGGTCGGAAGCGGCGAGTGTGACCGGGGCCGGCAGGGGTCCGTTTGGATCGGTTGGTTTCCTCTCGGTCGTGAGCGGCCGTTACCGGGGCGGGCCATCGTCCGTGTCGATCGGTCGGGGCGGGTGCCCCGACGGCTGACGCTTCCGGTGCCTACTGACTCAGTGAGCTTCCTGGCCGGCATCACCCGTCGTGTCGGCTGCCGCGACTCGACTCGCTTCCGGTGCAAACATACTCGGAAAGCTTCTTGCCCTTGGCGGCCAGTATGCGGGCCAGGTTGTCCGCCGAGAGCAACGGGTCATCGGTGAGTACGGCCCCGAGTTCGGTCAGGACGAACTCGCGGAGGTCGTCGCCGGTCCAGCCCTCGGCCTGCAGGGCGGCCCCGATCTGCTTCAGGGCGTTGTCCCGGAGTTTGTCGGTGCGGCGGGTGAGGGTGCCCTCGTTGAGACCGAAGACCTTGGCCGCCTCCCGCTGGCTGAGCCGGTACCGCCAGCGCAGCCCCAGTAGTAAGCGGTCTTCGTCGTCGATGCCGGCCAGCCACTCGCGGGTGGCCTCGACGAATATCTTCTGCCAACGACCGGTGCTATCCAGCGATGACGGGTTCGTTTCCAGAGGAACGGCGAGGTCCTCGTCCGGGAGCGACGACACGCCGGCGTTCTGTCGCAACTTCGACAGGTGCCAGTTCTGGAAGACCCGAATGAGCCACGGCACCAGGGGACGACGCCCGTCGTAGCGGGCCAGGACCGGTGTGGCCTCGTCCGTTTCCGGGGCGATCAGATTGCTCCAGAATTCCGTGACGGCGGTGTCCTGGCGCTCCTCGTCGCGGGGGTAGAGTCGGACGGCCCGGGCCCGCAGGGCGTCCACCAGCAGGCTGTCACTCCGCCCGGCCCGGGCGTTGAAGAGCAATTCCCAGGCGGCGGCCTGTGACTCGAGACAGCCGACGCAGACGGCCCAATCGGCCGTGTATAGGCCCCGCAGGTAATCGGCCCAGGACACCGGGCCCGGACTCTTCGGCAAGAACAGGCCAAATGACCGCTCCAGGTGCCGCTGGATCGTCCCCTCGGTCAACCTCAGGCCGCGAAGTTGTAGCCGGATGTAATTGAATATGACCGTGACCCGTGCCCGGTCGGCGGCAGTCATCGGCGGCAGAATCACGGGAGTCGTCACGGAATCCCATCCCGAACACAGATTTCACTCGCCGGTCGCTACCGTCATGTTACGCCCCGCCCTCCGGGTTCGTAGGTCACCGCCGACCGGAGTTGATGCTTCCCCCTGAGCCAGCAGGTGGGCGAACGTGACCGGCTCTCGAGCCGGGTCAGTGGTTGAAGACCATGATCTGAACGACGGACGGTGGGAGCGGGTTCGGTTCGACCACCGGAGAGGGGTTCATCCCCATTCCCAGGGCCGTCATCTTCCGCCGGGTGAACGTGCCGAGTTTGTGTACGTTGCACACCTTGAGGTGCTCGACGACCCGCTCGGCTTGCTTGCGGGACAGTTCCAGGGCCGAGCCGGGGGTCTGGCTCTTGTCGGCCGGGTCGACGAACGACACGACCACGATTTCCGAATTCTTGTTACGGTTTTCCTTGATGACGTTGGCCAGGTCGTTCAGTCGCACCTGCCCGTCGTAGTGCAGGTTGGACGTGCCGGGGTCGAAGAGGTCGTTGGTCGAGTAGTACCACATGTCCCGCTTCGCCCCGGGGTGGACGAGGATCGCGGCGGCGTCCTCGACGTAATTGCGGATGATCGGGAGCCGGTTCAGGGCGTCGGCCCCGAGCTTCAGGGAGCGTAACGTTTCCCGACCATCGCTGATCAAGCCGCCGAGTCCCGAAACCTGCGTCTCCAAGGTGTCCACGGCCCGGTCGGTCCTGACGACGAGCGCCTTCAGGTCGCGGTGCAGGGCGTCGTCTTTAACCAACTGCATCAGCGTCCCGTGGCTCTCGCGCAGGTCCTTGATGAGGTCGTTGGTCTGGGACGCGAGCCGCCGGAATTCCTCGGCCGTATTGACGACCTGGTGGGTCATGTTGTGGGCCACCGCCACGGCGTCATCGCTGCCGAGGGGGCGCAGGCCTGTCAGACGGCCGTGCTCCAGTCGCCCGCGGGCGGGTGAGCCGGGGTTGATCGAAACGACCTTCGCACCGAGCAGAGAGGAACTGTGGATCTGGGCCGTGGCGTCCGCATAGATCCGGTCGGCGTACTTGCCCGCGATTCGCATCCGCACGATGACCTCGGCCCCGGGGCCGTCATGATCCGGGTACTCGATGCCGACCACCTGCCCGACGTCGACCCCGCGGAGTCGCACCACGGTGCCCGGGCCGATGTCGTGAACCTCGGGAAACCCAGCGATCAACTCGACGGTGTGGGCCAGAAGCCCCTGTCGCTCGGCGATCCGGGTGATCCCGTAGACACCCAAGGCGAGGCTCACGACGACGACGAACCCGAGAACAACCGCCTGCCACCGCGATAAAGGTTGTGACATCGTTCGGTCTCCGAAGTGTTAACCTAGGCCATTATATCCCGCTGCTTCCTCTTTATCCTTCGTCGGGACCGGTCGGTTCTTGAAAATATGCCGGGTGTGAGAATTAAGGCGGCTGGGGTGTCA
>Ga0308417_1000238_pt1 | contig 40888 bp, 32 predicted proteins | sample HotsprSampleOS65_FD_203528 | JGI IMG/M metagenome (GOLD analysis project Ga0308417, IMG submission 203528) | Hot spring phototrophic mat microbial communities from Octopus Spring, Yellowstone National Park, Wyoming, United States - 20090730_OS65 ...
AGGCGGCGCGGCAGGCGGCGCGGCGATCGTATCGAGGTCCCACGACGGCAGAAACACGCCACGCGCCTCGGCGCTTGTTGGCGGCACGCTGTGCAGCGCCCAGAGATACAAGCGCTCCAGGGGGCTTTCCAACGGCTCCAGGGCTATGATCGCCACTTCCGCGTCGAGAAGCATGCGCAACACGGTTGCCTGCAACTCGGGCGTGTTGGGGCTGAGGCGCACGCCCTGAGCATCGCAGTGCACATTGCCGCCGAGGCTCTCCAGTTGCGCGCGCAGCCCCGTATCGAGCGCGCCGACCCGGATGCGCACACTGTTGGCCACGTCCCGCAGATCGCGCATCCGGGCCTCGGCGGCGATACGTCCTCCTGCCAGCACGCCCACCCGGTCGCAGAGCAGTTCTACCTCTTGCAGGTAGTGGGTGCAGAGAAAGATCGTATGACCGCGATCGCGCACACTGGCGAGCAGTTCAATCACTTCGCGCTGCCCGGCCAGATCGAGGCCGCTGGTCGGCTCATCGATGAGCAGCAGGTCCGGATCGCTCAATAGCGCCTGCGCGACGCCGAGGCGCTGGAGCATGCCTTTCGAGTAGGTGCCAAGGCTGCGGTCGGCAGCCGCCAGCAACCCCACGGTCGCCAGTTCGCGTTCGACCCGTTCGCGCAATACTCCCCCGGTCAGGCCACTGAACTGTCCCAGGAAGCGCAGATACTCGCGAGCGGTGTAGCGCGTGTGGTAGCGCTGGCGTTCGGGAATGTAGCCGATACGCGGGCGCACCCGTTCCAGGTTCGCGCTGCCGAGGAGCCGCAGACGCCCCTGGTTGGGCCGCAGGAAGCCCATCATCAGATGGATGAGCGTCGTTTTCCCGGCGCCGTTTGGCCCGAGGAGTCCATAGACTTCGCCCGCGGCGACGCGCAGGCTCAGCGCCTGCAGCACCGGCAGGCTGCCATAGGCTTTGTGTAACTCCTCGATCTCGATGACGTCGGTCACGTGGTCCTCTTGGAAACTATCTCCGTTGTCCATGCGGCGACGCCGCGCGCCAACGGGATACAACGAGGTTGTTCCTGGGATGGCGCAGCCCTCCCCGACCCTCCCGTGGGCCCGCGTGGTCGCGGGCGCCGGGTGCGCGGGCCTCCGGCCCGCATCCGCGTGGGGGCTACGCCCTCCCCAACCTTTTCTTCCGGCAGGGGTAGAGGGAAACGGCGTCACCGCCACCTGGCCGCGCTCAGGACCACGGACGCCAGCGCCGCCAGGGGCAGGGCCCACAGCAGGCCCAGGCGCAGGGCATCGGGCAGCGAGAGCCGGGGGACGCGGCCCTCGATGCGGCGCAGGATCAGGCCGATGCTCGCGAAGCCGGCGCCCGTCACCAGCAATCCCAGGCCGGGGAGACCTACCGCCACCGGCAACCCGGCGACCACGATCGCCGCCAGGAGCGCCCCCGCGCGCACATCGCGCGCCCAGGAGTCGAGGGCGCGCGCGGCATCTGGCAACCCCGCCGCCGTACCGCCTGGCGCGACACTCTCCTCATTCCTGAAGGGCCCCCAACCCGTCGCCGCGGGAAAGACCAGCAGCGCCGCCGCCAGGGCCAGCAGGTGGCCAGGGGCGGTAGCCACGCGCCAGTCAGTGTGCGCCGCCAGAGCCGGGCCAAGCGCCAGCCAGATCACCGCCCGCGCCAGCACCCCCAACTGCGCCTCGCGGATGGCCGCCCGCGCCACCGCAGGCAGGCCGGTCGCCAGGGCGGGCGTCAGAGGCAGCAGAAAGGCCAGTTCAAAACCCGCCCAGGCCCACGGCCACGCGGCGGCACCGGAGGCGGGGTGCAGCGGCCAGGGCAGCGTTGCCAGCGCCAATCCAGCGCCGATCGCGCTTCCCATCGCCGCTACTCCCTCACGGGAAACGAACCCGCCTCCCACCGGCCAGCGCGCGCGACCGCGCGCCAGCCATCCAAACAGCGCCCCCAGCGCAATCGCTGTCAGCAAGCCAGGATAAAGCGCTCCCGCGACCAGCAGCGCCAGCCATTCCATAGCGCTATGCACCATTACAGGGCCCGCAGGAACGCCAGCCCGCGGATGGCCTCGTCAATCGTTGCCAGCAACGCCTGCGGATACAACCCGATCCCCAGGCACAACACCAGCAGCACAAGCGTCAACGCCGCCGTCGAGCGTGGTTCCGGATCAAGCCGCCGGGGCGCCGGGCGATCCAGATCAATTTCGCCCAGGAACGGCGGCTCCGCTTCTCCCTCGACTTCTGAAGGGCCCAGCAGGCGCTCCGCGGCGACGCGGGCCAGTCCCACGCCCGCCAGCAGCGTGGCCAGCACCAGCGGCGCCAGCTCGCCCCATCCGCGTTGGGCCGCGGCCTGGTAGATCAGGATCTGGCTCATCGCCCCATTGAGCGGTGGCAGGCCGATCAGCCCCAGGCCGCCTACCAGGAAGCCGGCCCCGGCCACCGGCCAGCGGCGCAACAGGTCGCGGCGCACCACACCCGGCGCGCGACCATCGGGGCGTTCCAGCAATCCCAGACTGACAAACAGCAAGGTCACCGCCAGGGTCTGATTCAACGCGCCAAAGATGGCTCCGGCCAGGCCGATGCTCGACACCGATGCCAGGCCATAGAATACCATACCACAATCGTACAGGATCAGATAGGCCAGGGTGCGGCGCAACGTAGCCGGCCCAACGGCCAGCAGACCCCCGGCCAGCGCGCTGACAATCGCCCCCAGGCGCATCACACCGTGGGCGCCTTCGCTCTCCAGGAGCAGGTTCGGATAGCTCTGGAAGACCAGGATCAGCACCAGCAGGCTGGTCGTATTGAGGAGGGTGATGATCAACGCCGCCACCAGCGGTTGGGCATAATCCACCAGATGGGTGAGCCATGTATGAAAGGGGATCAGCGCCAGCCGCAGCGCAAAGCCCACCACCAGGAGCGCCAGAATGAAGCGCGCGGGCGAGATGCGCCCGGGTAATTCGCCCGGCCGGTAGATGTCGGTGAGCACGAACGCAATATACATCAGCACTGCGGCCACGCTCATCAGCACCAGATACTTCAGCGCCGCAGCGATCGCCTGCGTTCCGACCAGATTACTCGCCCCGGCCGGCAGATCCACGATCGCCAGCACGGCCGTCAACCCTGTCGCCGCCAGCAGCAAGGTGGTGATGAACGGGTCCTGGAGCAGCAGCACTGCACAGACCTGCGACAGAATGAGCAGGGCAATGGGAATGAAGTTCTCGCCGTGGGGCAGGTGCCAGGCGCCGATCATCGCGAAGCCGCCAATCGCCAGGAACAACAGCATGAAGACCCGGTTGAGCGGGCTGAGGGTGAGCGTTACCCCCAGGAAGCGCGTCGGGTCGTCGACGGGGATCTGCGTCGCGATGAGGAGTTGCGCCAGTACCGTGCCCAGGGCTGCAAAAATCACCAGTTCCGTCTGGCGCCGTAGCACAAAAGTGCTGGCCGCCATGGTCACGGGGAAAAAGATCAGCAGCAGGTAGATCATAGATGCCTAACGTGAAAATAGGCTGCTGGAGCAGGAGTGTGGGGAAACCCGGTTTCCCCAGACCCCCACCCGGTGGGAGGGTCTGGGAGGGCGCAGCCCTCCCAGGAACAACCTTGTTTCATCCCGTGGGGGCGTGGGGAAACCCGGTTTCCCCACACCCCCACCCGCGGGCGGGTCTGGGAGGGCGCAACTCTCCCAGGAACAACCCTGTTTCATCCCGTGGGGAAACCCGGTTTCCCCACACCCCCGCCCGCGGGCGGGCGTAGCCCTCCCAGGAAAAACCCTTTTTTCACCTCGTTGATGTGCGGCGCGGCCGCATGGGGCCTAACGCCCATCAAACGCGTTGAGTTCCAGCGTCTTTAGGCGCCCATACAGCAAACCGCTCAGGTAGGCAATGGCCAGGGCCAGAAGAATGTTGAAGGCGCTCAACAGCGCCAGCGGCGCCACGTTCAGACCACTGGCTTCGGGCGTGCTGACCACGGCGGTGTAGAGCAGATCAATCGCACTGGCGCACAGCAGCAATCCCAACCCGATCTTCAGCAGATCGCTGGCCGTGGCAATCGTCAACAGGCCGGTCAGGGTCAGCCAGTACCAGGCAAAATCAATCCCTTCGGAAGGCGCGATCGGATAGATGCGCGGCAGGGCCAGGCTGGCCAGCAGGGCAAGCACCCCCGACCAGAAGGGCACCACGTAGTCGCTGAGCTGGAAGGGCGTGCTGGCGCGTTGCCGCTGGGCCGCCCGCGCCGCGCGTCGAAGCTCCGCCAGACCGAATTCGTCGAGATTCTCCAGACCGTATTCTCGGGAGAACGTCAATGCGGTAATGGTCAGAATGAGCGTCACGGCGATCCCGCAGATCAGCTTCACCAGCACCAGGGTGCTGATCTCCAGGCCGAGGAGGCGCAAATCTGGCGCGACGAAACGTTGCTGGGCCAGGAACAGCGCCAGAGCGATGGTGTTGAGCAGAAGCGCCGGGAACGTCAAGCGCCAGTCACGGAACAGCAGGATCACCGCTGCGGTGGTTCCAATCCCGATCAGAAACCAGTTAATCATACGGCTCGGTGCTCCTCCCCTCCGGGGCAAGGACGTGGGGCAACCTGCTTTCCCTGATATCAACGCGCCATTAGCAGCATAATCGTCAGCAGAGCTGCCAGAACGCCCAGAAGGTAGTAGCGCTGTTCGAACAGTCTCAGTGGAACGCGCAGGAGTTCGCTGGCCCGCTGGAGGACCATCCAGGAACCCTGCAGCAACGGCATTGGTCGCGCAAGCCAGCTTAGCGGCCGCAGCGCCGCTCCCAGACCCTCAGGGGCCAGGCTTACCAGTTCTTCGTCGGAATCGCGTTCCAGGGAGCGCCCGGACGCAGCGCGCGCCATCAGCAAGCCGGGCACGGCCAGGAGCATCCCGACGACAATCGAAGCGCCCTGGATCACCGGCACGATTGGCGCCTCGCCTGGCCAGAACACCCGGACGAGTTGGGGCGCAACCCCCAGCCCCAGTAACACGCTTCCCGCCAGCGCCAGCGGGACGGTGTCGGTCCACGGCCCCCGGCGAGGAGGAAACCTGGCAGGGCTGAGCAGCCCCGCCAGGGGCGCGAGCAGGGCCAGGGTCAACAGCACCGACGCGGCAAGGGTCAGGGCCGCCAGCCAGGGTTGATGCTCCTGCGCAGCTTGCAGGAACCACAGGCGCCCCCAGAACCCCCATAGCGGTGGCAGGCCCAGGCTCACCAGCATCCCGATGGCCCACGCCGCGGTCGCCACGCGCGGCGCGCCGCCCACGGCCGTGTAGTCATCGCTGCCGGTGTGCTGCTCGAGGATCGCCGCGGCGCTCGCGGCTACGACGGAACCCAACAACAGCCCCAGGAGCAAACTCGCTCCCGCTTCGACCCCACGCGGCGCCGCGAGACCCGCAGCGGCAACGATCAGGGCCGCCTGGAAGCCCCAGGTCCAGTTCAGGATCGGGCGCAGCCGCCGTTCATCCAGGGCGCCGGCCGCGCTGGCCAGCGCTCCGAGACCTCCGGTCAGGCCGAGGGTCACCCCCCAGGCAGGTGGAAGGGAAGGCAACGCCGCGACACTCTGCAGCAACCATCCCAGCGCCGCGGCAGGCGCGGCAAGCCCGAAGATCAACGCGCCCAGGGGCGCGGGCGCCAACGCCGTCTCGTCGCGCGCAGACAGCAGCGGCGCGCAACCGGCCAGGCCCAGGGCCGCCAGCGCTCCACCGGCCGCGGCGGGCCACGCCGGCAGCCGCCCCGCAATAAGATCCGGCCCCGCGACCAGCAAGGAAACCATCAGCGCCAGGCTCGCGCCGAGGCCAGTGGCAACCATCAGCGGCGGGGCCTCGATCTGCGCCGTGGCCCCACTGGCCCGCAGAGCGCCGTAGCCGGCCAGCGCCACGACCGACCAGGCAAGAGGTTGCACCATCGAAAACACCGGCGTGACCACGCTCAACAGCGCCCCTGCCAGCGCGATCGTCGCCCAGGCGAACACCCCGCCGAAGCCGCGCACGGACGGGGGCGTCGCCCCGGCCAGACCCAACAGCGCCATTCCGCCGCCGCCGAGCAGCGCCAGGGCCACGATCCGTTCCACGGCGCCCGGGGCGGGCCAGAAACTGAAGCGCGCTCCGCCAGGCGCCAGCGCCTCGACCGGGGCCTGGTCCACCGCTCGCGCCGGAACCAGGAGCATCAGCGCCGCCGCGGCGAACACCGCCGCGCTGGCGGCGAAACCCAGGCGCCGGGTGGGCGCCACCCGGTTCAGCCCAAAGGCGAGCGCGGCGACGACCAGCAGGAGGCTAAAGACGAGCGTAAGCAGCATACAAACCGGTTTCTGTCCCTGCCTGCCCGGCGAGGCAGGCAGGGCGCAGCCTTTGCAAGCCATTCCTTACCGCCACCGGGTGAGGGGATGGGGAAACCGGGTTTCCCCATCCCCCTGCTCGAGGGCGTAGCCCTCCCAAACCCTCCCGCGGGCGGGGGGATGGGGGAACCTGGTTCCCCCATTATTCACGTGAGTAGTTGCGCCAGGCACGTATCGCACGGATCAGTGGACACCACAATCAACGCCGCGTCGTCGAGCGCGGCGTTCACCAACACGGTGCGGGCCAGCAGGCGATCAAGCTGAGGGGCGCTCTGAAAGCGAACCTCGCTGATCTGGCGCCCGTCGCTGGCGACATGGTAGCGCAACGGCCCCCGTGGCGCCTCGACTGCGGCGCTGGCGGCGCTGGCGGGCAATGTCTCGGGCAGCCGGACGCGCACGGGGCCGTCCTGGCGTTCCTGCGCCACCCGCTGCACCAGCCGCAGCGCCTCAAGGGTTTCAAGGAACAGCACCGCCATGCGCGCATGAACGTCGCCGCCCTCCTGGAGCGCCAGTTCAGGCGTCAGTTCAGCGTAAGCCCCGTAAGGCGCATCGCGCCGCAGATCGGCGCTCAACCCGGCGGCGCGGGCAAGCGGCCCGGCCAGCCCATACTGCGTGGCCGCGTTCGCGCTGATCACCCCGATCTCCACCGTGCGCGCCAGCAGCATGCGCCGGGCAATGGTCTGCTCGGTGAGAGCAAACAGGCGCGTGAGGATCGGCTCGACCCCGGCAAGGGCCGTCCAGGTCGCTGCATCGGGTTCGCGTTCCAGGCCCCCGGGCCGCAACCAGGCCGCCGCGTTGCCGCCAGTCAGCCCGGCAAGCGCGGCGCGGATCGCCGTTGCGGCATCGGCGCAGGATCGGGCCAGCGGCATGAGCGACAGGATGCGAAACAACGCGGCGAGGGTCGTCAGGTGCGAGGCGGCCCGTTCCAGTTCCGCCGCGGCCAGGCGCAGCCGCCCGGCGCACGGTGGCGCGGGCGTCTCCACCAGCGCTTCGATGGCATGGCACAACGCCAGCCCGTGGGCGATGCCGCTATCGGGGCAGATGCGTGTTGACGTCTCGATAATGTCGCTGAAACGCATGCGCTCCCGCCGGGGGAATGGAACCTCGTCGCCTGGATCGGGACGGTATTCGACATCCGCGATCCGCTCGCCCTCGACCTTGAGCACGAAACGTTGCGGTCGCAAAAACCCCGGCGCGCCCGGTTTGAGCGTGAGCGTATACGTCACCGGTCCCTCCACAACAACGCCGGCCAGCGGGCGGGCGCCGGGGCCGACGCAACCAGGCACGCCTTCATCGCCGAATCAGAGCCCACGCCGGAGGCGGACGCAGCATCACCCCCCGGCCCCGACCGTCGGAGGGGCATTATACCACCAGAGGAATGCTATAATCAGCGCGTGAGCCCGGTAGCGCAGGGTTGGTGCAACATCATGTCTCGGAGGCGCCTGTCAACCTGTCAGGCGCGACACCAGGCATGCCTATGACCCGATACTTTTCAACCGAGGTGACCGCCCCTTCCCTGACCCTCCCCCGTTGGGGGCGGGAACCCGGCTCCTCCCCCCGGCGGGGGGAGGCTGGGAGGGGGGCTGAACGCTGCGAACGATGGTCACCTCAGCCCTCCATACGGCTGCGCCGCACACCGACGGGATGAAAAAAGGTTCTTCCTGGGAGGGTTGCCCCCTGCCAAACCCTCCTGCGGGCGGGGGTATGGGGGAACCTGGTTCCCCCATGTTCACGTTAGCCCCACGGCACGAGGGCGAATACCGGTTTACATTCTTGATCTTCATTCAGAAAGGACGGCATATGACCACGGAGCGGACAGCGGCGGCCGTGCGGGCCGATCGCGACTATATTCTCCAGACCTACGTCAAGCCCCCATTTGTGATCGAGCGCGGCGAAGGGGTCTATCTCTTCGACACCGAGGGGCGGCGCTACCTCGATTTTGTCAGTGGCATTGCCGTCAACGCCCTTGGCTACGGCGACGCCGAAGTGATCGCGACGATCGCCGAGCAGGCCGCCAGACTCATGCACGTCTCCAATCTATACCTCACCGCTCCGGCGGGAGAGTTGGCGCGCATGCTGGTAGCGAGCCATTCGGCCTTCCATCGGGTCTTCTTTGCCAACAGCGGCGCCGAAGCCGTCGAAGGGGCGATCAAGTTCGCCCGTCGCTATGCCCGCGACCGCGTAGGCGAGGGCAAGACCGCGATTGTCGCCTTCGACGGCTCGTTCCACGGGCGCACCATGGGCGCCCTGGCCGTAACCGCCCGCGAGAAGTACCGCGAGCCATTCATGCCGCTGATGCCCGGTGTGCGCTTCGCCCGGTTCAACGATAGCGCCTCGCTTGAAGCAACCATGGGCTCCGACGTGTGCGCAGTGATCCTCGAGCCGGTGCAGGGCGAGGGTGGCCTGCGCGTCGCCGACTCCGCCTTCCTGCGGGCGGCCCGCGCCCTCTGCGACCACTACGGCGCGCTGCTCATCTTCGACGAGATCCAGTGCGGTATGGGGCGCACCGGCACGCTCTGGGCGCACGAGCCGTCGGGCGTGAGCCCGGACATCATGACCATCGCCAAGCCCCTCGGCGGCGGGCTGCCCATTGGCGCCGTGTTGATGAGCCAGGCCGTGGCCGATGCCATCCACGTCGGCGATCACGGCACCACCTTCGGCGGCAACCCGCTGGTGACCGCGGTGGCCGGCGTGGTCTACCGCCGCGTCAGCGATCCCGCCTTCCTGGCGCGCGTGCGCGAGATCAGCGGTTACCTGGACGAGGCCCTGCACGACCTGGCCGCCGAACGCGCCGACACCATCATCGAACTGCGCGGGCGCGGGTTGATGCGCGGCTTGCGGTTGACCGGATCGGCCAGCGCCGCCCGCGACGCCGCCCAGGAGCGCGGCCTGCTGGTCGCCACTGCCGGCGAAGATGTGCTGCGCCTGCTGCCGCCGCTGATCATCGAGCCACGCCACGTGGACGACAGTATCGCTATCTTGCGCCAGGCGCTCAAATAAACCCTGCGCTGCTGATGCTCCTGCCCGACGGGAGAGTCTGGGGCAACCTCGCCCTCCCCGGCCCCCCTGGTTGATCCGCAATGTTACACCAGAGCGGGCGGACCAACGGGGTCGCGGCGGGCCTGGCCCGCCGCACCTCCTCCCGACGGTGACCAGGAACGGTCGCAGAGCGGAACCATGTCAAAGAGAAAGGAACCAGCAATGCCCGTTATCGCATTGATTGGCGCCCAGTGGGGCGATGAGGGCAAGGGTCATCTGGTCGATCTGCTGGCGGGCAAGGCGCGGCTGGTGGTGCGCTACAGCGGTGGCAACAATGCTGGCCACACCGTGGTCAACGCCCTGGGCACCTTCAAACTTCACCTGGTACCTTCAGGTATTTTCGATCCGGCAACGGTAAATGTTATCGGTCCAGGAGTGGTAGTAAATCCCGAGGTGCTGCTGAATGAGATTCGTGATCTAGAAGCGCGCGGCATCGCCACGAGCAAGCTGTTCATCAGCGAGCGGGCCCACGTGATTATGCCCTACCACATCCTGCTCGACCAGCTTCAGGAAGAGGCCCGCGGCGAAGGGCGCATCGGCACGACCGGTCGCGGTATCGGCCCGGCCTTCGCCGACAAGGTGAGCCGCAGCGGCATCCGCATGGCCGATCTGCTGCACGAAGAGACCCTGCTCAATCGTCTGCGGGTGGTGCTGGATGAAAAGAACCGTCTGCTCACCAAAATCTACGGCGCGAAGCCGATCTCGCTGCACGACACCTACCTGCGCTTCCTGGAGTTCGGTCGCCAGTTGGCCGAACATGTCAGCGACGTGCATCCGATCATCAACCGCGCGATTGACAAAGATCTGCCGGTACTGCTGGAGGGCGCCCAGGGCGCGCTGCTCGACGTGGACCACGGGACCTACCCCTACGTCACCTCCTCGCCGCCGGGGGCGGCGGGCGCCTGCCAGGGGGCGGGCATCGGCCCGACCCGCCTGAACGCGGTCGTCGGGGTGCTCAAAGCCTATACCACCCGTGTCGGCGAGGGGCCGTTCCCCACCGAAGTGCACGGCCCGGAGGCTGACGAACTCAGGCAAATAGGCACGCCCTGGGCCGAAGTGGGCACCACCACTGGCCGGCTGCGTCGCGTGGGCTGGTTCGATGCGGTGCTGGCCCGCTATGCGGCGCAGATCAATGGCATTGACACCATTGCCATCACCAAACTCGATGTGCTCGACAACCTGCCGACGATCAAGATCTGTGTCGGCTACCGGCTCAACGAAACCTGCCTGGAATACCCGCCGGCGACCGTGGCGGTGCTCGAACGCTGTGAGCCGATCTACGAAGAACTGCCCGGCTGGCGCAGCTCCACCCGCGACGCGCGTCACTTCCAGGATCTTCCCGAGGCGGCCCAGGCCTACGTGGCGCGCATCTGCCAACTGGTCGGCGCGCGGCTGGGCCTGGTCTCCGTCGGCCCGAGCCGCGAGCAGGTGATCCAGGTGGTCGATCTTTTTTAATGGACAGGACGCAGGTGGTGGAAGGCGCAGCACTCAAGCAGGGGTCTGGGGAAACCTGGTTGCCCCAGACCCTCACCCGGTGGGAGGGTCTGGGAGGGGCTGCGCCCTCCCAGGACCAACCTTTGTGCATCCCGTGGGGGTGCGGCGTAGCCGCATGGAGAACGTGAGAGCAATCCTGGAGATTGCTCCCCAGGCATCACCCGACCAGTTTGGCCTGCAGTTCCGCGTTTGAAGGCTCCACCAGGATGGCCCCGTCGGGGAATACGATGGTAGGAACGCTACGGTAACCGTTGTTGACCTGGGCCACGTAGTCGGCTGCGGTCGCATCCTCCTCGATGTTCACGTACACAAACGCGGCGCCGTGCTGTTGCAACACTCGCAGCGCCCGCCGGCAGTCGGGGCACCAGGTCGTGCCGTACATAACAATCGGTTGCTGGCTGCTCATGGTTTCCTGCGATGTCACACTGATACATACCCTCGGGGGGTATTATACCACGACCTGCTTGCCGAGGTGGATCACAGCGGGCTTCCCGGGGATCATGCGGCGTCGTTGGCGCCAGTTCCTGGCCCTCCGCGCCTCACCCCAACCGTAACCAGGAACGGTCGCCCAGCGCAACTATGTCTTCCAACGCAGAAAGCCGCTTTTCCGGTTATAATCCCTCCTCGCTTCTCAGCCGTCCATGCGGCTGCGCCGCACCCCGACGGGATGAACATATGATTGTTCCTGGAAGGGCGTAGCCCTCCCAGACCCTCCCACCGGGTGGAGGTCTGGGGAAACCGGGTTTCCCCACGCCCGGCTCCCAGGGCTTATGTGCACGTTAGAGCACAGAAGGGGCATTGGGTGGAGCCACGCTCCAATGTATAGCGCATTGCGTCAACATACGTCTCCCTGGCTGGCGCCGTGTTCATAACATGTTCATCATTTGCAATTATTTTGAACCAAACGAGTCATTTGACAGCACTTTAGAGCCTGTGCTACCATAGCGCTTGCGATTGCTCGTAGCGCTCAATGTAATTGCGCGCCCCCCGATGACGGCGCTGTGGCCAGAGGCCCGGAAGGTTCGCAGCGCTGTTGTTATTCCTGTTTGCCGGATCATGCAGAGGGTTTGACCAGGAGCACGGCATGAAGTTGCACGAGTATCAGGCGCGCGACTTGCTCGCGAAGTACGGTATTCCGGTCACTCGTGGCGGCGTTGCGGTTACTCCAGGTGAAGCGCGCGCCGTTGCCGAGTCGATCGGCGGCCCCGTGGTGGTCAAGGCGCAGGTGTTCGTCGGTGGCCGCGGCAAGGCCGGCGGCGTGAAACTGGCCGATACGCCCGAACAGGCCGAGCAGGTGGCCTCCCAGATCCTGGGCATGGCGATCAAGGGGTTGACCGTCGAGAAGGTGCTGGTGGCCGAAGCGATCAGTTATACCAAAGAGATCTACCTCAGCGCCATTCTCGACCGCGCCGCCAAGCGCGTGACCATGATCGCTTCGGCTGAGGGTGGCGTCGAGATTGAAGAAGTGGCCCGCACCAACCCCGAGGCGATTATCAAGATCCCCGCCCATCCCCACCTCGGCTTGCTCGATTTTCAGGCCCGTGAACTGGCCTTCGGCATCGGGCTTAGCGATGGCAAGCAGGCCCGCCAGTTCGCCCAGATCGCCTCGGCCCTCTATCGCGTCTTTGTCGAGTGCGATGCCTCCCTCGCCGAGATTAACCCGCTCGTGATCCGCGCCGATGGCTCCCTCCAGGCCCTCGACTCCAAGGTGTTGCTCGACGATAGCGCCCTCTTCCGCCACCCCGATCTCGCCGCCCTGCGCGACTCCTCCGATGAACCCGAGGCGGAGCTGCGCGCGCGCGAGGCTGATCTGACCTATATCAAGCTCGATGGCTCCATCGGCTGTATGGTCAACGGCGCCGGTCTGGCCATGGCAACCATGGACGTGGTCAAGCTCTACGGCGGCGAACCGGCCAATTTTCTCGATATCGGCGGCGGCGCAGGTAAGGACAAGGTCAAGGCAGCCTTGCAAATTATTCTCGCCGATCCAAACGTCAAGGCAGTTATGTTCAATATCTTCGGTGGGATTACCCGCGTTGATGAGGTCGCCCGCGGTATCGTCGCCGCCCTCGAGGAGGTGCAGACCGATGTGCCCATGGTGGCGCGCCTGACAGGCACCAATGAAGAGGAGGGCCGGCGCATCCTCGCCGCCTCGCGCCTCATTCCCGCGGCGACCCTCGCCGAAGCCGCCCAGAAGGCCGTCGCCGCCGCCCGTGGCGCCTGACTGGTTCGCGCCAGGCTCTGTTGCTGCCGTCGTAACGGCACAAAGGCCCGGGAGGGCTGCGCTCTCCCGGCTTCTCCTGCGCCGTAGGCGCTCCGCTCCGTCCCTCACTGCGCAAACGGTTAGTTGGGGATGACGTTGCGGCTTACTCACGTGAACATAGGCTGCTGGAGCAGGGAGATGGGAAAACCGGCTTTCCCCCCGCCCCCGCCCGCGGGAGGGCCTGGCCCTCAAGCAGGGGGATGGGGAAACCGGGTTTGCCCATGCCCCCGCCCGCGGGAGGGTCTGGGAGGGCAAAGCCCTCCCAGGAGAACCCTGTTATCCCCTTGCGAATGCGGGCCGGAGGCCCGCGCACCCGGGCCCCGACCTACGGGAGGGTCTGGGAGGGCGAAGCCCTCTCAGGAAGAACCTTTTTTCATCCTGTTCGTGTGCGGCGCGAGCCGCATGGACGGCTGGTGAGAAATAAATAATGATGAAACGGCGCGCGCTCATTACTGGCATTACCGGACAGGATGGTAGTTATCTGGCGGAGTTTCTCCTCGGCCAGGGGTACGACGTGATCGGCATGGTGCGACGCACCAGCACCGTCAACTTCGAGCGGATCAAACATTTCCAGGACCGTGTCACCCTCGTCACCGGCGATCTCGCCGATCAGGTCTCGCTGATATCCATCCTGCGCGAGCACCGCCCGAGCGAGGTGTATAATCTCGCCGCCCAGTCGTTCGTGCAAACGTCCTGGGCCCAACCCGTGTTCACCGGCGATACGACCGCTCTTGGCGTGACCAGAATGCTCGATGCGGTTCGCATTGTGGATCCGGAGATCCGTTTTTACCAGGCCAGCAGCAGCGAAATGTTCGGCAAAGCGGTTGAGGTCCCCCAGACCGAACGCACCCCCTTCTACCCCCGCAGTCCCTATGGGGTGGCAAAGGTCTATGGCCACTGGATCACGGTGAACTATCGCGAAAGTTACAATATGTTCGCCTGCTCCGGCATTCTCTTTAACCATGAGTCACCCCGGCGCGGGCTGGAGTTCGTTACCCGCAAGATCTCCCACGGCGTGGCGCGGATTAAGCTCGGACTTGATGAAGAACTGCGGCTCGGCAACCTCGAAGCCCGGCGCGACTGGGGCTTCGCCGGAGACTATGTCGAAGCGATGTGGCTGATGCTCCAGCAGGATCATCCCGACGATTATGTGGTCGCTACCGGAGAAACCCACTCGGTGCGGGAGTTCTGTGAGCTTGCCTTTGGATACGTGGATCTGGATTATCGCGATTATGTCGTTCAGGACGAACGCTTCATGCGCCCAGCCGAGGTGGATCTGTTGATCGGTGACTCCACCAGGGCGCGGAAGGCGCTGGGGTGGCGCCCGAAGACCAACTTTCAGGAACTGGTACAGATGATGGTTGACGCTGACTTGCAACTTCTCAAGGAGCAGAACCAATGACCCAGGCGGAGATGCGACTGATAGAGCAGGGCTGGGAGGCGCTGGTGGAGCGCCTCGGAGTCGCCGAAGCCATGCGCTTTGTGATGCTGCTCGACCGCCGTACCGGCGGCGCCTTGCAGCATATGCGCACCCTCTGGTCAATGCCGTTTGCTGGCCACGTCCAGGGGCACACCGGCGCCACGGTGCAACCGTCCCGGTCAGCGCCACAGTTCGACGCCTAGTGTCGCCATACAATAGGTCTCAACGCCGAGCAGGCCCGAAGGATGCCCTTCGAGCCTGCTCGGTGCGTAAGGACCATGCCTAAGTGGTGCGTCCGCCACGTTTCTTGACAGCAGGGTTCGGGAGGGCGCAGCCCTCCCGAACCCCCTTTCCCCGGCAAAGAGCGTAAGCGAAGTTGCCGGATGCACCACTAAGGCTCCCCCTCCGGGGCACCCACCGCCGCGCTCTGGGGCGCATGCTGTTCGATTGCCTCCAGGCGGGCGCTCATCATCCGGCGCCAGGCCTCGTCATCCACCTGCATGGTTCGCACCCGGTAGAGGATCTCCTCCTGCACCCGGCGCACCCCGCCGACCCGGTCGGCCAGCAGGCCGATCAGGAAGGTGATCAGCGCCATCAGCACCAGCATGCTGCCTACCAGCAGGGCCTGCACGTTGTCGGCCGTCAGGTCGGTGACGCGCCGCCCGATGAAGACGTACGCCGCCCGCCCCAGGAGCAGCATGCCGGGGATAAAGAAGGCCGCGGCGATGTAACTGAAGACCTTCAGCGGTTCGTAGGTGGCGTAGGTGCGGGCGATGATGGCCGCCTGGCGCTTGATGAAGTTCCAGTTGCCCCGATGCAGGCGCGAGGGGCGCTCAACGTAGTTGGTGCGGATCGGCACCGCCTGGATGGTCAGGCGGCGCTTGCCGGCCTGGATCAGGTTCTCGACCGTGTAGGAAAAGTCGGTGGTCACGAAGGTGCGCAGCGCCGCCTCGCGCGAGAGGGCGCGGAAGCCGCTGACTGTGTCCGGCACGTCGGTTTCGGAGGCCCAGCGCACTACCGAGCTGCCGATCTTCTGGAGCGCCCGCTTCAGCGGAGAAAAATGCTCCAGGCTCTGCACCTGCCGGTCGCCGATCACAATGTCGGCCGTGCCGGTGACGATCGGCGCCACCAGCCGCGGGATCTCGTCGCCGGGGTACTGATTGTCGGCGTCGGTGTTGACGATGATATCGGCGCCCAGGCGCAGCGCCGTGTCGATACCGGTTTGATAGGCGGTCGCCAGCCCCTTGTTGGCCGTGTGGCGCACCACGTGATCGGCGCCGGCCCGCAGCGCCACGGCGGCCGTATCATCGCTGGAGCCGTCGTCGATGATCAACACTTCGACGCGACTGATGCCTGGGATGCGGCGGGGGATGCCGGCGATCACCGTGGCGATGGTGTCGCGCTCGTTCAGCGCCGGGATCTGCACGATCAGCTTCATGGCCCATCCTCGCAACCTCGCTTCAGCGCCATTGTAGCACAGACGCCCGCCCCCGCCGCTGATGGGCCGCCTACGCTTCCCTGAGAGCCTGTCCGGCTCCCTCTTTCGGGAAGGTCCGCGAGGGCCAGGCCGTACGTGTTCACCTTTCTCCGGGGAGCGCGGGCAGCTTGCCCGCAGAGACGCGACGCGGGCGCCCAACCCTCGCGCCCAATGGATGACCCCGGGTGTGACCAGGTACGGTCAGGCCCTCCCAAAGACGATACAGGATCCTGGGTATCTGGCGCCTACTTCGGCGTCGCCTCTCCGCGAATGAATCGCTCGGTGAAGTCGCGCGCCTCGTAGTCGGTGTACTGTCGGGGGGGTGTCTTCATAAAATAGCTGCTCGGCGCGTACAGCGCCCCCCCGATCCCGCGATCGAGGGCCAGTTTCGCGCAGCGGATGGCGTCAATGACCACCCCCGCCGAGTTCGGCGAGTCCCATACCTCCAGTTTCAACTCCAGGTTCAACGGCACGTCGCCGAAGGTGGTCCCCTCCATGCGGATATAGGCCCACTTCCGGTCGCCAAGCCACGGCACATAGTCGCTCGGCCCGATATGCACCGCCTCCGGCGGCAGTTCGTAGGGCAACTGGCTGGTCACGGCGTTGGTCTTGCTGATCTTCTTGCTCTCCAGACGCTCGCGCTCGAGCATGTTCAGGAAGTCGGTGTTGCCGCCAATGTTCAACTGGTAGGTCCGGTCGAGGCGCACTCCGCGCTCCTGGAACAGGGTCGTCAGCACGCGATGGATAATCGTCGCGCCGACCTGGCTCTTGATGTCGTCGCCAATGATCGGCAACCCTTTCTCCTCGAAGCGCCGCCGCCAGTAGGCCTGGCTGGCAATGAACACCGGCACGCAGTTGATGAATGCGCAGCCGGCTTCGAGAATCTGCTCGACGTACCACTTCGTGGCCATCTCGCTGCCCACCGGCAGGTAGGAGACCACCACGTCGGTCCCTGTGCGCTTGAGAATGCCCGCGATGTCGTCGGTTGGCCCCGGCGCCCTGGTGATCACCTGGCGCAGATACTTCCCGATGCCGTCATGGGTCATACCCCGCGAGACCGGCACACCCAGCGCTGGAACGCTTGCGAAACGGTAGGTGTTGTTCGGCGGGGCAAAGATGGCCTCGGAAAGATCCTTGCCGACTTTGGTGTCGGCGATGTCGAAGGCCGCCGAAAACTCTATGTCTCTAATGTGGTACCCTCCGAGGTTAACATGCATCAACCCGGGGATCTGATCGTTTTCATCAGCGTCGCGGTAGTAGTGCACCCCCTGCACCAGTGACGAGGCGCAGTTGCCGACGCCGATGATTGCCACACGGATCTTCCTGTCGTTCACCAACGTTGGCCTTTCATCTGGACTACGGACTCAGCGTCGCAAAATATCGTGACGGGCGATTATACCCCTGGCGGGTACCTTTGACAAGCACCCCAAATGGCCAGGTTGGGCTTGCCCGCAGCCAAGAGTACTGTCCACAAGCAGACTCTGGTACCACCGCTCACCTTGATTCGGGCGGGGCCTTCGGTGTATGCTTGGACCGTGTGCTCAGCCCGGGAGCCGGCGTTCCGCGCGCGGTTGGAACGTGGAGAAGCCCGGTTTCCCCCGTCCCCGCCTCAGGGGCGCGTCTGGGAGGGCTATACGCTCCCAGAATAACCGGACACCCCGGGTAGCCGGATCAACTCCCGGCGCTCGCGTCGAGGTTGCGTCACAGCCATGAGCGATTGTGCCACCCCGGTTCGCATCCCTGAAGCAGGGCAACACGGCGAACCCTCCGCCAGTCTGATCGTGCGGACCGGCGTCGAATTGTACGCCCTGCCCGGCGCCTGTGTCCGCGAAGTGACCCGCTGGCGCGCGCCCACGCCGGTGCCCGGCATGCCGGCGGTCATCCCCGGGATCATCAACCAGCGTGGGAGCATCCTGCCGGTGGTTGACCTGCGGATCGCTCTGGGACTTCCTGCCAGCGCCCCCGAACGCTCGACGCGCTTCGTCGTTCTGCACCACGAGGCCGTGGCCCTGGCCCTGCTGGTGGATGCGGTGATCGACCTCGTACTCCTCGACGAGGATACGTTCGAGCCACCGCCCACCGGCCGGGGGCGTCTACTCGTGGCCGTCAGCCGTTACGAGCAGCGTCCCCTGGGGGTCATTGACCCCGGCGGGCTGCTCGCCGCCGTGCAGGAGGGGCTGTAATACCCTGGACGGGAGGCTGCGCCTCCTCCGCGCGCTCCGGTTCCTCCGCCCCCGGCTTGCGGGCGGGTTTGAGAGGGCTCCGCCGCACGCCGACGGGATGACCATAGGTTCTTCCTGGGAGGGCGAAGCCCTCCCCAACCCTCCCACCGGGTGGGTGGATGGGGAAACCCGGTTTCCCCCATCTCCCTGCGCACGGGCTGCGCTCTCACCTTCCCGAGGGCGGGGGTGTGGGGGAAGCCGGTTCCCCCATATTCACGTTAGAACTGGCGATGATGCATGTGCAATCTACAGCACCAGGGAGCGGCATTCCATGATCGGCGCAGTTGCCACCGCTCTGGCCTTTGAGGTACAAACGGCCCGCCGGCGCTACTTTGTGCCCCGCGGCCATGTGGATCAGGTGGGGATCGCTCCGCTGCCCAACGCCAGCGACGCCCACGGTCGCCCGCTGCTCGCCCGCGACCTTGGGCCGTTGCTCGATCCCGAGGACGGTGGCGCGCCCGGGCGGCAGGCCCTCACCGTGCTGCTGCGGCGGCGGACCGTGGCGCTGCGCGTGCAGCGCATCGAGAGCCTGGAGAGCGTGACGGTGCATCCCCTGGCGCCGCTGTTGCGGCGGCGCTTGCGCGCGCCCTGGGTGCTCGGCGCCGTCATTCGCGATGATCAGCCGGTGCTGGTGCTCGATGTGCGCCGCATCGCCACCGACCTCGCCCTTGGCGCCGTCCCGTGAGCGGCTGCGCCATACCGCGATCCGGAGGGCCGGGCTGCATCGTCAGGGGGATGGGGAAACCTGGTTTTCCCCATCCCCCTGCTTGAGGGCTGCATATGCCCAACCCTCCTACGGGCGGGGGCGTGGGGAAACCCGGTTTCCCCACATGTTTCCTGTGAACGACTACTTGCACATCAGCCGTCCGTGCGGCTGCGCCGCACAGCGCCCGATGAACATCGCCTGGGAGCGCGGGCGGCCCGCCCGCGTCGCGGCTCCGCGGGCAAGGTGACGGCCCCCCTCCCCAGCCCTCCCCCCGCTGGGGGGAGGGAGTCCGGCGCCTCCCCCCAGCGGGGGGAGGTTAGGAGGGGGGTCAGCGCCGCATGCGCGTAGGTGAGCAGCCTATGTTCACGGTAGCCGTCCATGCGGCTCCGCCGCACAACGCCGCAATGAACATAGGTTTGTTCTTGGGAGGGCTGCGCCCTCCCAAACCCTCCCGCAGGCGGAGGGATGGGGAAACCCGGTTTCCCCACACCCCTGCTCGAGCAGCCTATGTTCACGTCAGGAAAACGTATGTACCAGTCAGTTGAACGTGTTACGACAGTGATACCCGAACACTCCCTCCTGCGCGACAACCTGGGGGTGATGCGCCTGCTCATCGCCGGCGGCATCGTGGTTGTCGGCCTGTTCTGGGCGGTGACGATTGGCCTCTGGCTGTTCGAGACCGTCGGCAGCGTCGTCAGCGTCGTGGCGTCGCTGATCGCCGTCCTGGCCCTGCTGGTGTACCTGGGCGCCTATTACCTGCTCCGCCGCGGGCACACCCTCACCAGCCGGCGGGTGGTCTTCTTCGGCATGCTCCTCGGCGCCGCCTTCGCGGTCTTCTTGCTCGGGGGGGCCACCGGTCCCCTGGCGATGCTCTTCTTCATTCCTGTCATCAGCGCCGGCTTACTGGGCCATGGCCGCGATGGTCTGCATGTCGCAGCCGGGGCCATCCTGATCTACGCGCTCATGTTCGCCGCTGAATGGGGCGCATGGTACCAGCCGATCCCGCTGCCGGACTGGATCTACCTCATCAACTTCGTCATTACCGGGGTCTTTCTGGCCGTGGTCGCCTGGCTCAGCGGGCGCGATCTGCTGCAGGTGGTGGCCCAGTCCCAGGAGCGGGCCGAGGAGTTGCTGCACAAGACCGAGCAACTGATTGAAAAGAATTTCCAGCAGGTTGAGCTTGGCAGCGAACTGGCCGCCGCGGCCCAGGAATTGCAGGTGGCTTCGCAACAGCAGGCCAGCGGCGCGACCGAGCAGGCCAGCGCCGTGGCCCAGGTTTCAAGCACGATCGAGGAACTGGGCAGCACCGCGCGGCAGATCGCCCAGGCGGCCGAGCAGGTCGCCCAGGCCGCCCAGCAAACCCTGGAGAACCTGAGCAGCGGCCAGGACGCGGTGGACGAGAGCATTCACGCCATGGAGCGCATCCGCGGGCGCGTCTCCGACGTGACCACCCGCGTGCTCAGCCTTGGCGAACGTTCGCAGCAGATCGGCGAGATTATTGACCTGATTGACGACATTTCCGACGAAACGCACCTGCTGGCCCTCAACGCTGCCATCGAGGCGGCCGGCGCTGGCGAGCATGGTCGCCGCTTCGCCGTGGTGGCCGCCGAGGTCAAGAGCCTGGCCAACCGCACCCTGGCCGCCGCCAAGGAGGTCAAAGGGGTCATCGCCGAGATCCGGCAGGCCACCTCCGCCGCGGTGCTGGCCGCCGAAGAAGGCAGCAAAGAGGTCGAGCGCGGCGTAGAACTGGCCCATCGCGCCGGGCAGATTATGGACAACATCGTGATGATGGCCGAACGCACCGCCCAGAGCGCCGCCGAGATCGGCCTGGCCACGGCCCAGCAGCAGAGCGCCAGCGAACAGGTGGTGGAGACCATGCGCGAAATCGCCGAGGTGGCCCGCCAGACCGCCCTGGGCTCGCGCCAGATGGCCGAGTCGGCGGCGACGCTGACCGCCATCGCCGATCGCCTGCATGGCATCGCCGCGGAGGAGCGCGGGCCGTAGTACTACAGTTGTATTTCGGCAGATGATCCGTTTCCGTCGGCGTAAACGCCTCGGCTAGCGCTTGCGAGGGCCACCTGCGTGGCCTGTGCAGCCCACGAAGGTGGGCTTTGCCCCCGTAGCCGAGGGCTTTCAGCCCGACGGGGAGCGCATCTACAACTGTAGTAGCCCATGCGGAGAACCACGGTATCCGGTTACGTTCAGGCAAGGGTGCGGGCCAGGTTTCCCCGCACCCCTCCAACGAGCGGTCAACGGTCGGGCGTGCCAGCCTGACCGTTGCTTCGCTCCCAGCGAGAGATGCATGGACCTTGCCGCCTTCCACCAGCAGTTTCGTGAAGAGGCCGCCGAGAATGTCCGTGTGTTGCAGGACGGTCTGCTCGCCCTTGAGACCGAAGCCGACGCGGGGCAGCGGCGGGCGACGGTGGACCGCATCTTCCGGGCCATGCACACGATCAAAGGCTCGGCCCGCGTGCTGGGGTTCGAGCCGATCAGCCGGCTGGCCCACGCGCTCGAGAATCTGCTCGGCGAGTTGCGCCAGGAACGGCGCGTGTTCGATCGGCCCCTTGCCGACGCGCTGCTGCGGGGCGGCGACGCCATTCTCGCCCTGAGCGACGCCGCCGTGGGGGGGCGCGCCCCGCCGCTGGACGTGGAGGCGCTGATTGCCAGCCTGCCGGCGTCTGCCGGGGCAGCGGCGGCGCCCCCCACCGCCGCTGCCCCGGTCATCGCGCCACCCGAGACCCACCCGGTCGCACCCGCTGCGCCGCCGCGCGTCGCACAGCAGACAGTGCGCGTGCGGGTTGACCGGCTCGACCGCATGCTCAACCTCGCCGGCGAACTGGTCGTGAGCCAGCAAATGCTGGCCAATCACGCCGACGAACTACGCGCGTTGCAGGCGACGGTGGAGCGACAACTGCAGGCCCTGAGCCAGCTCGAAGCCGAACTGTCGCGCCTGCGCTTCTCGCCGATGCAGCGGCAGGCGATCGACCGGCCGCTGGCGGCGGCGCGTGAAGCGGGCGCGCGCGCCGCCGTGCTCGTTCAACGCCAGGCCGAGCGTTTCAGCCGGCACACCGGGCAACACGAACTGCTGGTACGCGATCTCGAACAGGAAGTGATGGCGGCGCGCCTGCTGCCCATCGCCACCGTCTTCGGCGGCCTGCCGCGGGCCGTGCGCGACCTGGCCCAGGCCACCGGCAAACAGGTGCGTCTCTCCGTGCACGGCGAGACCGTGGAACTTGATCGCAAAGTGCTCGAAGCCATCGCCGACCCGCTGCTCCACCTGGTGCGCAACGCGCTGGACCACGGCATCGAAATGCCTGAGGAGCGCCAGGCTGCCGGCAAAGCTCCACAGGGCCACCTGACGGTGCGCGCCGAGGCGGCCGGCAGCGAGGTGCGCGTCGTTGTGACCGACGACGGCCGCGGGATCGCCCCCCAGCATCTGCGCGAACAGGCGGTGCGCCAGGGCCTTGTCAGCGCGGAGAGCGCGGCGCACCTGCCCGACCACGAGGCCCTGGATCTGATCTTTGTCCCTGGCTTCTCCACCGCCAGCGTCATCACCGACATCTCCGGTCGTGGGGTAGGCATGGACGTGGTGCGCCAGAATCTGGCCGAACTGGGCGGGCGCGTGGAGGTTGAGTCGCAACCTGGCCTGGGCACGAGCGTGACCCTCGTCCTGCCGCTCACCCTGGTCACCACGCGCATCCTGCTGGTGCGTGTGGGCCGCGACAGTTTCGCCCTGCCGGCCAGCGCCTGCCGCGGTGTCGTATGGGTCGATCGCCAGCAGGTCCAATCCCTGGAGGGCCAGCCTATCGTCGAGCACGAAGGGCGCACGGTGGCGGTGCGTCATCTGGCGGAACTGCTTGGAACAGAAGCGCCGGCCAGCGCCAGCGCCGCCGGGCGGACACCCGCGGTGTTGACCGGCGGCCCGCAGCGACTGGTCGCGCTGGTGGTAGATGAACTGCTCGATGAACGCGAAGTGGTGATCAAGCCGCTCGGAGCGCTGCTCGCGCCGCAGCGGCGTTTCGGCGGAGCGGTGCAACTCGGCGATGGCAGCCTGGTGTTGCTGCTCAACCCGGCGCATCTGACGCAGCCCAACCGCGGCGCGCCTCTGGGCGCGCCCGCTGCCGCGCCCCGCGCGCGCCGGCTCCTCGTCGCCGACGATTCATTTGCCACCCGCGAGTTGATCCGCAGCGTGTTGCAGGCCGCCGGCTACGAGGTGGTTGTGGCCGTTGATGGCGCCGACGCCCTCGAGGCGCTCCGGCGCGAGCCGATCGATCTGGTGCTGAGCGACGTAGAGATGCCGCGCCTCAATGGCTTCGAACTGGTCACGCGCATCCGCGCCGAACGCGAGTTGCACCAGCTTCCGGTGGTGCTGGTCACCAGCCTGGCCTCCGAGGAGCATCGCCGGCGCGGGTTGGAAGTCGGCGCGCAGGCATATATTGTCAAAAGCCAGTTCGACCAGCAGAACCTGCTCGAGGTGGTACGGCGGCTCCTCGGCGACCAGCGGTAGGACCACCGTTACACCCTGGCGGTATGCTGGAAGTGGCACAACGGTCAGGCAACCGTCGCGCCGCGCCAGCCGTCCATGCGGCTGCGCCGCACCCCGACGGGATGACCATAGGGTGTTCATGGGAGGGCTGCGCCCGCCCCAACCCTCCCACCAGGAGGGGGCGTGGGGAAACCCGGTGTCCCCATCCCCCTGCGTGAGGGCCAAACCCTCCCACCGGGCGGGGGTGTGGGGAAACCGGGTTTCCCCACACCCCTCGCCGAGGGCGTATGTTCACGGTAGCAGCGAGGATTGCCTGGAAAGGCCTTGTCATCCCAATCCCTCCCGGCATGGGGACGGAGGTGATGTGCTCGAGAGGGCCAGGCCCTCTCACCCTCTCTCGGGGAGGGCCTATGTTCAGATCACTAGCTGAGATTGCGAGGCGGTCATGACGGGGAAAATCCTGGTGGTTGACGATAGCCGGCTCGTAACCGATATTGTCAAGCTGCGGCTGGAAATGTGCGGCTACGAGGTCGTTCTGGCCCATAGCGGCGAGGAGGCCCTCGAACGTATCGCCGAAGAGGTTCCCGATCTGCTGGTGCTCGATGTGCAGATGCCAGGCATTGACGGCTACGAAGTGTGCCGCCGGCTCCGCGAGGACGCCCGGTTCGACGCGCTGCGCATCATTATGCTCACGTCTACCGACGACAAACACGCCGCCTTCGAAGCGGGGGTTGATGACTATCTGAACAAAGACATTGACCTGTTGAACTTGCCGAACCGGGTGAAGCTGGTGCTTGAAATGCTCTGAGTAAGCTATGGGCGCCTCATTGCGCATTCTGATCGTTGATGACTCGACCCTGATGCGGCGCGTGCTGCGCCAGTTGCTGGAGTCGGATCCAGAGATCCGGGTCGTCGGCGAGGCTGGCGATGGACGGCAGGCCCTGGCCCTGGTAGCCGAACTCCAACCCGATTTGATCATCCTCGATGTGCAGATGCCGGTCATGGACGGGGTCGAGACAACCCGGCAGATCATGGCCTATCATCCGACGCCGATCCTGGTGCTCACCGCTACGGTGTCGAACCGGGACGTTGACATTACCTTTGACATGCTGGGCGCCGGCGCCCTTGACGTTATGGCAAAGCCCGCGCTCGGCGACCCTGCGGCGCTGGAACGAGCGCGCCGGGCGCTGGTGCACAAGGTGCGGCTGCTCTCGCGGGTGCGGGTGGTGACCCATCTGCGCGGTCGGCGCGCGTGCAGGACCCAGGCGCAACCGGTTGACGGGGCCGTCCCCCAGGCGCCACCACGGGCAGCGCCCCTGTCCGCGCAGCGGCAGAAACTCATCCAGCCGAAGGCCCAGCCGGACCTGTGCCCGGTGGTCGTGATTGGGGCCTCCACCGGGGGGCCGCGGGTGGTGCGGCAGATCCTCACCAACTTGCCGGCGGACTTTCCCGCGGCAATTATCGTGGTGCAGCACATCGCCGACGGTTTCAGCGCGGGCATGGTCGAGTGGCTGGGGCAGAGCGTGCCGCTACAGGTGCTGCTGGCGACCGAAGGGATGCTCATTCGCCCGGGTCACGTGCTGGTCGCGCCTGATCGCTATGATCTGCTGGTGCAGCCCGACGGCACGATCCATCTGAGCGGACTGCCGCTGCTCATCCAGCGCCCCGCGATTGACATCGTGATGCAATCGGTGGCCGCGGTCTGCGCGGAGCAGGCCGTGGGGGTCTTACTCACGGGCATGGGGCGCGACGGCGCGATCGGCATGCTGGCGATCCGGCGGGCAGGCGGGTACGCTATCGCGCAGGACGGAGCATCGTGCGCCATCTTCGGCATGCCCCGAGCGGCCATCGAACTGGGGGCCACCGATGTGGTGCTGCCCCCCCAACAGATCGCCGCCGCCCTCTGCCAGCGCCTCGCGGCAGGGCCATACGCCCAACGCCCTGCGCGTAACGGTTGAACCGGAAGCCCGCGCAGGCGCTTGCTGGGAGCCTGTTCGGACACACTCTTTATGGTCTTTGAGCAATTACTCCGCTACACATTGTTCTTTGGAGCGGGGTGTGGGAAAACCGGGTTTCCCCACGCCCCTGCCTGGAGTGGACCTCCCAGCCGATCGCGTTCGAGAGCCTATGACTATCTGGCCGCCCGCCAAAGAAAGCCTGTCGCCACAGCACATCGCTGCCCTGCGCGACCTGGTGGCCGAGTACTGCGGGGTCTACCTGGACGATACGCGCCTGTCCACGCTCGAGTCGGCAGCGCGGCGCCGGGCCGACTTCCTCCGGCAGCCACCACCGATCTACGTGGCCGCCCTGCGCGCGCGCCGCGATCCGCTGGAACTCCAGCAACTCGCCGAACTGTTGCTCAACCACGAGACGCAGTTCTTTCGCAACCGGCCGCATATGGACGCGCTCCGCACCGAGGTGCTGCCCGCTCTGCACCAACGCCTGCCGCCGGGGCTGCCCTTGCGCATCTGGAGCGCGGGGTGCAGCACCGGGGAGGAACCCTACTCCATTGCCATCGCGGCCCTGGAGGCGCTGGGTGATCCGCCGCCGCGGCCAATCGAGATCTGGGCCACCGACCTGAGCGAGTCTGCGCTGGCCAGAGCGCGGGCGGGCACCTACCGCGGGCGCACCCTCGCCAACCTGTCGGCGCAGCAGCGGACACGCTTCTTCGAGCGGCGCGGCGATGGGTTGGCAATCGGGCCGGCGGTGCGGCGGCTGGTGCGCTTTGAGCAACTCAACCTGCTCGACCCCTTCCCTCCGCAGGCCCGTGGCCTGCACATCATCTTCTGCCAGAATGTGACCATTTACTTCCAGGTGCGCACCTGCCGGGCGCTTATGGAGCGGTTTTACCATGCGCTGGATGAGGGCGGAACGCTCTTCCTGGGCTTCTCCGAAACGTTGTGGAACATCTTTGATCGCTTCCGTTGGCGCGAGGTGGCGGGAACGTACGTCTATGTGAAGCGCTCTGAGCGTCAGGAACCGCCCCGCGTCCCTCCTATACACGACAGGGCCAATGGCCCGCGCGCGGCGGCGCGCCGTTCCGGAGCGAAGCCTGCTGCCGCCACAGGGGCCGAGATCGTCACGCGGGGGCGCGCCCTGCTCGCCGCCGGCGATATCCAGTCGGCGCTGGCGCTCTTCAGCGAGGCGCCTCTGGCCGACCGGCACGCCCCGCAGATCCTGGCCCTGGCGGCGCGCGCCCATGCCGATCGCGGCGATCTCGATCTGGCCGCCGCCGAGGCTCACCGCGCCCTGGAACTCAATCCGCTGACCACCGAGGCGCACATGTTGATCGGCTTGATCTACGCCCGGCAGGGGCAGCACACCGCAGCGATAGAGCAGTTGGAACGGGCACGTTACCTGGATGGCGACTCGCCGGTGATCGCCTTTCACCTGGCCGAGAGTTATCGCCGGGCGGGGCGCTTCGAGAGCGCGCTGCGCGAGTATCGCAGCGCCTTGAAACACCTGGCCGCCCTGCCGCCGGATCACGTGATTGACGGAGTAGCCTCGGGATGGTTGACCGAAACTTGCCGGCGCTACGAGGCGTTGTTGGACGGCGCAAGCCGCCGCGGATAGTGTTGAAGCCACTCAGCGCACCACCGGCCATGCGCAAACCGATTGGAGAGCGCCAGATGACCTCTCGCGTGCCGACCCTCCTGGGACACCAGGGGGTGGTTCCGCGCCGTCGCCCGCGGCCCGCCCCCGCGGGTCCACCGGCGGAGAGACCCCCACCCCTGACCGCCGAGCAGCAGCGCCGCGCCGCCGAACTTGAGCAGGAGTTGCAACTGGCCCGCGACCTGCAACAGGGCTTGCTCCTGGAAGCCGCTCCACGGCTGCCCGGCTGGGAAGTTGCTGCGGTATCGCTGCCCGCCCGTGATCTGGGCGGGGATCTGTACGATTTTATGCGCCTGGATGGGCACACGCAGGGGATCATGATCGGCGACGTGAGCGGGAAGGGGTTGGCCGCCGCGCTGCGTATGGCCGTGGCGCGAACCGTGTTTCGCCACGAGGCGCGCCGGGGCGAACCGCCAGGGGCGACCCTGGCGGCCGTCAATCGGGGCGTGCTGAGCGAGATCCCTCAGGGCATGGTGACGATGCTCTATGCCCGGCTCGATACCGCGCAGGGGCTACTGCGGGTTGCCAACGCCGGGCACACCTTCCCGCTGATCGTCAACGGCCAGGTGCACGAACTGGAGCTTTCCGGGTTGCCATTGGGAGTGGACCCCGACAGTGATTACAGCGAAGCCTCGGCCACCCTGGCGCCCGGCGACAGCGTGGTGCTCTACACCGACGGCGTGCCCGAGGCCGAAAACCGCGGCGGAGCGATCTTCAGCTTCGAGCGACTGCAGGCGCTGATCGCCGCCCATCGCCACCTCAAGCCCCGGGCGCTGGTCGCGCTGTTGCTCCACGAACTGCGCGCCTGGAGCGATGGCGCGCAGAGCGACGATGTAACCATCGTCGTCTTGCGACGTCGTTTCAGCCGTTTGAGCGCCGAACTCCAAAGCGTCGCCGCCGATGTGCTCGGCGGCGAGCGAGCCGAGAGCTTCTGGGCTGAAGCCCTGGGCCTGGTCGGCACCACGCATGCCGACGATGCCCAGACCTGGATCGCCGTCTTGCCCGAGGTGCTTAAACTGGCCCAGAGCCGCTACGGGCGGGGCCTCGCCCGCGAACTGCACCAGCAACTGCGCATCGCCACCGAGGACTATCGCTGATCTTGAGCGGATACGGGAAGGCCGCGTCGTCCTGCGTGGGAGGGCTGCGCTCCCCAACCCTCCCACCGGGTGGGGGAATGGGGGAACCAGGTTCCCCCATCCCCCTGCGTGAGGGCCAGGCCCTTCCGCGGGCCGGGGCGTGGGGAAACCAGGTTTCCCCACGCCCCTGCGTGAGGGCGCAGCCCTGCCAAACCCTCCTGCGGGCGGGGGTATGGGGGAACCTGGTTCCCCCATGTTCACGTTAGAAGGCGACCGCGTACGTCCTGTCAGTGACAGGATACACGCGGTGGAGGGGTGTGGGGAGGCTTCGTCTCCCCGCATATCCCTGTTCTCGCCGGCGGCGGCCAGGCGGCCTGGCGCAACGAGAAACGCAAGGAATGGTTCGTGGAGGACCTGTGGCCCTCCACCTCTCCTCGCCAGAAGGCGACCGCGTCAGTTATATGGTCTTTGCATACATACTCCGCTCTCGCCCGCGCCGGCGGGCTTCGCATCCCCTAGCCGAGGGCTGATGGTCTTTGAATACATCATCCGCTCTAGGCCGCGCAGGCGGCCTTCGCATCCCCTAGCCGAGGGCTTCAGCCCCACGGCCAGCCCGGCATACCGGATGAATTTTTCAAAGACTATCAGCCCCACGGCCAGTCCGGTATACCGGATTCATTGCTCAAAGACCATGGAACTGACAAAACAACCAGGATACGCAGCGGGAGCGTGTTATGCTGTAGTCAACTATGGCATGGTAAAATAACCGCACCTGCGTGCCGGCTTGCGGAGAGGGTTGGACGGGAAAAGCCATGGCGGTCAATGATCAACTACAGTTCATGCCGCTCGACCTTGACACATTCGCCGGAAGTGAGCGGTTCATGGCGGGCACGCGGCTGGGCGCAGCGTTCAGTCAGGGCATACGTTCGTACCTGCGCGCAGCCTATCCCGAAGCGATCGAACACTTCAAGGCGGCACTCATTGCCGCCTATGTTGACGGCGAAGAGCAGGCCCAGATCTACGAGCGCGAGCGAGCGATCATCTACCTCTACATCGGCAACGCGCTGGCTTTTCAAGAAGACTGGGACGGCGCCCTGCGCGAATACCTCGAAGCCGTCCAGACCGACGCGCAACTGGCCGAGGCGCACTACAACCTGGGTGTGGCCTTCGCGGCGCTGAACCAGATCGATCGGGCGATTGCCGCCTTCAAAGAGACCCTGGAGCACAACCCCAACCTCTACGAAGCCCATTTTGCCCTGGGGCGCTGCTATCAGAAGATCGACGATGCCGGACGGGCCTACATCCACTACAACAGCGCGTGCAACGCTCGCCCCCAGGCCGCCGAGCCGCGCTACTACATGGGTCTGATGCATCAGAGCCACGGCGCGCACGAACTGGCCCAGCGCTGCTTTGCCGAGGCCCTCCGCGTCGAACCAACCTTCGTCTCGCCCGACCCGGAGCCAGGTGAAAACGTTCTTGTCACCCGGAGCGAAGAAGAGGTCGCGCAGTGGTACTACCGGCTCAGCAATGCGCTCAAACAACAGCATTATGAAGAGGAGGCGGAGCGGATCTATCGAGCGCTGCTGCAGTGGCGACCCCAGGAGTACCTGGCGCACTATCTGCTCGGCAATCTGCTGGCCCGCCAGCAGCGCTGGGACGAGGCGCTGGAGGAATACGGGCAGGTTCCACCCGAGCATAGCCACTATGTTGACGCGCGGCTACGGATGAGCGCGGTGCTGCGGCTACGCAAACAGCCCCGCGAGGCCTATGACCTGCTCTTTGCGTGCGCGCGCTTCTATCCGAACAATGGGCGGCTCTTCTTGAGCATGGGGAAACTACTCTACGATATGGGCATGAACCTGCAGGCCATGCGCGCGTTTGAGCGCGCGGTGGAACTTCTACCCCGCGATCCGCAGGCGCACTACCTGCTGGGCTTTGTCTATACCGTTCTCGGAAAGGAACAGTGGGCGCTGGCGGCCTGGCGCAAGGCCGTGGAACTGGCCCCCGACGCCCATTCCCTGCGCTACGATCTGGGCTATATGTACGTGCGGAGGGGACACTACAAACTCGCCGTCACCGAGTTTCAGCATGTGCTGAACCACTGGCCCGAAGACATTGAGACCACCTTTATGCTCGGGTTGTGTTACCGGGAGATTCTAGAGCCAGAGAAGGCCATCCCACTGTTTGAGAAGGTTTTGCGCCGGAACCCACGTCACGTTCAGGCGTTGTACTACCTGGGGGCGTGCTACCTGCAGATCGGGAACACGCCGCTGGGCAAGGCCTACCTGCGGCGCTACGACCATCTGGTCCGGCAGATGCCGGTCGTCGCCCGTCCCGCGGTTCGAGACCGGCGAGCGATGGACAGCCCCACCGGCTCCTCACCCCAACCCGCCGGCAGCGGCACGCCCGGGTCCTCTGCCAACGGGATTCGCTGACGGCAGCCCCTCCCTGTTACGTTCTGGTGACAGATCTTGCGTACAATGCGCCTCGGACAGACGTCCGCGCGCTAGGGAACGAGGTCGGACATGGAGCGTGTAGAACTCAACATCCCTTCGAACCCTATCTTCGAGCGGGTGGTGCGCGCTAGCGCCGCAGAAGTAGGCAGTGCCATCGGGTTTTCGGAGGAACGCGTTGAGGACCTGAAGCTCGCCATTAGCGAGGCGGTAAACAACGCCATTGACCATGGCAATCGGCGTGAAGCGGGAAAACTGGTGGCCGTGGTCTTCGAAATCGACGGCGAGAAGCTTGAAATCAGGATCAGCGATCAGGGAAGCGGGATCGAGCGGTTCGACCCCTCGCGGCGGGTGGTTGATGAGCAGAGCCTTGAAAGCGGCCACCTGCGTGGCTTTGGAATGTATCTGATCAGCGAACTGGTTGATCACCTGGAAGTAAGCACATCGCACCGGGGTACGGTGCTCACCCTACGGCTCTATCGGAGGGAGGAGCCATGAGCGACATCATCCTGCGGGAGGAGTTCGGCGACGTCGCCATCCTACACATCGCCAGCACCAGCGTCGACGCGATCTCCGCCGCGGCAATCGCCGCGGAATGCCAGGAGATGCGCCCGGTGACCGTGCTCGATTTTAGTGAGGTCTCGTTCATCAACTCGGCAGGTATCTCAGCCCTGCTGAAGTTTGTCGTCACGGCGCGGAAGTCCGGCTTCAAACTCTTCGCCATCAACGTGAGCCCACACCACCAGAAGATCTTCAAAATGGTAGAGATGGTGCGCTTTATGCCGATCATCGAGGCCGACGATCTGGCAGCGTATCGGTAGTATGACGCCGTCTCGCCACCGGTCTGGTTGACCTGCAGGCCTCTGGCAATGTCTTTGGGGCTTGCCCCAAAATCCACGTTGTTCGGTGGTTGTGGCGGCCATGCTGCCACAACCACCGAACACGATTCTGTCGGGCAGCACCACCACCCGACACCCCGCCGTCGAAGACGGAGGTTGGGCAAGCCCCGGGGTATGAGTTTTAAGCATTAAAACGGTCACAGGCCGCGCAGGCGGCCTTCGCATCCCCTAGCCGAGGGCTTATGGTCTTTGAATACATAATACCATTGTTGATTGCCGATTTTGGATTGTGGATTGCCCCGCAGGGCGTCACCGTGCGATCCGGCACTCCGACCAATGCGGAAAGTTCAACAGGAAATGGTATAATCCGGGTATAGGCCGCGCAGGCGGCCTTCGCATCCCCTAGCCGAGGGCTTCAGCCCCACGGCTAGCCCGGCATAGCGGATGAATTTTTCAAAGACCATCAGCCCCACGGCCAGCCCGGCATACCGGATGCATTGCTCAAAGACCATCACCCGTGAGGTCTCTGCATTTCCCCTCTCCAGTATGGTATAGTAAGCAACACGGCGTACCAGCCCGTTGGCGCGGCGAATGTCTGCGAGAAGCGGGCATTGCTCCGTTAGTGTTCTGTGGAAACGTGATCAAAGCGAGGCCAGCGTGTCGCCAACGGTGATGATTGTAGAGGACGACCCCTCGACCAGGCGGCTCTACCGGTTTCTGCTCGCCAACAGCGGTTATACCGTTGTTGAGGCCGAAGATGGCATCGCCGCGCTCGAGCACCTTCAGAAGACCGCCGTTGATGTGATCATCACTGATATGAACATGCCGCGCATGGGAGGAATGGAACTGGTGCGCGCGTTGCGCCAGAACAACTCCGGCGTCTATGTGATCATGGTCACCGCGTTTGGCACGCCCGATACCGAGAAGAACGCCTACCGCGCCGGGGTCAACGAGTATCTCAGCAAGCCTTTTGAGTTTGAGGAGCTCGAACGCCGCGTGAAGGAGTTTTTTGCCCGTCGTAAGGCATGACTCGCTCAACAAAAGGACTGTCCTGGGCCACGCTCCCACACCCTCCCAGCAAGCGGCTCTGCAACGACGGGATGTCGTCATGGTCATCGAAAGCACCATTTCTCGGAAGGAGTTTCTGCGGCATGCCTTGAGCCGACACTTCCGACGCCCAGGATTCTATCTCTACGCCTTCGTTGCCGCCACGCTGACGGCGTATGGCTTTTTTGCGCCCAACGCGCCGACGATCCTCTACCTGGCCGCCTGGCTCCCGCTGCTCGTCTACGGCGCCGTGGGGTGGATCATCATTACCCGGCGCAGCCGCGATACCAGTCTGCCGATCTACCTGCCAACCCGCTATGAGCTTGACAAGCGCGGCGTGGAAATGAGTTCGCGCCAGGGCCGCACCACCTTCGCCTGGGACGAGTTCCGCAACTGGCGCAAGGCTGAGGGGGTGTATGAACTTACCCTCCGCAGCGGCCAGTTGCTCATAATCTCCCAGCGCGCCCTCTCGCCGCGCCAGGCCGCCGCCCTGGAAGATCTGCTCAAGAAGCAGATCACGCCGCGTCCCGAGCCAGGCGTGTTCGATACGTGAGGATACAGCCATGCGCACAACCCTTCACTGGTGGCAGATCCCGTCATAGGCTTATTGATTGCGGATACCCGCACCCCGGCTCCGCGGGAACGGAGGGGTTGGGAGAGCGACGCTCTCCCAACCCCTCCCTTTGTTCATTTCCACCATGAGCGGCGAAGCAGTGCCGCTTGAATCGCCTAACGTGAACATAGGCTGCTGGAGCAGGGGTGTGGGGAAATCAGGTTTCCCCACGCCCCTGCCCGCGGGAGGGTGAGGGCGCAGCCCGCCCGCAGGAGGGTGTGGGAGGGCTGCGCCCTCCCAGGAAGAACCTTTTTTTCATCCCCTCGGTGTGCGGCGCGAGCCGCATGGAGGGCTGAGGTGACCATCGTTCGCTGCGTTCAGCCCCCCTCCCAGCCTCCCCCCGCTGGGGGGAGGAGCCGGGTGCCCGCCCCCAGTGGGGGAGGGGGCCGGCGCCGTGCCCGCGGCGCCGTGGCGTGGGCGTCCCGCCCGCGCTCCCAGGGCATGTTCATTGGGCATTGTGCGCCATGCGCATGACCGTCTCACGTGAACATAGGCCCCAGGGGTGTGGGGAACCCGGGTTTCCCCACGCCCCTGCCCGCGGGAGGGCTTGCGGGGCGCAGCCCTCGAGCAGGGGTTGCGTATCACGACGCCCCGGTGCGCGGTACATAAGCGAACCGTGTTGATCGAGGCGCCTGAGCTACGCGCGGATCTTGTCCGGCGCATGGCCAGACCGCTCGCCCCTGGCTGTAGGTTCACCGCGCCCAATCCAACGTCCGCAATCGCAGGTAGCCACCCGGTGCCGGAGGTTCGCGTCTATGCCATCGTTTCCTTGCATCCTTGCCCCGCATCGTCGCCGCTGGAACGCCGCGCAAGCGCTCGCCGCCGCCCTGACCCTCGTGCCGCTCCTGATCGTCTTGCTCCTCCCACGGCAGGCCGCGGCCCAGGGCGGCCTGCCTTCCGGCAACGCCGTCTCCACTGCCGCCGTGCCCTGCCTGGCAGCGCCTGTCTACGCCGTTGCCCGCAACGACGACACCATCTTCGAACCGCGCGCAGATGTGCATGCCGTTGTATCGGTATCGTCGTCCAATACCCGCGCGCTTGCCCCGCTGGGGCGGCGTCCGCCGGGCAGCCCGGCGAGCGCGCGCGTCCAGAACGGCATCGGCGCCGTCTACGGCCTGGCCTACGATGACGGCGCGCTTAGCGGAACGCCGCGGCTCTTCGCCGCGGCCCATCTGCGCCGCTTTACCGCCTTCGGCCCCGGTGGTCCCGGCGCGATCTACGCTATCAACCCCGCCACGGGGGCCTGGTCACTTTTCGCCACTGTCCCCGGCAATCACTGGGAGCGCAGCGGCAACGACACGCATGACAGCGCCGCCACCGCGCGCACCGGCACGAGTGGTCTGGGCGGCATCGCCATGCATCCGGAGGGGCGCTACCTGTTCATCGTCAATATCTCCGAGCGGCGCATCGAGCGCCTGGATGTCACCACCGGCGCCTTTCTCCCCCCTATGTCGCTGGACGGCGCCTACGCCGCCATCGGGCAGGATGCCGCCGGGACCTATCCCTTTGCGATCGCCTTTGCGCCGCAACTGGTCAACGACGCCCCGGCCATGCTGGTTGGCCTTACCAATCGCCGCACCGCTACCGTCTTCGTCGCCACCTTCTACCGCACCCCCGGCGGCAGTTGGAACTGGGGCGCCTCTCTCGTACAGAACCTTCGTGGCAGCGACATGCTCGATCGCCTGGATGGCACATCGCTCTCCGGGGGGATCATCAGCTCTCTCCATAACGGCATTGGCGGGAACGGCGCCGCCTGGAATCCCTGGGTAGACGCCGAAGGCGAGATGGCCCGTTCGAACGATAGGGTCGCGCATCCCCAGCCCCTCCTGACCGACCTCGCGATCGCTCCTGACGGGCAGACTTTGCTCCTCGGCATCCGCGACCGGGCCGGCGACCAGCTCTTTTTCCGCGACCCGCCCCCCGGTGGCTACCAGGTCACCTCCCAGGGCGACACGCTGGCCTACCGCTGGACGGGCAGCGGGTGGCATCTTGTCAGCATCTCCCGCGCCGATCCGCTTAACCGTACTCCCGGCGACGGGCGCACCTGGCCCGCTCATCGCTACGATGTCTTCACCGACAACCTGCACCGCTTCCTCGCAGGCGACGTGCCGCCCCACACCGAAAACCACATGGGTGGACTGGCGCTTCTCCCTGCCGGTGCAGATCCTTCCCAAACCCAGGTAGTCGCGACACAACTCTTCGGCGCTAGCCAGGCCGCAGTTAGCTTCTATGCCGGCAGTGGCGGTCAGGAAACTGCTGTGCAGACCATCATCGGCCAGACCATGCCTACGAAATCCGCCGCCCTGGGCGATGTCGAACCCCTCTGCGCGTATGCCTACGTCCAGGGTGTGGTCTGGGACGACGCCAACCACGACGGCATCCGCCAGGACGGCGAACCGCGGCGCGCCAACGTGCCCATTGAACTTACCGATGCCGCCGGGACGGTCCTGGCCACTGCGGCCACTGATGCCCAGGGGCGCTACCGCTTCGCCGCTGCGCCGAATCGGGATCTGCGCGTCCGCATTGCCCTGTCGGCCTTTGCGCCGGGTGGCGCGCTCCACGGCTTTAGCTATACCACGCCCAACGCCAGTAGTGACCTGACCCGTGACAGCGACGCCGGAGCACAGGGCATCATCCTCGCCGGCACGCGCAGCGACCTGCTGAGCGGTTCGCTCCACGACCGCGAAGCCGCCCGCCTGGCCCGTCAGGAGGACCGGCGCACCCTGGACCTGGGCCTCCGCGCCGGGGTGGACCTGACCATCTCACTCACCGCTCCGGCCCAGGTGCGCGCTGGCGATCCATTTCCCTACGACGTCACCATTCGCAACCTGACCGCGACGAGCAGCGCGGCCAATGTTCAGGTGATGCTGACTCTGCCGCCGGGCACGGAGCGTCTTGATGGCGGCATGCCGATTATCTGGAACGTCGGCACGCTCGAAGCGGGCGGGGCGCGCACCTATCGCGCCTGGGCGCGTGCCCCGCAGCCGGTCTGGCCGCCGTCGGTCACCGCCACGGCCCGCGTCGCCACCACCACGCCCGAAAGCGATCTGACCAACAACGAGGCCGCGGCGACGACAACCATCCAGGCCCCTGACGTGACCGTGCAACTCTTCGCGCCCGATCGCGTGCTGATCGGCACACCGTTCCAGGCGCTGCTTCAGGCGCGCAACCAGGTCACCGACGCCCTTGCCCGCGCCGACAACGCCGTGGTCACGGTCTCGCTCTCCAGCGGGTTGGTCTTTGACGATGACGGCCAGACTACCCGCACGTTCAACCTGGGCACGCTCGCGCCGGGCGAAGGGCGTAGCCTCTGGCTGCCTCTGCGCTCCACGTTACCTGTCCCCGACCCGGCGCATCCGCCGCTCGTGACCATCAGCGCTCGCATTACCACCACCACGCCGGAGTGGACCCTGCTCAACAACCAGGCTGCGGCCACGGTGGCCATCGTTGCGCCTGACCTTGTCCTGACCAAGAGCGCCCCTCCAGAGGCGCTGGTGGGAAGCGATGTGACCTACACGTTGACGGTGCGGAACCGTGGCAGCAGCGTGGCCTGGGGTCAGAGCCTTAGCGACCCGTTGCCTGCCGGAGTGACCTTCGTGGGCGTGGATCATCCAGCCTGCGCCTACGACGCGACTGCCCACGTCGTGCGCTGTGCCTGGAACGATCATCGTCTCGATGAAATCGCCACCTTCCGCATCATCGTCCGCCCGACGGTGGACGCGGCAGAGATCCTCCGAAACACGGCCACCGTGACCACGACCACGGCCGGCGACCCGCCAGGCAACAACACTGCCACCACGACCACCCGTGTGCTCTTCCCCGACGTTGCTATGAGCCTGGCGCTAAGCCCGTCGCCGCTGCCGGTGGGCGAGTGGGGCAACCTGGTGGTTACGGCAGAAAACCTGGGGACAGGCGCGGCCAACGATCCGACCATCGACCTGACCCTGGACGATGGCGCGATCCTGGGGAACCTGCCCGCCCAATGTATGGCTACCGGCCCTCTCAGCGCGCGCTGCGCGGCCCGCGACCTGCGTCCGAACGGCAGCGAGGTCTGGACGCTGCGCATCCCCATCCGCCTGCCTGCCACGCCCGCCGACGCGGCCACGTTCCCCGCCGATGCCATCGGCGCCCGCGCGAGCATTCGCACGAGCACCCCGGAACGCCCGCTGGACCAGACCAACAACACTGCGGCGACGAGCGCGGAGGTCATCCGCCCCAACGTGTACGTCACGGCGCGGGGGCCGGCGGCGATCATCGGTTGGGGCAGCATCTACGCCTACGAGGTAGACTACGGCAACCTCTACCGCCGCCGCCACGACCTGACCCGCGCGGCAACCGGCGTGACCCTGCGCATCACCCTTCCGCCCGACGCGCAGTTCCGCCGCGCCAGCATCCCCCCTGGCCGCGTGAGTGGCCGGGTGCTGGAGTGGGACCTGGGCAACCTCGCTCCGCGCTTCCAGTCGTCCCAACCATTGACCATCGTGGTGCAGACTGACGTGCCAGCGGGCCGGATCCTGCGCATGGAGGCGCTGATCGCCACGGTCACGCCGGGCGACGACCCCGCTGACAACCGCGCCATGGTGGAGACGCCGGTTGATCCGCCGCCGACGGTCGAGCAGGGCCAGGCGCGCCTCCGATTGGCGATCAACTCGGAGTTCGACCCGCTGACCGGCGGCGCCAACCCGACCGACGCGGTCTACCTGACCGAAGGGACACAGTTTGCCTGGCCCGCCGGGGAGACGCTGCGCTTCACGCCACGGCTGACCGAGATCGTCTTCCCCAACGAGTGGGATCCGCTACTGCTCTTCCCGCACTACGAGTACCGGGCAACGATCACCGGCTGGCGCGTGACCGGCTACCGGGACGACCGTGGCGTCTGGCACGACCCGCGCGTGAACGCCGGAACGACGGGTTGCGCCCTATCGCCAGCCGGATTGCCAGGATGCATGCATGCCTACCTCGGCGGCGCGACCTTAGCTGAGATGCGCGCCAATCGCCCGGTGCGCGAGGACGAGATTGCCCGGCAGGCCCAGGTGTACTGGAGTCAGATGCCCCTCCCGGCCTTCAGCAGGCAACAGGGGCACGCCTACGGACTGGAGCGCCTCGCCCCGGTCGGCATGCGCGTGGCGGTGGACGCCGAGGTGTGGATCGTGAACACGGCCCCGGACCCCGATGACCTGTGGGACGGCGAGCCGCCGGAGATTCCGGTCGCGCCGCTGCCGCCGCCCCAACAGCAGGTCTACGAAGAGACGTTTACAGTAAATCTGGTTGCCCCGCGCAGCGTCGTGGGGCCGGGGAGCCTGCCGCGCTAAATGCGGCCAGAACCCTCCCCGCCGGCAGGGGCATGGGGCAACCCGGTTGCCCCATGTTCCAACAGGTGTTGGGTAGCCTGACACTCCCGCAAGAACGGACAAGGAACCGAGGAGAAATGCATGGACCACCTGACACGGAGTGTGACGAAACATCCCGCGCGCGCCGCGGCCCACCGGCCCGCCGGGCGCCCGAAGGCGCCCGATCGCTGTGCGCAGGCCACCTGCGTAGCCTGCTGGAGCCGGCGCAGGCCGGCTTCGCAGGAGGTAGCCCGCGACTTCAACTGCCGGGTGAGGGGGAACGCACAGGACGTTTCGTCGCCCGCCCTGACACGAGACTGGCGCCGGCGGCGCACCCGCGGGCAGGCCCTCGTTGAGACGCTGCTGGTCATACCGATCCTGCTCCTGCTGGTCATGGGGTTGATCGGGCTAGGGCAGATCCTGCTGGCCAACTACACCGTGACGCAGGCGGCGCGGGCCGCGGCGCACCAGGCGGCCATCGCCGGGGGCGGGCCTGCGGGGGAGACCGTGGCCAGGACCGCCGCCCAGCAGGTTATCGCCGCCGGGGTAGGGATGGAACCCGAGCAGGCCCGGATCGCGGTGACGTGTGCCGCGCCGTGCCGGCGCTACGCACCGATCACCGTCACGGTGCGTTACCAGGGGGAGTTCTGGGCGCCGCTACCGCCGCTCTTCACGGCTTTCGAAGTTCGGGCGGAGGCAGTGCGGGCCACCGAGCGCGACCAGCACTAGCGGCTCACCGCAAAAGATTGTTCTTGGGAGGGCGTAGCCCTCCCAAACCCTCCCAGGGGCCGGGGCCTGGGTGCGCGGGCCTCCGGCCCGCATCCGCAGGGGTATGGGGAAACCTGGTTCCCCCATACCCCTGCCCCGGTGGCCTATTTTTAGTTACACCACAAGCAGGGTGGTGAAGCGCCAGACCGCGCCAGGGGCAGCGGCCCCGGGAGCAAGGAGGAGCCATGCGAAGAGAGAAAGCCGCCCGAAGGGGCGCGGCGGGCCAGGCGCTGGTCCTGGTGGCGGTCATGCTACCGGTGCTGATGGCCTTTGTGTTGCTGGTCGTGGAGGTGGCCGAACGCTGGATGCAGGTAGCCATGCTGGAAGACGCGCTGCAACAGGCCACCCGTTCGGCGGTGCAAACGATGGACTACGCCGCCTTTGCGCGCAACGCCACGGGCCTGCGGGCAACGACGGCCTGCGCGCAGGTGCGGCGGGCCGACGCGGCAGCGGCGGCATGCCGGGCCGTCATTGACCAGGCGTCGGCCTACTTTCGCGCCAATTTGCGCGGGGTGCGCGGGTTGGCGGAGGACCCGGAGGCGCTGGCCGACCGGGTGACGTGGACGGTCCTGCCGACGGGGGGCACGTGTAGCTACAGCAGCGCACAGGCGCGCCCCGTCACCGAGGCGACGCCGCTGCTGTGCGCCGAGGTGCGCCCGGTGATGCAGGGAATCGTTGGCTGGGGCCGGTTTACGCCCCTGATTGTGGCTGGAGAGACGCTGGAACCCATTCGTTGAGGTTGAGACGGAGGAACGATCCGATGACGACGCTCACACCCACATCGGCCCCGTTGAGCCAGGCCCTCGCCCGCAAGCGCGGCAACCCGCTGTCCGCGGTGTTGCTCGGCTTCGGGCTGATCGTCGCCGTGACCTTCGCGGTCCTTGGTTACCTGGAGAGCCAGAAGACCGAGACCCTGGTCGTACTGGCGCGCGACGTGCCTTATGGCCGGCAGATCACCGCCGAGGACATCAGCCTGATCCAACTGCCGCTCCACCGCCCCGCGCAACTTGCCGGCATCAGCGACCCCGCCGCCGTGGTGGGCCGCTACGCCGCCCGCGACCTGGGCGCGAACGATCTGGTGCAGGCCCCCATGCTGCTGGCCGAGCCACCCGCGCAACCTGTGTATCCCAATGGGCAGGCACTGTCGCCCGACATGGTGCCGCTACCCTTCTCAACCGCGACCATCGGCCCGCTGAGCCATCGCGACCGGGTGAACATCGGCTTCAACGACCGCAGCGGCGCGCCTGATCTGTGCGATCGGGCCAGACGTAGCGCCGAAGGCGACAGCCCCTCGCTCATCCCGTCCACCGGCGGAAACGCTCAGCCGCGGCCCTACGCCTGCCGCCTGCTCAGTTCGGTGCGGGTGCTCTACGTGGACGAGGCCGCCGGGGTGGCCTATCTCGAACTCACTCCCTACCAGGCCCATACCATCTGGGCGCTTCAGGCCGCTGGTCTCGAGTTGTGGGGCGAACGTTACGGGTCCACCTCCGCGCCGCTGAACGCTCTTGATCGGCTCGACATCGGCCAGGTGAGCGCCGAACGCCTCGACGCGCCGGCGACCGTCGATCCTGCGGCAACCGCGACGCTCCCCGGCGCGCGCAGCCCGGTTCCCGGAAGCCCTCAGCCGTAAATGCTGGCGGGGAAACCCGCCCATCAGGTATGGGGTGGGGAAACCGGGTTTTCCCCATACCGTCCCGCGGGCAGGGGTGGGGGGAAACC
>Ga0308417_1000240_pt1 | contig 40649 bp, 41 predicted proteins | sample HotsprSampleOS65_FD_203528 | JGI IMG/M metagenome (GOLD analysis project Ga0308417, IMG submission 203528) | Hot spring phototrophic mat microbial communities from Octopus Spring, Yellowstone National Park, Wyoming, United States - 20090730_OS65 ...
ACGTCTCCATCATCCGGGCGAAGTCCAGGAGCGAGCGGCTGAGGCGGTCCACCTTGTAGACCACCACGCAGTCCACCCGCCCGGCCTCGATGTCGGCCAGCAGGCGTTTCACGGCCGGCCGGTCCATGTTGCCGCCCGTGAAACCGCCGTCGTCATACTTGTCGGGCAGGCAGACCCACCCCTCGGACCTCTGGCTGGCGATGTACGCCTCGCCCGCGTCGCGCTGGGCGTCGAGGCTGTTGAACTCCTGTTCCAGGCCGTCCTCGGTGCTCTTGCGGGTGTAGACGGCGCACCGGAACCCCCGGATGGTGATGGGCGCGTTGGCGGTGGTCCTACTCATCGGCGACTCCGTTCTTTCCGGGGGCGGGCTTTCCGGGGGTCAGGTTGAAGAAGTGGTAGCCGTTCCAATGCGTGCCGGTAACGGCCCTGGCGACGGCCGAGAGCGTGCGGTAGACCTCGCCCTCGTATTCAAAGCCCCGTGGCAGGACGCGCACCACGACCTTGCGGCCCTTGTATGGCCGCCGCAGAATCGCACCCGGCATCGGCAACCGCGAGTCGTGGTCGAAGGCGACCGCCGTCGTCGTGGTGATGGCGACTTGACTGTCGGGCGTGACCTTCGGGGCGGTGGTTCGCAGGTCGGCGTCGTTGGCCAGTTCATCGGCCCGCCGCCTGGCCCGCTCGGACAGGTCACCGTGGGCGTTGGCCTGGATGCGCCAGGCGATGCGCTTGCGCAGCCAGTCCTTGTTGCCGCTGCGCGTCGCCTCGCCGAAGACCTCGACGTGCTTGGCACGCAGGTCCTTGACCGTCAACCGGCCCAGGGCGGCGACCTCTTTGGCGATGTTCAAACTCATGTTTTTCGAGCTCCTTTCATGTCTGGCTCGTGGCTATCGAGCGAGCACATGAGGGCTCGTTTCGGCCCCCTCATCAAGGCCGTTTTGCCTCTGTTTCGAGAGATTTTCGGGGGTGCGAGAGGAACGCGAACCTGGCGATGCTTGGGCGGCCTGGCGGAGGCGGAGGACGCCCCTGGCGAGGATGGCGGCGATCTCGTGGCGGCGCTGCTGCGGGGTCATCGTGGCCGGGTTGGCGACGGGTTCTTCCATTGCGGGCTCCTTGCGGATGTGCCCACAACGGCCTTCGCTTAGCGACGGGAACCGCTGTCTGGCGGGGTCACGATCTCTGCCTGTTAATCAATTACCCGGCGCAGGTTCGTTTTGTCGGTGGGGTGCGAGAGGAACCGTGCCTGTTAGCTTCACCGCCCGCTAAGGCGGACGGCAACCTCTCTCGCGGTACGCAATACCGGCCGACGAGGCAACTTGACATGGGGATGGGCTTGCTTCATAATGACGGGCGTTCGACAGGTGCCTCGCGGACGGACGGAATCGTCAGCCGGCGAGGTGAAAAGGGAAGTGTGGTGCCCCGGCCATCGGAAAGGCCGGGAACTCCACCGCGGACGCGCCGCCGTAATGGGCGGTGAGCGAAATGCTCACCAGCGTCCCGTTCAATAAGCCACTGTCTGGCCCGCAAGGGGCCGGATGGGAAGGCGAACGGGAAGCAACCCTGAGCCGGAAGACCTGCCTGTCGAGTTTCACTGTATGTCCTCGCGACATGGGACACCGTGGGCTCGACCTGTTTTCCTCCTGAACAGACTCCCGTCCCGGTTATCTGCCCTGAACGAGGACGAAAATGTCCTTTGTCTCAGGAGGATCGCCCCGCGCGAATCGGGGCAAGGAGTCACTCATGGTTCGTCGTTTTTCCCTAGTCCTAGCCGGCGCATGTGCGTTGGCGTTGTCAGGCGTTGCTGGTGCCGCGCCTTACAACTTCCAGTCGGCCAGCGGGAGCAGTCGCTGGATCGACGTGGAGTATTGGACCGGCTCCGGTTCGGCCGAGACGATTCTCATCGTCGACTGGAACAACACCGGCAACTACATCACGGAATCGCATGCCTTCGGCTTCCGCTGGGATGGTTCGCCAACCACCGTAGCCACCATGCTGGCCGCCATCGACGCCAATGGCCCACTGGACATCACGACGGGTTATGGCGGGGAGTTTATCTACAACCTCCTGTACACCTGTAGCGACGGGGATGTGCATTCGCACCCTGAGGAGGGCAGTTGGAACCTAGGCAGCACGCCTAACCCCTACGCGGCATGGGGACCAATGAGTAGTGACTGGAAAAAGCTTGGCGACTGGGATGCCTATCAGATGGGCATCGGCAGCGAGTACATCGCCAATGGACACCTGGTAGGCATCAATGCCATCTGGTGGTTTGACACCAGCAAACCCACGCTCGATCTGACCGTTCCCGCAGCGGTGCCCGAACCAGCCAGCGCCTGCCTCTTGGGTGTCGGCGGATTGCTGCTCCTGCGTCGGCGTCGCCGTTCCGTATCAAGTGTGTCATCTCCGCGCCTGCCATCGAGTCGTCTGTCGCCTCGCCTGGCCACGCTCGGCAGTGCGGCGGCAGCATTGACTCTGGCCGTCGCCTCGGCGGCCCAGGCAGGATATGTGTATGACCCCAATGACTTCGCGGTGGAAGTGGTCAGCTCATCTGGTCTGCCAGCAACCAGCATCTACAACGATCCCTCAGCCGTGCTGGGTCGGCCCAGCACCTGGTTTTACAATCAGTGGGGCAGTCCCGGCAATCGCCGCGTGAAGCTGGTTGAGCCCGCGTATAACACGTTCAACGGCCAGAAGCTGATCACGACGATTCCGCTGAACGCACAGATCACGGTGAAGATGGGGCGGAAGGTCTACGACGATCCCAACAATCCCTATGGCATCGATCTGCTGGTGTTCGGCAATTCGTTCTTCGTTGGCTCTGGGGGAACGGTGAACGATTCCACTAACATGAATACCTTCCGCATCGATGGGAGCATCTTTGCCGAGCCCATGAAGGTGTCGGTGAGCCCTGATGGCGTGACGTGGTATCGCTACGAGAACGGCCCGTATGCCGACAGCATGTTTCCCACCAACGCCTACGTGTGGGATCGCCACAACGCAACATGGACCGACGAGGAGGCCGACCCCACCAAGCCCGTCAATCCTGCCCTGACCAGCGCCGATTTCAACGGCACGGCGGCCGATGCGCTGGACCTGTACCGCAGCACCATCAGCGGTGTGACCTTTAACTCCGCCGGCGGGACAGGCTTTGATCTGGCGGAGAGCGGGTTTCAGTACATCCAGTACGTGCGCGTAGAAGGCCTCAGCGGTTTCGCCAACGGCGAGATCGACGCCTTCGCGGCTGTCAGCGCGGTCCCCGAACCGGCAAGCCTTGGCTTGCTGGGACTTGGCGGCTTGGCGTTGTTGCGTCGTCGCCGGCGTGTGTAATGGACTGGCATGCGCGGCTGTGGACGTGCGCCGGACTGGCTCCGGCGCAGGTCCATTTATCGATCTCGCCCCCCGGCGAGGGAAATGGAGTTCCAATGAAGGGCTTTGTTCACGTTTACACCGGTGACGGCAAGGGCAAGACCACCGCGGCGTTGGGGCTGGCTTTGCGCGCGGCGGGTGCGGGGCTGCGCGTCTTCATCGCCCAGTTCGCAAAGGGAAGGGACTGCAGTGAACTGCACTCGATCCGGCAGCTTGGTCCCAACATCACACTGCGCCAGTATGGCACCGACCGCTTCATCATCGGCGCACCTTCGGAAGAGGATGTTGAGTCCGCATTGGCGGGGTTCGCCGAGGCGCGTCAGGCCGTCTGCGGAGGCCAATTCAGCGTCGTCATCCTCGACGAAGCCAATATCGGCACCTATTACGATCTGTTCAGCGTTGAGGATCTGCTGGATCTGATCGAGCAGAAGCCGGCTCATGTCGAGTTGGTGTTGACCGGACGCTATGCCGACCGCCGAATCATTGAACGAGCGGACCTGGTCACTGAGATGCGCGAGGTCAAGCACTATCACCGACAGGGGGTTGCCGCCCGCGTCGGCATAGAGCAATGAAGAGGAGCACCATGTCATCCGCGTATCACGGCATTGTGACTGCGCAGGGCCATCAGCGCCCGGCCAGAGCTGCCGGTTTCACCTTCGTGGAACTGCTCATCGTCATTGGGATCATCGCCTTGTTGATTGGCATCCTGCTTCCGGTCCTCGGCCGGGCACGGGAAACGGCCAAGTGGGTGACCTGTTTGAGCAATCTGCGACAGATGGTGATTGCCGCCAACACATATGCAGACGACCACAACGGTGCATATCCGATTGCCTACTACTGGGCCAGCGAGGGAAGTGCCTTTTATTCCTACGCCTGGGATCTGACCACGATCTTTCGCCCCGGACAACCCAACGAGGTTGTGCCCGGACTGCTGTGGGGCTCTGGCGGCACGACCAAGATTCAGCAATGCCCGTCCTTCGATGGGCAGGCCAACTGGTTGACTGATCCCTACACCGGCTACAACTACAACACCAGTTTCATCGGCCACGGTCAGTTCGAGGCCATTGTCGCGCCGGCCAAGGTCACGCAGATACGCAACCCGAGCCGGACCGCCATCTTCGGCGACGGCCAATACCGCGCGGGAGCCAACAAATTCATGCGCGCCCCCTGGCCCAATCCGGGCGATGAGACGTTCGTGGGCCGCTGGGCGGGCACGCAGGGATTCCGGCATCTAAAAATGACCAACGTCGCTTTCTGTGACGGGCACGCCGAGTCCCTGCGCGATCGTTTCACCGACAACGCCGACGGAGCGGCGAACGTCTCGCCTGGCACTGGGTTCTTGTCGTCTGACAACCGCATGTATGGTGGGGAGTGAGTCCTGCCACATTGGTTCGAAATGGCGGTAGGGTCCGAGACAGACGGACCTGTTAAATTCTCCACCGCTGTTTACGAGAGAGTCAGAGAGTTTGGGCCGTTGCTCTCCGGGCCGGGTCGAGAACGTGTACGTTTTCGGGGGTGGGGTGCCGGGAGAGAATGGGACCAGAGAGCGCGGCCCGTGCGGGCGGGGACGCCGTAACCCTTTGCCCACAACGGGATACGAAAACGCCCGGCCAGATGTCTGGTCGGGCGTTTCCGTTAACGAAATCACCCTCCCGAGTTCAGGAGGGTGACTCAAGCTCCGCGAGTAGGACTCGAACCTACAACCCGCCGGTTAACAGCCGGCTGCTCTACCATTGAGCTATCGCGGATCCCGCTGAACCATCGTCAGCATCAAGGCAAGACATAAATCTAGCCGCGCAGCGGCCGCAGTCAAGTCTTGTCTGTCATGCTCTTACGCCAGGGCGTGTGACCCTTTCTGCGGGCGCTGGGGCGGGACCGCCTCGGCGCCCAATGTGGCACAGGCGGCTGGCGCGCGATGTCCGTGCTACCAGGGGCCCGGTGTCGCGCGGTGCGCGACCTACGGGGCGCACTTAATTGTGGCACGAGCGAGCCGCTGGCAAGCCGCCCGCGCCACATTGCGCTGCTACAATCGGCCGCCGGAGCACCGCCGCCCATGCCCACCCGCCAGTCATCCTCTTCCACCACGTCGCGCCCGTGGCGAATCATCTACGTCCTGGCCGACTCCACCGGCAACCTTCCGCGGCACATGCTGCGGGCACTGCTCACGCAGTTTCCGGCCGACGCCTTCGAGGTCCGCGTCAAGCCGTTCCTCCACGACGCCGAACGCCTGCGCGACGTGATGGACGTCATCGAGGCCGAACCGGGTATCGTCCTTCACGCTCTGGTCAGCAGGGCAGCCAAGGCTGCCATCGAGGCCTTCTGCACTTCCAGCGGTCTGCCCTGCTACGACCTCACCGGCGGACTGGTCGACTTTCTGGCGGCCGCGTCGGGCCTCAAACCCTCCGAAGATCCCCGCGCGCTGCACAACGTCGATGAGGTCTACCGCCGCCGCATCGAAGCCATCGAGTTCGCCATGGCGCACGACGATGGCCTGGGACTCGACACGCTGCATCAGGCGGACGTGGTGCTGGCCGGCGTGTCGCGCACCAGCAAGACGCCCACGACCATCTACCTGGCCCAGCAGGGACTGAAGGCGGGCAACGTCGCCCTGGCCATGCCGGTGGAGCCGCCTCGGCAACTGCTGGCGCTGCCGCCGAAGAAGGTGGTGGGCCTGGTGATCGATCCATCGCAGCTTTTTGAAATCCGCCACCGCCGTCGTCAGGAGTGGCACATGGGCGACAGTGGCTACAACGATCCGCAGGCCATCGAGGCGGAAATCCAGTGGAGCCGCCGACTGTTCGCGCGACAGGGCTGGGCGATCATCGACGTGACCAATCAGGCCATCGAGGAGACGGCCGCACGGATCATCCAGCGCCTGGGTCTGAAGCCGATGGGGGGGTGAGGGACACGGCCAGCAGTTCCAGGGCGCCGCTGGCGGTGTCGAGGATGGCCACGGTGCGGGGATTGGCGCGGTGCAGCGCGCCGGGGTTGATCAGTCGCACGCGCCCGATGCGGCGGTCCTCGGCGAGGTGGGTGTGGCCCTGCAGGAGGTAGGCGTGGCGCTGTTCGGCCAGGAGGCGCGCCTTGAGGCGATGGTCATCGCCGTGCAGGAGGGCGGCAGGGGCGCCGTCGAGGTCGAACTCGCCGAAAGCGCCGTGACATGTGATGCCCAGGCAGCGGGCATGGCGCTCAAGGGCCGGGCGGTCCCAGTCGCAGTTGCCCCACACGAACGAGGCGTCGAGTCCGGCCAGATGATCGAGGATTCGCGGCGAGCCGACATCGCCGCAGTGGATGAACCGCTGGCAGCCGCGCTGCCGGAGCAGCGCCATCGCCGCCGCCATGCTGGCGGCGTTGTCGTGCGTGTCGCTGAGGATGCCAACGAGCATGCGGGGGGAGTATAGCGGCCGAGCACGTTGCGGGCACGATTCCGCAGGGATAGACTTGGGGCGATGGCACAACGTCCGGCTTCATCGGCGACCGCGACTTCATCGCTCCGCACGCAGGCGCTGGCCCGCTACACGGCCGAAGCACAACGTCAGGTGCTGCCGTACGAGCCGGTGTGTGCGATTTTCCGGCGGTATCTGCACGGACGGCGGCTGAAGTTCACGCCCGAGCGGGCGATGATCCTCGATGCGACGCTGCGGCGGGAGGGGCTCTTTGAGCCCGAGCAGCTCGTGGCCGCCCGGCGCGGGTTGGGGGGGGGGGTGAGCCGGGCCACGGTCTATCGCACGCTCTCGCATCTTCAGGACGCGGGCATCGTCAAGCAGGTGTTCTTCGACAACAAGCAGTCCTATTACGAGGTGATCGCCGGGCGTCAGGTTCACGACTACCTGATCTGCGTGGTCACCGGCAAAGTGATCGAGTTCAACAGCGACAAGTTGCGGGCACTGCGGGACGAAATCTGCCGTCAGCACGGTTTTCAGCCACTTTCTCACCGGTTTCAGATCTTCGGCATAAGCCCCGAGGGCCGCCAGACGGAGCGGCAACAACAGCGATAGGGCGGTTCAGCACAAGGCGGCGAAGCTGGCCAGGGTGAGCAGACCAATGCGCAGTTTCATCCGCCAGAAGAAGGGTTGGCTCGTCATGGTCCACAGCGTTCGAAACATGGCACAGGTCCGGATATACAACTGCGATGCCAGGTGAATTGTCGGACGTGAATGTCCGCCGCAACCCGCACACGCGCAGCACAGCCAGCGAACGGGCGTGCGACTCGCACGCTCCGTTTATGACGGATGTTGCCTCCGGACATCGTTCGCCACCGGCCGATTCACCCGCGTGTTTTTATTTTGAAACATTTTGTCTGGCAGCCTTTTCACACGCCTGCATCCCAACTATCATGAAACGACTGCGTGTGGCGGCCTGACCGGCGGAACGGCGTGGCAGAGAGACCGTCGGCGGCTGCGCGTAACACAATCCTCTCTGTCCGGCGCATGCCGCCGGTTTCCGGCGGGCGGCGCCGCATGGCTCCGACAGGTTCCTTGTCGCTGCTCGGGATATCATCATGGCAACCCGTCAGATTACGGATATCATCCCCTCCTCGGTCGCTTACTCACAGGCCATCGTCGTCTCCTCGCTTCCACGCGGGAGCATCCACCTTGTGCAGCCGGCGCGGCTGTCGGAAACCGTTCTGAAGAGCTACCTCCGCGACATCCACTGCGAGGACCGCGTCGCCTGGCAGACGATCCTCCGCAATGCCGTCGTCCGCGCCAGCGACTGCTGGAGCCGCGAGGACTTCGAGTCCAGCCCCTATCTGCACAACCTGCTGGCGCCCCTGGGTCACCTCTACGCCGTGGGCATCCCTCTGTCCGCACCCGTCCTGGCCGGCTATCCCGGCGCCCTGGTGCTCTTCCGCGGGCCCGACGCGCATGACTTCACCGACGCCGAGGTCGCGCGCCTGCGCAACACCGGCCGCGACATCGACGCCTTCCTGGCGCGGACGCGCCGCGGATCGGAGGCGGACCATCGCTGGGCCCATCCCGTTCCCTGCCGCGTCTTCATCTTCACCCGCGATGCCAGGGTGGTCTTTCCGAAGCGCGAGCTGGGCCTCGACGAGCGCGTCGAGCAGCAGCTCCAGCAGCATGCCCGCCAGGCGCTGGAGTACGCCAGGCGCGCTCAGCAGTACGCCGACCGGCTGCTCCTGCCCGACTCCCGCGGCGACCTGTGGGTCTTCCACGCCAGCATCTACCGCGACTTCCCCGCCCTGGGCGGCGGAGCTTTCGTCTTCTTCACTCTACAGCCCAGCAGCGCTGAATGGGTCGAGGTGCGCGCCGTGGACGTGGCGGCCGATGGCGAGCTGGTGCGCCTGCTGCCCACGCTCAAGTTCATGCGCCAGGAGTTCCACCGCAACCCGACGCTGGAGGACATCTCGCGCCGCGCCTCCCTGAGCCCCTTCCATTTCCATCGCCGATTCACCGACCTGATCGGACAGACCCCCAAACATTTCCTGCTCGCCTGCCAGATCGAGGAGGCCAAGCGCCTCCTGGCCGCCCGCCATCACGAGCTGTCCAAGATTGCCGTCAACTGCGGCTTTGCCCATCAGAGTCATTTCACCAGCCGCTTCAAGCAGGCGACCGGCCTCACGCCCACGCGGTGGCGGCGGCTGGCGGCGCAACTGTCCCGCGGCCAGTGACCGCGCCGCCCGCGATAGAACTTGTGAAAAGTCTCCCCGTCCTGAGCGTTGCCGGCCATAGCATCGTGCGATGACCAGCCCGATCGACAACCGCACACCTCTGCGCATCGGCAGTGTGAGCTTCCTCAACGCCCGTCCGCTGATCCACGGACTGGAAGACTGCCCCGATGCCCAACTGATGCTGGATGTGCCCGCGAAGCTGCTGGATGGATTGCGCGACGGCCGCTTCGACGTGGCCCTGCTGCCCGCCATCGACTACCAGCGCATGGAGGGACTGTGCATCGTGCCCTCGGGCGGCATCGGCTGCGATGGCCCGACGCTCACCGTCCGCATCTTCTCACGCACGCCGATCAGCCGGATCAGCTCGCTGGCGTGCGACCCCGACAGCCACAGCTCGGTTGCCCTGGCGCGGATCGTGCTGGAGCGCGGCCACGGCGTACGCCCCGAATTTGTGGACCTGCCCGCCCACCGTCGCGACTGCGACGCCATCCTGCTGATCGGCGACAAGGTGATTTGCGAGCAGCCGGACGGCTATCGCCACCAGATCGACCTGGGCGAGCAATGGAAGCGGCTGACCGGCCTGCCGTTCGTCTTCGCGGTGTGGATGAGCCGCCGGGGGCTGGACCTGGGTGACTGGCCGCGACGGCTGGAACGGTGCCTCCGCAACGGTCTGGGCGACCTGGAGGGCATCGTCCGCCGCCACGCCGTCCCCCGCGGCTGGCCGGCCGACATCGCCCGCCGCTATCTGAGAGACTACCTCCGCTTTGAGATCGGCCCCGCTCAACTTCAGGCGATTGCCCTCTTCCACGAGCTGGCGCTGGCTCATGGTCTGACTGCGCCGCCGCTGCGGCCGCTGGCTCTCTACCGACCAGAATAGCGGCCGCCGGCACAAACCCCGCCCGCGCAAAAAGAAAGGTGGCGTGGACCTCTCGGCATTCCACGCCACCCAGGGAAGGAGGACTAGAGTTATTGCTTTCTTTACTACGCCCGAGAAACCGTTTAGTTCTCCGGACGATACGATTTTGCGCCATGTCCACCATGGACTGACTGCCGCTCGTCCAACCGCCATCGGCGGCAGCCGCGCCGGCCAGCGCCGCGGCCCATGTTCAGATCGGCCGGCTGGGCGGTGTGTTTCAGTGGTGGATGGCGAAATCGGGCTCCGGGCCTTGCACCAGGGGCCGCGCGGGGCCATTCTAACGGTACGTTCAGCGCAACCCGGACATCTTTTCACTGTCGAGGCACCCATGTCGAGGATCACGCCCGCCCTTCAGCTTTACACCGTTCGCGATCTGACCCGCACGGACTTCGCCGGCACCGTCAAACAAGTGGCCGCCATCGGCTACCGCTACGTCGAACTGGCCGGTTTCGGCAACCTCAAGACCGCCGCGGAGGTGCGTGATGCCCTTGGAGAGGCGGGGCTGAAGCTGGCGGCCGCCCACGCGGGCATCGAGCAGCTCGAGAAGGAACTGGACAAAGTTCTCGACGAGCAGGAAATCCTCGGCAACCGGACGATCGTCTGTCCGTACATGCCCGAGCCACGCCGCAAGGACGCGGCCGGATGGCGCAAGTGCGCGGCCGATCTGTCGCGGATCGGCCAGCAGTGCCGTCGCCGCGGCTTCGAGCTGGCCTATCACAACCACAGCTTTGAGTTTCAGGTGTTTGACGGGGTCAGCGGGCTGGACCTGCTGTGGCAGCACAGCGATCCGCAGTTTGTGCGCGCCGAGCTGGACGTTTACTGGGTGGCTCACGGCGGCGGCGATCCGGTCAGCTACATCGAGAAGCTGGGGTCGCGGATTCTGCTGCTGCACCTGAAGGACATGGCCGCCGGCCCCGAGCGGCGATTCGCCGAAGTCGGCGCTGGCATCCTGGACTTCAAAGCCATTCTGGCGGCGGCCGAACGTCAGGGCATCCGCTGGGGCGTGGTGGAGCAGGACAACTGCTATGGCACTCCCCCGCTGGAGGCGGCGCGCAAGAGCCTGGAGAACCTGCAGCGCCTCGGCGTGGGCTAGAACACGGTCGGCGACCTCTTGTCTGCCTCCGCCGCCCCGGCGCCCAATCGCCTGGGGGCGTGACTCTTTCTGCGGCGGCTGGCAGTAGCACGGGCGTCCTCGCCCGTGCCCAACCGCGTCGCGCCCGCAATCCGTAGCACGGCCGTCCTCGCCGGTGTCCTCGCTCGTGTCCCCCTTGCGAGCGGCTGGTTGGCATCCGCGCTTCGGCGTGTGCCATGGCCAGCCTGGCTCCATCCAACGCAGAGACCGTCACGCACCTCAATCGCCTCGCGGCCTCGACTGGCATTTGCCATCCCCGCCGACGCTCCGTATTCTTCGGTGGCCCGCGGGCGGCGGCTCGGCGCGGGCGCAGCGACATGAGCCTCCCAAACCTCGCACAGCTTGTCCTCGGCGCCGCCCTCGCCGCGGTTGCCGGCTGCAAATCCATGACCCCCGGCGACCTGGACCGCGTCCAGCCGCACTCGGATGCGCCGCGCGCCGGCAACGTCTACCTGTTGCGCGGATTTCTCGGCATCTGGTCCCACGGCATCGATCAGCTCGGTCGCAGCATCAACCAGGCCGGCGTCCGCGCCCACGTCTACCAGGAAGACCAATGGCGCCAGCTCTGCGACGCCATCATCGACCGCTATCGCCACGCCATCGCTCCCGAGCCCCTCGTGCTTGTCGGCCATTCCTACGGCGCCGATGACGCCATCCGCATCGCCCGTCGTCTGGAAGAGGCCGGCGTGCGCGTCGACCTCATCGTCACGCTCGATCCGGTGACACCGCCGAAGGTGCCCGCCAGCGTCGGCCACTGCTACAACATTTACCAGCCCAATCTGCTCGACAGCCTGCCCGTCTTCCGCGGCGTGCCTCTGGAGGCGGAGGAGCCGGCCGCGCACAATGTCGTCAACGTCAACGTGCGTCTCGACCGCCGCGACCTGCTGGAACCGGGCACCAATCACTTCAACATCGAGAAGAACACGCGCATCCACGCCGAGATCGTCAGCACGATCAGCCGCTTCTGTCCGCCACGCGAACTGTGGCTGGCGAAAGCGGCGCCGGCGCCCCCTCCGCCGCACCAGACCCCGCCCCTTTCGCCAACGCCTGCCCCGCCTGTCGGCGCCGCCGAATCGCCGGCCTGGCACATCCCCTGACGCGTCGATGCCCATGCCCGACTGGCCCGCGCTCATCCTCGCCTCCGTGCTGACAGCATACTGGGGGCGTGTGCTGCGCCTCGCCTACAAGATCCGCCGGCGCACCGGCCGCAGCGCTGCCTTCGCCCCCGCCGAACCGCTGGGGCGACTGCTGCGAATCCTCTGGTATCCGGCCGTGGCTGTGTGGATCGCTCACGCCTGGATCAGCGCCTGGGGCTACCAGGCGCATCCGATTCTGCGCCCGCTCTGGCACAGCGGCGCGGCGGCCTGGGCGGCCGCGCTGACGGCCGTCGCGGCGCTGGCCATGACGCTGGTGTGCTGGAAGCGAATGGGCAGGTCCTGGCGCATGGGCATCAACCCGGATGAGAAAACGGAACTGATCGTCAGCGGCCCCTATGCCTACGTGCGCCATCCCATCTACGCCCTCTCCACGCTCCTCATGCTGTGCAGCATCGCCATCGTCTGCTCGCCGCTGATGCTGGCCGCCGGTGCCATTCATCTGACGCTGCTTCAATGGGAAGCACGGCGCGAGGAGCGGCACCTGCTGCAGCATCACGGCCAGGCCTACGGCGAGTACTGCCGGCGAGTCGGCCGATTCATACCGCGGTTGCCGAGGGCGTACGGACGGTAGGCGGCCCGGTGCACAGCGCTGCCGCGCCGGCAGGCAGTATGGCCAGGGAGCGTTCAAGGTCCTGCCGGTCAATCCAGCGGCACGTACCAGAACAAGGCCACCGCTTCCTTCACCAGGTCGTGGTTTGAGAACAGGTGCGAATCGAGGCCTGCCAGCTCGAAACCCGCCCGGGACAGCAGATGGTTGGCCGGGGCATTGTTGGTCAGCGTGCGGGCCATGACCGCCCGCAGGCGGCGCTCTTTGGCCTCCTGAATGCAGCGGTAGAGGAGGGCGGTGGCCAGACCCTGGCGGCGATAGTCGCTGTCCACGCGCACGTCCAGGATCCGCAGCGCCTGGACCTCGGGCGCCACCACAGCCACTGCCGCGCCGACGATCTGTCCCTGATGCTCGCACACCAGGGCGATGCCTTCCTCGGCGCCGCGCACAACCTGCCGGAAGGCGAAGTCTGCCTCGTCATTCAGCAGGTTCCGCTCCGTCAGAGGCGAGCGCAGCGGCCGCTCCTCCACGGTCCAGCCGACGCTCAGTCCCTGCCCGGTCCGCTGTACGTGAAGGTAGCTGGTGGAATGGATGGTGGCGTCGATGCCGCGCAGGCGGTCGCAGTCGGCGGATTGTGCCAGTCGAAGCTCCATGCCCATAGGATAACGCGCCGGAGGGCTATGCCCAACCGTCCGGGCTGCCCGCCCGGACAGTGTAACCTGCCCGGGGGAGACAGCCTTTCATGGGATTACGAGGCCGCGCCGCGCACGCGTCGAAGCAACCTGCGACGGATTCTTCGGAAGTCGGCGGCATCCATATCGACCGCGCCTGCGCGAACGAGCCTGCGCAGCAGAAGCTCCTCGATCGCACGGTGACGCTCTGGGGCCGGCCGCAATTCCCACACGGCCAGCACCCGCACTGGTCAGTGTGCCTGCCGAGGCGCTCACGCCTGTCTGGTGCGGAACAGGGGATTGAGCGCGGCGGCGAGCTGACGCAATTCGCGCTCGGCGGCGTCATCCAGCGGCTTGAAGCGCATGGCCGCGTCGAGGGCCAACAAATAGAACTGCTCCTCGCCGGGGGGAAGGGCCGACGTCACCGGCTGGCTCAATGTGAAGCGCAGCGACAGTTCGATCTCGTGCGGATCGGTCAGCGGCTCGTACCAGCACTTGGCATATCTGGTCCGGTCCGGGTGGTCGGCCGACCACGTCTGCCTGGCTCCGGCCTTCAGCGCCAGACATGAAGCGCCTTTGGCGATGGCCTTCTCCATGATCTGCGGGCCGAAGTCGCCCTTGAACCAGCTCGTGAAGTTCACCGGAAACATCACCGAGTCAAAGTCATAGCGGTCCAGAGCCGCCATGGCGGCCTCGATGGAATGGGCCGAAAAGCCCAGATGGCGGAATCGTCCATCCTTCCTGCCTTCGATGAGCAGCTCCATCACGCCGCCTTTCATGAACGCCGCGTCCACATCCCTGGCAACGTTGGATATCGCATGAAGCTGATACAGATCAAACCAGTCGGTGCGCAGCAGCTCGAAGGAACGCTTCAGATCGGCCTCGGCCGAGGCCCGATCGCGCCGAGCCGTCTTGCAGGAAAGAAAACAGTTCTTCCGGTAGGGCTGCAGCGCCGGGCCGAGCTTCTCCTGTGCGTCGCCGTAGTTGGGGGCCACGTCGAAGTAGTTGACGCCGCGTTCGACGGAGAGGGCGACGATGCGGTTGGCGCGATCCTGCTCGACATCGCGGACGACGATGCCGCCGAGGCCGATGATGGACAGTGGAATGGCCGCCTTTCCATACGGTCGGCGTGGCAGGGTGGGCGGATTGGATGAAGTGGAGGCAGCCTGCTGAGCAAGAGCGTCATTGTTATTAGTAGTGGCCAGAGCGACAGCGGCGGCGGATACTGCTGCGGACCTGAGGAAATCGCGGCGGAGCATATAGTACCTTTCTTGCACTAAAAACGTCGGGCACCCGCCCGTTCAGCGGGCGGGCGATTATAGGGGGGCATTCGGGCACGACGACTTGCGGGACCACGAAAGTGCGGTTATCGTCATTTCCGTGGCGGGACCGTTCCTACAATCCCGGTGGGGATTGTCGGAGGGCGCCGAGCGCTCCCGAGTACCGCAGGCGGTCCGTTCGCCGAAGCGTGGAGAACTCTGGCGACCGCACCATTATCCCGCTGGGTGGAACGTCTGTGAGTTTGTGTCCTAATGTCTCCCACAGAAGCCCCATGAACATGCCAAGCCCAGTTGAACCACCCCAGCGCTCTTCAGGAAACACCCGACCCCTTGTCAAACTCACCGCCGCCACCGTCCGTTTCGCCGGCGACTCCGGCGACGGCATGCAGTTGGCCGGGACCCAGTTCACCGATACTTCGGCTCTGGTGGGCAACGACATCTCCACCCTGCCCGACTTTCCGGCCGAAATCCGCGCCCCCGCCGGCACCCTGGCCGGCGTCAGCGGCTATCAGATTCAGTTCTCCAGCACCGACATCTTTACGCCGGGGGATGACGTCGATGCGCTGGTGGCCATGAACCCGGCGGCACTGCGCATGAACCTCAGCGCGGTGCGCAAAGGCGGCATCCTTATCATCAACGAGGACGCGTTCGGTCCCAATGACCTGCGCAAGGCCGGCTACGAGACCAACCCGCTTGAGGACAACTCGCTGGCCGGCTACCGCGTGGTGCGGGTTCCCATCGACAAGCTGAACGCGGCGGCGGTGAAGGAGTCGGGCCTGACCGTCAAGCAGGCCGACCGCTGCAAGAACTTCTTTGCCCTGGGCGTGGTCTACTGGTTGTACGGGCGACCCCTGGAGCCAACGCTCAAGTACATCCAGGAGAAGTTCGCCAAGAAAAGCCCGGCGGTGGCCCAGGCCAACACCCTGGCGTTGAAGGCCGGATACAACTTCGCCGAGACTACCGAGCTGTTCCACGAGCATTATCAGGTGGAGCGAGCCAAGCTTCTGCCCGGAACCTATCGCAAGATCACCGGCAACGAGGCCGTGGTGATCGGGATGGTGGCGGCGGCCCGGCTCGCCGGCAGGGAGCTGTTCTACGCCAGCTATCCCATCACGCCGGCCAGCGACATCCTCCACGGTCTGGCGGAGCTGAAGAACTTCGAAGTGATCACGTTCCAGGCGGAGGATGAGATCGCCGCCATGGGCGCGGCAATCGGCGCCGCCTTCGGCGGCGCTCTGGCGGCCACCGGCACAAGCGGCCCGGGCCTGGCGCTGAAATCTGAGGCGATCGGGCTGGCGGTCATGACCGAGCTGCCTGTCGTGATCGTCGATGTGCAGCGGGGCGGGCCGAGCACCGGTCTGCCCACCAAGACAGAGCAGGCCGACCTCCTTCAGGCGATGTTCGGACGCAACGGCGAGTGCCCGGTGCCCATCATTGCCGCCGCGTCCCCGGCGGACTGCTTTGCGGCCACGATCGAGGCATTCTCCGTGGCCGTCCGGTACATGACGCCGGTGCTGCTGTTGACGGACGGCTACGTCGCCAACAGCGCCGAACCATGGCTGATACCTGATGCGGGCAGGCTTCCGCGCATCTCGGTCGAGTATGCGACCAAGCCCAACGAGGACGGGCGCTTCATGCCGTACAAGCGCAATGCCGACGGCGCCCGTCCGTGGGCGGTGCCGGGCACACCCGGGCTTGAGCACCGCATTGGCGGTCTGGAAAAGCAGGATGTGACCGGCAACGTCAGCTACGACCCGTCCAACCACGAGATCATGGTGAATCTGCGGGCCAGGAAAGTGGCCGGCATCCAGCCCGCCGGCCCGCCTTATCTGTGGACGGGGCCGGACAAAGGGGACCTGCTGCTGGTCGGATGGGGCGGCACCTTTGGCGCCATCAAGGCGGCGACACTCGAGCTGCGCAAGCAGGGCGTGGACGTGGCCGCTTGTCATCTGCGTTACCTGAATCCGCTGCCGGCGGACCTGGAGAGGCTGATCAAGCGGTTCCGGCGCATCATCGTGCCGGAGCTGAATCTGGGGCAGCTTCGGCTGCTGCTGCGGGCCCGCTACCTGGTCGATGCCATCGGCATGAACAAGGTCCGCGGCCAGCCCTTCACCGTGGGCGAGATCGTGGGCGGGGTCCGAAGTGTCCTGGAAGGCGGCACCGCCCGGATTGAGCAGGAGCAGGTGACGGAGGTGGAGATCCATGCGGGAGGATGAGAGGACGTGTTAGATTTTTGATTTTTGATTTTTGATTTTGGATTTGAGATTCGGGTCCGGTCTTTACCAGTCGTGAGCCAAGCATGAGCGTTGCACCCATCCAACCGTTGAGTGTGCTGAAACCGTCCGACTATGCCAGCGACCAGGAGGTGCGCTGGTGCCCGGGATGCGGGGACTACTCGATCCTGGCCCAGATCAAGAAGGTTCTGGCCAAGCTGGGGGTGGACCGCAGCAAGACGGTCTTCGTGTCGGGCATCGGCTGCTCCAGCCGGTTTCCGTATTACATGAACACCTACGGGTTTCACGGCATCCACGGCCGCGCCCCCACGATCGCCACCGGACTGAAGCTGGTGCGGCCGGAGCTGAACATCTGGATTGCCACCGGGGACGGCGACGGACTGTCGATCGGAGGCAACCACCTGATGCACATCATCCGCCGCAACGTGGACGTGAAGATTCTGCTGTTCAACAATCGGATCTACGGCCTGACCAAAGGACAGTACTCGCCCACGAGCGAACACGGCAAGCGCACCAAGTCCAGCCCCATGGGCGCGCCGGACTATCCGATCCGCCCGCTGAGCATCGCCATCGGAGCCGAGGCCAGCTTCGTGGCGCGGGCGCTGGACATGGACCCCAAGCATCTGGAGTACGTGCTGGAGCGGGCGGCGAAGCACGTGGGGACGGCGTTCGTGGAAATCTACCAGAACTGCAACATCTTCAACGACGGGGCGTTCTCCTACGCCACGGATAAGGAAACACGCTCGGACACGACGCTCCAGCTCGAACACGGCAAGCCGCTGATCTTCGGCAAGGACCGCGACAAGGGGATTCGCCTGAACGGCATGACGCCCGAGGTGGTGAGCCTCAAGAACGTGAAGCAGGATGATCTGCTGATTCATGACGAGAAAGCACCTGATCCCACACTGGCATTTCTGCTGAGCCGCATGCGATACCCCGAGTTTCCCGAACCCCTGGGCGTCTTCCGCGCCGTGGAGGCCCAGCGCTACGTGGACAATGTGCGCCAGCAGCATGAGGAGGCCGTCGCCCGGCGCGGCCAGGGAGACCTTCAGGCTCTGATCACCGGCTCCGACACCTGGACAGTCTCCTGACGGCGCCGACCCCCCGGCCGAGCGGGCCGGCGGCTCACAGCAGCATTCAGCAGCATTTCACAGACCGCGGCCATCCGGCTGCGGCCGGACCTGATACAGCATGCAAGACCACGACACCCTGCTGTTCCTGACTGACAGCCACTGCGGGTGGATCGACGGAGGCTGGTCCCAGCAGCCGATGCATCCGGAACTGATGCATTCAATCGCCGCTGGCATCAGCGCCATCGCCGCCCGCCACGAGGCCGACCTCATTGTGCACGGCGGCGACCTCACTCACAGCGGCTGCGCCCAGACCGCCGACGGCCTGGTGAACGCGCTGTCGGCCGCCGCGCCGCTGGCGCTGTGCCTGGGCAACCACGATCTGATGCTGGCCGACGGGATGGACCAGTGGCAGGCGCTGCGGGGCAGGGGGGTGGAGGTGGCCGACACGGTCATACCACTGCGGCACGTGGACGTGGTGCTGCTCAACGTGGCGTGGATGCACGAGGGCAAGCCGGCGATGTTCTGGGACGGCGGCGAGCCTGAGCAGGTGCTCAGCGCCGAGCAGCACCAATGGCTCGACGAGGTTCTGAAGGGTGGCGACAGGCCGGTCTGCCTGGTCGTCCACGCTCCCCTGGAGCCGGTGCCGGCGCGGCTGACCGGGCTGGCGGATGACATTCACCCGCCGCCCGCGGTTTATGCCAGAGCGCTGGGCGAGCTGCTCGAGCGGCACCCGCGCGTCAAACTGGTCCTCAGCGGGCACAACCACGTCAACACCGCCACGCAGCGCGGCGGGCGGTGGCACCTGAGCACATCGTCCATCGCCGAACCCCCCTTTGAGCTGAGACTGGTCCGTTTCGGCCCGGGCTGGTTTGACGTGCGGACGGTGCCGACGATGGGCAGCGGACCGGGCGTGCGCTTCGATCCGGCCAAGGCCTGGGTCAGCGGCCAGCCGGCCGATCGCGAGCTGTGCTGGCAGTGGTCGGATGGCTCCGCAACGCCCCGGTCGCCTCAGTCACCTTGACAGCGCCGCGGTGGAGGGTTGCACTACCTTTCCCGTGCCCAGGCGAGTCTTCATCACCGTGGCGGAGGTCAGCGGCGACCAGCACGCTGCCCATCTGGTGCGGTCTCTGCGTCAGCTCCTGCCCGACGTTGTCGTCGAGGCCCACGGTGGACCGCTCATGCAGGCGGCCGGGGCCATCGTCCATCACGAAACCACGCGGCGGGCGGCCATGCTGCACCAGGGCATCGCGCGTGCCGCCGAGGTATGGAGGTTGCTGCGCTGGACGCGGCGGCATTTTGATCAGAACCGGCCCGACCTGCTGGTGTGCGTCGATTCGCCGGCGATGAACTTTCACTTTGCCCGTCTGGCTCACGAACGCGGCATTCCCGTGCTCTACTACATCGCACCGCAGCTCTGGGCGTGGCGCGAGGGGCGCATCAGGCAGCTCAGGCGCTTCGTCGACCACGTCGCCTGCATCCTGCCCTTCGAGGAGGAGTACTTCCGCCGCCACGGCGTGAAAGCTACGTTCGTCGGCCACCCCCTGTTCGATGCGCTGGGCCCCGGGCGCGGGCCCGCACCGGGGCCACGGTTTCCCGATCGACCGCCCGTGCTGGGGCTGCTGCCTGGCTCGCGGCGCGGGGTGGTCAGCGCCAACTTCCCGCGCATGCTGAAAGTGGCCGCCCAGGTGCGCCAGGCCTTCGCCGGCGCCCGGTTTCTGGTGCCGACGACACCGGCGACGGACCGCATCGTCCGTCAGCTTGCGGCCGGTCAGGCGGACATCGAGTGCGCCCAGGATGCCTTCGACCAGCTTGTGCCCCGCTGCGACCTGTGCATCACCGTATCGGGAACGTCGACGCTGCACGTGGCCGGCCATGGCATCCCGATGATCGTGGTGTATCGCACGCATCCGATAGCCTGGCACCTTGTGGGGCGCTGGCTGGTGAAGACGCGCACGTTCGCCCTGGTGAATCTGCTCAACGGACAGGGGCGACACATCGTGCCCGAATTCGTGCCCTGGTATGGCTCGCCTCGCGCCGTGGGCCGGCTCGCCGTTGACATGCTGCGCGAGCCCTCCCGGCTGCGCGAGCAGGCGCAGGAGCTGAGCAGGCTCGTGCAAACGCTGGACCGCCCGGGCGCCTCGATGAACGTCGCCCGCCTGGCGCTGGAGCTGATGGGCGAGCCGGCGGGGCGGTGACAGCGGCGCGCGCGGCACAGTGTGTGTCCGGCGCCGGCTCAGCCTTTGGTCTTGCTTACCAGCCGGATGCCGCCAATGCTCATGCCGCGGTCGATGGCCTTGCACATGTCGTAGACGGTCAGGGCGGCCACGGCGACGGCGGTGAGCGCTTCCATCTCCACGCCGGTGCGGGCGACGATGCGCGCGGTGGCGCGGATGCCCAGCCGCACGCGGCCGCGCCGGGCCGCGCCCACCCGGGGCACGTCAAACTCCACGCGCACGGCGTCAACCGGCAGCGGGTGACACAACGGCACCAGCTCGCCGCAGCGTTTGGCCGCCATGATCCCGGCCACGCGCGCCACCGCGAGCACCTCGCCCTTGGGCACGGCGCCGGCGACGATGGCGCGCACGGTGGCCGCCCCCAGCGTGATGAAGCCCTCGGCCAGCGCCTCTCGTGGGACGGGGGGTTTGTCGGAAACATCCACCATGCGGGCGGCGCCGGATGAGTCCAGGTGTGTCAGTCGGTTGCCTGCCATGGATCGCTCGCAGTGGGCCAAAGAAAAAACCGCCGGGCGTCGGGTTGCGATCCTAGCGCCCGGCGGCTGTTGCGCCAATGGCAGGGTGGCTCAGACTCAGGCTGAGAGTCGAGTGAGCTGCGGCTCGGGCACGTCCCTGAGGTTGATGTTGCGCTTGACCACCTTCCGGTAGCCAAGCTGATTGATGACCTCCAGCACTTCCGTCCAGGTGGGGAACATGCGCTTGTTGACCTTCTTGTAGGTCTCGATGGCCATGATGAACTCGAACTGCTCGGCGGTCATCTCGCCCTCTTCGGCCGACTTGCGCTCGTCGCTGCGGCGGCGTCCCGGTCCGCGGCGGCGTTCCAGTCCGGTGCGGCGCTCGGCCAGGCGGCGCTCGGGACCGGTATAGCCGGATTCCTCAGCGGTCAACCGGCGGCGGTCAAGACCGCTGCGGCGGTCGACGACGCTCTGGCGACGGTCAGCGACTTCGCCGCGCTGCTCCCGGATCTGGGGCGTGGGATCAGACGGGTTTTCCATGCTGCACCTCTTCCGCTGCATCGGCGCGATGCGGCAGGTGCTTTAGTAACCGCCCCACCGCCGCCGGATTACAGGACCGCCGACCTGGACCGACGGGGGCCTTGAGGCGGCCCGTCTTTACCGCACATCGGCTGGGCGGTATGTTCGCCGCCATGGACAAGGCCGCTTCTCCGGCGACGGCTCCCTACCTGCCAAAGCAACTCGGTCCGTTTCCCGGCTGGCGCCGACTGCTGGGACCCGGACTTATCTGGATGGCCCTCGCCCAGGGCAGCGGCGAGCTCATCTGGTGGCCTTACACGGTCGCCAAATACGGCCTGGGCTTTCTGTTTCTGCTCATCCCGGCCTGTCTTATCCAATATCCGCTGGTTTTCGAGATCGGCCGCTACACCGTGCTCACCGGAGAAGGCGTTTTTCGCGGCTTCTTCCGGCTCAACAGGTCATTCGGCATCCTTCTCTGGGTGCTGCTGACGATCTCCTTCCTCTGGTTCGGCGATTTCGCCAAGGCGGGCGCCACGGCCTTCGCCGCACTCACGCAGTTTCCCCGTGGCTGGTCCACCGATGGCCAGATCCTCTTCTGGGCGCAGCTCTCCATCCTCATCTTCACGGCCGCCATCCTCTACGCCCGCAGCGTCTATCGTCTGATCGAATGGTTTATGCGCTTCGTCGCCATCGGCTCGCTTGTGGGCATGCTCGTGGCCTGCGCCCATCCGGCCGTCCGCGCTCAGATCGGCCCGTTTCTCAAGGGTCTGTTTGTGCCCGACATCGCCGCGATGCGCAGCTTCGATCCGGCCACCGACGCCACGCGGCTGCTCACGGCGGTGGCCTTCGTCGGCCTGGGCGGATTCTGGACGCTGATGTACTCCTACTGGATCAAGGAAAAGGGCGTAGCCATGGCCGAGCACGCCCAGACGCTCGTCGGCTTCCGCTCCGGAGTCAGCGCCATCCGGGTGGGCGAGCCGGTGATTCCGCGCGACGATCCCGGATTGGCCGGCCGCCTCGACCGCTGGTATCGCTACCTCTCGCTGGAGACGCTCATCGGCGTGCTGGGCAACCTCCTGACCACCATCCTGGCCTGCCTGCTGGCCTTTGCGATCCTCCGTCCACGCGGTCTATATCCCGTGGGCGATCAGATCGCCGTAGTGCAGGCCGAGTTCTTCGCCGAGCAGTGGGGCCACATCGGCCGAATGCTCTTCTGGCTCATCGCCGGGGCGTTCCTGGCCGACACCTGGCTGGGCACGGCCGACGGCGTGGCCCGTTTTCACCTCGACGGCATCACGACGATCTTCCCCTCCATCGGGGCCGGCAACCTGCGCCCGTGGTATTACGGCCTGGTGCTGGCCCTGGCGGGGCTCACCAGCGTCACCCTGTATGTGGGCCAGCAGCCCGGCCATCTGATCCTGGTCAGCGGGGTGATCGGGTTCATCGGCACCGTCATCTACTCCGCGGCGCTGCTGCTGCTGAACTTCCGATATCTCCGCCGCCGGCTGCCGGCGTCTATCCGTCCGGGTCGGATCTCCATGGCCGCGTTGACGGTGGTGATTGTCATCTACGTCGCCTTTGCCTGCGTCTACCTGTACATGGTCCGCGAGGAGATTGTGCGCCGGTTCACGCTCTGGTGAGATGGTCCGCCGCTCTTTGCTCCCCGCCGAGTGCGGAGTAGACTATTGTCGGCCCGCTTTTCCAGTCCCGGAGCACCCATGATCATCCGACTTCTCTGCGCCATCCTCGTCGTTTGCCTCGCACTGTTCCTCAGCGCCCCTGCCGCGGCCGCGGACCGGCCTGTCCTGGTCGCGGGCACGGGGCTGTCTTCGCAGGCCGATGCGGCGGCGGGCGGCGCTGAGGCCGCCCGCAAGGCCCAGTCCCAGCTCAAAGGTCAGACACCGAGCCTCGTGCTCGTCTACGACAACTACCCGGATCGCGACAAGCAGCGCCTGCTCGACGCCGTGGCCGGCGTGTTTCCGGCCGAGCTGATCCACGGCTGCAGCGCGTATGCGCCGATCACGCAGGAGGGCAACGAAGGCAAGGTGGGCGTGCTGGCTCTGGCGGGCGTACAGGTGACGGCGGCGATGGCCGGCGCCGCCGGCGGCCACGAGGCCTGCGGCCGGCAGATCGGCCAGGTCCTCAGCGATGTGACCGTCCCTGCCGACAAGGGCAAGTTGCTGATCCTGTTCGGCAACTGCCACATCTACACCAACCGCGAGCTGGTCAAGGGCGTACAGTCGGAGCTGGGGGCGACGTTCCCCATCGTCGGCGGCGCGGCCGAGGGAAGCCGCCCGGTGTACTTCAAGGGTCAGGTGCAGAAGAACAGCAACGTCGGGTTGCTGCTGGTGGGGGACTTTGCCATCCGCACTTCGTTCCAGGGCAACAAAGGCGAGGGCGCCGAGGTGGCGATCTCGACGGCCGCGACGGCGGCCCGGGAAGCCGTTGGCGACGCGAAGGACCGCACGCTGCTCGTGCTGGCGTTCGATTGCGGCGGGCGCCGGGGTTGGCTGGGCAATCAGGTGGCGCGCGAACTGGAGGCGATGAAGGCCAGCACGGGCGATCTGCCACTCTTCGGCTGGTACGGCAGCGGCGAGATGGGCATCGGGCCCGACGGTCGGACCACCGGCGAGGGCTATCATCTCTCGATGTGCGCCATCATGCGGCCCCAATAGGCCGGCAACACGGTGGAGAGCCCCGTGCCGCTGTCATTTGACCAGCACTGTCTGCGCCTGCACGAGTTGGACAACGTTGCCGTCGTCAAACGCGCCATCGCCGCCGGGGCGGAGCTGAGCGACGGCGGCGCCCGGTTGCGTGCCGCCGCGGCCATTTCCCCCGGTCACAAGATCGCCATCGCGCCCATCGCCAAAGACGAGCCGGTCCGCAAGTACGGGCAAATCATCGGCTGGGCGAAGGAAGCGATCGCGCCGGGCGATCACGTTCACGTCCACAACGTCGCCATCCGCGACTATGCGCGAGAATACGAGTTCGCCACCGACGTGCGGCCGGTGCGATATCACCCCCCCGAGCAGATGCGCCACTTCGCCGGGTATTTGCGGCCCGACGGGCGCGTGGGCACGCGCAATTACATCGCCGTGATCTCGTCAGTGAACTGCTCGGCGTCGGTATGCCGGTATGTGGCCGAGCGGTTCAAAGGCCCAGATCTGAGCCGGGACTTCCCCAACGTCGATGGCGTGATCGCATTCAATCACAAGGGCGGATGCGCCATGCAGCCGGGGCGGCCGCTCGAGGTGCTGCAGCGTGTGCTGGCCAGCATCGCACGCCATCCCAACGTCTTCGGGTATGTGATGATCGGTCTGGGGTGCGAAGTGAACCAGGTCTCGCACATCCGCACGGGCCATCGGCTCGACGTCGTGCGGTCGGGCGAACCGTCGGCCGTCTTCCTGAACATTCAGGAGCAGGGCGGCGTTGCGAAGACGGTTGACGCCGCGGCCGCCGCCGTGCAGCAGTTGCTGCCTCGGGCCAACGCATGCGTGCGCACGCCCCAGCCGATCAGCAAGTTGATTCTGGCCGAGAACTGCGGCGGCTCGGATGGCAACAGTGGGATCACGGCCAACCCGGCGCTGGGCGTGGCATCCGATGAGCTGGTGAGGTATGGGGGCACGTCGGTGCTGGCCGAGACGCCGGCGATTTATGGCGCGGAGCACCTGTTGACGCGGCGGGCGGTGTCGGCGGAGGTAGGCCGGAAGCTGGTGCGGTTCATCCGCTGGTGGGAGGAGCACGCGCGGCTGTTCGGCGCGGTCATCGACAACAATCCGTCCTTCGGGAACAAGGAAGGCGGGCTGACGACGATCTACGAGAAATCGCTGGGGGCGCTGGCCAAGGGCGGGCAGTCGCCGCTGGCCGAGTGCTACGAGTACGCCCAGCAGGTGGACAAACCGGGTCTGGTGTTCATGGATACGCCGGGTTACGACCCGGTAAGCATGACCGGTCTGGTGGCCGGGGGGTGCAACGTGGGCGTGTTCACGACGGGGCGCGGCTCGGTTTATGGATGCAAGCCGGCGCCGTGCATCAAGGTGGCGACCAACACGCCGCTGTACGAGCGGATGGCCGATGACATGGACATCAACGCCGGGACGATCATCGACGGAACCCAGACGCTGGAAGAGGTTGGCCGGCAGATTTTCGAGATGATCATCGCCGTGGCGGGTGGGCAGAAGACCAGAAGCGAGCTGGCGGGCATCGGCGATGAGGAATTTGCGCCGTGGATGCTTGGGCCGACGTTCTGAGGAACCGGCACACGCACGAGGCGGCCCTTCGACGGCGTGCGAGAGGGGCGGCGAGATGTCACGGCGGGAGCTTCGGCTCGTTCGCATCCGCGCCACCACTTTGCCAGCCGGCCCGCGCGCGGGTAGGATGCCGCGCCCGGCTCTGGGCCGGAAAGGCACGAGAGGAACCACGGCATGCGGCGTCATCTGGTCGGCTACGCATTCATCAGTCCCTGGCTGGCGGGCTTCTGCATCTTCACGGCCATCCCCTTCGTGGCCAGCATCTACCTGTCGTTCACGCGCTACAACATCATCACCCCGCCCGTCTGGGTGGGGACGGCCAACTACGAGCTGCTCTTTGGCGGGGATCCGCTGTTCTGGGAATCGCTGTCGGTAACGCTCAAGTATGCGATGGTCGCCGTGCCGCTGGGCATTGTGGCGGGTGTGAGCCTGGCCCTGCTTCTGAACCTCGAGATCGGCGGTATCAGCGTCTACCGCACGATCTTCTACCTCCCGGCCATCGTGCCGGTCGTGGCCACCTCGACGATCTTCATCTGGATCCTCAACCCGCAGATCGGGCTGGTGAACGGTCTGCTGCGCCATATCTACATCCCCCGCATCCCGTTCACAGACTGGGGCGGGTATCACCTGGTGGGGCCCAACTGGCTCAACGACCCCGACTACGCCCTGCCTTCGCTGGTTATCATGAGCCTCTGGGCTGTGGGAGGCAGCATGATCATCTATCTGGCCGGCCTGAAGGATATTCCTACCTCGCTCTTCGAGGCGGCCATGATCGACGGGGCCAGCACCATTCAGCGTACACGCCACATCACCCTACCCATGCTCACACCCGTGATCTTCTTCAACCTGGTCATGGGCATTATCGCCGCGTTCCAGTATTTCACCCAGGCCTACGTCATCATGAACGGCGGCGGCGGGCCCGAGGACAGCACCTATTTCTACGCCCTGTACCTGTTCAACCGCGCCTGGCGCTACCTGGACATGGGCTACGCCAGCGCCATGGCCTGGGTGCTGTTCCTGATCATCATGGCCATCACCGGCCTGGTCTTCCGGAGCCATCGCAGATGGGTTCACTATGGCGGATGATATCGGCACAACCAGCCTCTCCGAGCGCATCGGCCAGGCGCTGATCGGCCTGGGGCTTCTGGCCGTTCTTGCGCTGGTGATCTCCGTCGCCACGTCCACGCCTGTGGACCGGCGCTACCCCGACCGCGAGCCGGTCTATTTCTGGCATATGTGGACCGGCGAATGGAAGGATGAGGTGGACAAGATCGTCGACGCTTTCAACAAGAGCCAGGAGACCTACGAGGTGGTGGCTCTTTCCATCCCGGCGGCGGGTGGGGCCATGAGCAAGTTCCTGCTGGGCGTGGCCGGCGGCGATCCGCCCGACGTCATGGCCCAGTGGGATTCGGTGATCCCCAACTGGGCCGAGGCCGGCCTGCTCCAGCCGCTGGACGGGCTGATGAGCCCACAGAAGTGGGAGGAACTGCGCCGCGAGATGTATCCGGCCGCCCGGCGCATCGGCATGTACAAGGACCGGCTCTACGGGGTGACGATCGGGCTGAACATCTGGGCCTGCTACTACCGGCCGGACCACCTGCGAGAGGCAGGACTGGACCCCGACGCCTTCCCGCAGACGCTGGAGGAGCTTTCCGAGTGGGGGCGGAAGCTCAACCGCTTCGACGATCGCGGCAATCTCATCCGCATGGGATTCCTGCCCGGCAACTGGATTCACATGGCGCTGGCCGCCGGCGGCCGGTTCTATGACTGGGAGAAGGATGTGCTGTATCTGAACACGCCGGACAATGTGCGGAGCCTGCGCTGGCTGTACGAGGAGCGCGCCAGGCTCGGTTTCGACAACGTGGTCCGCTTCCGCGCCGGGCTGAACGAAGGCGGGTACGCTCAGGCCTGGGGCTTCATGAGCGGGGCGTATTCCATCTGCGTTGACGGTCAGTGGCGCGTGGAGCAGATACGCAAGTACCGCCCCGACCTGGAGTATCGCACCGCCCCCATTCCGCCGCGGGCCGAGGGCGGTCGGAAGCTGGCGAGCTGGTCCAACGGCAATTTCATGATTATCCCCAGGGGGGCCAAGAACGTGCAGGGGGCGTGGGAGTTCGTCAAGTTCTGGTCGGGCATCGATCATCCCGAGCGGGCGGCCGAGTTTTACACCATGGGCGGGTGGCTGCCCATCACACCGGCGGTGGCCGAAGCGCCTTTCTACCAGAAGTATCTCCGGGACAACCCGCAGTTCCGCACGTTTCTGGAGGTGCTCGCCAGTGAGAACGTCGAGCCCACCCCGCCGGTGCCGTATCAGGTGATGCTGCTGGACAGCATCAACCGCGCTGATGACCGCACCATGCGCGGGGCGGTCACCCCTGAAGAGGCGCTGGCCCGGCTTCAGGCCGAGGTGGAACAGGAGATAGCGCGGCGCAGGGAGCTGGGTTATGCCGACTGAATCGACATCCTCCGCAGGCGAAAGACCGACGCTGCCGGCGTCGCGGCGCGTGCTGCCGGTTGAGTACGCGGGACCGAAGCCGGGGCGCGCCGAGTTCACCGCGGGCGTGGTCAACCGTCTCTCCATGCCCCAGAAGATACTGGCGCATACGGTCCTCGTGCTGCTGTGCATTCCGTTCATCCTCCCGCTGGTGTGGATGATCTCAACGTCCCTGAAAACCGACGCCCAGATATTCCCCCCCGAGGACCAGCAGAGCGCCCCGATCTCGCTGATGTCGCTGATTCCGCGTCCAATCCACTGGCGGAACTACCCCGATGCCCTGGTCACCGTCCCCTTCCACATCTACCTGCGGAATACGCTGTTCCTGTGCGTCATGAACGTCTTCGGGGCCGTGCTCTCCAGTGCTATTGTCGCCTATGGGTTTGCGCGCCTCCAGTTCCGCGGCCGCGAGGTCCTGTTCATGCTGATGATCTCGACCATGGCCCTGCCGGGACAGGTGACGATGATCCCGGTCTTCAAGCTGTTTCAGACCCTGGGCTGGTATGGCACGTTCCTGCCCCTGATCGTGCCCGCCTTCTTCGGCAACGCGTTTTTCATCTTCCTGCTGCGGCAGTTCTTCCGCACGATTCCCGAGGAACTGGGAGAGGCCGCCCGCATCGACGGGGCCAGCGAATGGGGCATCTTCTGGCGCATCATGCTGCCGCTGGCCAAGCCCGCCCTGGCGACGGTGGCCCTGTTTCAGTTCCTGGGCACGTGGAACGACTTCTTCGGTCCGCTGCTCTACATCAACAACCCCAACAAGTACACGCTGGCCTACGGGCTTCAGCAGTTCATGACCAGCTACGGCGGCAAATGGGCCCAGCTCATGGCCGGCGCGTGCATCTTCACCATCCCCATCATCATCCTGTTTTTCTTCGCCCAGCGCACGTTTATCCAGGGCATCTCGACGACGGGATCGAAGGCGTGAGGCCCGAGGAGAGCGACGCAGCGACGAAGCGGGAGAAATGGAGGAGGTGACGGTCCCCCCCGACCGACGGGTGCAGCCGCGCACCACGGGTCGTCAAAAAAAAAGGCCGCCGCCCCGGCGGGTGGCGCGTGGGGCGCGGCCTCGGTAGAAGGAATGGAAAGGGACTACTTGAGCTCGACCTGGGCTCCCTGCTCTTCGAGTTCTTTCTTGAGCTTTTCGGCGTCGGCCTTGGGAAGCGCTTCCTTGACCGTCTTGGGGGCGCCCTCGACCAGGTCCTTGGCCTCCTTCAGGCCCAGGCCCGTCGCGGCTCGCACCACCTTGATGACCTGGATCTTCTTGTCGCCGGCGGCCTTGAGGACCACGTCGAAGGTGGTCTTTTCCTCGGCCGGGGCGGCCGCCCCGGCGGCGGCGCCGGCGCCGGGGCCGGCCATCACCACCGCGCCGCCCGCGGCGGGCTCGATCTTGTGCGCTTCCTTGAGGTAGTCGGCCAGCTCGACGGCCTGCTTCAACGTCAGAGCGGCGATCCTGTCGCCCAGCTCCCTGATTTCAGCGGCAAATTCTGCCATGATCTTTCTCCGGGACGTATCGTGTCCCAAACGTGTCGATTCCGGTCACTGGTTGCCGGCTATCGGTTGCCGGTTGCCAGTGAGTGATCCCGTCCGCGAGCGCGCCTCACGTTGAGGCGGTTTAACCCCGATGAACGGAGACAGGCGGAACAGTCGGATCGTCTTCTTATGCGGTGGCCGCCGCGGCGGCCCCTTCTTTCTCTCCGGACCTTTCTTCAACCGCCTTGATCAGCGAAGCGATGCGGCCGGCCTGTCCTCTGAAGATGCCGGCGAGGGTGCGTCCCGGCGACAGCGCCAGGGCGGCGATGCGGCCGATGGCCTCTTCGCGGGTGGGCAGCTTGCTGAGCCTGGCCAGGCCCTCTTCTCCGGCATAGATTTCGCCATCGAAGAAGGCGCCGCGCAGCTCGAGCTTCTCGTCGCTCTTCTTCTCATCCAGGAGCAGACGGGCGATCGCCGGAAGGCTCGCCTTGCCGTAGATCAGCGCGGTGGGACCGTCCAGCAGCGGCTCGAAGCCGTGCAACGGGCTGTCGGCCAGGGCCCGTCGGGCCAGGCTGTTCTTGACCACCAGCATCTTCAGGCCGCTCTCCCGCAGTTTGCGGCGGATGCGGTTGTTGCGGTTGGCGTTGATGCCGCGCGGGTTGATGACGGCGACGCTGTCCACGCCCTTCAGACGTCTGGCCACCTCGCGGGCCACGAGATTCTTAACGTATTTGCTCATGATGGAGTTGTTGGTTGCCGGTTGTCATCGAACGTCGAGCAGGACGGCCGGAGTCATGGTCGCCTTGACCACGGCCTTCTTCAGATACTGTCCCTTGCTGGAGGCGGGCTTGGCGCGCCTCAGTTGCCCGATCATGGCGTTGATGTTGTCGACCAGTTTGGACTTCTCGAAGCTCAGTTTTCCGACCACCGCGTGAACATTACCGCCGGCGTCGTTGCGGTATTCGATCTTGCCGGCCGCGTATTCGCGGATGGCCGTCTGGATGTCGTTGGTGACCGTTCCGGCCTTGGGCGAGGGCATCAGCCCCTTGGGGCCCAGCACCTTGCCCAGGCGCCCGACGAATCGCATCATGTCGGGGGTGGCGATGGCCACGTCAAAGTCCGTGAAGTTTTCCTTCTCGATGGCCGCCACCAGTTCCTGCCCGCCGGCGCGGATGGCGCCGGCCGCCTTCGCCTGTTCGGCCAGGTGGTCGGGGCAGAAGCAGACGACGCGTTTGGTCTTGCCCACGCCGTGCGGCAGCGAGAGCGACCCGCGGACGATCTGGTCGGCCTGTTTGGGGTCGATCCCCAGGGAGACGATCAGCTCCACCGACTGGTCGAATTTGGCGGGCTTGAACGACTTGATGACGTCGATGGCCTCCTCCACGCCCAGGGGTTTGGGCGGCACTTTCTTGACGTCTTCCCGATAGCGTTTGGATCGCTGAAGAACCGGCATAAACTGCCTCGCTTCCGCGGCGGATGGATAGCTTCCGCCTCAAGCTCCCACTGTAGCGGCCCGTGGTCCGGCCTCGGTCTTCATCCACCCTCATTCCTGCGCCGCCGCACCTTGCGGCGAATCGGCGTAATCACCTTGGTTATCAGGAACACGTCGATCTTGTGTTCCTCGAAATCGCTTTCCTCATGCGCCCCGCGGAATTTGGGCGTCAACGCCACGAGCGTTCTGCCACCCGGATAGAGGTAGACGAACTCCCGCGAGAGCACATCCACCTCCTCGCCATCGCCAGTCACGATTGTGAACGGCTCGAACGGCTCCGCGCCAATCAGTAGCCTGATCCTGTCCGGGCTCATGGCATCGTCTCACCCTTCCACCGTAATCCCCATGCTCCGCGCCGTGCCGGCGATAATGCGGGCGGCGGCGTCCTCGTCGAAGGCATTGAGGTCCTTGATCTTCTGCCTGGCGATCTGCCGGCACTGGGCCATCGTGATCTTGCCGATCTTGTTCTTGTTGGGCTCGCCGCTGCCCTTCTCGGCCTTGACCGCCTCCTTCAACAGTACACTGGCCGGCGGGCTCTTGACCTCGAAGCTGAAGGTGCGGTCCTTGTAGACCGTGACGACGACACCCACGACCTGGCCCTTGAGGTGGGCCGTGGCCGCGTTGAACTGCTGGATGAACTGGCCGGGGTTCACGCCGTGCTGGCCCAGAGCCGGACCGATGGGCGGCGCGGGTGTGGCCGTTCCTCCGGGCGCCTGGAGCTTGAACTGAACTGAAATCTCTTTCTTGGCCATAATTCATTCCACGTCGTACTCGACGGTCCCGGCGTCGTGGCACCGCATCAGCAGGCTAACGACAACAGCGCAGCACTCCAGGCCGAAGCCGGATTCTGCCGGCAATCGCACGCGGCAGCCGGTGCACCGACAGCATTGCCGTAAAAGGGGGCGTATTCTATCGGACAGGCCCCCTGCTGACAAGGGCCGCGGAGCCCACGGAGCTGCGCGGGGCGCGTGACCGTTTCTGCGGCCGGCGGTCCGAGATCGCGCTGGCGCACGACGTAGCACGGCCGTTCTCGCCCGTGCTGGCCATCGGGGCAGAGTCTCCACACTATGAAAATGCCAAACTCCAGGGCACGGGCAAGATGCCCATTCTGGCTCCATCCGACGCAGAAACTGTCACGCGCCCGCTGCGCGGGCTGCTTTACAGCTCGCAATTTTGTGTTATCATGGCTTGCGCGCGGGTGAAGAGGTGCCTTTGACCGATGCAGCAACATGTTCCTATAGTTGCATAAAGCACGTGGGGTCAGCTTCGCGGAGTTTTTGACACATGAGCAGGCGAGACCATGGAGTCACCGAACAGGACCTGGATCAATTGTCGTCGCTGTTTCGATTGCTGTCCGACCGAACGCGGCTGAGCATTCTCCTGCGCCTGACGGAGGGCGAGAGAAATGTCACCACGCTTTGCGAGGAGCTGGGGCTTCCCCAGCCGACCGTCAGCCACCATCTGGGACTGCTGCGGATGAACAACATCGTCAGCAACCGGCGCAATGGAAAACAGGTCTTCTACGGACTGACCGGACCCACCAGTAACAGCAGCGTGATGGAGTTTGCGGTCCAGAACCTGGTCGTCCACATCGTCGAACGCTGAACGAGGCGCGATCGGCTTCCGGCACGGTCGGGCGCGCGGCGCGGGGGGTTACGCGCTATGCGCCGTCGGGTGGGCGTTTGGAGCGCGCTTCGATGCGGTTGTACAGCGTGCGCAGGCTGATCCCCAGTTCGCGCGCCGCGGCCGTCTTGTTGCCCCCGTGCTTGCGCAGCGCCTGCTGGATCATCTGCCACTCGGCGTCGGCGATCCGCGTGGGCATCTCCTGGGGTTCCGGCGGCGCCGGCAGGTTGAGGTGTTCCGGCCCCACCTCTTCCCCATCGCAGAGAATCTTGGCCCGCTCCACCACATTGCGCAGCTCGCGGACGTTCCCCGGCCAGTCATAGCCCATCAAAGCCCGCAGCGCCGTCTCGGAGAAGCGTACGGCCGACGATCGCGGCACCGCGATGCTCCCCAGGAGGTGCTCGGCGATCACGGGGATGTCCTGGCGGATTTCCCGCAGCGCCGGCAGACGGATCTCGAACGCCGACAGCCGGTAGTACAGGTCCTGACGAAACCGGCCGGACGCCGCGTCGCGCCGCAGGTCGCGGTTGGTCGCTGCCACCACCCGCACGTCCGTGCGGTACGGCTCCGTGTCGCCGACCCGCCGGGCCTCGCCGCTCTCCAGCAGCCGCAGAAACTTGGCCTGTGTCTCCAGGGGCAGGTCCCCCACCTCGTCCAGGAACAGCGTTCCGCCGCTGGCCGCCAGCACCAGCCCGCGGTGGTCGCGATCGGCGCCGGTGAAGGCGCCGCGACGGTGCCCGAACAGCTCGCTTTCGGCCAGTTCGTGCGGCAGGGCGGCGCAGTTGACCGGCACGAACGGGGCCTGACGGCGGTCGCTGTGGAGGTGGATCATCCGCGCCACCACCTCCTTGCCGCTGCCGGTCTCGCCGTGGATCAGCACCGAGGTCTGCGTGGGCGCCACGCGGGCGATCAAAGCCCGGACCTGATCCAGCGCCTCGCTGTGGCCGATGAGCTGCGGCGCTCCCTGCCGCGCCAGCACCTGCTGGCGCAGCGCCCGGTTCTCATCGTGCAGCCGCAGCTCCCCGGCCAGCCTCTCCAGGTGCTGCTCCAGCTCCACCATGCGGCAGGGTTTTATCAGGTAATCGTACGCGCCCATGCGCAGGGCGCCGATGGCCGAGTTCAAATCCGCGTTTCCCGTCAGGATGATGACGGCCGTCTCCTCGCCGCGCGAGCGCATCTCCCGCAGCAGGTCCAGGCCGTGCCCGTCGGGAAGTTGCAGGTCCAGCAGGATGGCGTCGAAGGCCCGCCCCCGCAGCTTGCCGCGGGCCTCCTCCAGGCTGTGGGCCAGCGTGGCCTCCACCAGGTGGTCCAGTTCCGTGGCCCAGAGGCGAGCCAGGGGCCGCTCATCCTCGACAACCAGAAGGCTCAGACGGTTGGCTGTCATACGGTTCGATTCGCCGACTGCCGCGGAGCGGGGCGCCTGCGCCGACGACCGCGCAACTCCGCCCCTGCCGGCAGCGCCGGTCGAACGGAGACCTCCCCGTTGCGGAATATTGTGCAAATCGTGCGCCATCGCTCCACGGCCGCCGTCCAACCGCGGCGGACAAGCCTTCTGTTGCAGCATTTGTACACCACGCCGTGCAGGTTTTACAGGGGACAACCGAGATCGACCAACCGGCGGATGCCGCCGGCGGGATCTGCCGGGGATGCACCGAGCGGGCTTTTACATTTGCCCGCCCCCCGCGTACCCTGCTGTGCTGGTTATGATCGTGCTCATCGACAACTACGACTCGTTCACCTACAACCTGGTGCAGCGCCTGGGCGAGATCGACCCGCGACGGCCCATCCGCGTCTTCCGCAACGACAAGGTTACCGTGGAGCAGGTGGAGCAGCTCAAACCGACGCACATCGTCATTTCGCCCGGCCCCTGCACGCCGCGCGAGGGCGGCATCTCCAACGACATCATCCGCCATTTCGCCCCCAGGGTGCCCCTGCTGGGCGTGTGCCTGGGCCACCAGTGCATCGGGTTCGTCTACGGCGCGGTGGTCGAGCGCGCCGCGCGTCTGATGCACGGCAAGACCGACCTGATCCACCATGACGGCCGGGGCATCTACCAGGGCATGCCCTGCCCCTTCACGGCCACGCGCTACCACAGCCTCATCATCCGCAAAGGCACGCTGCCGGAAGATCTGGTGGTGACGAGTTGGACCGATCATGACGAGATCATGGGCATCCGCCACCGGACCTGGCCGCTGGAGGGCGTGCAGTTCCACCCCGAGAGCTTTTTGACCGAGCAGGGCGAGCGCCTGCTGGCCAATTTTCTGAAGCTGTAGCCGCGCCGGTGCAGTTTCCCGTCGAGGAGCGCGACCATGAAGATAGCCGCCGCCGTGCTTGGGGAACCCAACGCGCCGTTTGTCATCGAGGACGTCGAACTGGCCGAGCCGCGGGTCGGCGAGGTGCTGGTGCGGATGGCCGCCGCCGGCGTGTGCCACAGCGACTGGCATCTGGTCAGCGGGGCCACGAAGCACCCCATGCCGGTGGTGGCGGGGCACGAGGGATCGGGGGTGGTGGAGGCGGTGGGGCCGCAGGTGGAGGGCATCGCACCGGGCGACCACGTGGTGCTGTGCTGGGCGCCCTCGTGCGGGCGCTGTCGCCCGTGCCTTGATAATAAACCATATTTATGCCAGACTTTCACGCCGCTGCGCTGGGCCGGGGTCCTTCTGGACGGCAGCACGCGCCTGTCCCGCGGCGGCGCGCCGCTGTACCACTTCTGTGCCCTGGGGTGCTTCGCCGCCCGCGTGGTGGTGCGGCAGGAGAGCTGCGTGGTGATCCGGCGCCAGGTGCCGCTGGAAGTGGCGGCGCTGGTGGGATGCGCCGTCTCCACGGGCGCGGGGGCGGTGCTGAACACCGCCGCCGTGCGTCCGGGACAGAGCCTGGTGGTCGTGGGCTGCGGGGGCGTGGGGCTCAGCGCCGTGCTGGGGGCGCACCTGGCCGGCGCCTGGCCCGTCGTGGCCGTGGATAAAATCGAACAAAAACTTAACATCGCGCGCCAGTTGGGCGCCACCCACGCGGTTGCCTCCGGACCCGCCGCCGCGGCCGCCGTCCGCGAAATCACCACCGGCGGCGCCGACCACGTCATCGAGGCCGTCGGCGCCCCGGCCCTCCAGGAGCAGGCCCTGGAGATGCTCGGCCCCGGCGGAACCCTGACCCTCTGCGGCCTGGCCCCCGGCGACAGCGCCATGCGCTTCCCCCCCGCACGCCTGGTCCGGGAGGAACTGACCGTCAGGGGCTGTTACTACGGAAGCTGCATCCCCCGCCGCGACTTCCCGAGGCTCCTGGAGCTCTTTCTGGCCGGCCGCCTCGATCTGCCGGGGCTCATTTCGCGATATTACCGCCTCGAGCAGATCAACGAGGCCTTCGCCGCCATGCTTGCAGGCGATAGTGCCCGCGGCGTGATTGTCTTCGACTGACTGAGTTTTTGACATGCCGCCGCCGCGCGTGCATGCTGGCGGCAGACAGGCCGCCGCACCCACGCCCGCGCGGCCGGGAGGTTGCCATGCCTGACAATCCGATCCCCTACGCCCGCCAGTACGAGATGGGCCCGCCACCGCGCCCGCTTTCGATCAGCGTGCTGGCCATCATCGGCATCATCCTCGCCGCCATCACCCTGCTGGGAGGCGTGTGCGGGCTGCTGTCGCAACTGTCGGGCAGCGCCGCTGACCCCTTTAGCCAGGCGATGCAGCAGAGCGCAATCCTGAAAATGTGGACGGTGGCCGGGAGTGTGGTCGGAATGCTGCTGGCGATCGTTCTGCTGGTCGGTGCGATCGGGGCGCTGGTGCTGCGTCCATGGGCGCGTCGGGCGCTGGTGTTTTACGCTGCGGCAGAAATACTGCTCCAGGCCGTGGGCCTGGTCATCTTCCTGACGGTGACGCTGCCGCTGCTGCGACCGTTGATGGAGAGTACCGACTCCGCCGCGCGGTTCGGCGGCGCCGGGATCGCCATCGCCGCACCGCTGGGCACCATCCTCTGGATGATCTATCCGATCTTCGTGCTGATCTTCATGCGCAAGCCGCCCGTAAAGCTCGCTTTCGGCGAGGTGGGCTGATGTTCCACGTGGAACAGAAGGGCGGAGCAACCGCCGCAGATCATTCCACGGTCACGCCAAGCCTGCCCATCAGCTCGTCAAACTGATCCAGCGTGGCGTAGTGGATGATGAGCCGGCCCTTGCCTTTGCGTGCGGCCTGGCGCACCTGCACGCGCAGGCCCAGTTGCCGGCTGATACTCTTCTCCAGATCCTGAATGTGCGGCGAGACGGAGGCGGTCTTGGGCGGCGCGGACTTGGGCCGCTCCTGCATGATCCGCTCCAGGTTCCGCACCGACAGGCCCTGGAGCACGACCAGATTGGCCAGCCGCTCCTGCTCGAGCACATCATCCACGCCGGCGATAAGCTTGGCGTGCCCCACCGACAGCCGGCCGTCGCGCACCATGGCCTTCACCGGTTCGGCCAGATCCAGCAGCCGCAGGAAGTTGGCGATGGTGGAACGGTCCTCGCCGAGTCGGCCGGCCAGCTCCGCCTGAGTCAGGCCCAGTTGGTCGATGAGCGTGCGGTAGCCGTTGGCGCGGTCCAGGGGATTGAGGTCCTCGCGCTGGACGTTTTCGATCAGGGCCATCTGGGCCTGGGTGATGGAGTCGACCTCGCGGATGATGGCGGGGATGGTGCTCAGCCCGGCGATGCGGGCCGCCCTCCAGCGACGTTCGCCGGCGACGAGCTGATACTGCTGGCCGTCGCGGCGGACGATGATGGGCTGGATGATGCCGCAGGAGGTGATGGAGGCGGCCAGGTCCTTCAGCGCGGCCTCGTCGAACTCCTGGCGCGGCTGATGTGGATTGGGCACGACGGATGAGATGGGGATTTCCACCGGGCCGCTGCCGGGTCGGGCGGTGGCGTCGGCCGACGGCGCGGCGGGGAGGGCGGCATGCTCGGTTGCGGGCAGGTCGAGCTCAAGGGGCAGTTCGGAGACGGCGATGAGGCTGCTCAGTCCCCGGCCGAGGCGCGGCCGCCCTTTCTGCTGGGTTCGAGTGGACATGGGGGACTCCTTTCCCGAAGATGAATCCTGGTTCTGGCTGTTCCACGTGGAACGGCCGCAGGTACGATAATACTTCTGCGGCCGCGAATCAACGGGAGGGGGGCTGGCGGGGCGGGGACCGTAGCTTCCACACGTCGTGAACGCGGATGCAGGCTCCGCAATCGCGACGGGGGCGCGAGGGGCGCCGGGACGGCAGAGCTGTAATTATAATTTACTAGCTTACATACTTGTGTCAGCGGGGGGCGCGGTCTAATACGAATATGATATATTATATAATATCTAATCCGGGGGCGGCGCCAGCTCGAACGCCTGGGCGAACTGAGCCGTCAGCGGCGGTCCGGCGGCCTGCCCGTCGCGGATCCCCTGGCAGCTCACAAGCACCGTCAGCGTGTGCCAGCCCCGCGACAGTCCCGCCAGCACGCCGGCCGTCTCGATCCGCGCCAGCCTCGCCGCCGCCCCGCCCTCCGCCGGCAGCGCCCGCAGCAGCTCCAGGTTGAACTCGTCGGCGTCCGAGACCGCGGCCACGGCCTGCCCGTCGATCTCCACGCGCATCAGCCGGTAGCGCACGTCGGCCGGACCGCTGCGCTCCACGCGAACCAAAGTCCCCGGGCCAAGCTCGACGTCCAGCCGGACCAGCGTGCCTCCCCGCCAGTGCGGCCTGGGGCGAAGCTCCAGCTTCACCGCCTGCCGCACGAACTGCTCCCAGGCCGGCCCGCTCAGCGACCGGGCCGCATCCAGGCGCGACAGCACCTGCGCCCATGCCGCGTCCCAGCGCCCCGCAGCTGCGTCGCCGCACGCCAGCGCCGCCTCCATCACCCGCCCGCGCTCCACCTCGTTGAGTTCGCCGGCGGCCAGACGGCGGTTGATCTCGCGCAGCGCTCCGCTTCGCGCGGCCGGCGAGGAACCCTGCGCGTTGGCCAGCAGCCAGCTCAGCGGGTAGGTCCGCTCCAGGTTGGTGCTTCCCAGGTACAGCGGCGCCACCAGCAGCAGCCACAGCGCGCCGGGCATCGCCAGCGCCAGCGCCCAGGCCAGCAGCCCGCGCCGCGGCCGACGGTTGCCGCAGCGCATCCACTTCACGCGGTTGCGCACCACCTGCCCGCATTCCGGACACTGCATGCCGCCGCCCGGCCAGGCCGACAGGTCGTAGCCGCAGCGGCGGCACAGGGGATGGCGGTCGACGATGCGCCCGCGCAATCCCGCCACCGCCAGCGCGGCGGCGGCCAGAAGCAGCAGTATGGGCCAGAGAAGGGACACGGTGCGCTCGGTGCCGAATGCGGAAGTATGTTACACCCATGACAAAAGCCCGCCAAATATCGGACGGGGGCGATGACCGTGCTGCGGGGGCGTGACAGTCTCTGCGTAGGATCCAGGCACGGCCCCCAACTCAGCGCTCGCAGTAAGGGAGGGCGCGCATCTTGCCCGTGTGCGTGCCAACCGGCCGCCAAGGTCGTTGGGCACGGGCGAGGACGCCCGTGCTACAGGGTTGGCGGTGCGTCGTTGGGCACGGGCCAGGACAGCCGTGCTACGTTGTGCGCCGGCTTGATCCTCGTCCCGTTTGTGGGTACTCCTATCCGCGGCGGCTTGCATGCCCGCAGCCAGGTACGCGTCTTCGCTCACCACAGGATGCCTCACATGTTCACTCGCGCTTGCACCTCGCGTCGCCAGTTCCTCAAGACCTCCATGATCGCCGGCGCCGCCGCACTGGGGCCCGCACGCTGGGCCAGAGGTGCCGTCGCGGCAACGCCTTCGGCGGCAACTCCGCTCGCCGCGGCCGCGCCGCCCGCCCGCGTGGCCCTCACCACCGGCGACAGCCGCGCCGACATCGCCTTCCGCGCCCTGCGGCCGCTGGCCGATGACATCGCCCGCGCCATTGGCAACCGCCGCGTCATCGTCAAACCCAACAACGTCTCGGTGACCAGGCAACTGGCCGCCACCCACGCCGAGACGCTCGAAGGCATCCTCGAGTTCCTCAAGTCCATCGGCAAGCTGGAGAATGCGATCATTGCCGAATCGGCCGCCGAGGGTCCGACCATGACCGGATTCGAGGCCTTTCGCTATGGTCCGGTGGCCGCCAAGTACGGCGTGAAGCTGGTGGATCTGGATGCGGAAGAAGTCCAGATCGTCCACGTGCTCGACGAGCGCGACATGCGCCCCAAGCCGGTGCGCATGTCGAAGATGCTCATGGACCCAGGCAGCTTCATTCTCTCGGCCGCGAGAATGAAGACACACACGCTGGTGGTGGCCACGCTGTCGCTCAAGAACATCATTTTGGGGGCGCCGCTGAAGGACCTGGCGGCAGGCGAAGGGCGCAGAGTGCGCAGCGACAAGCCCATCATGCACGGCGGGGGGGTTTACGGGATCAACTACAATCTGTTCGCGATGGCCCAGCGGCTGCACCCGCATCTGGCGCTGATCGATGGGTTTGACGGCATGGAGGGCAACGGTCCGACCCAGGGCACGCCGGTGGAGCATCGGGTGTGCGTGGCCGGGCTGGACTGGCTGGCGGCCGACCGCGTGGCGCTGGAGCTGATGGGGATCGACATGGCGAAAGTGGGGTACATGACCTACGCCGCGGAAGCGGGGCTGGGGCAGGCGGATTTGAAGAAGATCGAAGTGATCGGCGAGAGCATCGAGAAGCATCGGCGGGTGTACCGGCTCAGCGACCGGATCGAGCGACAGCTTCAGTGGATGAACCCGCCGCAGCGGACGTAGCAGGGGAGATTCGCCGCCGAGGCGCCGGGGCCGCCCAGCGGGTTCCCCGGGCGGCGAAAGAGACTCCCGACCGACTCCCGACCCCTTCAGCCCCCTTTAGCCAGGGGGCGCAACGGGCGGATGTGGATGTTGCGGAAGGCCACGGGCCCCTGGTCGCCCTGGAGCATCAGCGGGTTCGTCGGCGCTTCGGGAATGTCCAGCGATGGTGTGCGCTGCTCGATCTCGACGTTCTCGTGAATCCGCACCCCGTTGTGCAGCATCCGCAGCACCTTCGCGTTGGCCGTCTTCCTGCCGCCGGCGTCAAACCGCGGCGCCTGGAACCAGATGTGAAACGACTGCCACTGTCCGGCCGGCCGCGAGGCATTGAC